>Ga0070684_100004893_pt1 | contig 10227 bp, 10 predicted proteins | sample KBSC723LmetaG_FD_65653 | JGI IMG/M metagenome (GOLD analysis project Ga0070684, IMG submission 65653) | Corn rhizosphere microbial communities from Kellogg Biological Station, Michigan, USA - KBS C7.2-3L metaG | ecosystem: Host-associated > Plants > Roots > Rhizosphere ...
TAATGACTGGCGGAGGTGGCTCCGCCGAGGTAGATGGCCGTCAGGGTCGAGAAGATAAATGCCTGCAGGGTGGCGATAAGGCCCACCTCGAGGATGAAGAAGAAGAAGGCGAGCGGGAAGGTGAGCGCGCCCAGGGCGGCGATCCCGAGCAGAACCGCAAGCCCGCCGCCCATGAACAGCAGCAGCAGGTGGCCGGCGAGGATGTTGGCGAAGAGCCGGACGGAGAGCGAGATCAGGCGGGCGAAATGGGAGATCGCCTCGATCACGAAGATGAACCCCTTGGCGATCGGGTTCATCTCCTCCAGGCCCGGCGGCAGCCAGCTGGCCAGGTACTTGAAGAAGCCCTTCGCCCTCACCCCTTCGACGTGGTAGGAGATCCAGACGACGAGGGTGAGGACCAGCGGGATCGAGAGGTTGGCGGTGGCGGCGTAGATCGCGAAGGAGGGGATCTGCAGGCCGAAGACGGTGATCTCGTGCTCGGTGTTGGTCGGCAGCGGCAGGAAGCCGATCATGTTGGAGAACCAGATCCAGAAGAAGAGCGCGGCGAGGAAGGGGAACCAGCGCACCGCCGTCGCACGGTCGAGGTTGCCGCCGGTGATGTTGTTCTTGGTCAGGTCGTAGGCGGCCTCCATCGCAGCCTGCACGCGGTTCGGCCGCTCCTCCATGCGGCGCGAGATCCAGACCATCGTGAAGATCGTGAGCGCGCTGGCGAGGACGAGGTAGAGAACGGCCTTGTTGATGCTGAGGTCGAGGCTGCCGAGGTGGAGCGAGACCCACGGTTCGAGCTTGAACTCGTTCTGCGGCTGGAAGCCTTCGTTCTTGCCGCTGCTGCCGAAGATCAGCAGCATCAGGATCGCGATCCCGAAGTAGACGCCGAGGCCGACGAAGACCTTGTTGCGGGTGCTCATGCCCGGCCCGCTTCCGGCTCGAGCAGATGGGCGATGCCCTGGGCGGCAAGGGAGACCGTGAAGAGAACGGCGACGAGCACGGCCGCGGCGAGGCCCGCTTCGCGTTCGACCAGGCCGGCGATCAGCACCGCGGCCGCCATCAGCCAGACGCGGCCGAGCGTCGTCGCCCCGACGATGCCCATCGCCCGCCGGCGCTCGCCGGCCGCCAGCTCCGCCTTTGCCCGGCGGGCCGCGACGAGCTGGATCCCGCGCTGCAGGAGCCAGGCGGCGGCGCCGGCGGCGAAGCCGAGCATGGGCAGTCCTCCGAGCAGAAAAACGGCGAGCGAGGCGGCAAGGACCACGAGGTCGACGTACTTGGGAGGAGACATAAAATGCGCCCGTCTCTGAGGGCGGGCGGACGAGCGACTATATCTGAGTGGGCCGACGAACCGCTTTCTAGAGCCAGTTCGTGAGGCTTGTTACAACCTGTTACTAAGTCCGCGGACGCTCGGGCTCCGGCGGTTCGCCCGCCTCCTCCAGCGTTATCGCTTCGAACTCGCCCGTTTCCGGGTTGAGGCGGCCGCGGCGCAGCTTGAGGATCTCCAGCACGTAGACGAGGTAGACGCTGGTGGCCAGCGCGAGGAGGCCGAAGAAGACGATGACAGCGGTCCAGAGCGCGTCGAAATGGCCGTGGTTGTCGCTGTAGGGGACGAAGCGGAGTGCCAGCGCCAGGCCGGCCAGGGCCAGCGTCCAGCCGTAGAGGTAGGCCAGCGTGCGACGCTGGGAGAAGCCGATGTTGGCCATCCGGTGGTGGAAGTGCCAGGAGTCGGCCTGGTAGATCGGCTGCCGGTACTTGACGCGCTTGGCGACGACGAAACCGGTGTCGAGGATCGGCACGGCGAGGACGACGAGCGGGAAGACGAGGGCGACCACCGCGTTGGTCTTCAGCGCTCCCTGCACGGAGGCGGTGGCGAGCAGGTAGCCGAGCAGGTTGGAGCCGGTGTCCCCCATGAAGCTGGAGGCGGGCGGGAAGCCGTGGCGGAGGAAGCCGAGGGCACCGCCGGCGGTGAGCGCCGCCAGCACGCCGGCTGCGTTGCGTTCGAGCGAGAGGGCGATGATCGCAAGCGAGATCGCCGCAATCGTGCAGACGCCCGCGGCGAGGCCGTCGACGCCGTCGATGAAGTTGATCACGTTGACGACGGCGACGATTCCCAGCACCGTGAGCGGGTACGCGACCCAGCCGAGATGGAAGCCGCCGATGAACGGAATGGTCAGGACCGTCGGCCTGACCCCGCCGACAACCGGAATCACCGCCGATCCCACCTGGCCGGCCATCTTCGGCAGCGGGTGCAGGCCGCGCACGTCGTCGATCACGCCGACCAGCGCGATCGCCGCCGCGCCGAGCAGGATCGAGCGGCTCTCGCCGTCGCCCGGCAGCCAGATCCAGCCGGCGACCTCGATCCCGGCGAAGATCGCGAGGCCGGAGAGGCGCGGCATCGGCCGGTCGTGCAGGCCGCGCTCCTTCGGCATGTCGATCGCGCCGATCCGGAAGGCGAGCCGCTCGGCGTAGGGAACCAGCAGCCAGGCGATCGCGGCCGCTGCGAGGAAAGCGAGGACGGCGTCGGTTGTCGCTGCCATTTCCCGGGGCCCGCGGGGAGGGCGGGCCGGCCCAGGCTACTCGACGGGCGCGACAGCCCCGAGCACCGCGTCGACCAGCAGCTGCGGGTCGCGCGGCTCGGCCACGCCGGAGGGGGAGCTGCGCTTGACGAGCGGCAGCCCGGCCGGGCTCGTCAGGACCCGGAGGCGGCCGGCGGCGATCAGCGCCTCGTCGACCCCGCCCATGCGGCCGGCGAAGGTGGTGAAGACGGGCGTTCCGAGGGCAACGGCCTCGCGGTTCATCGTGCCCCCCGCGCTGACGACGAGGTCGGCGAAGGCGATCAGGCTCTGGGCGTCGATCGCCCTCCCCGGCAGGATCAGGTTTGCCGCACCCATTGCGCGCACCTCCCGCCCCTGCCGCTCCGTACGCGGGATCACGACCGCCTGCACCCCCTCCCTGCCGGCGAGGTGGCGGATCGTCTCCCCGTAGAGGTCGTTGCGGGCGTGGTACTCCGAGGTCTCGGGGGGCGGTCGCAGCACGACCAGCACCTTCTCCCGATCGAGCCCGAGCTCGCCGAGCACTGCCGCGTCCGGCTCGAACCCGGCCAGGTAGTACTCCTCCTTCAGCCCGGGATAGGGGAACAGCTTGCGCTGCTTCGCGCCGATCCTCTCCAGCCGCTCGAGCGGGATCGAGTCCGGCATCAGCACCCGCCGGGCAAGGCGGAAGGCGAGCTGGCGCTGGACGCCGGCGAACTCGTAGTCCTGCATCTGCACGGAGGGAATTCGAAAGGCGGCCGAGACCAGGGCCAGGTCGACCGAGCCGTGCGCCAGGGCCAGCTGCGGCCGTCGCTTCCAGACGACTCTCGCCAGCCGGCTCGAGCGACCGGCAAGCGCCATCGCCTTGCCGAGCTTCGAGGCGCCACCGTGACCGCCGACGGCTGTGTATGGAATGCCGAGGCGGTCGAGGATTCCCAGCGTCTGCCCGTACTCCCTGGCGGTGACCGTGACCTCGTGCCCCTGGCCTTCCAGGCGCTCGAGCAGCGGCCGCAGAACGAGGGGGTGAGCGGCCGCGGTGCAGTCGACCCAGACGAGCATGCCGGCGACCCTAACCGCCGCCGCCCCCCCGGGGTCGCGACGATTACCCCGTTCTCGTCGCTTCCGGTTTCTTCCCGGTCGTGCGAAGCCGGGCAAGTTTGCTCAACGCGTCGAACCAGAACGGAGCGCCAAGCGAGATCGCGATCGCGGTGATCAGCCAGCCCGCGATCACGGAAGCGTCGACATCGTCGGTGGCGTCGTTCCAGAGGACCGGCAGCTTCAGGCTTTCCAGCGTCTTGACCGCGTATTCGGCGTTTTCGCCGGAGGCGGTGGCGTCCCCGCCGCCGGGCGCTTCGGCTTTGGCCGCGACCGCGACGCGCACGGTCTCTTCGTTCGCCAGCGTTTCGGCCACCTTGACCGCGTTGACGTTGAGGCCGATCGTGACGACGAGCGCGGTGATGCAGGCGATCTTCTGGGCCCAGCGCTTGTACCAGCCGGAGACGCGATCCATCCCGTCGTCGAACCACTGCTCGACCGATCTGCGGAACTGACTCAAATCGTTCACGGCCGGGTCGCCGAGGAGCGCCCCGAGCTGCTCTCCCAGCGCTTCGTCACCGAGCCCGACGACGCCACTTTCGACTTCCCCAAGCGGGTCCTCGGCGTTGCGGCCGCGCTTGGCGAGCGTGTCGATCAGGGCAAGGGAAAAGTTGCGCGCGGAGACGTAGGAAGGCTTTTTCCTACTACCCCTACTCCTTCTCGCCGGGCTGCGGACGTCGGAGCGAACGAGCGAGTGGCCGAGGACTTCTCTCGCGAGCTCGTTGTCGCCGAGCAGACCCTTGACGCCGGCCTCGAGCTGCTTGGCCCGCTGCCTCGTCAGCCAGGCGAAGCCCTCGGTGAGTGCCGAGACGATGGTGCTGAGCAGGAAGAAGATGAAGGCGAGGCCGACCGCGATTTCCAGCACAGGTGAGCCGAGATCGATCGACACGCGCGGTCCCTAGATCGCCGCCGCCGCGAGCCGGGGATAGAGCGGGTAGCGCTCCATCAGGGAGCGGGTCCGCTCGGCCAGGCCGCCCTTCTCCGCATCGAAGGCCCCGGAGAGGGCGGTGGCGATCACGGCGGCGATCTCCTCCATGTCGTCCTCGACGAGGCCGCGCGTGGTCAGCGCCGGCGTGCCGATCCGCAGGCCAGAGGGGTTCATCGGCGGCCGCTCGTCGAAAGGGATCGCATTGCGGTTGACGGTGATCCCGACCTCCTCGAGGCGGCCCTCGGCCGTCTTGCCGTCGAGGCCGGTCGGCGTCAGGTCGACGAGGACGAGGTGGACGTCGGTGCCGCCGGTCAGCACCGGCACGCCGTTGGATTCGAGCGCCGCCGCGAAGGCCTGGGCGTTGGCGATCGTCTGCCGCTGGCGGGCGCGGAACTGCTCGCTCGCCGCGATCCGCAGGGCCACCGCCTTGGCGGCGATGATGTGCATCAGCGGGCCGCCCTGCTGGCCGGGGAAGACGGCTTTGTCGACCGCCTGCGCGTGTTCCTCGCGGCAGAGGATCATGCCGCTGCGCGGTCCGCAGAGGGTCTTGTGGATCGTCGTCGTCACCACGTCGGCGTAGGGCACGGGATTCGGGTGCTCGCCGGCGGCGACGAGGCCGGCGAAGTGCGCCATGTCGACCATCAGCTTGGCGCCGACGGAGTCGGCGATCTGGCGGAAGGCAGCGAAGTCGAGCCGGCGCGGGTAGGCGGACCAGCCGGCCACGATCACCTTCGGCCGGTGCTCGGCGGCGAGCCGCTCCACCTCCTCCATGTCGACCCGCAGGTCATCGCGGCTGACGTGGTAGGCGACGACGCCGTAGAGCTTGCCGGAGACGTTCAGCTTCATCCCGTGCGTGAGGTGCCCGCCGTGGTCGAGCGCCAGCCCCATGATCGTGTCGCCCGGTTCGACCAGCGCCATGTAGGCGGCGTTGTTGGCCTGCGCTCCGGCGTGGGGTTGGACGTTGGCGTGCGCCGCGCCGAACAGCTCCTTGGCGCGGTCGATCGCCAGCTGCTCGGCGACGTCGACCTCCTCGCAGCCGCCGTAGTAGCGGCGACCGGGATAGCCCTCGGCATACTTGTTGGTCAGCACCGAGCCGGCAGATTCGAGCACCGCCTGCGGTACGAAGTTCTCCGAGGCGATCATCTCCAGGGTGCCCTGCTGGCGCCGCAGCTCGCCCTCGAGCACCGCGGCGATCGCGGGATCGACCTCGGCGAGAGGGGCGGTTTGGAAGTTCTCGGGGAGCTCAGCCACTGTTTGGCGACCTTACCAGCGGGCAGGGATAGCCTTCGATGGGGATGAAGCGCCCGGCGGCATTCGCGTCAACTCTCTTTCTGCTGCTGCCTTCACTCAGCCATGCCGCCGCCGGGGCGGGTGCGCCCAATCCCTGCGAGAGCCCGCGCGCCGCACGTCTCCTCTGCCCCAACCTGCGGATCGGCGCCCCCTCCGAAATCTACGTCGAGCAAATCGGCGGCCGGGTGCTGCTGCGCGCGACGAGCAACGTGAAGAGCCGCGGCAAGGGCCCGATGGAGCTGCACGGCCACCGCAACGGACCCCGCTCGATGCGGGTGACCCAGCGGATCTACCGTGCCGGCGGCGGTCACGTCGACCTGAGGACACGGGCATCGCTGCGCTTCACCGACGTCGGCTCCTACTTTGGAGGCCGCTACTGGAAGGTGCACCAGCTCGCCCATTTCGAGCTCTGGTCGGTCGACCGCCATCACCGGCCGCTGCGGCTGGCCCGGACCGGCCCCAAGCTCAACTACTGCCTGCGGGATCTGGAGCTGACGAGGCCCGGCCGTCGCTCGCCGTCCGGTGCCCACTATCCCGGCTGCAACCAGAACCCCTTCCAGCACAGGGTCACGCTCGGAACCTCGGTCGGCTGGTCCGACATCTACCCGGCCAACTACTCCAAGCAGTGGATCCCGGTCAAGGGGCTGCGCGGCTGCTTCGCCTTCGTCATGCGCGTCGACCCCGCGAACCTGCTCTACGAGTCGAACGAGCGCGACAACAGCGCCCGCCGCCTTGTCCACCTGCCCTTCCGCGGCGACAACGGGTGTTAGCGGTCAGGCGCGCTCAGCCGCCGATCGGGGCGCGCGGGTTCGCACCCCAGAAGACGACCGTGCCGAGCATGCCGATGATGTGAACGAAGACGATGTTCACCGCCATCGACTGCGCCGTCGCCGTGCCGACCCCGACCGGCCCCCCGGACGCCGTGTAGCCGTAGTAGCAGCCGACCAGCACGATCACGGTCGCCATCACCATCCCCTTGGTCAGGCTGAAGATCAGGTCGAGCGGGTTCTGGAACATCCAGAAGATCAGCAGATAGCCGCCGGAGGAGACGTCGCCGACCTGCTGGACGACCGAGAAGTAGCTGGCGAAGTACATCACCCCGATCCCGACCAGGTAGATGAAGGGGAAGGCGAGCCAGGCGGCGAGCAAACGGGTCGCGGCAAGGAAGGTGACGGGCTGGATGCCCATCACCTCGAGCGCGTCGATCTCGTCGGAGATGCGCATCGCGCCGAGCTCGGCGACGATGCCGGTCCCCACCTTGGCGGAGAGGATGTAGCCGAAGGCGTAGGGCAGCGCCTCGCGAAGGTCGCACCATGCCGCGAAGAGCCCGGCGTATGCGGGCACGCCCTGGGCGCGGAAGAAGTAGGCGCCCTGGAGGCCGCACTGGAGGCCGAGGATGAAGACGAAGGCCCAGATGATCAGCGCCGAGCCGAGGATCAGGATGCCCGCCTGGCGCAGGCTCTCGCCGAAGAACTTGAGCACGCGCCCGCTGTAGACGAGGCCGGCGACGCGCGAGCCGAAGCGGGCCATCTCGCCGAAGGAGTCAAACCATTCCCGCGGAGCGGCGAGCCAAGAGCTCATCGAATCGTCTGCAGTTCGGGGTTGAGGGCGAGCAGGATCGCGGAGAAGACGAACTGGAAGAAGAAGACCGCGACCAGGGTGATGACGACCGCCTGGTTGACGGCTCGGCCGACGCCGGCCGCGCCGCCCGACGCGGTCATTCCCTTGTAGGAGCAGACGATCGAGATGATCGCGCCGAACGCCGTGCACATCAGGACCGACCCCCAGAGGTCGGTGGTCGAGGCGTTGGCGAAGAGCGTCGCGAAGAAACCGCCGAGCGGTTGCTTGTAGATCAGCTCGGCAGCGATCCCGGCCGTCAGGCCGAAGACGATCGCGAAGATGTCGAGCAGCGCGGTGACGACCATCAGGGCGAGGAAGCGCGGCACGACCAGGTTCTTGACCGGGTCGACGCCGAGCACCTGCAGGGCGTCGAGCTCCTCGCGGATCTTGCGCGCACCGAGGTCGGCGGTGATCGCGGTGCCGGCGACGCCGGCCACGACCACCGCCGTCACCAGCGGGCCGACCCAGCGGATCGCGGTGAGGACGAAGAAGCCCCCGAGGCGGTCGAGCGCGCCGAAGAGCGAGAGCGCGCCGGCTGCCTGCAGCCCCGGCGCGCCCAGGTTGAGGGCGAAGGTCGAGAGCAGGAGCGGAAGCCAGGAGAGCTTCAAGACGAAGAGGAACTGCCCGACCAGCTCCTCCCCGTACGGGTAGGGAGGGCGAATCGCGGAGACGATCGTCTTCGCGGTGAGGATCATCATCGTCCCCACCTGTTCGAACACCGACTTCGCCGGCAGGAAGGCGCGGACCACCGCTTCGCCCGTCACGAGCTCATCTCCCCACCGAGCTTCCCCGCCCGATCATGGCCGCACGCTATCGCCGGGCGCGGCGCCCGTCGGTTAACGCGAGGTTAGGCCGCCCAGGATCGCGACAAGATCGCCATGGGCCATGCCGCCCTGCCGCAGGACCGCCCACCCCCCGGTCGCGTCGAAGGAGGTCAGCTCCACGACGGTGGACGGAAGCCCTGTCAGCTCTCCTCCGTCGATCGCCAGGTCCGCCGCCCCCACGACCGCCTCCGGAATCTCGGCGAAAGAGGCGGGCGCCGGCTCGCCGCTGAGGTTCGCCGAGGTCTGGAAGAGCGGGCACGCCGCTCCGCTGAGCGGCCCCCCGATCAGGCGCAGGCCGAGGCGATCCGGGTCCTCACGGCAGGCGAGCGGATAGCGATGGCCGGGGTTGGCGACGACCAGGGTCACCGGACCCGGCAGCAGCCGGCTCGCGGCCGCTCGCGTTCGGGGGCCCAGGCTCTCGACCATCTCGCGCATCGCCAGCGGCGAGAAATACAGGACCGCCGAGGACTTGCCCTCGTCGCGGCCCTTGATCCGGTGGATGCGGGCGATCGCATCGGGATCGAGCGGATCGCAGGCGAGGCCGTAGAGCCCATCGGCGGGGAAGATCGCGACGCCGCCCGAGGCGATGCACTCCTCCAGCGCGGCCCGCGCCACGTCCGCGCCGTCGTACTCGATCGAGACGACCTCACTCATCGAGCGGTGACTTTGTCGTTTCCCGTGCAATAGCCGGGGAGGGGGCGAAGTCACCGGCATGGCGACGGCCGATGACTACGCGATCGAGGCCGGCCAGGTCCTTCCGCACCTCGATCTCCGAGAAGCCGGCTTCGCGCATCAGCGCTCCTACAATTTCAGCCTGCTTCTCCCCCACCTCAAGCGCTAGGCGCTCACCTGGGGGATCGGCAGCGAGAAGGGCGCGGATCGCGTCGAGGCCGTCGGGGCCGGCGAGCAGCGCCTCGCGCGGCTCCCACTCGCTCACCTCGGGTCGGAGCCCGGGCCAGTCCGCCTCGCTCACGTACGGCAGGTTCGCCAGGATCAGGTCGAACTCACGCCTTCCCTCGGGCAACGTCCCCTGGATCAGCTCGACCCTGCTGGCCAGTCCCAGCCGCTCCGCGTTGGCGCGGGCGACTTCCAACGCCGCGGTGGAGGTGTCTGTCGCGACCACCTCGGAGCCCGGCAGCTCGCCAGCTACGGAGAGGGCGATCGCGCCCGAGCCGGTGCCGATGTCGAGGACCGTCCCCGGTCGCAGCTCGAGCGCCAGCTCGACCAGGAGCTCGGTCTCGGGACGTGGAATCAGCACCCGCGGGTCGACCGCGAGCTCGAGGTGACGAAAGCCCTTGCGGCCGGCGATGTAGGCGACGGGCTCGCGCCGCAGGCGCCGCCGCACCATCTCCGCGAACCGGCGCGCCGCCGCCGGCGGCACCTCTGTCTCCGCATTCGCCGCCAGCGCCGCCCGGTCGGTCCCCATCGCCTCCGCCAGCAGCACTTCGGCGTCGAGGCGGGCGTCTTCGACCTCGGCGGCGCGCAGCGCGTCCACCGACGCGGCCAGCGCTTCCCGGATCACGCGACCGCGGCCGCCTCGAGGCGTTGCCTCTTCTCCTCCGCCGCAAGCGCCTCGGTGAACTCGCCCAGGGCTCCGCCGAGGACGCCCTCGAGATTGTGCGAGGTGTGCTTGATCCGGTGGTCGGTAACCCGCCCCTGGGGGAAGTTGTAGGTGCGCACCTTCTCCGAGCGCTCGCCGGTCCCGACCTGCGCCTTGCGCTCGGAGGCGATCTTCGCCTGCTGCTCGGCCAGCTCGCGCTCGTAGAGGCGCGCGCGGAGGACCCGCATCGCCCGCTCCTTGTTCTGGAGCTGGGACTTCTCGTCCTGCATCGAGACCACGATGCCGCTCGGCTTGTGGGTGATCCGCACCGCCGAGTCGGTCGTGTTTACCGACTGCCCGCCCGGCCCGGAGGAGCGGTAGACGTCGATCTGCAGGTCGTTGGGGTCGACC
>Ga0070684_100004894_pt1 | contig 10227 bp, 7 predicted proteins | sample KBSC723LmetaG_FD_65653 | JGI IMG/M metagenome (GOLD analysis project Ga0070684, IMG submission 65653) | Corn rhizosphere microbial communities from Kellogg Biological Station, Michigan, USA - KBS C7.2-3L metaG | ecosystem: Host-associated > Plants > Roots > Rhizosphere ...
AGATATCGGTGCGTCTTGCTCGCCGGTAATCCGCATTTCTCGGCCAATTCCCGCAAGGCAAGAGGTCCCTCGGAGTGGGCAAGCTCAAACGCAATGCGCAGACCGATCTCTACGCTTTGCACTCCATGTTGCTTCTTGCCGGTGCCTGTCCCCCGTTCCTTCAACTCCGGCGAACGCGAATGGGGATCGCCTGCGGCGGCTCGGGTTTTCTTCAAATGGAAGTGACCTTGCGACAGAAATCAGTCTCGGGCGAGACGCCTCGCAGCGTCTGCCCAAGTGCGCCCTTGCGAACGGGCCAAGTCAAGTTCGATCTCGCTCGGGCGCGGCGGCTTTCCACGAGAAACAACGCTGATCCCGTAAGGATTGCCCCCGTGAACCTCTTCGGTCTGTCGCATGTTCGGATTGCCGTAGCCCGTAGGCACGATGATCATGCCGTGGTGAGCCAAAGTGAACCAGGTGGAGATGATCGTAGTTTCACGGCCACCACCAGTGCCGGTCGCGGCGAAGACTGTCGCGGCCTTTCCAAACAGGGCTCCTTCATTCCAGAGCTTGCCGGTCTGGTCGAGGAACGATCGCATGCTCGACGACATGTTGCCGAAGCGCGTTCCCGTACCGATCGCGATTCCGTCATAGGTCGGGAGTTCGTCTATTGTCGCGGTCGGGACATGTTCAAAAGTCTTCTTTGCCGCCAGCGCACCCGATGCTGACAACACTGCTTCAGGCACGGTCTCCGGGACCTGCTTGATGACGACCTCGCCTCCCGATGATCGGGCACCTTCCGTAACTGCCTCCGCAAGGCGGTAGACGTTACCGTAGAAACTGTGAAACAGCACCAGCAGCCTGGTCTGGGCCATGAAACTCTCTCCTGTGCGTTGAGTTGAAATCTAGGTAACTTGCGACGCAGAGGCGCGCTGCAACACGGCAGCCCGCGGTCCAGCGCCGCGAATCCGATCGAGCAGAACATTCGGCGCGGCCGGAATGGTATCGCCGCGCCAAGCGACATGACCGTCCGGACGCACCAGTACGAACCTGCGCTCATACAGTGTAGCGATGTTGCGGTCGGAGATATGATGAACCTTGATCGGGAGGTCGCGCCTCTTCGCGGCCATCATCAGCGGAGTGACATCCGCCGGAAGCTTGCCGAAACAAAGCAGGACATAGCTCTCGCCGAACAGATCGAGCGTCGAGCGGGTCTCGTCCAGCCAGGCGTGCGGTGCACGCGAGCCAGGACGGCTCACCGGAAAGTAATCGATCGTATCGTCATTAGGCTTGGGAGAGCCGTCACCCATCACAATGGGTGATGGATCATAGCTGTAGCCGAGATGGATTCCGAATGGTTGCCACGATTTCGATTTCTCGTTCGCAGCCTGGATCTTCGCTCCGAATTCTCGCCGCTGCGTGTCTCCCCGACGGGAGACCGCATCGATGTCGCTGCGTTTGGTATCGCCGGTCAACCGAAAATATTCCTTCACCGACTCGTTCACGGCGCGATGGCAGACCGGCCGCCGCTCGATGTCGTAGCTGTCGAGAATGCGCGGATCGGCCCAGCCCTCGCTGACGGCTCCGAACTTCCAGCCGAGGTCGATCGCATCCGCGATCCCGGTGTTCATGCCGTATCCGCCGTTCGGTGGATGCGTGTGCGCTGCGTCACCGGCGAGGAACACGCGGCCGTCCTGAAAACGATCGGCGACCACGGCTCGCCGCACCCATTCGCCGACCGATTTGATCGTGAATTCGAAATCCTGCCCCACGGCGCGGCGAATGGCCTTTGACACGTCGATCGACTTCACGTCGATGTCGTTGGCCCCATAAAGCGTAAGTCGCCACGTTTGCCTACCATCGATTGCGACGAGCGTCCCCCAGGTACCTTCCGGCCCGATGCAGACATATCTGATCGCATTGCCCTTGTTGTGCAGCGACGCGAGATTATCCGTCAGGAATTCGATGTTGATCGAGTTGTCGAGTGCGCCGACGCCCCGCATCTCGATCCCCAACAGTCGCCGAACGGTGCTCGAATATCCGTCGCAGCCGACCAAATAGTCGGCCGTGATCTCGCGAACCGTTCCGCTTTCCAGATCCTGCACCTCGGCAACGACCTTCTCCTCGTCCTGGTGGAATCCGGCGAATCGGGTCCGGTGATTGATGTCGACCGACGGAAAGGAGCGCGCAAGCTCCGCCATGATGGGGTCGAAGATCGTCTGCGGGCAATGACATTGGTGTTCCGGACTGAACCGCGACGTGGTGGCGGAGCCCCCCGCGACCGGGCGAATCCTCGCCAACTCATATCCGTTGAGACTGGTGACGAAGACGTTGTCCATGGGAAAGCCGGACGGAAAACCCCAGTTCTTCACCCGGTCTGCGATGCCTAAACGACGACAGAATTCAACCGTGCGGACGCTCACCTGAAGCATCTTGGCCGCACCGATCGTGCCGTCTCCCTGCTCGATGACGGTACAGGCCACACCCCTGCTGCCGAGATCCGCGGCAAGCGTCAGCCCAATGGGTCCAGCACCTATCACAATGACCGAACTCGGCTTTTTGGAACCGGGCATATTCAACACACCATTCTATATTACAGAACGAATTCTACGGACTATATCCAAAGTCGTAATTTGTAAAGCTCTTGGTTGCTTTACATACCGATCAACGTAGATATTATTCTAAATAATAGAATGCATTTCTTGTGAGGCTCAATGAATCGCTTGTATGTCAGAATGGCGGCCGCCGCAATCCTGGGGCTGCTAGCCGCACCCCCCGCCAATGCCCAGTCGAACCCGATCCGCATCGGAGTACTCGGCGATCAATCGGGGCCGTATTCGGCAATCGGGGGACCGGGAGCCGTATTGGCGACGAAGATGGCCGTCAGCGATTTCGGCGGAAGCGTGCTTGGCCGAAGGATTGAAGTCGTGTCAGCCGACATGCAGAACAAGCCGGACCTTGCGGCCGTGATCGCCCGCAAATGGTTCGAGACCGAAGGCGTCGAGGCCGTTGTCGACCTTCCTACGAGTTCGGTGGCGCTGGCTGTAAACGAAATAGGGCGGGTGGAGAACAAGTTTGTCTTCGTTACTGCCGCGTCGAGCGAAGATCTCACAGGAAGCGCGTGCGCTCCCTACACGATACAGATGCTGGAGGATACGCGGGCGCTCGCGGTTGGAACGGCCAAGGCCGTCGTGGCGGCTGGCGGCAAGACCTGGTTCTTCCTGACACCAGACTTTGCATTTGGCCACGCCATGGAGAAGGCGGCACGAACGGCGATCGAGGCTGCCGGCGGGCAGGTCCTCGGAAGCGTTCAGTATCCGATCACGACGACGGATTTCGCGTCCTTCCTTGTCACGGCATCGTCGTCACCGGCGCAAGTGATCGGCATCTCGGGCGTCGGCGGAGCCGCCATCTCGGTGGTCAAGCAGGCCGTCGAGTTCGGCGTCACCAACGACCAGCGCAGGCTCGCGATCTTCCTTCAGTTCATCACCGACATCGACGGCTTGGGCCTGGCGAGCTCGCACGGCCTCTACACCACCGACGGCTTCTATTGGGATGAGAACGACAAGGCCCGCGACTGGTCAAAGAGATTCCTGGCGCAGCACGGCAAAATGCCGACCAAGGTCCAGGCATACACCTATGCGATCGTGCTCCACTATTTGAAGTCTATCGCCGCGGCCGGCTCGATCGAGCCTGAGAAAGTGCGGGCAAAGATGGGCGAGACCAGTCTCGATCTGTTCGGAAACGCGGCCACGATCAGACCAAACGGTCGCGCGGTCTACGATTTGACTCTGTACGAGGTAAAGAAGCCCGCGGAGTCGAAGTATCCGTGGGACTACTACAAGCCTGTGCGAAAGATTTCGGCAATGGATGCATTTGGCCCACTTTCTGACAGCAAGTGTACCTCTCGGTAGACGAATGCTCAGCAAGCGCTGTATGCGTTCATCGATCCCGCAGCCGTCTGACTTCACGCTGCGATATCGTCCTTGATCGCAGCGGTCGCCGGAAGTACCGCCAAAGGCGGTTTTAAGGGATGTTAGGGCGATTGATTGGATTTTGGGGCGGCTGAGATCTTCAGCTCAAGCTGATCCAGTTGCTGATCGGCTAGTTCTTGGTTTCTGATATCGGCTTGGATCACTTCCTCGTCTCGGCCAAAGGTCGTGACGAAGTACCCACGCGCCCAAAATTTGTGGCCGACACGTCTGGTTCAAGTGGCTAGATCCGTTGCGGCTTTCTTATTGAAGAGCAGCTTCAAACTCAGCCCAAACGCCACGACTACAGCTCCTCGCACGTCGAGGAGCCATGCCGCCGGGAGCAATCAGCCATCACCGCAGAGCCGTCATGACGAGGAACTTGGCCCTCGACAGCGCTCGGATTGTCATGTGGAATATTGCGACAAAAAAGGGATGACGGGGGGTGATCCAATGGCGGATGCATCTGTTCTGGTCGCACCAAGCTCGCAGCTTGCGGAGAAGTCGCATCGGGCGATCTGGGCGGCCGCGATCGGCAACCTGCTCGAGTGGTACGACTTCGGCGTCTATGCCTATCTCGCCTCACTGATCGCCACGAAGTTCTTCCCGAGTTCCAATCCGACAGCCTCGCTGCTCGCCGCATTTGCCGCCTACGGTGTCGGCTTTTTGGCGAGGCCGCTCGGCGGCATCGTGATCGGCCGCCTCGGCGACACCAAGGGCCGAAAGACGGCGCTGGTGCTCACTATCTTCCTGATGGCATTCGGCACCGTAGGGCTCGGCCTGTTGCCTTCCTATGAGACAATCGGCGTCCTGGCGCCGATCCTGCTCGTCATCTTGCGCCTCGTGCAGGGGCTCGCCGCCGGCGGCGAATGGGGCACCTCGACCGCCTTCATGATCGAATGGGCGCCCGAAGGCCGCCGTGGCTTCTTCGGCAGCTTCCAGCAGGTCTCGACCGCCGGTGGCTCGCTGCTCGGCTCGGCGGTGGCGGCGATCATGACCTCCTCGCTCAGCCCGCCCACGATGCTCGACTGGGGCTGGCGCGTGCCGTTCCTGCTCGGCGCGCTCCTGCTCGTCGTCGGCGCCTATCTGCGCCAGAGCGTCGACGAGACGCCATCCTATGAAGCAAGCCGCCAAGCGCAGGCAGAGCAACCGGTCGCCTCCGGATTCCCGCTCGGGGCGCTCGCCTTCGGTTTCACGATCTTCTGGACCGTCGCGTACTACACGCTGCTTGCCTGGATGCCTAGCTTCACCCAGCGGTTTGCCGGGCTGTCGCCTTCGCAGGCGCTGTGGTCGAACACGATCGGCCTGATCGCCATGGTCATCGCCGTTCCCTTCTGGGGCGCTCTGTCAGACAAGATCGGACGCCGGCCGCTGTTGATGGCGAGCGCGATCCTCATCGGCCTCCTGTCCTATCCGCTGTTCTCGTTGATGGCAGGCGGAGCCGGCCTCGCGTTGGTGATGCCGATCCAGATCCTGTTCGGAATACTGCTGGCGCTCTATTCGGGCGCGGGACCTGCGGCGATCGCGGAGATCTTCCCGACGCATCTGCGATCAACATGGATGTCGAGCGGCTATGCGATCGCGGTCGCGATCTTCGGCGGTTTTGCGCCGTTCATCGCGACCTGGCTGGTCCAGGTGACAGGCTCGCCAGTGGCACCGACCTATCTCTATCTTCTGCCGTCGGCAGTCATCTCGCTGCTCGTTGTCTGGAACCTGAAGGAAACCAGCGGCACCCAATTAAGCTGACAGGCGCACATGCTCATTCGGTTCGACGGACGCACCGCCATCGTGGCGGGAGCCGCGCGCGGCATCGGGCAAACCATCGCGCTCTCGCTTGCAAGTGACGGTGCGCGCGTCGTCGCCTGCGATCTTCTGGTCGACGATCTCGCACATCTTGCGGGTCGCGTCGACCGCGGTGGCGAAATCATCGCCGCCGCGGTCGATGTGACCGATGAAAACTCTATTGGCGAGGTCGTGCGCGCGGCAGGCGCGGCCGATATCCTCGTCTATGTCGCGGGCGGTGTGCGCGGTCAGAAACCACGGCCGCTGGAAGAGGTCAGCGCCGACGATTTCGATGCGATCGTCGACGCGAACCTCAAGGGCGCCTTTCTGTTTGCAAAAGCCGTCGCGCCCGGAATGAAGACCAAGGGCCAGGGGCGCATCGTCACCATCTCCAGCCGCGCGGGACTCGCCACCAGCCTGACCGGCATTCAGAGCTACGTTGCCGCCAAACACGGACAGATCGGCCTCGTGAAGCAACTCGCCCAGGAGCTCGGGCCATTCGGCATCACCGTCAATTCGGTGGCCCCCGGCTTCATGGCGACCAGCCCCGACTACGAGCGGCAGTGGAACAACTGGCCGGCCGCGTTCCGCGACAATTTCGTTGGCACTATCGCGATGCGGCGCATGGGGACGCCGCAGGACATCGCCAATGCCGTGACGTTTCTCGCCTCCGACCACGCCTCGTGGATCACGGGGCAGACCATCCCCGTCACCGGCGGCCCATTGGCGTGAGGCCCACACAAAAGCAACAAGTCAGGAGGAAGATCATGAACGACATGACAAAGCTCGAACCCTGGCAATGGCCGGAATCGCATTGGCGCAGTCTCGTCAATCAGGTCCGCGCCGGTCGCAGCTTTCGCCCCAAAAGCTGGCAGAATGGCGCGCGATGCGCGTTCGCGCTGTCGTTCGATTCCGATCACGAGACCAACGAGCTGCGCGACGGCGGCAAATCGATCGGACGCATGGCGTGGGGACAGTATGGCAATCGCGTCGGTATCCCGAGCATCCTGAAGCTGCTCGAAAGGCACGCGGTGCCCGCCACCTTCTATGTGCCCGGCGTTGTGGCACTGCTCCATGGCGACGAGCAACGCCGCATCATCGCCGAAGGCCACGAAATCGGCATCCATTCATGGATCCACGAATTGAACTCCGTGCTGCCCTATGAGGTCGAGAAAGACCTGATGCTACGAGCCGCCGACGTCCTGGAGAAAACCACTAACGTGCGGCCCGTTGGCGCCCGCACCGCGTCATGGGATTTCTCACCGCACACGTTGCGGATCACGAAAGAGGTCGGCCTGCTCTATGATTCCTCGCTGATGGCAGACGTCGATTGCTACGAGCTGCTGCTGGATGGCGAGCCTACCGGCGTAATCGAATTTCCAGTGGAATGGATCCGCGACGACGCGGTCTATTTCATGATGCACCGCTTTCAGGGGCTGCGCCCCTACACGCCGCCGGCGGATGTCTTTGACGTGTTCCGGCGCGAGTTCGAAGCCGCATATGAGGAAGGTGGAATCTTCCAACTCACCTGCCACCCACACATGATCGGCTACCGCTCGCGGCTCTGGATCATCGACGAACTGATCCGGCTCGCGAAAGCCAAGGGTGACGTCTGGTTCGCCACCCATGCCGATGTGGTCCGCTATGCCCGTGACCACGGGGCGTCCTGAGGAAAGGCCTGATCCATGGCAAAAACAGCTCTCGTCACCGGCGGCGCCCGCGGCATCGGCCGTGCTTGTGCACTAGCGCTCGCCGACGCCGGCTTCGACATCGCGCTCGTCGATCTCCTGGAAGCCGAAATGGCGGCAACCGCACGCGACATCGCGGCTCGGGGCGTCCGTACCCTCACGTTCCAGGCCGATGTGAGCGACTTTGTCCGCGCCCACGCGATCGCCGAGGAGATCATCGCAAAATTTGGGCAGCTCGACGTGCTTCTGAACAACGCGGGCGCGCCGAATCCAAAACCGATCCTCGAGATCAGCGAGATCGAATTCGATCGAACGATCGCCATCAATCTGAAGAGCTGCTTCAACTACATCCACGCCTCCGCGCCCTTCATGATGAAGCAGGACACCGGTGGACGGATCATCTCGATGTCGTCGATCAACGCACTGTCGGGCGGCGTGACCAGCGCCGTTTCCAAGCATGCCTATGCGACGGCCAAAGCCGGGATTCTGGGCCTCACGCGATCGCTCGCCAAGGAGCTCGGGCCCAAAGTGGCGGTGAACGCGATCTGTCCGGGCATTGTCGCCACTAACCTGCTGGGCAGGCTGCTCGCTGATCGGAAGGCGGAACTCGTTGCCGGGATCGCGATGGGGCGAGTTGGCACGCCTGAGGACATCGCCGGCCTCGTGCGCTATCTGGCCGTCGAAGCGCACATGTTCATGACTGGCCAGCATTTCGTGGTCGATGGGTTTCAATGGAGCTGTTGAGCGCCCACCGGCTATATCACCTTTCGCTAGAAGAGACGTCGACGGTTCGAGTCGGTAAAGCGTTCGCCCGGGGCTGGTGCGCTAAGGTCCAATTCCTTTGAAACGCTCCAAGTGGCCGACCGCCGATCACTCCGCGGAAGCTTCCAAAACCCTTGACGCGGATCGAAACACGTCAAATAAGCCGCTCAACATTTTTGTACCACGATATGGAACGGCCTCCGGTTTAATCCTTCGCATGCGGACCGACGCACTTTCCAGCGCCGAGGGCTGCTGCCATCCTCATGAGGCAGTGCTGGGTGCTGATCGGGAATTTACCTAGACTCTCGCGGGAATCGCTGGCCATCAGCGTCCCAAGGATGTGTTGAAGCATGAAGAAGAAGCCCAAGGCGCCGCCGGTTGCGACGATCGCAAAAGGCCTGTCGGCCCTCCGTTCCTTCGTGGACGGCCAGGACAAATGGGGAGTTCGCGAGCTCGCCGTCGCGCTCAATATGCCCCCGAGCACGGTGCATCGGCTGCTTGCGCGGTTTCTGCTGGAGGGTTTCGTCAGCTACGACCAGGCGCATCAGAAATACGGCGTGGGTTTCGAGTTCACCAGGCTGGCGGCCGCCGTGATGCAGCGCCATGGCCTGACGTCTGCCGCTCTCCCCATCATGCGAGAGCTCACGGAGAAGACCGGCGAAGGTGTCTGGCTCGCATTGTTCGACGACAAGCGTCAGCGCATCGCTTATATCGCCGAAACCAGGTCTACCCACGCCTTGCGATACTCGGCTCCGATCGGCCGCTCGATGCACCTCTCGGAAAGCGCTTGCGGGATCGCCATCATGGCAAGTCTTGCCGGGGGAAACAATTCCCGCCGCTCCAGCGCATCGCGAAAGCGCGCAACAAAGCCTGACGATCTGTCTTCCGCCAAGGCTCAGGGATTTGCGGTGAAGCGGGCCGCCGAGGTCGATTCGGCCATGATGGTAGCTGCCGCTGTACGCGACGCGGCGGGCATTCCCGTCGGAAGCCTTGCCATTATCGTTCCGCTGGTGCGCTTCGGCGTCGGTCAGGAAGCCATTCTGGGCTCGATGGTCAATCATGCCGCGCAGCGGCTCTCCGCGCAAATGGGCTCGAAGTTATTGGGCGGAGCCACTGTCGGAAGCTGGAAGGAAGGCGCCGAGATCATCAGCGACTTGATCCGCCAGAACAACCCCGCACTCTCGATCACCCCTGCCTTGGGAGGAGGCGCGCGCAACCTGGAGGACATACAGGAGGGACTTGGCGCCTACGCGCTGACGCACGCCTCGAGCGTCATGGATGCCCGGATAGGACGCCACCAGTTCAAACGGCCGCTCGAGGATTTGCGCACCGTCATGCATCTTTCCGAGTTGCATCTTGTCATTGCCGTCAGGTCGGACATGAAGGTGAGACGGTTCGCTGACCTCGCAGGCCTTCGCGTCTCTCCGGGCGAGCAAAGCTATTCGGGCGCCCAGGTCTTCGAGGATCTACTGGCCTCGTTCAACTCCGTGGCAGGACGCCGCCTTGCTCCTTCTGCTGTGTTCTATCTCGACTATCCCGAGGCGAAGAGACAGCTGGACGAACGCGCGATCGACGCGATCGTCTGGATGACGACTTTCTCGAATCCATCACTTCGTGAGCTGGGAGCATCCAGCTCGGTCCGTCTCATCACGCCTGACGAGGCAACCATCCGCGGCATGATCGAACGAAACCCGGGCTATCGCGCCGGAAAAATTCCCCGAAATGCCTTCGCCAACCCGCTGCAAGCTGACCTCGCGACGGTGTCGGTTCCGACAGCGCTGGTTTGCCGGGCGGATCGATCCGAGCAGGAAGTCTACGAGGTCAGCCGGACGATCTACGAGCAAAGAGCCGTGATGGCACAGCTTTCGTCTTCCTACGCTCGGGTTGCATCGGACTTCGTTCTGGACGGTGCGACAGCCCCCATTCATCCGGGCGCGGAGCGTTTTTTCAGATCCATCGGGGTTTCGCCGCGTTATGCGGAAGTCGGCGCATCTGGAGCACGGTCGGGGCCCGGCTCACGTAAACGCACGCGAGCCGCCAGGGAG
>Ga0070684_100004895_pt1 | contig 10227 bp, 7 predicted proteins | sample KBSC723LmetaG_FD_65653 | JGI IMG/M metagenome (GOLD analysis project Ga0070684, IMG submission 65653) | Corn rhizosphere microbial communities from Kellogg Biological Station, Michigan, USA - KBS C7.2-3L metaG | ecosystem: Host-associated > Plants > Roots > Rhizosphere ...
ATGCGCCTGATCACCGAGGCCGTACGGGCGATCCTGGCGCGCAAGGCGCTGCCCGTGCTGCTTGGCGGCGACCATTCGGTCAGCTTCCCGATCGTGCGGGCATTCGAGGACTTCGCGCCGCTCGACATCGTGCATGTCGACGCCCACCTCGATTTCATCGAGGACGTCGAAGGCATGAAGTTTGCAAGCGGCAGTCCGTTGCGCCGCATGCGCGAGTTGAGCTTCGTCCGCCACATGACGCATTTCGGGATCCGCGACATCCGCTCGCGCGAAGGTGACTACCAGGAGGCGACGAGTCGCGGCTCACGTATTTTCACGCGAGAAGAGATCCGGGAGGCCGGCACCAAGGCGGTGATCGAACAGCTTCCCCAGATGGGCAATATCTACATCACCATCGACGTGGATGGCTTCGATCCCTCGATCGCGCCCGGCACCGGCTCACCGACGGTGGATGGGCTCCTCTATCACGAGGTGCGCAGCCTGCTGCAGGGCGTCGCCCGGAAGGGCAAGGTGGTGGGCTTCGACGTCGTCGAGGTGAACCCGTTTGTCGATGTCCATGGTCAGACCAGCCTGCTTGCGAGTACGCTCATCGCCGAGGTTCTCGGGGCAGTGTTCGAGCAGTCCAACAGGAGCACAGGCACATGATGCACAGGCGCACCTTCGGCAAGGCGGTTCTGGGCGGCGCATTGTTGAGCCAGAGCGCGCTGACCTGGCCTGCGCGCGCCGCAGCCGGCACGCTGCGCGTCGCGGTCGGCTCCAACATCAACACGCTCGATCCCGCCAAGACCAAGATCGGCGAGGAATACATCGTCAACTTCCTGGTGTTCAGCGGCCTCACCGAGATCGCCGGGAACGGACAGCTGCAGCCTGATCTGGCCGAGCGCTGGACCCGCAGCGACGACCTCAAGACCTGGACCTTCGAGCTGCGCAAGGGCGTGAAGTGGCATCACGGCCGCGAATTCGACGCCGAGGACGTGCTCGCGACGATCAAGCGCATTCTCGATCCGGCGATCGGCTCGGTGACGCGCGTCAATTTCCAGATCATCGACGGCATGGAGGCACCCGACAGCCATACGGTGCGCTTCAAGCTCAAGATCGCCTACGCGGGGTTCGCCGACCTGTTCAGCGACCGGCAGGCGCGCATCGTGCCGCGCGACAAGCTGGACACCTTGACGTCGCAACCGATCGGCACCGGGCCGTTCCGGTTCAAGTCGTTCAATCCGGGCGACCGCATCGAGCTCGTGCGCAATCCCGAATACTACGTCAGCGGCGCGCCGAAGCTCGACGCCGTGACCTTGCGCATCATTCCGGAAAGCGCCGGACAGATCTCGGCCATCGAGAACGGGGACGTCGACTTCGTCTGGAACCTGCCGCTTGAAGCGATCCCGCAGTTCAAGAACAGCAGCTCGGTGACGCTCGACTCGGTGCCGACGTCCACCTGGGACGGCATCATCATGCACTGCGGGATTGCGCCGTTCACCGATCCGCGTGTGCGTCGCGCCGTGCTGCTCGCCGCCGACAAGACCGCGCTCGTCGAGTTCGCGCTGAACGGCTACGGCACCGCCACCCCCACGATGATCCCGCCGGGCCATCCGTTCTACAACACCGACCTCAAGATCGGCCCGCCCGACCTTGCGCAGGCAAGCAAGCTCCTGGCCGAGGCCGGCTTTGCCAAAGGTTTCGACATTACGCTCCACGTTCCGGTCGGACGGCCGACGCGCGAGCGCGCCGGCACGGCAATGCGCGAGATGCTCAAGCCACTCGGCATCAAGGTCGACGTGCAGCGCGTCCCGTGGGACAAGTTCATCACCGACATCGAAGGCAAGGCCGCTTTCTCGGTCGACGGATTCTACAGCCGCCCGACCATCGACAGCTCGGTCTATCCGTTCTTCCACAGCACGGGATCCTGGAACTCGACGCTCTGGCACTACAAGAACGCCGACATGGACAAGGTGCTCGACGCGAGCCGATCGACCGGCGATCAGGCCGAGCAGGCGCGGCTATACAAGCAGATGCAGGTCATTGCGTTGCAGGACCCGCCGGGCGTCATTCCCTACGTCATCAACCACGTCAACGCGTTCCGCAAGAACGTGCAGGGCTTCCATTCGAGCCCGATGATGTGGCTCGATCTGCGCCAGGTCACCGTCACGTAGTCACGGTCACTTAAGTCACGGTCGCGTCGCGGAGCGGCCGCAGTGCGTGATCCCGAAAAGTGGATACCGGCTTTCGGATCAAGATCACGCACAATGAAAGAAAGGCGGCGACAGCCGCCGTGAGGCTCGCCATGCTGCTTTACGGGGCACGACGGATCGCGTGGATCGCCACCACGCTCGTCGTGCTCTCGGTGCTGATCTTCGCGATCACCCAGATGCTGCCGGGCAGCGTTGCCCGGATCATCGCCGGTCAATTCGCCTCGCCCGACAGCGTCGCTGCCATCGCGGCGAAGCTCGGATTGAACGACCCCTATTATGTCCAGTACTGGCGCTGGGCCTCGGGCATCCTCCATGGCGACCTCGGCCGCTCGCTCATCATGGAGCGGCCGATCGCGCCGGTGCTGTGGGACGCGCTTGCCAATTCGGCGGTTCTCGCCTGCGCGGCCTTCATCGTCGTTGTTGTTGTCGGCATCGGCCTTGGTGTTCTCGCTGCGATCCGGGAGGGAGGCGCGCTCGACCACGGCGTCGCGCTGTTCACTTTCCTCGGCGTTTCGGTGCCCGAATTTTTCTGGGGCATCGTGCTCATCCTGGTGTTTTCGCGGTGGCTCGGCTGGCTGCCGTCCGGCGGCCTCGCCGATCACGGATCCGGGCTCGGCGCGCACGCCGCGCACGTCGTCCTCCCGGCTGCGACGCTGGCCTTCGCGCTGATCGCGCACGTCTCGCGGATGACCCGTTCGAGCATGGTCGGCGTGCTGCGCAGCCAATATGTGCGCAACGCTCGCTCCAACGGGCTTCCCGAACGCGTCGTCATCTTGCGCCACGCGCTGCGCAACGCGCTGCTGCCGACCATCACGATCCTCGCCCTCGACGTCGGCTGGCTGATCGGCGGTGTCGTGGTCGCCGAGACGGTGTTCGCCTATCCGGGGCTCGGCCGCGCGCTGATCTTCTCGATCGAGCGTCATGACCTGCCGATGATCCAGGCGAGCATTCTGGTGATCGCCGCCATCTATTGCGGCGCCAATCTCGTCGCCGACCTGCTCTATGCGTTCTTCAACCCGAGGATCCGCTATGGCTAGCGCGCCCGCCATCGCGGCGCCGGAAGGGCGCCGGCTCCCGCGGCTGCCCGCCACATTCATGGTCGGCCTGCTGATCACCGGCGCGGTCCTCGCGCTCGCGGCGCTTGCGCCGGCGATTGCTCCCTATCCCTATGACGAGATGAGCGTGCTCGCGCGGCTCAAGCCGCCGAGCGCCGCTCATTGGCTCGGCACGGACGACTTCGGGCGCGATGTCCTCAGCCGCACGCTGATGGGCGCCCGGCTGTCGCTGTTCATGGGGTTCGGCGCCACCGCGATCTGTCTTTGCGTCGGCGTCCCACTCGGGCTGCTCGCCGGTTACCTGCGCGGCCGCACCGACGAGCTCATCATGCGTACCATGGACGTGCTGATGTCGTTCCCGCCGATCCTGCTCGGTCTTCTGATTCTTGCGGTCACGCCGCCGAGCCTGTGGAAGGCGATGGTCGCGGTCGGCATCGTCTATGTGCCGGCAATCGTGCGGCTCGCGCGCAGCGTCACGCTGGAGATCGCCCAGGAGGAATTCATCCTTGCGGCCTGCGCACGCGGCGACGGCACCGCCTACATCCTGTTCGGCGAGATCCTGCCGAACGCATGGCCGCCGCTCGCGGTCGAGGCGGGACTGCGCGTCACCTTTGCGATCCTTCTCGGCGCCGCGCTGAGCTTCCTCGGCATCGGGGCGCAACCACCGAGCTCCGATTGGGGTCTGATGATCAGCGACGCGCGGCCGTTCCTTGAGCAAGCGCCATGGATCGTGCTCGCGCCGGGCATCGCCATGAGCGTCACGGTGATCGGCATCAATCTTCTCGGCGACGGGCTGCGGCAGGTGCTCGATCCCGGATTGCGCAGCGGACGAGCAGGCTAGCCAGTGGCGCTCCTGTCCGTCGAGTCCCTCACCGTGACCTACGCCACGCCGGCCGGGTCGATCGCCGCCTTGCGCGACGTTTCTTTCGCGGTCGACAAGGGCGAGGTGCTCGCGCTCGTTGGCGAGTCCGGCTCGGGCAAGAGCACGGTCGCGCTGGCGGTGCTCGGGCTTCTTGGAGCGGAGGCGCGGATCGTCACGGGGCGCATCCTCTTCAACGGCCGCAACCTGCTCGCGATGCCGCAGGCCGAATTGCGCGCCCTGCGCGGCAACCGCCTCGGCATCGTGTTCCAGGATCCTTTCGCATCGCTCAACCCGGCGCTGCCGGTCGGCGAGCAGGTCGCCGAGCCGCTCATCTACCATCGCGACGTTCGCCCCGGCGACGCCCTGACCAAGGCGCGGGCGGCGCTGGCGGAGGTCGGGCTTCCGCGTCCCGACGAGTTGCTGAAGGCCTATCCGCATCAACTGAGCGGCGGCATGCAACAGCGTGTGCTGATCGCGCAGTCGATGATCTGCGATCCCGAGTTGCTCATTCTCGATGAGCCGACGACCGCGCTCGACGTCACCATTGAGGCGAAGATCCTCGACCTGCTCGATGCGCTGCGGCGCAACCGCGGACTGTCGATGCTGTTCATCACGCACAATCTCGGCGTGGTGAACCGCATCTGCGACCGCGCCTGCGTCCTCTATGCGGGAAGCGTGCTCGAGGAGGGGGCGAAAGCCGCGACACTCGCGGCGCCGCTGCATCCTTATACCCAGGGTCTGCTCGGATCGATTGTTGATCTCGATACAGACAACCGCGCGCGCCTCACGCCTATTCCCGGGCGGCTGCCGGACCTGCGGCAGTTGCCGGAAGGATGCATTTTCCATCCGCGTTGTCCGCATGTGCTCGATGCGTGCCGCACCGAAATCCAGGTGATGCGGCCCATGGCCGGACGGTCGGTTCGCTGCTGGCGCGCCGGTTCCCTGCCGCAGCTGGTGCCTGCGGTTGACGCAGTCGTTTCGGACAGCGCAGAGAAAGGCGCGCCGCTCCTTGTTGTGCGCGACCTGCACAAGGCCTATCCGTTGTCGAGCCGTCTCGTGTTCGGAGGGCCGACGCTGATTGGCCTCGAACGCCGCGCCGTGCGCGCGGTCAATGGCGTATCGTTGACGGTTCGTGCCGGAGAGGTGCTCGGTCTGGTCGGAGAGAGCGGCAGCGGGAAGTCGACGCTCGGCCAGTGCATCGCGCGCCTGTCCGAGGCTTCGTCCGGCCGGATCAGCTTTCACGACCGTGACGTGACCGAGGCGCGCGGCGAAGCGCTGCGCGCCTTCCGGCGCGATGTCCAGATCATCTTCCAGAACCCGATGTCATCGCTCAACCCGCGCCGGCGCGTGGGCGCGACGATCGGACGCTCGCTTGCGCTGCTTGGTCGGGCGCGCGGCGAGCGGGCAGCGACAATCGGCAAGCTGCTCGAGGCGGTCGGTCTGCCGGCCGACTATGCGCGGCGCTATCCGCACCAGCTCAGCGGTGGCGAACGTCAGCGCGTCAGCATTGCGCGCGCGCTCGCGAGCGAGCCGAAATTCATCGTCTGCGACGAGCCGATCTCGGCGCTCGACGTCTCGGTGCAGGCGACCGTGCTCAATCTGCTCGCCGACCTGCGCGACCGCCTGAAGCTCGCTTATCTGTTCATCTCGCATGATCTGTCGGCCGTCGCGCACATCGCCGACCGCATCGCCGTGATGTATGCGGGCGTCTTGCTCGAGGAAGGCGCGACCGCGCAAGTGCTGGCGCCTCCGTTCCACCCTTACACGGAGGCCTTGCTTTCCGCGGTGCCTTCCGTCGATCCAGGCAAGCGCGGCGACCGTATCAGGCTGCGCGGGGATAGCGGCGAAACCGGCACGGCAGCGAAAGGCTGTCCGTTCCATCGGCGCTGCCCACGCAAGATCGGCGCCATTTGCGAAGAGAGCGAGCCCCCGATCGTCCGTCCCGCGTCGGAGCACTGGATCCGCTGCCATCTCTCGCCCGATGAATTGCTCCAACCGACGCCGGCTCGCTTGATGCCGGCGGCGGAATAGTCACAGACACCGTCTCCGGAAAGAGGAACACCATGAGCCAAGAGGGAGCCCCGCCCGCCAACTACGTCACTGGCCTGCTCGGGGCCTCGGGCGGTTACACCGAAGGCCATCTCGTCAGCGCGGAGGATCCGCGCCGCTTTGGCGGGCTTGCGACCTTTCTCAAGGCGCCGCAGATGGACCGCGTCGCGGACGCGACCATCGGCATCGTGGGCGTGCCGTTCGACGGCGGCAGCTCGCGCACCGCAGGCTCGCGCTTCGGGCCGCGCGCGCTGCGCGACGCGAGCTTCCGCATCAGCGGCTACAACGCGGAGCTCGACGTTTCGCCGTTCGAGCGTCATCGCATCGCCGATTGCGGCGACGTCCTGCTCTCGCCGTTTTCGATCGCCGACAGCCACGCATCGATCAAGGCTGCGGCCGGCAAGCTGCACGATGCCGGCATCCTGCCGATCGGGATCGGCGGCGATCACTCGATTACGCTGCCGCTCCTGCGCGCCGCGCACGCAAAGCACGGCCGGCTCGCGGTCGTCCATTTCGACGCGCATTGCGATGTCTCCGACACGCAGTTCGGCGCGCCCTATCACTACGGCAGCACCTTCCGCCGCGCCGTGGAGGAAGGGATAGTGCTGCCCGACAAGATGATCCAGATCGGCATTCGCAAGCACTATCACCCGGGCGAGATCGCGTTCCTGCGCCAGCACAGTATCGAGCGGATCACCAGCCGCGATCTCAAGGCGATGGGTCCGGCGTTGCGCGAGACCCTGAAGGCGAGGCTCGCGCGTCTGCAACGCGTGCCGGTCTACGTGACTTTCGACCTCGACTTCGTCGATGCCGCATCGGCGCCAGGCATCGGCAGCCCCGAGCCGTTCGGGCCGACCAGCTTCGAGGCGGTCGAGGCGTTGCGGGCCTTAACGGCGATTCCGAACGAGATCGTGGCGATGGACCTGGTCGAGCTGTCGCCGGTACACGATCTCGGGCATCTCACCGCCTACCTGGCGGCCCAGATCCTGTTCGAGATGGTGTGCATCCTGCCGCCCAGACGGGCCTAGCGCGATGCAAGCGCGCGGAGCGCAGGCTTCCGGCGGGCCTCCTCGTATACTGCAAGCGTCTTTTCCGCGATCCGCCGCCAATTGTGCTCGCGCAGGATGCGCGTGCGCTCGGTCTCGTCGAGCCGCTGCGCGCTGTCGCTGGCGCATACCGAGCGCAGCTGCTCCGCAAGACCGTCGATGTCGCCGGGCGTGAAGTAGCGCCCGATGCTGGTCCGAACCTCGCGGTGCGGGGGAATGTCGCTCAGCACCACCGGGCATCCATAGCTCAGCGCTTCGAGCATCGCGATCGGCTGACCCTCGTGGCTCGAGGGGAGCACGAACGCGCCGGCGTTCGCATACATTGCGGCAAGCTCGGCGCCGATGCGCTGGCCGAGCATCACGACGCCGGGCGTCGCGCGCGCGGCCTCCTCGACGGCGCGTGTATAAGCGCTCTTGTGGTCGGCGCCGCCGACCAGCGCGACCTTCCAGTCGGTGCGCCCGAGCCGGGCGAAGGCGGCGATCAGGTCGAGCTGCCGCTTCTGCTGGTCGATGCGCGCGACCATCACGAAATATCTGCGCGGCGTCAGCGCGTACGATTCCAGGATTTCCGACGACTGCTGCCGCGCCGGCGGATCGATCCCGTTGGGGATCGGCTGGACGCTGACCTTGTATTCGCGCCGCATCTGCTCGGCGAGCGAGGGCGAGACGGAGATGCGGGCGTGCGACAACACCATGGCGGCCCATTCGCCGAAGCGCAGCACCTTGCGCTCAAACCGGTTCCATTTCTCGTTGTCGTAGTTCGCCATATGGTGGGTCACGACCACATGCAGTCCGAGCATCCGGCACAGCGGCGTGAACAGGGCTGGGCCGATGCCGTGAATGTGCAGGACATCCGGCCGGGTCCAGGCGGCGCGCAAGACGCCCAGGAAAGTGTGTACGAACGGCTCGACGCCCTTGATCCGCGGTGACCAGAGACGGCGCAGCCGCACGCCGTGCCACTCGCGCGGTGCGTCCTTCCCGACGTAGGGCGTGCGGACGACGGCCTCGACACTGCAGCCGAGCACGGTCAGCTCGCGCCCAAGGTTCTCGACGTGCTTCTCGACGCCCCCTTGCACATTGGGAAACCCCCGCAGCCCGAGCATCATCACGTGCAGCCCAGGCCGCGACGAAACCGCAGCGCGCGGATAATGGGTGATAAGACTCATGCGACACCACCTGTCAGAGATGCGTAGAGCGCGAGGAGCCGCTCGCGATAAACACCTGCGTTGAAGTCCTGCTCGACCCAGCGGCGTCCCGCGGCGCCCATCGTGGCAAGGCGCACGTCGCTCAGCCGCGCAAATTCCTCGAGCCGCGCCGCGAGCGCTTGCGTGTCGGCCGGCGTGAAAAGCGCACCGGTCTCGCCTTCGCGAATGAGCTCGGGGATGCCGGCGATGTTCGCGCCGATGACGGGGCGTCCGGCCGCATAGGCTTCGAGCAAAGAGAGCGGCGCGTTCTCGTTCAACTCGGAAGGGATGATGACCGCACGGGCGGACTCGATGTGGCTGACCAGCGCGTCGCCGCTGACGTGCCCGGTGAAGACCGCGTCCGCCCCGAGCTCGTCGCCCAGCCGGCGCAAGCTTTCCTCGGCGGGGCCGCGGCCGACGAACGTGACGGGCTGCTTCGCCTGCGCGGCGGCGCGCAGCAGCGTTTCGACGCCTTTCGGCTTGTCGAGGCGGCCACAGTAGAGGAAGCGCTGTCCGATCGGCCGGTCCGGCCGGAAACGGTCGAGATCGACGAAATTCGGGATGTAGGCGAAGGCGTCGCGCTGCCAGCCCCAACGGACCAGCGTCTCGAGCACGAAGCGGCTCGGAACGACGAAGCGCGTCACGCCGGATTCGTAGATGCGCGACAGCCGGTGCGCTGCCGTCTCGAGCATCACCAGCCCGCTCAGCGCGGCAGAGCCCTTGATGCAGCGGTTGAGCAGGACGTTGTGCACCTTGCCGCCGCGGCAGCTCTCGCACGGCCGTCCATCGCGCATCATCGTGTAGGCCGGGCAGGCAAGCTTGAGATCGTGCACCGTCATGACGACCGGGATCCCGCGCTCGCGCAGCAGCGGCAGGATCGACGGCGAGAGGTGATGGTAGATGTTGTGGACGTGCGCGATGCGCGGCTGGAATTCGCCGAGCAGCGCGGCGAGGCGCTTGCGTGCCTGCATCGAGTAGATCACGCGCGACGCGTTGACGAGCTTTTCGAGCGGGCTATAGCTCTGGCCGAACTCGATCTCGTCGGGGAAGTATCTGTCCCATTGCGTCGGCAGATTGTTCCTGTGCCGCATCGCGAAGGGCACGACCTGCCAGCCGATCTCCTCGAGCATCCGGTTCTGCTCGAGAAACAGAACCTCGGCGCCGCCGCGCGGATAATAGTAGTTGTTGATCGCCAGCATGGTCGGCGCGGCGCTGTCGGCGACGAATTTCCTGGCGTGCCACATGGTCATTGGCCGAGCTGCGAGCAGCGCTGCATGCGCAGGCCGATGATCGAGACGACCATCATGAACCAGAGAAAGTCGCCGCCGCCGAGCAGAACGGACTCGGTTCCCGACAGGCAGAGGCCGAGCATCCAGAGCTGCGCGAACAGCATCGTGAGCGCGGGATCGAACGCCTTGCGGCGATCGGCGATGAGGTCGGCGAGCGGCTGCGCGACGATCCAGACCAGCGCCAGCGCAAGCCCGACGAGCCCGATCATCACCGAGAGATTGACGTAGGCGTTGTGCGCATCGCTCGCGCGCATTGCCCAGGTCTCATCTGGTTTCCAGTCGAGCACCATTTCGGGCGAGCCCCAGAAGGCCTGGAAGCCGAAGCCCGTGACCGGGCGGTCGAGGGTGCGGTCGATGGCGAACTGCCAGATCTCGTCTCGGCCGGTGAACGAGGAGTCCGGCAGGATGCCGGTGAGCAGCGCGTGCACCGGCTCGAATGCGACGGTGCCGATCGTCAGCAGATTGACGACCAGCACGATCGCGACGAGCAACGCCCATTTCGCGGCCGGCCGGCGCGCATTCAGCAGCAGATAGGCGAGGGCAGCCGCGA
>Ga0070684_100004902_pt1 | contig 10221 bp, 8 predicted proteins | sample KBSC723LmetaG_FD_65653 | JGI IMG/M metagenome (GOLD analysis project Ga0070684, IMG submission 65653) | Corn rhizosphere microbial communities from Kellogg Biological Station, Michigan, USA - KBS C7.2-3L metaG | ecosystem: Host-associated > Plants > Roots > Rhizosphere ...
GGACTGGGTCAGCGGACCGGAGCTGGTGTTGCGGGTACTGCGTCGGATGGCCGAGGAGCGGCTGCCCATCTACCTCTACGGCAGCACCGGGCCGACACTCGACCGCCTGTCGGCGACGCTGCGGCGCAGCTTCCCCGAGTTGCGCATCGCCGGCGCCGAACCGTCGCGGTTCCGCAGCGCCCAGCCGGGGGAGCCGGCCGCGCTCGCCGACCGGATCACCCGGTCCGGCGCCCGCCTGGTGCTGGCCGGGCTGGGCTGCCCGCGGCAGGAGACGTTCGTGTACGGCCTGCGCCAGCTGGTGAACCTGCCCGTGTTGGCGGTGGGTGCCGCCTTCGACTACCACGCCGGCCTGCTACGGCCCGCGCCGCTGTGGTGGCAGCGTCGTGGCCTGGCGTGGCTGTGGCGGCTGGGACTGGAGCCCAGGCGGCTGTGGCGCCGGTACCTGATCCTCAACAGCCTCTACCTCGGGTGCCTCGCCGCCCAGAAGCTGCGCCTGTGGCGGCCGCGGCCGCCGGTACCGGCGGAGCACCTACCGGAGCCGTTCCCCCTTTGACGCGGCGGATCAGGGAACGGGGGCGATCGGAGGGGGCCAGGAGAGGCCATGTGTGGCATCACGGGGATGGTGGTCGATGGCGCGCGCGAGCCGGTAGCCGGAGAGCGCTTGCTGGAGATGTGCCGTTCCCTGTGCCACCGGGGCCCCGACGACGAAGGGCTGTACCGGGGTGACGGCGTGGGCCTCGCGGTCCGCCGGCTGGCGGTGGTCGACGTGGCGGGCGGGCACCAGCCGGTACGCAACGAGGCGGGCACCGTGCACGTGGTGTTCAACGGCGAGATCTACAACCACGTCGAGCTGCGCCGCCAGCTCACGCAGCGGGGGCACCGGCTCGCGTCCGCCGCCGACTCGGAGGTCATCCCGCATCTGTACGAGGAGTACGGCCCGGACTTCCCGCGGCGCCTGGAGGGGATGTTCGCGATCGCGGTGTGGGACGAGGCGCTGCGTCAACTCGTGCTGTGCCGCGACCGGCTGGGCATCAAGCCGCTGTACTACGCGACGCAAACCGACCGTGTCGTGTTCGGTTCGGAGATCGCCGCGATCCTGGCCGGCGGGGTGAGCGCCACCGTCGACGTACAGGCCCTGAGCGACTACCTGTCCCTGATGTACATCCCCGGACCGGAAAGCGTGTACCGCGAGGTCCGCAAGCTCGAACCCGGCACCACCCTGGTGCGGCGGGACGGCACGCAGACGATCCGGCGCTACTGGCGACTGTCCGATGTGGAGCCCCGCCGGGACCTGTCCGCAAAGGCCGCCCGGGAGGCGCTTCGCGACCTGCTCGTCGAGAGCGTCGAGCGGCACCTGATGTCGGACGTACCGCTGGGGTTCTTTCTCAGCGGTGGCATGGACTCGGGCTCGGTGGTCGCAGCGGCCCGGCAGGCGCGACCCGACGCCGTACTCTCCACGTTCACGGTCGGCTTCGCGGACCCGTCCTACGACGAACGCAGCGAGGCGGCCCGGGTGGCGCGCCACCTCGGCACGAACCACACCGCGTTGGTTGTCGCGCCGCAACCGGCCGACGTGGTCGACAAGATACTGCCGATCTTCGACGAGCCGTTCGCCGACGCGTCCATCGTGCCGACCTACTACCTGTGCGAGCTGGCCCGCCAACAGGTCACCGTCGCGCTCAACGGGGACGGCGGGGACGAGCTGTTCGCCGGCTACCTCTCGTACCGGGCCGACAAGCTGGCCCGCCACTACCGCCGGTTGCCGCACGCGGTGACCGGTCGGCTCGCCCCCGCGCTGCTGCGGCTCATCCCGGTCACCCATGCGCGGTCGCTGCTCGACTTCAAGGTGCGGCGGTTCGTGGAGAACGCGACGCAGGATCCGTGCCGCAGCCACTACCTGTGGCGCGTCGTGTTCCGGGAGGACCACAAGGCGCGGCTGCTGCACCCGGACGTGTTCGCGGAGCTGGCCGACTCGTACCGCACGCACGAGCGGCACGACCGCGCCGCGACGACCTTCGACGCGCTGACCCGGTTCCAGTACACCGACACGAACGTGTACCTGGTCGACGACGTCCTCACCAAGGCCGACCGGATCAGCATGGCGCACTCCCTGGAGGTGCGGGTACCGCTGCTGGCCACGTCGCTGGTCGAGTTCGCCTTCTCGCTACCCGGCCGGCTCAAGATGCCGGGCTACCAGACCAAGCCGCTGCTGCGCGGCGCGATGGCTGACGCGCTGCCGCCGGGCATCGCGAGGATCGGTAAGAAGGGCTTCAACGCGCCGCTGGCCCGGTGGCTCACCGGGCCGTTGCGGCCACTCGTCCGGGAGTACCTGAGCCGGGACGTGCTGCGGCGGCAGGGCTTCCTCCGGTACGAGGCGGTCGACGCGTTGGTCCGGCGTCACCTGGACGGCGTCGCCGAGCACGGCCGCGAGATCTGGACGCTGCTGGTGTTCACCCTGTGGGCCGAACAGCACAAGGTCCAGAGGTAGGCGGGTGGCCGTGTTCGTGCTCCTGGCCGGGCCGTTGCTGCTGGCGGTGTTCCTCACCCGCTGCCTGCGGTGGGCGCGCCACCGGCTCGCACCGGCCCGGGCCCACCGGGCCGCGGTGCTGGCGAGCCTGGTCCTCACCGGCGTCGCGCGGCTCTGGTTGGGCATCCCGCGCATCGGCTGGCTGCCCGGCTTCTCGCTGACGCTCGCCGGGGCGTTCCTGGGCGGGGTCACGACCACGGGCGCGGCGACCGGTCTGGTGGAGAACAACGCACCGCCCTCGCCCGGGATACGCGAGAAGGTGCTGGCCTATCACGACCCGGACCGGTTGCCGCCCTACCCGCCGATGCCGCGCTTCAAGCGGACGATGGATGTCGGCGTCGCCTCGCTGGGCCTGATCGTCACGCTGCCCGTGTGGTTCCTCATCGCCGGGGTCATCTGGTTCGAGGACCCGGGCCCGATCTTCTTCACCAAGAACTCCGTAGGGTTGGGCGGGATCACCTTCCGGCAGCTGAAGTTCCGCAGCATGAAGGTGGACGCCGAACGCACGACCGGACCGGTCGCCTCGAGCGCGGACGATCCGCGCAAGCTGCGGTGCGGGAAGTGGCTGCGCCGTTGGCATCTGGACGAGCTTCCCGAGCTGGTGAACGTGCTGGCCGGCACGATGAGCCTGGTGGGCCCGCGCCCGCTGCGCACCGTCCTCGTGCACGGGTACCTGGAGACGTTGCCGGACTTCGCCGAGCGGCACAGCGTCAAGCCGGGGATCGCCTGCATCGCGCAGATCAAGGGGTACCACATGCCGCCGGCCGAGCGGCTGGGCATGGACCGCGACTACATCCGCCAGATGGGCGTCCGGTTGGATCTGCGGCTGCTGGGCCGGGCGGTACTCACGACCCTGCGCGGTGCCCGGAAAGACTCGTGACGCGGCGGCCATTCACCGCCGCTGCCGGTGTCGCGGTCGCGGTGGCTGTCCTGGTCGTGGTGGCGGCCGCGGCGGTCGCCTTCGCCGATACGCACAGCGTCGCCGGGGCGGCCAAGGCGCTGCTCGCCGCCGCGATCGCCGTCGCCGCCGCCGGTTTCGCCAGCACGCTGCCCGGGATCACCCTGCGGGGCGCGGTCATCGGCGGGCTCTTCGTGCTCGCGGGCTTCATGAGTTGGACCTTCACCAACCAGCCGTGGGGCGCCTGGACGGTACTGACGGTGACCGGAGTGGTCGTCGCGGTGTGGAGCTGGCCGGCCCCGGCCTACCTGCCCGCGCTGCCCCCGCTCGGTACCGCCTGGCTCGGCCTGGCCTACTGGTTGCTCGGCATCGTCGGCGCGGTGCTCTCCTCACACCTGGGCGTGGCCGCGCAGCGGACCGCCTACTTCGGGGTGTTCACCCTCGCCGCCCTGGCGGTCGTCGCCACGGTCCTGCGGCCGGGCCGGGGCGGCGGCGACCCGAGCGTGGGCATCGCGGCGGCGATCGTCGTCGGCGTGGCCGCGCTGCTGCTGGCCGGCTCCGCGACGGTCTTCGACGCGGTGCACGCCATTCCCAACCACGACCCGTCGACGGTGATGATGCGGCACCGGTTCTGGGGCGGCCCGGGCCTCTACTTCCACCCCAACTCCATGGCCGGGCTGGCCATCGTCGCGGCCATCCGGATCGGGCCTGACCGCGCGTTCGCCGCCTGGCAACGGCTCGCCGCGACCGTGCTGGCCGGGTTCGTGCTGTACCTGAGCAACTCGCGCATCGGCTTCTGGTTCCTGGTGACCGCCGCCATCGCGCACGGCGTGCTGATCCTGCTGCGCCGCCGCCGACGCCACCCCGACCTGCCCGGGTACCGGCGGCCGTGGCTGGCGATCGCCGTCCCGTTCGCGGTACTGGCGGTGGTGCTCGCGCTGTCCGGCGGGCGCGGCTTCCTGTTCCAGAGCAGGTTCGGTGGGGACGACGTGACCAGCGGCCGGACCACCAACTGGCGGCTGGTGTGGACGCAGTGGCGGGCGGACGGGCTGGCGGAGAAGGTGTTCGGCGATGCCAAGACCTCGCGCGGCGTGCTGCTGCGTCCCGGTACCGACCACAAGCTGAACACCGACAACGCCGCGGTGGGCGCGTTCCGGCGGGGCGGCGTCCTCGGGCTGCTGGCCTTCGCGGTGGGACTCGTCCTGATGCTGCGGCACGCGCTGCTGCCGCTCGGCCGCCGTGGGCCTCCGAGCGCGTCGCCCGCCCCGGCGTGGTTCGTGGTCGCGGCCGTCGCCGCGGTACCGACCATCGCGACCGAGGACTGGTTGCTGGGCGGTACCAACGGCGCGATCTGGCTGATGCTGATGGCGGGCGAGGCGACCGTACTGTGGGGCCGGCCTAACCGGTGACGGTCAGCGCGCGCAACCGTCGGGACAGCGCCTCGGCGCGCTCGGTGAGCGCGGAGTAGTCCGTCTCCTCGCGCCGGTCAGCCGCCGCCACGTCATCGAGCAACTCGGTGTACGCGGCGGCCACCTCGCGGTACCCACTGGTGGTGCCGAACCGGGGATCGAGGTCGATGATCTGTTGCGCCACCACGGCGGCGGCGGCACTGAGCATGGTGCGGCCGTCGGTCGCCCGGTCGCGCCGGTCCCGGCGCACCGCGGCGATCCGGCCGGCCCGGCGGCCGGCCGCGAACAGCAGCGCCGACCCGGCGACCACGGCGGCCACCGCGGCGATCGCCACCAGGTACCGCGGCAGCGACGGGCTGACGGTACGGGCGTCATCCGGCACGATGCCCGCCTTCACCAGCTGGTCGTAGTTGACGGCGATCACCTTCACCGCCTCGAGCGGCCGGTCGACGAACTCGTCGATCCCGTCGGCGATGGTGGTCTCGGCGACCATCGCGTCGCCGAAGTGCTTCCCGTGCGGGCCGCTGTCCGGCAGTTCGGAGCAGCCGTACGTGTCGAACCGGTCGCCGTCCCGGTCCAGCAGCAGCACGAGCGTGCCCGCGGCGGCCCGCTTGACCCGGTCACAGGTGCCGCTCAGATCGGCGCCGTGCCCGAGCATGACCACGACCAGCCGGCGGTTGCCGATGACCTGCTCCGCGGCGGCGACGTCCAGCCCGACGCCGGGCGCCGCGTACACCGACGAGGTCCGCACCTGGCGGGCGACCGTGCCGTCCAGGGCACCACCCGACCACACCGCCCAGCCGGCGAGCACAACGCAGCCGAGCACGGCGAGCATGAACGGCGTTGTCAGCCATCGCGCGCGCCTCATGGTGGCGCGCCTCATGCCAGCCGCCCGCGAAGGTACTCGGCCGGGCGGTAGCCGCGGAACTCGATCCGCCGGCCGACCACGTCCAGCTCCCGGTCCGCGCCATCGAGCAGGTCGCGTACGCGGCGGCGGGGCAGCCCCTCGTCGAGCGCCTCGCGCGCGGCCCGCAGCTGGATGATCGCCCTGGCGAGCGCCGGGTCGGTGTGCGCGCCGGTGAGGCCGGAGACCTCGACCGCCAGCGCGGTGAGGCCGGCCAACCGGGCATCGTCGCCGCCACCGCGGCGCGACAGTGACCGGGACGCGGCCGCCGGCCGCCGTAGCGACCGCACCGACAACGCGAGGAAGGCCAGCACGCAGGCGGCGAACAGCCAGGGCAGCGCGGGCAGCGCGATCCGCAGCGGATCCGCCGGCCGGTACGGCAGCGGCCGGTCGAACAGGCCGGCGTACCGGATGCCGCTGACCGTCGTGAGGTAGGCGCCCAGCACCTGGTCCTGCGAGTAGGCGTAGGCGCTGAGCCGGTCGCCGAAGCGCGCGTAGAAACTGGCGGCGGCCAGCTCGGCGAAGTCGGCCGCGTGCGGGCCCTGGTACTCGATCCAGTCGCCGTACATGACGACGATCGGGGTGTCCGGGAACAGCCGACCCAGCGCCGGCCCGTAGTCGGGAGCCGGCGCGTCCAGCGGCGCGGTGGGCAGCGCGACATAGAGCGCGCCGCCCGCGCCGAACGCCTGGGTCGTTGCCTTGGTCGGGGCGGCGGACAGGGTCGCGCCGTTCGACGCGTGGATCCCGGTGGACCGAAGGTCGGCGGCGACGGTGGTGAGCTCCGCCGCGGTCGGGTCGCGCCACCCGCCGCCCGTACCGCTCCCGGCATGCGTGACGGTCGAGCCGTGCGCCACCTTGTTTATCAGGAGTACCAGCGCACTCGTGACGTCGGCGCGGCCGAGCGTGTCACGCCAGTCGGCCAGGTTCCCGGGAGCCACCTGGTAGATGTCGCCGCTGACCTCGGTGCCGATCACCCGTACGGTGGCGTTGTCGACGCTGTCCACCTCCTCGCGCTGCTGCTCGCTCAGCCCGGGCGGGGTGACCAGGATGCGCACATCGGCGCCGCCGATGGCCCGGGCCACCTGGTCGGTGTCCCACTGGGCGACCGAGCCGGGCAGCCGCACCACGCGGTTCGCCGCGAGCATCGCGGTCAGTTGCTGCACCGAAGGCAGCGTCTCGCCGGTCAGCTCACCCGCGGAACCCTCGGCGATCGTGCCGGTGGCCGGAGACTGGCCGTACCGCACATCGGCGCGCTGCCCCTGGGCGACGAGGAACACCACGAGCATGACCACGGCGGCGGCGAGGACGAGCCACCGCAGCCACTCGACGAGCGCGTGGACGCGGGGCCGGCGGGCCGGTTGCACCGAACTATCCGCACTATCCGCCATCGGCCGCCTGCCACAGGTGGTCGGCGCGCCGGGCGAGTGCGGCGGCTTCCCGTGCCGCCGCGCGCCCGCCGCGGCCCGAGCTGATCGCCTCGGCGCGGGCCAGCAGCTGCTCGGCGTCGACGCTGCGGGTGGTGGCCGCGTCCCGGCTGACGGTCGCGCTGTCGATCGCCGCGTGGGCGGCCAGCCACGCGCCCTCCAGGGTCTGCTCGCGCGCCCGCCGTCGGGGTACCAGCGCGGTGGCGAGCCCGGCGACGAGCAGCACGACGCACCCGATCAGCCAGACCAGCCAGGACGAGGACACCCGGCAATTCTGCAGGATCCCGTCGATACGTCAACCGGCCGCGACCCGCAGGTCGTGCTTCGTCAGCGCATCCGCGGCAGGAACCAGGTCATCCCGCCGGCCAGGGTCAACGCGGCCAGCGACACGGCGACCGCGTACACCGCCCAACGCAGCCGCCGCCCGGTCTCCTCCGGCAGGTCCTGGCGTCGCCGGTACCAGTCGAGAACCAGCTCGTCGGTGTCCACCCGGGACGTGCGCGGCCAGCCGTACGCCGCCCGGTACAGGCCGACGATGGCGAACCCGCCCGCGACGACCGCCACGGCGAGGGCGACCGCGACCGCGATCCGGCCGCCGGTCGTGAGCTTCTCGACCTGGTCCGCGCCGACGGTGAGCCCGGCGACCGCGATCAGGCCCAGCAGCGCGGTGAGCGCGGGGATCCATTTCTCGGCCGCCGACCGGAGCCGGTCGAGCTGCCCGGCGCGATCCTCGCGCAGCGCCTGCGCCGCCTCGACGAGGAGCGGGTCCTGCGCCGAGCGCAGCGTGACGGAACGGTCCTCGTGTGCCGTGGCGACGACGGCCCAGGACCGGCCGCAGCCCCCGTCGGTACCGGCCGCCCGGCCCGGATGCTCCGCGCCGCACTGGCACAGCAGCGCGGCGGTCAGCGCGGGCGGCACCGCGTCCGACTCGGTCTCCAGGCTCGTGGTCCGCAGCGCCACGATCCCCGATGTCCGGTGCCCGCAGGCCGGGCAGGTACCGGTCAGGTCGATGCGGTGCGGCGACCAGGTGCCGTGCCAGGTGCCGAGGACATCCGCGCGGATCGGCACCATCGTGAGGCGGTAGGCGAGCACGGACGCCTTTGTACCATCGACGCGATGTGTGCCTTCCACGGGCCGCGGGCGCGGCTGCTGAGCGACGCCCTGCGCGAGGCGTTCCTGCCCGAACGCCTCGATGAACTGCTGTTCTACGGACTCGACCGGCGCCGGGTGGACATCACGATGGCCGGGGACTACCAGGGCCGGGTGTACGACATCATCCGCGCGGCGGACGCCGAGGGGTGGCTGCTCGACCTGGTGACCGCGGCGCGCGAGGCCCGGCCGCGCAGCACCGGCCTGCACGAGGTCGCGACCGGCCTCGGCCTCACCTCGGTCACCGACAACCTGGAGCGGCTCGTCCGCGCGGACGTCCCGGACCTCGACGTGAGCGTGTGGCGCGAGCGGCTCGGCGCGCTCGAAGCGCAGGTGTGCCGGGTCGAGATCGGGCGGCAATTGGGCACCGGGTTCCTCGTCGGGCCCGACCTGTGCATGACCAACCATCACGTGGTCGCGCCGCTGCTGGCCGACCCCGCCCGGGCCGCCGGCGCCGTGGTGCGGTTCGACCACCGTCGACTGTCCGACGGTACGACCGTCAACCCCGGCATCGGGTACCGGCTGGCGGACGACTGGCTGGTGGGTGCGGTACCGCCGAGCCGGGCGGACGACCTCGACGGTCCGGAGCTGCCCGCGGCGGACGAGCTCGACGTGGCGGTGCTGCGCCTGGCGGAGCCGGTCGGCGAGTTGCCGGTCGGCCGGGTGGCCGGGGTCGGCGACGTCCAGCCGCGAGGGTGGATCCGCGACCCGGTCGACGAGCCGCCGCGACCCGGCAGCCCGCTGCTGCTCCTGCAGCACCCGGCCGGCGCGCCGATGCGGCTGGCGCTGGGCAGCGTGCTGGGGGCGAACGCCAACGGCACCCGGCTGCGGCACTCGGTGAACACCGAACCGGGCTCCTCGGGCGCTCCCTGCCTGGACGCCGCGCTGCGCCTGGTCGCCCTGCACCACGCCGGTGATCCGGCGTTCGGCCCGGCCAGACACAACGTAGCGGTACCGATCGGGCGCGTCCGCGCGCTGCTCGTCGCGCGGTACCCCGATGTCCCGGTGTTCGCACCGGTATCCTTCTGAGATTCCGGCGGGCATGGGTGGTCAGACATCAACGGGCATGACAACCGTAGGTTGACCGGCGAACAGCGTGGGCGGTTCGCCGCCGCCCTGCTGGCCGCGTACCCGAACCGCGAAGACCTGGGGCGGATGCTGGACTTCCGGCTCGACCGGCGCCTGGACCACCACGTCGGCAACGTCGGCCTGCGGGAGGCCGTGGGCAAGCTCACGATGGACGCGGCGGCGGAGGGTTGGCTCGGCGACCTGATCGACGCGGCGCTGGCGGACCGGCCGGGCAACCCCGAGCTGCGCGAGTGGTCCGAGCACAGGCAGGACGCCGGGTTGGCTCCGTCGCCCGAGCAGCAGCTGTACACGACCGTGTTCTTCGACCTCCACACGCTGCGGCGGCAGATCAACGACGCGACGTACGCGGCCGGCAGCAAGCTGCTGGGCTTCGGCGTGAACTACCCGGAGAGCGTGTTCATCAACAAGCTGTGCGACTGGCTGCCGTCCTGCCTCGGCGAGGTGGAGCGCAAGGACTGGCTGAACCTGCGGCCCGATCTGTCCTCTGTGGACGAACGCATCAAGCACATTTCGCCGTACCTGGCGGAGGTGGCGTCGACGAACGTGGTGTGCCCGGTGCTCGTCGACCGGGTACCGGCGGAGTTCGTCGGCGCGTTCTGGGAGGGCGTACGCGCGCACTGCGGGGAGCCGGACTGCTGGTTCGTCTTCATCTTCTTCGGCGCGCTGCACGGCGACTACCCGCCGGGAATCGTCGTGCTCGACCGGCCGCACTTCGACGTGGGCGACCTGCGGGTGTGGGCGCAGGAGGTGGTGGCCCTGCGGAAATGGCCCGCCACGATGGCCGAGGCGTGGTGCCAGCTCATCGTGGAGCAGGCCGGCGA
>Ga0070684_100004904_pt1 | contig 10214 bp, 20 predicted proteins | sample KBSC723LmetaG_FD_65653 | JGI IMG/M metagenome (GOLD analysis project Ga0070684, IMG submission 65653) | Corn rhizosphere microbial communities from Kellogg Biological Station, Michigan, USA - KBS C7.2-3L metaG | ecosystem: Host-associated > Plants > Roots > Rhizosphere ...
ATTCAAATAAGATAGCTATCATGACTAAGATGAGAGAGATAGTAGGAGTTGGTAAAGTAGATAGCTGTGTAGACTTTACTACTGATTTCTTACTTAGTTCTACAGATAGGAAGCTAGTTATCTTCGTTCATCATCATTCAGTTCAAGCATATTTAGAAGCTAAGCTAAATCAATGGCTAGCAGAAGGTGGATATGCACCATGTCTACTACTTAAATCTGGTAGCGGTGGCGATATTGGTGAACAGTTCAGAGTTGGGCCAAATAGAATATTAATTGCATCTACCCTATCAGCAGGTGAAGGATTAAATTTACAGTTCTGCAGTGATGCAATAATGATGGAGAGGCAATGGAATCCGGCTAATGAAGAACAGGCTGAGGATAGATTCCATCGCTATGGTCAAGAGAATAAAGTAAATATCACTTACATGATAGGTGCTGGAACTATTGATGATTTCTTTACTGAGTTAGTTGAGCAGAAAAGAGCTATCATGAGTAGTACTCTTGATAACAAGAAGATACAATGGGACCAGCAAAGTCTAATGAGTGACTTAGCAATTGCTCTTACTACTAGAGGTAAACAGAGATGGAGTCTGTGATATGAAAACGATTGGAATAGATTTAGTAGATGGTAGATATGAAATCATTCTGTATAGAGATGGGTTAGAGATGTACGTTTTCCATAGAAAAGGGATTGATGTTTCTGAATTAGAGAATTGGTTATTGAATGCAGAAGCTCCAGTAGATGCTGAGTCTAGTGAAGAAATAGATGATACACCAGAGAATCATTCTAAAAATTTCATAAGCCGTCTGAAGGATAATAGATCAGAAGAAAATGAATAAAGTTCAGACTGGCAATAATCAATTTTGTGGTCCAGCCGCTTTGTCAGTTATATCTGGTCACTCAGTTGATTATTGTGCAAAGGTAATAGGTGATATAATTGGGAAAGCTCCAGATAAAGTTAAAGGAGTTTTCCCAGCAGACCTGTTTAAAGCAGCTAAGAAGTTAAGAATTGATTATAAAGAAATAGAGATGTCTGGTAGTCTTTATTTTGTTGCGACATGTTTAGCTCATAAAGGAACAGCGACATATCTAGTTACGCTGCCAAGACATTATATAGTAATTGAAGTTACATTAGATAGGCAACTATTTATTTGTGATAATCATACTAAGGAGCCGCTGAATTTAGCTAATTCTGCTAGGCTCTCACAAAGGATAGAGAAAATCTGGAAAGTCTCTGCGAAGCCGCCGGCTGTATTAGTCAATACTAAAGTTGAAGTTAGGTCAGTTGACTATAATGGTGAGTCAGCTTACTATATTAATGTTATTAAAGAGTTTATAGATCCTGAAGATAACATTAGTATTAACAAAGGATTGTTCAGAGCTAGCCGGTCTGAGTTTAGTAAGATTGTTGAGAAATTGAAGGAGATTGAGAATGAGCATACCACTACTTCTACTAACTGTGATAATCACTAACGGAGTTACAGCTTATATAGCTTGGAATGAAGGCTATCTAAAAGGCTGGTTTGATAGGTCTAGAGAAGAAGTCAAAAGAAATTATGGAATCACAACCCAGACCCACTGAGAGAATGAAACAATGCAAGTCTAGAACTGGAATGCTAATTCCTTGCATTGTTTATAAGGCTCAAGGTCCGTTTGGATTGTTCAAGAATGGAGTATTAGGTAAGGGATTTATCTTATACAACTCCAGGACTGGACAAGTAGAGGCAAATCTGTTTGATAATAATGGTGATTCAATACCAATTCAATTAGTTTATCTAGAACAGCAACATGATAAGGAAATGTTAGTAGTATATTCAGAAAGTGTGAATTGATGAGAATACAGAGTAGAGGCTATAAGAGAGATAAGTTATACTCAGCCGTTCTTGAGCAGATCAAAGCTAAAATTGCTAGAATTGCTGAGCAACATGATTGTAGTAAGTCATTCGTTACTAATACAATACTTGCAGAAGCATTGAGAATTAAAATTGATGAGGTGTATTATGAAGATAGAAAGTATCGTAGAAAACTTAAAAAGTCAGCGTAATCATATTGACTATATGATTGATTTTCTTGAGAGGCAAATTCACTCTCATGAAGATAAAGCTAAAGCTGCAAAGATTATCAAATCAGTGAAAAGAAAGAAGCTTCACTGGACTCAAAGACCTGAGAATAGAGCTAAGATGCTTAAAGCAATGAAAAAAGCTGTTAAGGCAAGGCATATCAATGAGTGAAGAAGAAACGGCTGAACCGAAGAAGGTAAATATAGTATGGGATGCGTCACAGTTAGATATGTTCCAGCTATGTCCCTATCGTTTTTATGTTCGTTATGTATTGAATAAAGGTAACTCTGTTAAAGCTAAGCAGCTCGACAGAGGAACATTGCTACATAACGGCTATGAGACTTACTATAAAGAGTTACAGAAACTTACCAAGCCGTCCATTGCATTAGAACATGCATTGACAAAGATTAGAGTTACTTCTATGGAGTGTGATTTATCTCCACAAGAAACTGGAAGGATCATAGAAGTAGCTCAAGAGAATTTAACTCACTGGGAATTCGAAGATCAGACATTTGAGATACTAGCAGTCGAGGAGCCTTTCATTTACCCATTGCATGAAGATGAGTATATGAGAGTGTATATGACTGGTAAGATTGATTTATTAGTTAATTGGCACACTAGACAGCAGGTATATGAGAATCTTCCTATTGACCATAAATCATATGATAGGAAGTTTCCATTAAAGAGACTTTCTAATCAGTTCATGAACTATGCTTATGCTTGTAAGTCTCAAGTAATTAGAGTTAATAGGGTAGGATTTCAAACTACTTTAGATGCTGATGAGAAGCATACTAGGCATTTCCTTAGTTACGATGAACTTATACTAGAGCAGTGGCGACAGAATGTAATTAAAGTAGCTAGAGAATATCTTAATTGCGTAGCAGAGCAATCATGGTTAATGAATTTCACATCTTGTGATAAGTTCAATAGACCATGTGAGTTTTTAGAGATATGTGAATCCTCTGGTGAGCAAGCTAAGTTATTTAAGCTGTCAATGCTAGATGATATTGAGCCGTGGGATGTAACAAAGATTCTGGAGAAGAAGTAATGGATAATTTTATTGATAGATTAGTGAGATTAAAAAAAAGAAAATCCTATCAATAGTGATACAGAAGATATTTTAGAATATGAACGTAAAATTGAAGCTATAGCTCTAGCAGAGCTGCTTGCTATTATAAGAGATAAACAGGTAAATATAGATAATAGGTTTGATGCCATTGCTGATTTGATATATTATCTTACAGTTAAGAGTTTCTATTATAATGTTTGTCAGAGATGTGGTAGTACTAAAAATACCTTAGACGTTAAAGTTCTGAATCATGTTCTAGACTTTCTGTGCTCTCAGTGTAATCTAGATCTACTATTTGCAAATATGGACTACCAAAATGAGATCATGAAGAGCTATATGATTTTTTTCAAAAAGTTTGTTTCATCTACTGTAGAGGCAAAAGAATTAAAAAGGAAGTAAATCATGTTGATCAAACGGATATATTCATATTTAGATGTTAAAATAGGACCATCCTTAGATCTATTTCTTCCGTACCCAGTTCTTGTTATGAGCTGGAGATGTAAAAAATGTGGTAAGGAATATAAAGAAAAATCGTTTAGGCAATTTTTATTTGAACTCTGTGATTGTAGAGTGAGTGATTAGTCATGTTAAGAATTCAAAATCATATTCATACGTTTAGGAGGCATAAGTATAAGAGCACTGGTAATGAAGTGTTCTTTTGTACTGATCCAAAATGCACATTTAAAATTGATTGTGCATTAGCTTTAGGTAAGGCTACTTATTGTAATCGTTGCCACAAAGAATTCAGAATGGATCAAGTCTCAATTAGACAGGCGAAGCCGCATTGTCGTGATTGTGATAAGAGACGTGTTAAGGATGAAGCCGGTAATATCAGATACGTTAATCCTGCAGAGGTGGTCAGTGAAATAGCGGCTGATAGAGTTGAGTCTTTAGCAGAGAGAATGAAAAAAGTTACAACTGTAGAAGGTAATGAGGATATCTAATTATCTAGGCATACCTCGAAAGAGAAGCGGCCATAGAGGTCGCTACAGAAGAAATGTGAATACTCATCACTATATCAATATAATAGTTTGGTTGATATTTAATGAGCCATTTGGTTTACTATAAGGAAAACTAATGAAAGCATCTGATCTAGTATTAGGTGGTAATCTATCCTTTCTATTTAAAGGACCACCTGGATTTGGTAAGACCATTGCTGCTGCATCATTTGCAGTTAATGGTCCTATCTTTCTAGCATACTTTGATAAGAAAGAGCCAATAGAGTTATTGACATTCTTTAAGAAGTATCGTCCTGAGCTTCTTGATAGAATTGATTATGAAGTCTATAATTCTCAAAATGCTAATCAATATCTAAATAAGTTGATAGAGCTATCTAGGAACTGTAGATATACAGCCGTTATTACTGATAGCTTAACTTCGATGACCAGTGCAGCGGTTAGTTGGTCAATTGGTTTCAAGAATCCCTCTGGCCCAAAGCAAGACAAGATTAGCAAGACAATCCAGATGGCACCTAGTATGGAAGAATATCAGGTAGAGACTGGATTTATCAATCAGGCCATTGACATTAGTAAGGCATTGCCTTGCCACATCATTTGGACTGCTCACCCTTTAGCCGGAATTAAGATGGAAGGTTCTGGCACCTCTGTCAATGTTACAAAAGTCAACACTTTAGTTTCAGTAGGTAGTAAAGTAGCATCTGGTATTCCAGGTCACTTTACAGAGATTTATCATTTCTCACAGGATAAAGAGTGGGATGATAAGACTGGAACAACTACTGTTAAAAGAATCGTCTCTACAGAGTCTGTAGGAGATGAAATGGCTAAAACGGCTTTAGGGCTTCCTAAGAAACTAGACTTCACAGATAAGTTATTTTACGAAGTTTGGAAGGAAGCTCTAAGTAAAGTATGATGATTTCAGATAAGCTGAAAACAGCCATATCCAAAGTATTAGAGCAAAGATGGATAGATGATGAGTATGGTCGATTTCATTGTAGGTCTTGTGGGGCTAACAAATTCGTAGATTATGGGGATCATAAGACTCCCACTAAAGAGAGGGTTGAGTCTTGCTCTCCTAATTGTCCTTATAGGATATTGCAGGAGGAATTTATGTAAACTAAACATCTAGCTTTATAATCGGAACAACAGTAAACAGTAAACAGAAAAGAAAAGAGAGAAAAATGCCTTTCAATGCAACAATGTCGCCTGAGGATTTGAAGCGTGGTTCACTTGCTAATGTTGGTTGGCATCCAGCCGAATTTACCAAGTATGAGGAAAAGCCTGCTGGAACAGATCAGTCAACCAATGTTATTCTGACCTTCACTATTATTGATGGTCCGAATAAGGGAACTACTGCCAATGCTTTCTTTAATGAGAAGGCAATGGGATTTGGTAAGACTCTTTGGCAGCTTTGGGGATTTCCGAAAGATGAACAGGGAAATCTTCGGGTGTCTGATGATATGATCAAAGCAAAGCTGAATAGCAAGCTGAAGATTTATATCACTCACACTGAAAAGGCTGGCAAGAAGTACAACAACATCGAAGACTACATGAAATTAGACTAGTTAGAGATTCTGTTTGTTACAATATTCTATTCTGCTGTCCAGTCTTTAATTAACGCTGGTGGAATCTCAGATTAGATAGTAACAAGCAGATAGGGTAGCCGCTATTAAGCATTTATGTGCTCCATTACGGATGTCACAAAGCCTCTGATAGCGGCTATCCGCTTTTGTTGAGATGAGATATGCCATTTAATGTGATAGTAAGAGAGTATTTCCCAGGATTTGATCATGAAGATGGCTCCTGTCGTCTTTGTGCTAATGGCATTGGAGTATCTCTGGTAAGTAAAAAAGGTCATAGATATTTTAGATGCTCTAATCCTAAATGTGATAATTGGGAATTAGATAGATCATGGATGGGATGGGACTTTATAGATGGTGATGAATATTTGAGAATGTGGGCTGAGGCTATGTTATCTGATAAAGATTGGAGCTAATAATGGATATAATTATTGATTATGATAATAACTGTGTTAGATTGAACTCAGGTAGTATGTATGATCTTGCTAAGTATGATTTTGATAACAGGAATTTAAAGATGGTTCAGTCTCTACTAATTGAAGTTCTTAACGCTTCTGCAGGTAGAGAAGCTTTAGATGTTTCTTTATGCAAGCAAGATGATGGTACTTTATCTACCATAGAAGATTACTAGCTCATAAAAAGGAGGTGAGAAAATGAATGAGCAAACACTACATGAATGGAAGAAAGCAAGCCTGGCTAGAAACTTGTATAAACATACATAACTTTCATGTAGAACGAATTAGAATTGATGAGAAATGGAATTATAGAGATACTGCTGCTGAATTAGATAGAAGTCTTGGATCTGTATCACAATGTATTAAAGTAGCTCGATGGCTCAAAACACATCAATCTAAAATACAGTCTTTTTCTGATCTTAAATCCTGTCTAGAATGGATTAGAGAGATGGAGAAAGATCGTAAATCAGAACTGATATAGGCTCTGAATAGCTGAGTCTGTAGATTAGTATCTTTATATTTTTATGAGTTTTTATGAAGGAATATCTAAATATTGATGAAGCTGCTGCTTTTGCTGGAGTCAGTAGAAGAAGCATCTACTTTTGGATTCAGTGTGGTAAACTTAAGAAGTACAAGTTACCATCTGGTATTACTAGAATTAAGGCATCCGATTTGATTATAGAAGATAAACAGGAAGTATGCCAAACCACGTCCCAGGTATCGGAAACTTAGAACCTAAACTACTAGTAGTAGCTGAGGCTCCAGGTCGTATAGAGAATGAATTTCAGAAGCCGCTAATTGGTCCGACAGGAGAGTTATTTGACGACTGCCTAGAGAACTGCAAAATTAATAGAAATGAATTATACATCACTAATGTTGTGAAGTTTCAGCCGCCATTTAATGATTTTACTAAACTTCACTTAATAGGTGTAGATGTAGACAAGTCTGTTATAGAACTCTGGGAACAAGAAATTGAAAAATTAAAACCGAATTGCATTTTAGCAGTAGGCCGCTATGCTATGAGAGCTGTAATGGGCTGGCCGATGCAATTTGATGAGAAGAAAGATCAATATAGTATTCTGAACTATAGAGGCTCCATTCTAACAGCAAGGGATGGAAAGACTAAAGTAGTTCCTACTATACACCCAGCGGCTCTTTTCAATCGTAATACTGGAGAAGATGAAAGATCAGGCGGCTTATCATTTGTATATAAAAAGTTAATTGAGCATGATATTCGCAGAGCCTATGAGGAATCTGATTCTCCAAAGCTTATCTTACCAGCTAGAGAATTGTCTATTTGCAATAGCAGTCTTACAGCACACAGGTTCTTTGATCAATATAAAGATGACTCTCTCTGCGCAGTTGACATTGAAAGTACTAACTGTGTCCCTGTATGTATTGGCTTTGCTTTTAACAATCACCATGCCCTCTCTATTCCTTTACTGAGAAAGATAGGTAAGAATATAATTACAGAGATGGGCATTTATGAGTTAGAGCAGTGTTGGAGAATTATTGATACAGTTCTAAGAAGGGTCAAAATCATTGGTCATAATTTCAAGTACGATGAATTTAAGCTTGGACTTATCGGCTTTGGTGGTTTACAGTTATTTAGTGATACTCTTATTAAGACACGTGTTCTTTGGCCGGAATTACCAGATAAAGGATTAGACGTTGCGGCTAGTATTTGGACTAGGGAGCCGTTCTGGAAGAAGGAAGGTAAAGAGTTCAAGATAGGTAAGAGTGATATTAGTCAGCTTCTGAAATACAATGCTAAGGACTGTGCTGTTGACTTCGAAGTAGATCAGGCTCAAGAACAAGACTTGATTGACATGGGTAATTATTTTAATGTTCCTATAAAGGAGTATTACTATGATTACATGATGAAGAAGCACGCTTTCTATTTAAACATGGAAAACACCGGCTTCAATGTCAATCATGATAAGCAGAGAGAACTTCAAGTCAAGTATAGTAAGATGGAGAAAGAACAGCATGAGATTCTTATTAGACTTGTTGGTGAAGATATTAATGTAAAGAGTTATCCACAAGTTCACTATCTTCTCTATAAGCTTATGAAGTTTAAGCTTCTAAAGAAGAATCCAACATCTGAAGATGCAATAGTAAGGTTGTTAACTAATCATGCCAAAAAGAAAGAGCAAAAAGACATCCTCGAAACTCTCCTTGAAGAAAGGAGAATTAGAACTCAAAAATCTAGGGATATCAGCTTCCATTCAGATTATGATGGAAGGGCTAAAACCTCTTTCAACATCTCAGCTACAGAAACGTGTAGATCAACTACGTCGGTACTTAAAAAACCAATCAGACCAACAAAATTGGGATTGGCATTCCATACAATTAGTAAGCATGGACGACTCGCAAAAGATGTTCGTTCTATGTTTATACCAGATAAAGGAAAAGTTCTTCTTCAAGCTGATAGCTCTCAAGCTGAAGCTAGGGTAGTAGCCGTTCTTTCACGTGATTTTGAATTGTTAAAGGCTTTCGATGCTATTGATGTCCATAGAAGAACAGCCGGTCTTTGCTTTTCATATACAAAAGAACTTATCCTAGGAACTGATAGAGTTCCTGTTGTAGATGAATTAGAGAAAGATGGACCAGAGAGATTCGTAGGTAAGAAGATTCGTCATGCTGGTAATTATAACATGGGCAAAGGTGAGTTCATGTTAAACTTCAATACTGATGCTCAGAAATTTGAGATTAGTATGAGAATATCAGAATGGCGAGCTGGTCAGATGCTTGATATGTTCCATGCTGCTAGTCCAAAGATTAGAAGTGTCTTTCATCAAGAAATCATAGATGCACTTAACAATACCAGAACTTTAATTGATCCTTCTGGTGGAGTTAGAATCTTCTACGGCCGGCTAGATGATCAGCTATATAAAGAGGGATTTGCTAATATTCCACAGCGAACCGTTGCTCATCTTGTTCAAGGTGCTGGTATAAAATGCTTTGAAGAATTTAAAGGTGAAGATGTTCAATGGATTTCTGAGAATCATGATTCACTATTATTACAAGCACCAGAGAATGGATGGGAAAAGTATGCAGTAGTATTGAAGAAGTATATGACACTTCCAATTGATTTTAGTAAGTATTGCAGTTTAAAAAGAGACTTCCAATTAGTTATCCCATGTGATATTGAAGTCAGCGACAAAAGCTGGGCTGATATGAGAAAGGTAAAAATATAATACCTGCAGATTTAGAACAGAGAAAGAAAGTAATTCAGTATATGTTAGATGGTATTGGGATCAAACTTGATGACCTAACTGAATGGGAGCGGGATTTTTATGATTCAGTAAATGAACAATTTGCTAAAAGACAAAACCTGTCTGATAAGCAATATGAAATACTTGAACGTATTTATGATAAGGTGTCATAATGATATGCGTAATTGCCGGTAACTACAAAGAGGCTAGGTATTGGGCATCTGGGCAGAATCTAGAGGATGATGAATGGTTCTATCCATATGATGAAGATGATTTAAGAAGGAGAGTGAATTTTCATGTTGTTGTGATCGGAACGGCTGGAGATAATGTTCCACCTGCATACTTTGAAAAGATTTATCAACTCGCTAAATCTAGGGGTAAGTTAAGGTGAAAATTATTGTAGAAGTTGAGCTTAAATTTGCGAATGATAGGTATAGTGATGTTGGATATTTAGCTGAAACTTTAAGAAGGGTAATAGAAAGAAACGTAAGTAAGGTAGTTGCATATGATACATTATATACCGTATCATGCAGAACGGAGCAGGATAAGAAATGATTACAGTAGATATGAATGTAAGTGACGCGATGGTAATATATAGAAATTTGAGAAATCACTTTATAAATCCAGATGATCAGAGAATTGTATATGACTTTGTTCACCTTTTGGATAAACTAATCGAAGAAGCAAAACTGAACAACGATGCCAGAGGGAAATTGGGTTAGCGATTTAGTAAAGGAATGTGGACACGTAGAGACTCCGCATTCATGGTTATATTGGAGCTTTCTAACATGCATCTCAGCCGCTGCAGGAAACAATTACCACCTTAGAACATTAAAGGGCGATCTTAACTATAAGCCAAATCTTTATGTTATTCT
>Ga0070684_100004906_pt1 | contig 10209 bp, 7 predicted proteins | sample KBSC723LmetaG_FD_65653 | JGI IMG/M metagenome (GOLD analysis project Ga0070684, IMG submission 65653) | Corn rhizosphere microbial communities from Kellogg Biological Station, Michigan, USA - KBS C7.2-3L metaG | ecosystem: Host-associated > Plants > Roots > Rhizosphere ...
GCGGACGCGCTTCCGAGCTCCGCGAGGACCGCCAGTGCCTCGACGTCGCGCCAGTCGTGCGTCGCGTCGAGCCGGGACTCGGCGGTCGCGCGTTCGGCGGGCTTCAGCTCGCGCAGCGCGTCGATGTCGTAGCCGACGCCATCGTGCCACTTCTCGTAGTCGATGAACAGGCTGTTGCGAAACCGGTCGATCGCCGGTGTCTGGTCGGTCATGAACATGGCTCTCGCGGGACGATCGGGCGGGGTGCAACTTTGCCCGCGAAAGGTGGCGACCGTCGCTACACCGGGAAAGTATGCTCGAGCGATTGACAGGGGGCAGAAAAAGATTGCCAGAACTGCGGAGCTCCGACCGGAGGTGCGAAGCGCCGGAGGGAGGAGCGATCAAGGTGCCGGAACGGTGGAACTCCGACCGGAGGTGCGAAGCGCCGGAGGGAGGAGCGATCAAGGTGCCGGAACGGTGAAACTCCGACCGGAGGTGCGAAGCGCCGGAGGGAGGAGCGATCTTAGAGCAAGAGACGGGCTCGTCCGCTAGGCCTTCCCACGCAAGTCCCGCCACGTCGCGAGACACCGTTGCGCGGTCTCGAGCTCGGAGTAGCGGCTCCCCTCCTGTTCCATGAGGTAGAACTCCACCCCGCCGGTGGACTCCGCCGCCGCGAGGATGTCCTTCCACGGCGCGACGCCCTCGCCGAATAGTACCCGATACCCCTTCTGATCCGCTTCGGTGCCCGGCGCCCAGTCCTTCAGGTGGAGGCTGCGGATCCGACCAGGGTGTCCCTTGATCCAGGCGACGGGATCCTGGCCCGCCTCGAGGCAGGTGCCGACGTCGAACTGGAGCACGAACTCGGGCGGCGTGTTGGTGGCGATCACGTCCATCACGCGCTGGCCCCCTTCGACCGGATTCCACTCGATGCGGTGGTTGTGGAAGCCGGCGAGCAGGCCGTGCGGTGCGAGCTGCGCGGAGGCGTCGGCGAGCTGTCCGCTCACGCGCTTCCACTCTTCCAGGCTCGACGTGTTCGGTGGTGGCGACGCCATGATGATGTGGCGCGCGCCGAGCACCTGATTGACCTCGATCGCCTTGGCGCGCGTGTCGGGCGCGAGGAGCGCCGAGGACGGATTGTGCGTCGAGTAGCAGCGCAGTCCGAGATCGTCGAGCTGGGTGCGCACGTCTTTCGCATTGGGGATCGTCCAGCCGAGGTAGGGCGCGTAGAACTCGACGACCTGATAGCCCATCTGCGACACCGCGCGCAGTGTGGCGGGAAGATCGCGCGCCAGCTCACCGCGGACCGAGTAGAGCTCGAGTCCGATCGGATACGGCTTCGGTGCGCGCTCGGCGGCGCGGAAGAGGGCGTCGTTCGACGCGCCCCACGCGAGTGCGCGCCGCGTCGGTACGAGCGCGAGCGCGGCGGCGGCGGCAGCGGACGCGCAGAATGCGCGGCGCGTGATTGCGGCGTTGGTCGCTTCCTTCGTCATCGGTCTGCGAGGTGAGGGACTGAGCGTTGGCGTGCACGCCAATTGTGCGTGTGAGCGCGCGAGTCCGCAACGCATTGGCCCATGAGCCACGAGACACCGGCGCGCCCGTCTTGCACGATCCTGCTGAACGATCCTGCTCGAAGAATTACTCGGAGCAGAATCGTGACAGCGCTCGTCAACCATTCATGCGATCGTGCGGTCCAACACACACGCGCAACGACAGCACGCGCGGTGCGCAACACGGATCCTGCACGACGACCTCTGCTCAGGTGTCCACCATGTCTCGACTCCCGATGCGCGTCACCACGATGGTCCTGTCCGCATGCGCGCTCGTCGGCTGCGCGTCGCTCGCGACGCCGAAGGCGGTGGCGCACGCGAAGGCGGCGGACGCGCCCAAGTTGGGGAACGAGGTGTCCGGCACCGAGCTCACCGCGAGCGGCGCGACGACGCTCTACGACGCGCTGGTGCGCACGCGCCGTCAGTACTTCGCGCAGCGCGGCGCGACCAGCATGATGCTCCCCGCGAACGACGCGATCCTCGTCTTTCGCGCCGGAATGCTCATGGGGGAGATGGACGTCCTGAAGATGCTCCGTCCTACCGACGTGCGCGTCGTGCGTCGACTGACCGCGGTGGACACCTACTACAAGTACGGCAAGCACGTCTCCGTCGGCGGACTGGAGATCGAGCTCGTGAACGAGTGACGGGAGAGCGATGAGACGACGCAAGGAGGAGCACGACGCCGCGCATCGGCGGCGGCACGTGCGCGGCAAGCAGGCCCACGAGCGCAGGCAGCGCGACTTCGTGGCCTCGACGCGCGTACGCGTCGCGTACGACTGCGACGCTCGCGACGACGCGGCGTTCGATCTAGCCGAGCGTCCCGCGCCTCACCACGAGTCCGTGCGGAAGGGAGCGGCGGGCAGCCCCGCCTTGCTGTAGAGATTCGGCTCGGGCGGATCGTTCGCCCATGCATAGCGCACCGCGACGGGCTGACGGACCCGATCGCTCGACACGACGACGTGGTCGCCCTCGATCCGCGCCCGCGCCCAGACGAACTTCCGGTCCGCCCCCGCGACGGCGAAGCCGCTCACCTCGCCGCCCGGCGCGCTCGTCACGAGGCCGCCGTTCACGTGATCGAAGGTGAGCGTGACACGGCTCCCGTCGATCGTGTGGCTGCGATACGTCGGCCCGGACGACACCACCGGCTCGCGGTACGCCACGCGCCGGCCGACGAGGCCGAGCCGCCGGCCGACGTCCTGCTTGTTCTTCGGATGGATGTCGCCCGCCTCGCCGACGTCGATCGTGATCGCTTGCCCGGTGTTCGGCAGCGCCAGCGCCGCTTCCATCGACTCGCGCTGCAGCGCCCACGGCGAGACCGCGGGCGGCTCCGAGTCGGCCGGCCCGAAGTTCGGAAGCTGCACCCAGAGGAAGGGGAAGTCCGCACCTTTCCCGCCGTTCAGGTCGCGCCGCCAGCTCCGGATGAGCGTCGCGAACTGCGTGCGATACGCGCGCGCCTCCGCCGCGTTGTTCGCGTTGGACTCTCCCTGATACCAGATCACCCCCTTGATCGGCATCGGGAGCAGGGGCTGCACCATCCGGTTGTACGTGACGGCGGGCAGCTTGTTGATCCGCTGCCCGTCCATGCCGAAGCTCAGCTCCCCGACGCGGAACGACCACTGCGACGGCAGGGCGTGCGACACGCCGCCGATCTCGAGGTGCGGCACGATCGTCGAGCCGCCGATCCCGCCGCCACCACCGCCGTCCGCAACGCGCACGGCGATCACGTTCGCGCCGGCGTGCAGCGCCGACGCGGGCACGTCGTACGTGCGAGGGACGTTGTACCCGTTCGTGCGCCCGACCTCGACGCCATTCACCCAGGTGATGTCGTCGTCGTCGATCGCGCCGAGGAGGAGGCGGGCGCCGCGCGCCGCCTCGTCGGCGGTGAGCGTCACCGTCGTGCGGTACCAGCCGATGCCGTCGACGTCCTCGTAGCCTTGCGTCTCCCACAGCGCGGGGACCTGGATCGGCCGCCAGCCGGTCGTGTCGAGCGATGGCGATGCCCAGACGGCTTTCCCATCCACCAGCCCGGGATCGTGCTCGGGGACGCTGCCCAGCCGCGCGCGCAGCACCGCGCCGAGCGAGTCCACGCGGCGCCGCTCGGCGGCGAACGCGTTCGCGGGGCCGTCCGGCGTCATGCCCTGCGCGCGGGCGCTGATCCACGTCTCGATCGCGCTGCCGCCCCACGTTGAGTTCACGATGCCGATCGGCACGCGCTGCGACACGCGCAGCTCGCGGGCGAAGAAGTAGGCGACCGCGCTGAACGCGCCGACGTGCTGGGAGTCGGCCACTGTCCAGGCGCCGCCGGCGAGTGAGTCGACCGGTCGCTCCGACCAGGAGATCGGGATCTTGAACTGCCGGATGCTGGAATCGCGCGCCGACGCGATCTCGTTGGCGGCGTTCGCCCCCTGGTCGACGCGGAACTCCATGTTCGATTGCCCCGAGGCGAGCCACACGTCGCCGGCGAGGATGTCCCGCACCACGATGCGCTCGTCGGCGCGGGACACCGTGAGCGTGTGCGGCCCGCCCGCGGGCAGGGGCGCGAACGCCAGCCGCCACCGGCCCGTCGAATCCGCCGTCGTCGACGCCGCGCGCTCGTCGAGCTTCACCGTCACCCGCGCGCGTGGCGGCGCCCACCCCCAGACGGGGATCGTGACGTCGCGCTGGAGGACCATGTGGTCACTGAACAGCGGCGGCAGCCGGAGCTCGGCCTGCGGCGCCTGCGCGCCGAGTCGCGCGGCTCCGATGAGCGTCGCTGCCAGCACGAGACGTCGCATGCGATGGCCTCTCCTTGACCGAGGACGTGGTGGGCTCAGACCCCGACTGCTGGGGTCAGACATTGGGACATTGGGGTCAGACCCCGAGGGCGAATGCTGGGGTCAGATCCCGAGGGCGCCGCCCGAGGGCTCTGACCCCTTGGCGAGACGGTGTCTGACCCTCGGTGTCTGACCCCGAAAAGCAGAAGCAATTCTAGTGCGGAGACCGGTTGGCCGCGACGCACGGGGGATCGGCGTGACGCGGCTCATTCCAATCGGCGTGCGATCGCGCATCTTTACGAGGCACCGCATCCCCTCGTCACCCGCTCCCGAGCTCGTCGCGCATGGCCGTCACCGTCAAGACCGTCCCGCCCACCGTCTTCGTCATGTCCTCGCACGAGGGCGTGACGATCCCCGAGATCTCCGCCGTCTCGCGGGGGGTGGTGGACGACATGATCTCCGACCTGCAGGCGCATGGCGTCACGCCGCTCGCGCCGGTGCATTTCATCTACCACGGGGCGGACGGCACGCTGACGACGAAGTTCCGGTTGACGATCGCCTTCCCGATCGCCCAGCGGCCGGCGCAGCCGATCGAGGACTACGAGATCGCCGAGCTGCCCGCGTTCACCTGCATGGCGTCCGACTACGTCGGCCCGATGCCGGACATCCAGATCGCGTACGACGAGATCCTGGACGCGATCGACGCGAGCGGCCGGAAGCGCACCCCCGAATCGCGCGAGATCTACAAGAAGTGGATCGGCTTCGAGTCGCCCGACAACGTGACCGAGCTGCAGGTCGGCGTGGCCTGACCGCGCTCGGCGTCAGACACTGGGGTCAGACACTGGGGTCAGACACTGGGGTCAGACACTGGGGTCAGACACCATCGGGGTCTGACCCCAGCATCCGCCCTCGGGGTCTGACCCCATTAGCGCCGCGCGCCGACGCCGAACTGGTTTCCCGCGCGCACCACCTTCCCGTCGGCGATCACCAGGTCGAGCATCTTCTCGCTCTGCACGGCGCGCCCCGCCTCGTCCGTGAGCGTCGCGATGACCTTGCGCGTCGCGACGTCGATGATCTCGCCGGTCGACGAATACGCGGTCTTCCCGTCCAGGCTGAAGCTCACCCAGCCGACGCAGTCGCGCATCGGCAGGTCGGCGACCTGCTTCGGCGGCATCGACGTCGCGTCGAAGACGTGGATCGCGCTGTTGGCGCAGTCGGCGAGCCAGAGCTCGCGCTCGTCCGGGGTGAGGGCGACGCCATGGCTCGGGCACCCGTGGCGCTTCACGGGACCCTTGCTGTAGCCCGTCACCTCGACGCGGTGCAGCACCTTCCCGGTCCGGAGGTCGCCGACCTCGAAGCCGAGCAAATCGTTCACGTTCGCGAACACCAGCGTCCCCGCGCCGTTCACGGTGAAGGGCCGCACGACGTTCCCGAAGGGCCCGACGACGCTCGTCACGCGGCGCTGCGCCGGGTCGACGACGGAGAGCGTCGCCGACTTGAGGCCGGCGAGGTAGACGTGCTTCCCGTCGGCGGCGTAGATCGTGTTGTGCGAGCCGGAGCGCGTCTCGATCGTCGCGAGCACGTCGCCATTCTCCGCGTCGACGACGTGCCACGCCGGCCCCTCGAACTGCGGCACGTAGAGCTCGCGCCCATCGGGGGAGATCGCGAGTCGGTCCGTGCCCCCCTCGTACGGCCGGTCCCAGATCGTCTTTCCCGTCACGGCGTCGATCGCGATGACGTGCGTGAGCGACGTGACGTAGACACGCCCGGTCCGCGCGCTCGCCGCGATCCCCTTCACGTTCTCCGCCGGCTTCCCCTCGACGACGGGCCAGGTGGGAATCCGCCGCACGAAGCGGTACCCCGAGTCGATGTCGAACACGAGCACCCCGACGCCGCCGTACTCGGTGTAATTCCGCGTCCCCGGACTGGCGACGTAGAGCAAATGCCGCTCGCGCGGCGCCGGCTGCTGGACCGGCCGCGTCGCCGACGTGCCGAGCGCAAGGAGGGAAAGGAGACCGAGGAAACGTCGCATGACGGGGATACGGGGATACGGGGATACGGAGTGCGGGAATGCGGGCGAACGTATCGCAGCGAGGCTCCGATTCGCCAGACACCGTCGGCCGTCGAACGACGGAACGCGGATCTGAACGGCGATGCCGCGGAAAGGGCCGGCTCCCTTTCAAGAGGGTCAGACCCCTTGAACGATCAAGAGGGTCAGACCCCTTGAAGGCTCAAGTGGGTCTGACCCTCTTGATCGCCTTGAACGCTGACGCTGACCGCGCTGTTGAAGCTGACCGCTCGCCACTGTCCGCTCGCCACTGTCCGCTCGCCGCTCGGCACGTGCGGATCCCTCGACTCGCTCCGCTCGCTCGGGATGACGGAGAAGCGCTGCCCTTGCTCGGGATGACACCGTCGCGTCGAGGGGTCAGACACCGCAGGTGTCTGACCCCAATCTCGCTACAGCTCGATCTCCGCCCCCAGCTCGCACACCCGATCCGGCGGGATCTTGAAGTACTGCGTCGCGCGGCGTGCATTGCGGGACAGGAGACCGAACAGACGCTCGCGCCAGATCGCCATCCCGGGGCGGCTCGTCGCGAGCAGCGTCTCGCGGCCGAGAAAGAACGTCGTGTCCGCCGGATCGATCTCGATGCCCTGCGTGCGCAGCCGCTCGAGCACGGCGGGCACTGACGGCTCCTCGGCGAAGCCGTGGCGCGCCACGACACGCAGCAGATTCGGCGCGAGCACCGTCGTCGTCACCCGATCCTCGTCCGCCACCCGCGCCTGGGCGTCCGTGCGCATCGCCAGCAGCACCACGCGCTCGTGCACGACCTTGTTGTGCCGGAGATTGTGCAGCAGCGACTGCGGCACGCCCGTCTCCGGCCGGCCGAGGTAGACCGCCGTCCCGGGCACGCGCGCCACCGCCGACGTCTGCAGCAGCTCGACCAGCTGGTCCATGCTCAGCGCGCGCTCGGCCAGCCGCTCGGCGAGGATCCCGCGTCCACTGTTCCACGTCGTCATCACCGTGAACACTGCGCCGGCGACGAGCAGCGGGAACCATCCCCCGCTCGCGATCTTGAGCAGGCTCGCGCCCCAGAAGCCGAGGTCCACGACGAGAAACACCGCCGCGAAGGCGAACACCGAGGCCAGGCCCCACTTGAAGCGGTCGCGCGCGACGACGGCGAATAGGATCGTCGTGAATACCATGTCCGTCGTCACCGCCACGCCGTACGCCGCCGCCAGCCGGCTCGAGGAGCGGAAGCCGAGCACGAGGCCAATGCACGCCGCCATGAGCAGCCAGTTCAGTCCCGGGATGTAGATCTGCCCCGCCTGCGTCTCCGACGTGTGCTCGATGTCCACGCGCGGCAGGTAACCCAGCTGCACCGCCTGGCGCGTGAGCGAGAAGGCGCCCGAGATCACCGCCTGCGACGCGATCACCGTCGCGATCGTGGCCAGGCCGACCAGCGGGTAGAGCGCCCAGGTCGGCGCGAGCCGGAAGAAGGGATGCTCCGCCGCGCTCGCGTCGAGCAGCACCAGCGCGCCCTGGCCGAAGTAGTTGAGCAGGAGGGCAGGGAGCACGAAGGAGAACCACGACAGCCGGATCGGCTGGATGCCGAAGTGCCCCATGTCGGCATAGAGCGCCTCGCCCCCGGTGACGACGAGGAACACGGAGCCCAACACGAGGAATCCGTGTGAGCCGTTGTGCGCGAAGAACCGGACCGCGTGCACCGGATTGACGGCGGCGAGCACGCCGGGATGCTGGACGATCTGCACGGCGCCCAGCACGGCGAGCGTGGCGAACCAGAGGAACATCACCGGGCCGAACATCCGACCGATGCTCGCCGTCCCGCGGCTCTGCACCGCGAACAGGCCGAAGAGGATCGCGATCGTGATCATCACCACGTACGGCCGGAAGATCGGCGTCGCCATCTCCAGCCCCTCGACGGCGCTGAGCACCGAGATCGCCGGCGTGATCATGCTGTCGCCGTAGAGCAGGGAGGCGCCGAACAGGCCGACCAGCACCAGCATCCGCCGGTTGCGCCGTGCCCTCGGCGACGTCGGCGTCACGAGCGCGGTGAGGGCGATGATCCCCCCTTCGCCACAGTTGTCGGCCCGCATCACGAAGGCGATGTACTTGATCGAGACGACGATGATCAGCGCCCAGGCGAACAGGGAGAGGAGCCCGAGCACGTTCGCCGGGGTCGGCGGGACCCCGTGCGCGCCGTGGAGCGACTCCCGCATCGCGTACAATGGGCTGGTGCCGATGTCGCCGTACACGACGCCAAGGGCGGCGATCGAGAGCGTCAACAGCCGTGGACGTCCAGGTCCGGCGGTCGTTCCGGCCGGCCCCGCGCCGGCACTGCTCATCGGTCAGTGATCATCGAGTGACTCCGTGAATGGCCGTCCCGACCGCTGGCACAAGCCGCGCCACGGAGGGAATGAGGGAATGGGGGAATGGCAGACGGCCTCGGGGAGCAAATTGCTCCCCGAGGCCGTCTGCCAGCCAGCCGTCGCCGAGAACGACGTGCCAGCTCCTACTGCGCGCAGCTCCTCATTCCCTCATGCTCCCATCCCCTCATTCCGTCATCGATTCAGCCAGTACGACATCTTGATCAGGAAGGTGTTCGCCGGGTGCAGGCGGAACAGATCCGTCACCTCGCCCTGGAAGCTCTTCGTGTCGTCCACCGGACCGTTGCCCTGCCGCCCGTGGCTCCAGACCGCGAACAGCGTCGATCCCGGTGCATATTCCCATCGGAACACGAGGTTCGACTGGAGCTGCTTGTAGTTGAAGCCGCCCGGATCGCTGACCGTCTCGCTGTCGTTGAGCGTGGTATAGCGCGCATCGTAGTCCGCGGCGCGGGGCGTGGCCGAGAGCGCGCGCGGGTTGCTGTACGTACCCTTCGTCACGAACGGCTGGAGGTATCCCTGCAGCGAGACGTTCGGCGTGAAGGTGTAGTTGAGCCGTGCCGTCGCCGACGTCGTCGTCTGATCCATGTGCACGATGGTGTACTGATCGATCCCCGCATCGTCCGTGATCAGGCCGAGCCACTGATTGTCCCTGATGTTGTGCGAGAAGTTCATCGAAAGCGACGAGCTGAATCGGCCCTTCATCTTGAAGTCCAACCCGGGTCCGTAGCTCACGGAGTGCGTCCGGCCTTCCCCGGTCCGGAAGTAGTTGAGGTTGAAGTTCGGCACGATGGACTTGCGGTCGTCGCCGACGAGGAACAGCCAGGGGGCGATGTACCTGTCCTGGCGCACCGCTGGTCCACCACGCGTCGCGTTGCGGTCATCGAACGTGGCGCCGAGCTGGCCCAACGTGCCGCCCATGTGGATCCCCGAGTTGTTCTTCAGGTTGATGTGCAGGTTCGTGTTCGTCGCGGCCTCGAGCGCGAGACCGTCCGTGGTCCAGTACTGCCACCAGTTGAAGTTCCACTGCAGGCGCTTGTAGTACTTGCGCTCCTGCCGGTCGAAGAAGCCCATCCAGGTGTTCCACGACTGCTGGTCGGCGCGCTGCAGGTAGCCGAGGTCGTTCGTCTCGAAGCCGGGCGAGCGGCGCTGATACGACGTCTCGAACATGATGTGCTTCCCGCCGACCTTCCCCAGCCGGAACTCCTCGGCGTCACCGGTGAGCACCGTGCGGTTCGAGTCGAGCGGCAGGTCGGCGTCGGGGCGCTGGTAGTAGTGCACGGCGTCGGTCTGGAGGTTGAGCATCGCCTCCTTGCTGGCCCGCACACGGCTGTAGTCGAGCGATCCGCCGATTTCGTAGGTGTTCTTGAGGAACTTGTGGCGGAAGTCGATCGCGCCCACGTACGCGTCGGAGTTCATGTACGGCGAGCTCCAGCTGTCCATGCTCCGGTTGACCGCCGTGAGCATCGCGCCGACGCTGCTGTTTCCTTTGCGCAGGTCCTGCGTCGCACGCACGACCGCGAAGT
>Ga0070684_100004916_pt1 | contig 10198 bp, 7 predicted proteins | sample KBSC723LmetaG_FD_65653 | JGI IMG/M metagenome (GOLD analysis project Ga0070684, IMG submission 65653) | Corn rhizosphere microbial communities from Kellogg Biological Station, Michigan, USA - KBS C7.2-3L metaG | ecosystem: Host-associated > Plants > Roots > Rhizosphere ...
TACCCACAAAACCATTAACGAAGAAATCCAGGCGAACCTGGTTGCCAAGATCAGAGCGAAGGAGCCGGTATTTGAAGGGCTTTGGGGCTACGAAGATACCGTAGTTCCGCAACTGAAGAAGGCCCTGCTTGCCGGCCATCACATTAACCTGCTCGGATTGCGCGGACAGGCCAAAACCAGGATCGCCAGGAGCATGGTAAGCCTTCTCGATGAATACATGCCAATTGTAAAAGATTCTGAAATCAACGACAGCCCGTTCCAGCCGATTTCCAAATATGCCAGGGACCTGATTGCCGAAATGGGTGACGATACCCCGATTTCCTGGGTACACCGCTCAGACCGTTTCTTTGAAAAGCTGGCCACGCCGGATGTAAACGTTGCCGACCTGATCGGAGATATCGACCCGATCAAAGCGGCTACATTAAAGCTTCCGTATTCTGATGAACGCGTACTGCATTACGGAATGATCCCACGCGCCAACCGCTGCATCTTCGTGCTGAATGAATTGCCGGATCTACAGGCCAGGATCCAGGTTTCCCTGTTCAATATCCTGCAGGAAGGCGATATCCAGATCCGCGGATTCCAGTTAAGGATGCCACTGGACATCCAGTTTGTATTTACGGCTAACCCGGAAGATTATACCAACCGGGGCAGCATTGTTACTCCGCTGAAAGACCGGATCGGTTCCCAGATTTTCACCCATTACCCGCAGACGATTGCGCTCGCGCGTCAGATTACCGAACAGGAAGCGCAGGTTCCTGCCGAGGAACAGTCTAAAATCCATATTCCGGACCTGGCAAAAGACCTGCTGGAAGAAGTATCCTTTGCCGCACGCGACAGTGAATATGTGGATGCGAAAAGCGGTGTCAGTGCCCGTCTCAGCATCAGTGCCATGGAAAACCTGATGGCCGCAGCCAGGTTAAGACTGATTGAATCCGGAGCCGAACGCACAACGGTCCGCCTGCTTGATTTTATATCGATTATCCCTTCCATCACCGGGAAAATAGAACTGGTCTACGAAGGTGAACAGGAAGGTGCCGATTACGTGGCCAAAATCCTGATTGACAAAGCCGTGATGACCCAGTTTGAAAGCCTGTTCCCTCGCATTTCCAAGCTGGAGAAAGAAAGCATCAAGACACCGTATACAGATCTGATCAAATGGTTCAATAAAAATCAGCTGGAGCTTCATTATAATGATACCGATGAAGAATTTTACCGCAAGCTGGACAGCATTGCTCCATTATCAACCGTAGTGGAGGAAAATGCATCAGACCTTAGCCCGGAAGACCATAACTTCTGCAAGGAACTTGTCTTATGGGCACTGACCATCAGCAAAAAGCTGGATAAATCTGAAAACAGCAATGCCTTTACTTTTGATTCTGCGGAAATCAATCCGTATTACAGGAATTAAAATTTTTGGTTTAGCTTATAAATTCCGTCCCCTGAACTATTCAGGGGACGTTTTTTTGACTGTCATTAAACCTTATAGGCTTTCAAAACCTATAAGGTTTATCACTTTCTGGCAAAGAATGCAAACAAAGGACTACAGCCTAGCCCCGATAGTAGCGGTTACCCCACAGCAGGCACCGGGAAAGCAATGGCGCGAGGAGTATGAGCGGATAGCGGGAAAAAGCTCCTGCCAATACGCAGCATCTTTAGACGCAAAGCCCCGCTCTCATGATAAGAGCAGGGCTTCACTAGTGAAAACAAGGTTTCTTCAGACGGCAGGACCTGCGGCGTCTTTTATTTCTTCGATTAATTTTTTCCTTTCACGCAGCCTTCTCCTGGCTATGACTGATTTACCGGTCAGTACCCTGATGAAACGCACATATTCAAACCGTTCACGGCCGAAATGGTGGGTGAGTACATACAGCAGTACTCCGCAACCGGCGAGGATAATGTATCCGAACAGTTTTTTACCTGCAATGAGGATCGCATTGAGCTGGATCGTTTTCATATTTCCTGCGACATTCTGAGGTGTAAGGGTCATACCATCCAGATATACAGCCAGGTCTCCGACAGCAATGACCTGGAACCGGTACTGAAACCATGAATACAGCGCCGAGAAAATCCCGACTGCCAGAAACGTCCTCCAGACCAGGACCAGTCCGATCGCAGCCAGCATATCATCCATTTCAAGCTTATCCAGGGTATAAAACCATACTGAAATGAACAATGAACACATTCCATAGCCTTTCAGGAACATCGGCAGGTACCAGTAATCGTAGTTGAATTCCAGCACCATGGAAAAATACATGATGATGGCATATCCCATCATGGCCGAAAAGCCTGAAAAGATGAACATTTTCAAGGGAATTTCTCTTTTGAACCAGAATATAGCCGTTACACCGGCGAGTACCAGTCCCGGAATCATCAGGAGATTAAGGCGTGCATTGGTCAGCTGGTCATATCCCAATACGCCTACCGCAAAAGTATTCTGAATGGAAGTCGTACCCAGGAACATCCCGAGCCAGAATAGCATGAACAGGCCGTGCAGCACATTGTTTTTTGAAAATATCTTGAATGACAAATACGGCCGTTTCAGGGTCAGCTGCCGGATCACCAATAAGGAAAAACTTACGAAAGCTGCGATACCTGCATCCATAATCTTCTTTGAATGAAGCCAGTCCTGCTGTTTCCCGAAGGAGAACACATAAGCCGAACACATAAATGTGGAAACAAAAAGCAGGATGCTGAGCCAGTCGATGTAATGCAGCGGCACTTTCAGGGCAAAATACTTGTCATGCATGAAAATCCAGTGCAGTAAAGCCAGCACAAAACATCCTACCGCAGCGATCACATAAAACTGCTGCCAGTTGTACCGGATGGAAATATCTACGGCATAATACGCAGACACCTGGTTCAGCACCAGCACGAATGTGTAAAATGCACCGTAAAACATCCCCCGGTTGCCGATCATAGCCATGAGCGGAAGAAAAAGTTCTATGGTAACCATCATTTTCAGGAATCCGATGATTAATGAGCTGAATACAAAAATCATGGGCTCATAGGTCGTAGAATTGATGTAGCTCAGCAGTCCCAGCAGAACCAGGAGTACAGTCATTTTATCCCGTACCTTAAACCGCATTTTCATCCTGAGTACGATTGGCATACACGCCCCCATCCCGATGGTGGAAGCATAATTGGCCCACATAAAATATTCGGTCATGGAACCGGTTCCGCTGACCAGGTAACTGATGTTCCCGGTATATACACCCCCGATCGGCATCACTACGGCAAGCAGCAAGACCATCAGCAGGAGCTGTACGGGTTTCGGCACCCAGTCGTGGTAAAGTCCTTTATTGTACATTGTTTGGTTGTTAGAGATTAGATTCAGATACCAGACATCAGATGTCAGATATCAGACGGTCATATTTTGAAAATTCTGTTTTTTTAACTGGTGGTTTTTCATTTTTTGCAATTAATTTGAAGTTAGATTTCAGATATTAGACACAAGATTTCCAATTTCGGTCTGTTTATATAGTCTTATCGCAGATAATCAGATTTATTTGTACGTATGAGATTTATCCCACTTATCCGAAGTCTAAAGTCTGGCGTCTAACGTCTGACATCTGGTGTCTGACATCTGAAATCTAACCTCTCAAAATCATTTCTCCCCTGTATTAATCTTCACATTCATGTTCATCCCTGCGCTCAGCCTCGCAATATCTGCTTTCGTATTGGCGGAAGTAAATTCGATCCGTACCGGGATCCGCTGCTGCACTTTGATGAAGTTTCCGGTGGAATTATCCGTCGGTACGCTGGAATACCGCGATCCGGTAGCGGCTGAAATGGCCGTAACCACCCCTTCGAATGATTTCCCTCCCAAAGCATCAGCCGTCATCATCATTTTCTCCCCGATTTTCACATCCGGCATCTGGCTTTCCAGGAAATTGGCTGTGACCCATTTCTGCCCGTTCAGTACGATGGTGGCTACCTGCTGTCCGGGCTGGATCAGCTGGCCTTCGGAGATGGTCCTTCTTCCCATGACGCCATCGTAAGGAGCGGTAATCACGGTATAGGATAAATTTATTTTTGCCATATCCAGTGCCGATTTGGTCCGTTTGATTTCCGCATCGATGATCCCGAATTTACTTTTCACTTCCGTGGTGGAGAGATTGGCAGATTGTCTCTGGTTCACCAGGGTTTCGTAAGCTGCTTTCTGCGCATCATATTCCGTTTTTACCTGATCATACTGCTGCCTGGTGACCGCCTCGGAGGCCAGCAGGTTTTTATACCGGTTTAAATTCTGTTCGGCATTCCATAACCGGGCTTTGGCTCCGGCAATATTGGATTCCATTACATTGACGTTGTTGGAAACGGTATTGACAGATGAGCTGGTTGCGGTACGCTGTGCCAGTGCATTCTGGTAAGCTGCTTCCGCCTGTCCCAGCTGAGTCAGGATTTCACGGTCATCTAAAATCACCAGGGTATCGCCTTTCTTCACCTGCTGGTGCTCGATGAATTTAATATCTTTAATGTAGGCGGAAACCCGGGTATTGATCGGGTTGATGAATTCCTCTACCTGCGCCGCTTCCGTATAGGTCTTATCGCCTACGTGGAAATATTCCCGGACCAGCCAGAACAGGCCGAATCCGATGATCAGGAATACCACGATATTTGAAATGATGGCCCTGATCTTATTTTTCTTCGTTTCTTTTTTCTTTGCCGCCGCACCTGATGAAGCAGGAGCCGACTGAGCTGTAGTGGTTGTATGTTCCTTGTTTTCCATTGTTTTCAGTACTGTTATTAAAGAGTTCCGGTTGTTTTCAGAAGATTGTAGTATTGGTACAGGACATTGATTTCCGCATTGGCAAAATCCAGTTCGGACTGGAGCTTCTGGTTTTGCGCATCAATCATTTCTGCCTGCACGGCAAGCTGGTTGAGGTATTTGGCTTCCGTGATTTTATAGTTCTCTTCCGCCAGTTTTTTAGCCTCATTCAGGATATCTGCCTGCTGGATGGATTCCAGGTATTTTACATAGGCTGCATTTACTGCCATATCGATATTCTGCTGCGTGAGCGTCATGGCATCATAAGCCTGGTTTTTCTGAAGTTCCCCCAGTTTCACCCTTTCTTTGGTTTTATAAAGATTGTCAATGTTATACGTCAGTGAAATTCCGGTCTGCCATCCTCCGGAATACATGTCCAGGACCGGATTCCTTGTGGTGATGGGTTTTTGCAGCGAATACCCTCCAAATCCTGCTATCGTCGGCATTTTATCCGTTTTAATGATGTCGATATTCTTGTCAGCCACATCAATATTGGTTTTCGCGGATTTCATCACCGGATTGCTGTCGTGGGCAAGGGTCATATAATAATCCATTCCGATTCCGGCTTCTTTATTTTCCAGGTTTTCTACCGGGACAATCTGCGTATCTTCCGGCAGGCCTAAAGCGACAGTAAGATTGTAGTTCAGTATTGTACGGTTATTCACCAGCGTCAGGATTCCCTGGTCGAGGTTTTTAATCGCCAACTCTCCACGGATCACTTCATTCCGGGTCACCATTCCCTGCTGATAAAACTTCTGAATGTTTTTAAGTCGCTCCTGCGCAAGTTTTTTGTTGTTCCGGAAAACTTCCTGCTGGTTGACGATCTTATACACATCCAGATAATTGGAAATGACGAGGAACTTCACATCCTGCCTGTTTTTCTCAAGATCTAACTCAGAAAGCTGTTCACGCAGTCCGGCCAGCTCAATGGATTTGTTGACCAGACCTCCTTTGAAGATCAGCTGGGTAGCCTGAACGGCATAGGAACTTCCGTAATGCGGCATCTGTATGGTGGTTGTATTCGAAAAGTCTTTATCGATAGCTACCGCATTACCCAGATAGAACTGGCTTGTGGAGGCAGTGATTGTCGGCAGTTTCTGAAGTTTTACCACTTCGGTATTCTGCCGGGCAATATTGATGCTCTGTGCTGAGACTTTCAGCTGCTGATGATTCTGCACTGCGAGCTGCGCCACCTCTTCTGCGGTCATCTGCCTGATTTCCTGGGAAAAAAACAGCGCAGGAAAGACCGCTGCCATTATAGACAGTGCTGTTTTTATATTCTTTACCATTGTACCTTGTTTTACGAGTGCAAAGTTAGGATACAAAGAAAGTCAAACAAATGTTTGAAATTTGGAAAAAGATGTTCAAATGTAAGATTTTAGCTTTCGAACTGATTCCTGTACTGTGACGGACTTTCGCCTAAATGCTTTTTGAAAAAATGGGAAAACGAGTAAGGATCGCTGAATCCAAGAATGGAAGAAATTTCCGAAACCGGCTTTTTGGAGGAGTTTAATAAGACTTTAGCCTCATTGAGAACTACCAGTGCAATTACCTGGCTGGCAGACTTTCCCGTCACTTCTTTGACCACTGCCGAAAGATGTCTGGTTGTAATCGACTGCCGTTCCGAATAGAACTCCACACTGCGTTCCGTATGATGGTGTTTGGCCAGGTCGTTCAGGAAGATAAAAACAATTTCCTCTTGCCTGGACATCTGGTTCATCGCGTTGCTGTCTTCTTTTGAGATGATTCCGGCCATCTGATAGCAGAACACAGAAAACAAGTGCTCCACAATCTCTTTTTTGTAGGTCATTTCCGTTTCGGAGTCGAGGATATATTTCAGAAAATTGACGCTTTTCCATACCACTTCCATTTCATCAGCCTGAAACGGGACGCCGATATTCATCTGCTGCCTGAAATACCGGTAGGTAATGAGCCTGTTGAATTTGAGCGACAATGCTGAAATAAATTCACGCTTATACGATACCATCCTGGACTGGAAATCATCGCTGACAGAGATCATTTCATAGACCGTCTGCGGATCCGTTACCATAAACATATTGGCGGAAAGCTCCAGGTCCCTGAAATGCTGTTTCATCTTGATAGTTCCGGTCTTGATAAAAATAAAAGCCGGATTATCAGGACGGAAGGGTTTATCAACCGCAATGCGCTCGAAAATGTTGTGTTGCGTAAAAATCTCAACGCCGAATTTTTCCAGGACAGACATACCGCAAATGTAAGCAATTCAAAGGAAGTCCTGATTGAGGATATGTGTATTTTCACATCGATCTGCACTCATTTTAATACTGATTTGTATCGATTGGACCTCTGATTGATCATTTGATTTTTAAGTGATACAAGTTTTCGGTACCAATCATTGAGCTCAATTATAAAATTTTATTATTTTAGTGTTTTCCAAATGACCGGTATGAGAAAAATCGACCTGCTTTTTGCAGAATATGCAGAAAGCCACAGAAATGCAACCAATAAACTGATCCACTGGATCTGTGTGCCCCTGATATTCTGGACCATCCTGGGCTTCATTTCGCTGATTCCTTCAAAATCCATATGCTTTATTTACATTGGATGCATCAGTTATGTAAGTCTTGCCGCCATGGCTCTGGTTACCTTATTCTATATGCGGCTGTCTTTTCTGATCGGCAGCATCATGCTGCTGTTGATGGTGCTGATGGAAAGCTTTGCATTCGGGGTGAATACCCGTACGGAAAGGCCGTGGCTGGTTTACCTTTCCGTTTTCATTATTACCTGGATCTTCCAGTTTGTAGGCCATAAGATTGAAGGTAAAAAACCATCCTTCCTCAAAGACCTGCAGTTTTTGTTGGTTGGACCAATCTGGCTGCTGAGCTTTATCCTGAAGAAAGCGGGGATCAGATACTAATGTATATACCGTCGATTTCTCTCTTGAAATCAATTTACAATATTCATATAATAATTTACTCGTCTTCCAGCGCATAGACCGCAAAACTGGCCAGCCAGTGATCGCCGCCGTAATTGCCCTGAAACAGCAGCGGTAATCCATTGGAAAAAAATACGCCGGCTGTGGTATTGAACTGCTTTTTCAGCGGATGGCCGGCCGGAAGCGATTGGGCAATGCCTTTCATGCACCAGGCTTTTGAAAACGACAGACCGACCAGGTGAACGGTCTGGTAATCGCTCAGGTCACTGACCACAGGAATTTTCTCAATATTTTCCAGGCTCCGTTTTTCATAGAACTTATTCAGCCACAATACAAATTCTTTTTGTGAGAGTACCCTACGCATCAGGTCTGCGATTTCCAGGCTTGGAGAAAAGAAATCTGAGCCGTCGGGTTCCAGATAAGCCGGTGTCTTTTCATCTTTCAGGTAAAAATATTTAGCTTTTTCCATCAGCTGAGCCTCGAAAACCTTATCCTGATTGGCTCTGGCCCAGTCGATGGCAAAAGCCATGGCAAACGCGGTATTGGGATGAACGCCGGTCCGGTTCGGATAGGTCTGCTTAGGCAGGAACGTTTTCCACGAATCCAGAATCTTATCCGTTAGTGGCTTCAGGTTCTGGTGCCACAGTTTAGCCTTGGGATGGTTCCAGGTAGTAAGCTCTTCATCCAGTTTAAGCAACCAAGCCCAGCCGTACGTTCTTTCAAAGGTAGTGGTAAGCTGGTATCTGGTGAAGTAATCTGCTTCTGCCTGAAGGCTTTCTTTAGTCAGGGAATGGTCCAGAATAGCTTCAATTTCTTTGGCTATTTTCAGATCCGGCTTTATTTTAAGAAGCCGTACCAGCATCCAGTGGCCGTGTACGGAGCTATGCCAGTCGAAACACCCGTAAAAACTGGGGTGCAGTTCCTTTGGGCTCAGCGGAACTTCCGCTGCATTGTTGATGATATGGGCCGTTTTATTAGGATATTCCTGATTGATGCAATGCAGGGGCTTTTCAGCCAGCTTCATCGCCATTTCATCGGTAAGCTTCAGACTTTCCTGTGCACAAACAGAAAACGGGATTCCCAAAAGGATCAAAAGACTGTTTTTCATAGGATAAAAATAGAAAAATATATGGTTGATTGTACCCCATAACATGGGTTCTGAGTAAAAAACCTGATCAATGAAGCAAGAATCAAAAGATTTTCACTCATACCCTTGCTATAATCTCTGTTAAGAATATCAGTCAACGGAAACTCATTGGTACTGAAAAAAATTGATTAAAAACCATCCCAAAAGGATTTATGAATTCATGCCTGGAAATACAAACAACTGACGCAAAGTATGATCATCCTAAAGCATATTTCAGAGAAAGCAAAGAAAGGCGACAGAGCCACGGATGAAGCTGATCTGCTTATACGATGCATGGGAAAAACCAGCTTGAAGTTAATAAAAAATTCGATATAAAAAAGAAGCAAAAAAGAAATCAAAATGAGATCATAATCATTTTCAGGTCTTTTTTCTATTTCAGGACCAGATTTCGTACATCAGCTTAATATATATTCAATATGGATGGGTATTCACATCAGATTAACTTATCCTATCTTATTTTTCTTTAATATTGTAAAAAACAGTATTATGAAAAACTTGTTCTTGCCTGTATGTTTTCTGATGTTTATCCATTGCAGCAAATCCGGAGATAAAAATGCATTAAATGCTGATTTTGTCAACAGTACTCCTGAAACTGCTGTAACACAAAATGAAATGCCTCCACCGCCTCCAATTGAAAAAACTTCACAGGATAAGGCCGTAAGCAGTGCTGTTTCCAATGCAGCAAACAATGAACAGAAATCACGTACGCCTGTTGAAACGGTTTCAAAAAAGATCATTAAAAACGGGGAAATGAGAATTCAGGTGGCCGATATACGGAAGGCGCAGGATCAGGTGAATGCAATCATTCAGAAAAATAAAGCTTACATTCAGAAAGAAGAATTTCAGAATACGGATACCGATGAGACCTTAAACATTATGGTCCGGGTTCCCCACCAGAGTTTTGATGCGCTGGTTAATTCATTCTCAGACGGTGTAGGTGCTGTGTTGTCCAAAAATATTTCATCAGATGATGTTACGGAAGAATATACTGATGTTTCCATTAAATTAGCTAATAAAAGAATATACCTGGAAAAATACAGGGACATGCTGAAAAGTGCAAAGACAACCAAAGATATGCTTGAAATCCAGGAGAACATCCGTGAACTGGAGGATGAAATTGATGTCTCCGAAGGCAAGCTCAGGTTTATTGATGACCGCGTCAACTTCAGCACCCTGAATCTCAGCCTGTACAAAGAAAAGGTACGGACTTCTGCGACGTCCAACATTGGATTCGGAAGCCGGTTTGGCGATTCCCTTACAGAAGGATGGAACACCTTTGTATCCTTTTTCTTAGGCATCATTTCGTTATGGCCATTTCTGCTGCTGATTCCGGTATTAATAGTTCTCTGGAGACGATGGAGAAGGA
>Ga0070684_100004920_pt1 | contig 10196 bp, 9 predicted proteins | sample KBSC723LmetaG_FD_65653 | JGI IMG/M metagenome (GOLD analysis project Ga0070684, IMG submission 65653) | Corn rhizosphere microbial communities from Kellogg Biological Station, Michigan, USA - KBS C7.2-3L metaG | ecosystem: Host-associated > Plants > Roots > Rhizosphere ...
GCGACCGCGCCCGGGATGTTGCCCAGCCCGCCGATGATCACCAGGGCGAACGCCTTGAAGATCAGGAACTGGCCCATATAGGGCGTCACGAGCTGGATTGGCGAGATCGCCGCGCCCGCCAGCCCGCACAGGCCGGCGGCGAGGATCACCGCGTTGCGCGCCACGACGCGCGGGCGGATGCCGACCATCAGCGCGGCCTCGCGGTTCTGCGCGATCGCCCGCATGGCGCGGCCGAACTGGGTGAAGCGCAGCACGACGTACAGCCCGCCGAAGGCGGCGATCGAGGCGCCGGCGCCGATCACGCGCGTCCAGGTGATGCGGATGGTGCCGATCTCGATGCCGTCGAAGCCGTACTGCGAATCGACCATGCGCGGCGTCGCGGTGAACAGGTACTGCATCAGGTGGATGATGATGATCGAGAGCCCGAGCGTGACCAGGATGCTGCGCTCGAACTCGTCGGGCCTGAGCCGCACCAGCAAGAGCTCGTAGACCACGAAGCCGACCAGCATGGTGGCGACGATCGCCGTCGCCAGCGCCGGCCAGTAGAGCAGGCCCATCACCGGCAGCGCGAAGCACATCGCGAAGGCGCCCAGCATCAGGAATTCGCCGTGGGCGAAGTTGATGATCTCCATCACACCGAAGATCAGCGACAGCCCGACCGCGATCAGCGCGTAGAGCAGGCCGAGCGCGAGGCCGTTCAGCGTCAGCTGAAGCAGGTAGACAGCACTGATGTCCATTATGCGAACTGCATTGCAAGTACCGGACCAGTCCCCGAGTGCCCTTCTCGCGTTGACACGTAGCGAAGCTCTTGCGAGCGTTCAACTACCGAAACGTCGTACCGATAATCGGGACAAGCATCACGAACAACAGGGAGCTGGGAAAATGGGGTTCAAGGCCTGGATGGCGGCGCTGGCCGCCGGCTCATTGGGTACAGGCGCGTTGGTCGCCGCGCCGGCCATGGCACAGGAGCCGATCGTGATCGGCGTGTCGACGGCGCAGACCGGGCCGGCCGCGGTGGCGGCCGAGTGGGAGCTGTGGGGCGTCAACCTCGCGCTCGAGGAGATCAACGCCGCGGGCGGCGTGCTCGGCCGGCCGCTCAAGATCCTGGTGATGGACAACAAGTGCAATCCGTCGGAGGCGGTCAACGTCGCCAACAAGCTGGTCGAGGCCAAGGTGGTGGCGATCGAGGGCTCGCACTGCAGCTCGGCCCATCTCGCCAGCATGAAGATCATCCAGGAGGCAAAGATCCCGATGATCACCGGCATCGCCTCCAACCCGCAGATCACCGCCCTGTCGGGCGTCGGCGGCAATGACTATGCTTTCCGCATCAGCGCCTCCGACACCGCGATGATGGACGCGCTCGGCATCTATCTCGCCAACAAGAAGCCGTTCAAGACGGTGGCGATCGTCGCCGAGGACAGCGACTTCGGCCGCGGCGGCGCCGAGGCTTTCAAGCCGGTCGCGGCGAAAGCCGGCATCCAGATCGTCTCGACCGACATCTATCCGCAGAACACGCCGGACTTCACCAGCATCCTGACCCGCCTGCAGCAGCGCCGGCCGGACGCCATCGCGAGCTTCATGCTGGGCGGCGATTCGATCAACTTCCTGCGCCAGGCGATGCAGGTCGGCGTGCACATCCCCTACACCGGCCGCGTCGAACTGGGCGGCCGCAACCAGCCGATCATCGAGGCCGGCGGCATGGAGAAGTCGGTCAGCGCCTGGCAGTACAGCGCGCTCGCCGATTCGCCGCAGAACAAGGCGTTCGCCGAGAAGATCAAGGCCAAGTACAAGGCCGAGCCCTACCTGCAGACCTGGGCGGGCTACGACTGCATCCGGGTGCTGGCGCAGGCGATCAAGGATGCGGGCAGCACCGACGGCACCAAGATCAAGGATGCGATCAAGAAGATGTCCTTCACCAACGTGATGGGCAAGACGGTGAAGTTCGACGATCACAACCAGGCCGGCCACTGGGTGGCGCTGCACACCGTGCAGAACCGCAAGGTGACTCTGGCCGATCTCGTCGAGGTCAAGTAGCCCGGCGATGCCGCGCCCGGCCAAAGCGTCGGCGGGATCGCAATCGCTCGAACGCGGCCTCGATGTGCTCGAGGTCGTCGAGGCGGAGGGCAGCGAGATCGGCGTGCGCGAGATCGCGCGCCGGCTTGCCTTGAGCCCGACCATCGTGCAGCGCATGGTGACCTCGCTCGCCAAGCGCGGTTATGTCGACCGCGACTCCGAGACGGCGCGATACCGCCTCGGCTACCGCGCGCTGGCGCTCGGCGCCCACAGCGGCTCGGGTTCCGACTACATCGTGAGCGCGCGGCGTGAGCTCGAACGGCTGGGCCGCGACCATTCACTGAACGGCTTCGTCGCGGTGCTGCACGGCGGGCGCGCGGTCTATCTCCTGGCCGTGCAGGCCGAGGCGCCGCTCGCCATCAAGGTCGCACCGGGCAGCGAGATGCCGCTACACAGCACGGCCGCCGGCAAGGTCCTGCTGGCGGCCGGGAGCGATGCCGAAGCGCGCAAGCTTTTGGGTGCGGGCAAGCTCGCAGCGATCACGCCGCACACCGTGACCGATCCGGCGGCCGTGATCGCTGGCCTCGCCAAGGTGCGCAAGCAGGGATTTGCGACGGTGAGCGAGGAAAATATCCGCGGCGTTCTCTCGGTCGGCGCGCCGATCCGCGACCGCGAGGGCAAGGTGCTGGCGGCGCTCAGCGTGGCGTTCCCCAAGTACCTCGATTCGGCCGTCACCCTGCAGAGCATTACGCCGCTCGTGGTTGCCGCCGCCCACCGCATCTCCCGCGCCGTTGGCGGGTCGACCAGCTAGGGCGTGTACTCACAAATCTGGGGCTGTCCGCCTTCGAGGCTGAAGCGGACCCGCGGCGGCTCCCCTACATGTCGCCCTTTGACCCAAGGCGGACCTGGCGCGCTCCAGGTGCGGAGCGCTAGAATAGCAAGGAACGGATCGCGTCCATGCGGAAGGCAGCTGCCGTCCTGGGCTCCGCCCTCTTTTTCGTGATCGCGCCTTGCCTGCTGGCAGGGCTCGTGCCGTGGTGGATGACGCGCTGGGAGTTTCGGCCGCCGTTCCTCGGCCTCGAATTGACGCGCGCAATCGGGGTCCTTTTGATCATCGCGGGAGTACCCGGGCTTGTGGATTCGTTCGTGCGCTTTGCGCTGCAGGGGTTGGGCACGCCGGCGCCGATCGCGCCACCCCAAAAGCTGGTGGTGACAGGCCTCTACCGCTACGTGAGAAATCCGATCTACGTGGCGGTGGTCGCCATCATTCTGGGTCAGGCGATCCTGTTAGGCGACTGGCGTCTCGTCTGGTACGGGGCGCTGTTTTGGGCTTTCTCCCATGGCTTCGTCGTGGCCTACGAAGAACCGACGCTGAAAGAGTCGTTCGGGGCGGAATACGAAGCGTTCCGCACAAATGTGCCGCGTTGGATCCCGCGCCTGACCGCATGGCGAGGCGTTCGGTAGCGGTTGCAGCGCTGACCTCGGCGCTGATTTTTGATGACCTCTCCTGAAGGCTCTTCAGCAAAGCTTGTCTGTAATTGACCCAGGGTCGACATTGCTTGAGCGCAAACTGACGTCTGCTTCTGGGAGCGAAGTGGACGTGATGCCGACGGGCGGTCACTTCGGCTTTTGACCCGAAACGGACATGGGAGCATGACGTCGCCGATGTAGAATTTCCTGCTCTCAGCCCTCAGCCCGGCACGGTGCCGCGACAAGCCCAGGCAACAGCCACCATGGAACGAGGGCCATCAGGACGATTGGCGACATAAGCGCGGCGCACCTGCTCTTTCAATACATCGCGGCTTTCTTCGGGCAGCCCGACGACATACTGACCCACGGGGCCCTCACCACTGCCGAATGGCGCCCAATAGTCCTCGAAGGACTGGAATTCCATGTGGGTTAGCAGGCTGACCTGCTCTACGTCTCTCAAACCCAGATCGAGCCATAGCTCCTTCATTTCGCCGGGGGCGTCCAAGGAACGAAACGAGGGTCTCTCCAGCGTGGGGTCGAGAACGCCAGCAACGTCCCAGAGAATTCGTGAACTTGGCAGACCACTATATCCGTCCCATACGGCGGCGGTGATCGTGCCGCCGGGGCGGACGACGCGACGCATTTCCTCAACCGCCTTCCGGGCTTCGGGGATGAATTGCAGCACCAGCAACGAGAAAGCGCGATCGAAGGACGAATCTGGATAAGGCAAGGCCAGCGCGTCGCCAACGTCGAAGGTGAGCCGAGGGTCGATGTTTCGCGTACGGGCTGCCGTGACGTAGGGTTCCGTCAGATCGATCCCGGCGGCCGACTCGATGTTAGCGATGGCCGGAAGGGCGAAGCTCAGGCTGCCGGTGCCGCATCCCATGTCGAGCACGCGGTCCCCGTCGTTAAGGCCGCCGAACCGGATCAGCGAAGGCGCCAACCGACGGCTCCACCGGCCCATAAGTTGCTCGTAACGGTCCGCGTTCTGGAAGCCGGTTGTTTCCTTCACGGTTCCCCGATTATCGACTTCTGGCGTTGCTGCTTCGAAGCAAGTCTACAACAGCGGTGCGAGCAGGGCCGTCTTTCATCCTGCCAAATTTGGAGATTTCTGCGCCAGATCAGGAAGACCGCTTTTGGGCCGTGGCGGACATCGGGGCCGCAATCTGCGATGTCCGTTGATGACCCGAAGCAGAACTGGCGATCGGTCAAGATGCAGGTCAGTCTGCCCTTAAACGGTCAATCCGTGGATGCTCAAATTCTGCCGACTCCGTATCGATCCAGGATCGGAAAGAAACCGCCAAGGATGATCATCGCTCATCGAGCGGCCGACGGACGCATGGAGTTGAGCAACGGAAGCCCTTTCTCATTGCCATAGCTCTCTAACGCGACAACTATGAGCGAAGCCCAACTGGAAATGGCTTAATGGGAAAGGCAGGTAGCGCCATGTCTATCGCCAGCGCCACTTCTCCGCACGCAGTCCGCTTGATCGAGGCGGCTGCCGAACTTGCTCCAACCATTAACGCATTAAGTGATGAAATCGAACGTGAGCGTCGGCTTCCGGAAGGGCTTGTCGAGAAGTTGCGTAAGCTCGGCTTTTTCTCACTTTGGCTTGCAAAAGATTTCGGTGGCCCGGAGTTAAGCGTGACGGATTTCGTGCGTGTCATTGAGGCTCTGGCACGACACGACGGCTCTGTGGGCTGGTGCGCCAGTGTCGCCGCAACCTACAGCTTCTTCTCGGGTTTTCTGCCTGAACCTGTCGCGCACCGCATTTTTGTGAACGATAAGGCAGCGGTTGCAGGAAACATACACCCAATCGGAAAAGCGGAGGTCGTGGAAGGTGGTTACCGCGTAACCGGTCGCTGGGCTTACGGCAGCGGCATCAACCACAGCGAATGGATACTGGGCGGCTGCGTTGTGCATGATGCAGATAGACCTCGCCTCCGCCCAGACGGCACACGTGAGACGACCATAGTGTTCTTTCCGAGCCAGGAAGTGGAGGTCATCGATACCTGGAATGTTGGCGGGCTGCGCGGCACTGGTAGCCACGACTACCAAGTGGCCAGTCTCTTCGTGCCCGAAACCCATGCCATAACAGGCCTCACACCGTCGCGCCTTGGCACACTGTATGCTTTGCCACTGTATACGGTCTTTCCGGTGACCATCGGCGCGGTTCCGCTTGGAATTGCGCGTGCCGCCCTCGACGCTGTGCGCGCATTGAGCGCCTCGAAAACCGCAAGGATTGGCGCGGTGCTTCTGCGTGATAAACCCTCGGTCCAAGGTGCCGTGGGGCGGGCTGAGGGCATGCTCAGAGCTGCTCGAGCCTTTCTGTTCGAGACCTGCGATGACGTATGGAAGACCGCCGCTTCTGGCGCCGAGCTCAGCCTGGAGCAGCGGGCGGCGGTGCGGTTATCCGGCGCGCAGGTCGCTGAGGCCGGAAAGGCAGTCGTGCAGATAGCCTATGACATCGGCGGTGGAACATCGGTCTATGAAAGTTGCCCGTTGCAGCGGTGCCTTCGCGACATGTTCGCGGCTGTACAGCATATTGGGGTGCAGAGCGGCAACTTCGAGACTTGTGGTCGGGTCATGCTGGGGATGGAGCCCGGCACACCATTCCTCTGAGCGCGAACGACGACGTAAGGCGAAACGCTTCGGTGTCGCTTGTGGTAGCGGCGATGTCAGGTATTGGCCCGAAACGGCGGTTGAGGGTCGGGCAGAGCATGTCCGCTCTGCCCGGGTACTTCAGACGTCAACTTGTTCCGCTATTGCCAGGGCGTCATCTACTTCGATGCCCAGGTATCTGACCGTGCTTTCGATCTTAGTATGTCCAAGCAGGAGCTGAACGGCCCTGAGGTTTCCTGTCCGCCGGTAGATCAGAGTAGCTTTTGTGCGTCGCAACGAATGGGTCCCAAACAGCCTCGGGTCCAGTCCGGCACTCCCGATCCACTCCGAAACAAGGCGTGCATATTGGCGGGTCGTCATACTGGTTTGCGGACCACGACGACCCGTGAACAGGAACTCACCGGGTCTCCTATTGGTGGCCTTTAGATAGTGATCAATGGCTTGGCGGGTCTGCTCGCTCAGTTCAAATCTGACAGGCCGCCCAGTTTTCTTTTGTCGAACCGTTGCGCGATCCGCCGTGTAGCCGCCGGCGGCGACATCCTCGACCCGGATAGCGACGACGTCACAGCCGCGAAGCTTGCTGTCGATCGCCAGATTGAACATCGCGAGGTCGCGAGTGCGACCTTCGATCTGGAGCTTCGTCCGGATCGACCAGACGTGTTTTGGTCGCAGCGGCGGCTTTGCGCCTGTCAGCTTGCCTTTGTTCCAAGGCACGCGCTTTGCGAGCGTCGGAGTAGCGATCACTGCATCTTGCATAGTCATCCTCCTCGGTTACAGAGCCGAGGAGGATCGGACCGCCGGTTAAGGCATTGGAATCAGGTCGGCTTTCGGGTCACTTCGACTTGGCCTGATGCATCGCCGAAAGCGACCTGTAGCGTTTGACCCAAAGGAGCCATTCATCCGCCTAACTAATTCGGACAACGGCGCCCGCACGGGCATCCCCGGACACAATGTCACTATCGCCGATTGCCCTTGCCAATAAGCGCTTAGCTCAATCTCGGCTTGCCGCCGCTGATTGGATCGCCCGCTTCGTCGAGTCGATGTAAGGCCCGGGCGTGGTTTGGTGGGGTACGTGCCCCGCGCCCTCGATGGTCTCGCGTGTAGCATGAGGGATCAAACTCTCCAGCCGATCTATCACACGCACGTACATTGGCGGGCTCTCAGACCCCTGAGTCAATCGGACCGGCATTGTGAGGGCAAGTAAGCTCTCTTCGTCGATACGGACCTGCGTTTGATCCTGAAGTTCATCGAGGAATGTAGGGGCGTTCCGGACGAGCATTTCCTTCGCTTGGGGCGGCAGTTGGTGGTCCCATACTCCAGGCCCAAGGGCGACCTCGTCAACGAATTGCTTGGCCGCCCCGGCATGATCGCCGTCCGCGATGCGCCGACCTACAGACTCAAGGCTTCCTGCGAGTTGCGACAACATTACTCCGCTCTCAGGATCATCCTCGAGCAGGCTGAAGAGCGGGGGTTCGTGGCACGTTATTGACTGAAACAGCTCCGGTCGCCTTGCGGCCAATCGAAGGGCAATGTTTCCCCCACGAGAGCTGGTTACGACATGGGCCGGAGCGAACGTGAGCGTCTCCAGCAGGTCTGCCAGATCATCGCCGTCTTCGTCCATGCTGCCTTGCTGCTGAAGTCGCTCACTCCTGGAGTGACCCCGCCTGTCGTACACCAGCACTCGAAAAGATGCAGCCAAGCCCTCGATCACCTGATCCCATGATGTGGCGTCGGCCCAAGACCCATGCACGAGAACAACAGGGACTCCGGCACCGTGAACTTCGTAGTAGAGATTGACGCCATTAGCCTGTGCGATTGCCATCGGGATCTCCCTTCAGGCTGTCTCGCTACTGTTGACATCGCATCATAACCCGTTCTGGGTAGGAGGGCATGCATTTCCCCGGGCAATCGAATAACGCCCCCCAATGAGAAGCTGCGCGTTCCGGAGGCTTACCTAGCTCACCGGCTGCAGTTTGTAAGCAGGTCGTCGGAGGGCGAGGTGAGAAGGAAACGATAGGGCAACTGACGTTACAACTCTCGCCAGTCGAGGTCCGCTGTTGGCCCGTAGCGGACATGCTTTCGTCCTACGCCAATGTCCGGTGTTGAGGCAAAGCGGACATTGTTTCTCATGCGTCGCTAGGGCCTGTTTGTGAGTGCACGCCCTAACCGGCCTGCTCCCGCCGCGCGTTGTCGATGTTGCTGCGCGCGATCGAAAGATCACGCTGCCATTGGGCATTTGCCGGGTCGGCCTTGGCGAGCCGTTTGGCGATAGCAAGACCGGCACCACCAGACTGAGGACCTGTCCGCGCATCTCGCGCACCGCCGGCAACGCGTTGGCCGCGCTCAGCGTGCCGTTCCCGAAGTATCTCGACTCGGCCGTCACTCTTCAGAGCATTACGCCGCTCGTGGTTGCCGCCGCCCACCGCATCTCCCGCGCCGTTGGAAGTACGCCGGAATAGTGCTGGTCCCAAGTTGCAGAGCATTGCGACTATAGGTAGTGTCCCCCAGAGGGATACTCGGGGAGGACGCAATGAATCGCGAAGCATTCTTCAACAGCGTTCGAGCCAGCCTGTTCAATGGCAATCTCACGCAGCCGCAAGTCGATGGAATGAATGCCATCCTCGACGGCTTCGGCAAGCGCTATCCTGACGGCGACCCGAGGTGGCTGGCGTACTACCTGGCGACCGCAAAATGGGAAACCGCCGGCACCATGCAGCCGGTGCGCGAGGCCTTCTGGCTGTCCGAGAATTGGCGCAGGCTCAATCTGCGCTACTACCCCTACTACGGGCGCGGCTACGTGCAGCTCACCTGGAAGAGCAACTACCAGCGACAGAGCCAGGCCGACCGCACGGGAATTGACCTCGTCACCAATCCCGACGTGGCGCTCCAGCCTGAGATCGCCGCTCAAGTGCTTTTCGTCGGGATGGAGCATGGCGACTACGGTGGCGGCGGAATTGCCCACTATTTCAACGCCACCACCGAAGACCCGGTGCACGCCCGCCGGCTGGTGAACGCCATGGACCACGCCGAGCAGATCGCGGCGCTATACGAAAGCTTCAAGACGGCGCTGGCGAGCGCCGCCGCCGCACCTTCACCTGCCGCCACGGCGTGAACGCGCGAATCATCGGCGAGGCGTCCTGCCATCGCCGCCGGACAGCGCTTGGGTTCGTCGGGATCTAGCGGACGCGGGCAGGCTGGCGCGGCTTGGGCAGCACGCGGCGCTTCTCGCTCCCGGTGAGCGATCCGGTCCAGCGCTCGGCGACCTCGAGCTGGATCGGCGCCAGCGCCTTGGCGGCGTGGGCGGCGTCGTGGCGCTCCTGGCCGGCGTCGCCATAGAGCGTGGTGCGGATGCGCGACGTGCGGCCGAGCTCGGCGATCAGCGTCGGCAGGGCGACGGGCTAGCTGTTCTGTTCCCGTCGCACGTCGCCGATCTTGTTGTGCGAGACCGAAAGATCACGCTGCCATTGGGCATTTGCCGGGTCGGCCTTGGCGAGCCGTTCAGCGATGGTGAGACCGGCCGTGTAGCTCGTGAGCGCGGCGGCAAGATTGCCCTGAGCGTGCTGCGCGTCACCGATCCTGTTGTGGGAGACCGAAAGATCACGCTGCCATTCGGTATTCGCCGGGTCGGCCTTGGCGAGCCGTTCGGCGATGGCAAGGCCGGCCGTGTAGCTCGTGAGCGCGGCGGCAAGGTTGCCCTGAGCCTGCTGCACGTCGCCGACCTTGTTGTGCGAGACCGAAAGATCACGCTGCCACTGGGCATTTGCCGGGTCGGCCTTGGCGAGCCGTTCGGCGATGGCAAGGCCGGCTGTGTAGCTCGTGAGCGCGGCGGCAAGATTGCCCTGAGCGTGCTGCGCGTCACCGATCCTGTTGTGGGAGACCGAAAGATCACGCTGCCATTCGGCATTCGCCGGGTCGGCCTTGGCGAGCCGTTCGGCGATGGCAAGGCTGGCCGTGTAGCTCGTGAGCGCGGCGGCAAGGTTGCCCTGAGCCTGCTGCACGTCGCCGGTCTTGTTGTGGGAGACGGAGAGGTCGCGCTGCCATTCGGCATTCGCCGGGTCGGCCTTGGCGAGCCGTTCGGCGATGGCAAGGCT
>Ga0070684_100004921_pt1 | contig 10196 bp, 8 predicted proteins | sample KBSC723LmetaG_FD_65653 | JGI IMG/M metagenome (GOLD analysis project Ga0070684, IMG submission 65653) | Corn rhizosphere microbial communities from Kellogg Biological Station, Michigan, USA - KBS C7.2-3L metaG | ecosystem: Host-associated > Plants > Roots > Rhizosphere ...
GAACGGATTTCTGGGCTACAGTGTCAGGGCAATAATGCTCTCAAAGGTCTACGAAGAAACCGGAATAAGAACGGATACTGCGGGACACCAGCGTGTTGCAAACGACCGCCGTGAACCTCACACTACTGCTCCGAAATTGAAATTGCCCAAATCAAAAACGGTTTTGTGGGTCGGCGGCGCCGCGATCGTGGTCCTTTTCGCGCTCGCATATTTTCTTCTCATGCCAGTGGCGGAAGTTGCCACTGTCCAGCGAGGAACGGCCATCTCGGCGGTGTACGGGACGGTGCGGATCGAGCCGGCGTTTGTGGTGCGGGTGCGGGCCCAAAACGACGGCTTTATTCGGCTGGCCGAATCCTTCTCTGCCGGTCGCGGTGCAATCGGCAAGGGCGTGCAAAGGAACGAATTACTGGCAACCATTGCTGACGAGGAAACTTCCAGACAATTAAAACAGGCGCACACTGATTTGCAGGCAGCCGTTGATCGCGCGGCTCTTCCCCTTCCATCCTCGGAGTTGCTCAAGGCAGCAGAGGACAACCTGCAACGGCTCGAAAAAGTCGTTTCTTCGGGGAACGTGCCGGCTGTTGAGTATCAAAAATCGAAGAGCGAGGTAAATCGTTTACGCGGTGTGGTGGAAACGGAGCGCATCGAGCGAGATCGCAATCTCAAGTCCATGGAAGAAACTGCGAAGAAGCTCGAAGCGGAAATGAAGAATGCTGAAGTCCGTTCGCCGATTGATGGAATTCTAACCAACGTTCAGACAATCGATGGCGAACTGGTCTCGAATGGGAACGAACTTTTCACCGTCTCTTCGCGAAAGACTTATGTACGCGGCGAAGTTAACGAGGAGGATGTAGGCGAAGTAAAACCGGGAATGAAAGCAAAAGTGCAATTGTACGCCTACCGCACGCGCACGTTCACGGGCCGCGTCACGTCCATCCAGCCCGCAGCCGATCCGACCACGCAGCGCTATACCGTCGTGCTGGAGATGGAAAATCCCCCCGACAACATGATGGTCGGAATGACCGGGGAGATGAACATCATTACCGGAGTGCACGAAAATGCGCTGCTCGTGCCGACGCGCGCGCTGCTTGTCGATCAAGCGCTGGTGGTAAATGGAGGAATTGTGCAGCGACGAACCGTTAACGTAGGATTTCGCACGCTCGATTTTTCGGAGGCGCTAAATGGCCTGTCTAACGGCGATCACGTAATCGTTTCCGACCAGGACAAGTTTCGTTCCGGCCAGCCGGTGCGCCAGCGCATGATCAACGTGCCGCCTCCACCGAAAGCGCCGTGACACCCCCACTTTATATTGCCCTGCGTTTTTTAACGCATCGCAAGCGGGCATTGCTTTTGAGTTTGAGCGGCGTCGTTTTCGGAGTCGCAATCTTCATCTGCACACAAGCGCAGACGCAGGGATTCTCCCGCTATTTCATCGAGTCCAACATCGGCAGCAATGGCGCGCTCGTCGTCAGATCCCGTTTTCGCCCGCGTTATGAGCCGCTCATGGTCGCCGCGAAAAACTCCAAGACGACCACGGGGCGCCGTCTCTATTTTGAAGGCATCACCAATCCCAACGAAATCATGCGGGTGAGCAGGCAATTTCCCGATGTCATTTCCTGTTCACCGGTTCTGCGCGGAAGCGTAAGCGCTCGGGCGGGATTTGAGAATGCCACTGTCGATCTTTACGGCATCGATCCCGCACTCCATGCACGAACTACCGATATCCTGCACCAATTGATCGACGGGAGCTTTGATGATTTTCGAAATAACACCAGCGCGATCATTATAGGTTCGCGACTGGCAGAGCTCCTTCAGACTAGCGTGGGCGACACGGTGCAATTGCTCGCCCCCAATGGCGAGTACTGGCGATTCAATGTCGCAGCGATCGCGCGTGCAGGCATCGGCTCGATCGATTCGACTCGTATTTATTCGCACGCCAAGGTTGCCCAGGCGTTGCTGCAGCAGCCCTCTGGCGCATCCATGATCATCTATAAACTGCGCGACCGGAATCGTGCGCCGGCGTTGGCCAGTCGCTTCGAAACGCTCTTCCAGCACAATGCTCTTAGCTGGCAGGAACGCGAGGAGAGCACGCTCCAACTTTTTCTAACGTTAAGAATGTCCGTTGCGATTACGGTTTCGCTCATCATTCTACTCGCCGGTTTCGGAATTTTTAATGTCCTTACGATGTCGGTCCTCGCGAAGATTAAAGAGATCGCGATTTTGCGTTCCATGGGGTACCGCCGCGGGGACATCAGCGCCATCTTCCTCTGGCAGGGCGCACTGATCGCTGCGGCTGGATCGGTGGTCGGTTGTTTGCTTGGCGCGTTAATGACCTGGGGCGTATCACATATTCCCATTCATCTCCGAGGCTTGCTCTACACAAATTATTTTTTGGTCACGTGGGACTGGCGTCATTACGCGTTTGCAACGTTGCTCGCACTTCTGGCTGTGTTTATCGCCAGTTATGTGCCGGCACGGCGGGCCGCTGAGTTAGCACCCGTTGTCACGATTCGAGGATCGAGATGAGCGCACATCTTAGCCTCAGTTGCGACCGGATCGAACGGTACCTCGGCGAAGAGGAGGAACGCGTGCACGCGCTGCGCGGTGTGTCACTTGAGATCGAGACTGGAACCGTTCACGCCGTGGTCGGCCCGTCGGGATGCGGCAAAAGTTCATTGCTCTACATTCTTGGCCTGCTGGATACACCTGACGCCGGGCGGGTTTCGATCGAAACCGAAACAGTGTCCCACCTGAGCGACGATGAACTCGCGCAAAAGCGAAACAAATTCATCGGCTTCATCTTTCAATTTCATTTCTTAATGGAGGACTTCACTTCGCAGGAAAATGTGATGATCCCCATGCGTAGACTTGGCCAGCTCTCGGATGCGCAGATGCGCGATCGCGCTGCCGAATTGCTTGACGGCGTAGGCTTGGCCGACAAATTGCGACGGCTCAGCCGTCATCTTTCCGGCGGCGAACAACAGCGCGTGGCCATCGCGCGCGCACTGGCAAACGATCCACATGTCATTCTGGCGGATGAACCGACCGGCAATCTCGACACTGCAAACTCAGAGCGCGCGTTTGAACTGTTGCAGAACCTCGTGCATGAACGCGGCAAGGCGTTACTCCTCGCCACGCACAATCCGGCGATTGCCGAAGCGTGCGATTGGATCCACGAGATGAAAGATGGCAGCATCATCGCCAGCCACTCGCGCGGCACCCAAAGTTCGACTTCTTAAATAGCGTTACACCGACAACCGCAAGCCAAGCCTCTGTCACGGCGTTGACGTTGGTGCAACTTTATCCTGGCCGGTGAAGCCAATTTGCAGCGCACGGAAGATATGGATGACAGCGCTCGCCACTCCCCAGAAACAGATCCCAATGAAACCAGTCGCCGGGGCCCCAATAACAAGAAAAAAGGTGAACAGCCAGGTATAAATGTTGCGGCGGCCAGCGACGATGCGCACGAAACGATCAAATGGAGCGAAGTCATCCAAGTTTCGACCAATTCGTCGCTGAACGGCTCGTTTGGCCACGCGTTCCAGCCTTTCGAAGGCAAAGAAAGCGGAGAAGATTACGTAAGCGTAACGAATTTGACCGGTGGCATGAAAATGATACGCCAGTGCCGCCCACCACGACGTTTCAACAAGATAATCGAGGTCGTGCTCTCTCTTTCCAAGCTTGGTCGTTTGCGCTTTCAAACGTGCGAGCTTGCCATCAATGCCATCGAGAACTCCAATAACCAGGGCGAGCAACACTCCAGCCCAAAGATACCCGCAGGCATAAAGCAGCGTCACGCCTAGACCGAGAACCCCGGTTCCAAGCGTGATCTGATTCGGAGTGATCGATTTCCGACAGAGATGCGAAACCAGCCACTTCTCAATCGGTGCGTGCACAAGCGCCGGAAAATCAAGGACACCTTTTTGTGTCGCGTCACGCAGGAAACGTTCGGCCAGCGGACGACGCTCGCGCGAAGGAGCCGGAAAGAAGACCGGCCGCACACTTCTGCGCATACTTCCTACGTATGCTTGCTGTCGGGCAGCGTCGACGCGCGCTATGCGACCCGTCTTCGTATCCGAAGTAATTTCTTCCGCGAGTGTGCCAGCGCGATTTTTCCGCGAAAGCCATTCGCTCGAGAGCAAAGTGACACACAAAAGCTGGCCGGAAGAATGGGTATCCGAATTTTCCCAAAGCGGCGCAATAATTGATGGGGAATCCGAATCGATGAGAGCGGAGTCGGTCTGTGCGTCAGCAAGCGAGCGCAGGAGGCGTTCGTCGCAATAAAAATCGGCGAATACGATAAGAATCCGCCCGTCAGAGGCGACCTTTAGTGCAGCGAGACAATCTAGAATATCGCCAACCGTGACCTTCGCACCGGTGCGCTCCCGAAACGTGAGCGACACATCTGCACGACGCCACGACTCGTTAGCGACATGCGTAGCCACCGCCTTCACGGAGTTGGACAAAATCATCGCCTCGCGAAAACCGAGGTGTAGTGCGATGCGACGCATTCGTTCCAGCAGGGAGATGCCGCACAGGTCGGTCAATGCCTCCGGTGAATCTGCGACGATTAATAATGGCGGGCGATAAGGTTCCGTCATATCAGGTCTCTGCGGTCAGCCGCCAACTCTTTCTGAACAGCCTGAAGAGCAGCGTGATCACGGAAAAGGCGAAAAAAATGTGCAAAATCCATGACGCGCGACCGGCGATGGCCAAAACGAGAAACACAAAATAAATCACGTCGCGCTGCGTGATTTGATAAATGAAAGCGGTCAGCGCGCGACCGAAAAAACGCTCTGCTAGGTTGAAGTCTTCCTGCCGGCGCCAGACTACGTGCTTGGAATCGCCAGCGAGAAGCGCCATGAGCTTACGGCCAAGCCCGCCTGCCAATATAAAGAACGCGATCAAGCTCTCGAGCAGATAAACGAAGCGAATGTTTGCGCTCACCGACGGTTGCCGGAAGAGACCGATGCCCAGGCAGAGAACAAAAATCAGATTGCCGACGAAATCGCAGAAGGCGTCGAGGCGCCGGCCTCTTTCCGAATCGAGATACTTGGCGCGTGCAATCTCGCCGTCGCATCCGTCCAGGATATTGATCAATTGGAAAAGTGCACTCCCGACCAGGAACCCGGTGTAGTCACCGCGCACCAAAAACACAAAAGCCACGGGAGCGAGCGCGAAGGTCAGTATCGTCCAGGCGTTGGGAGTAATCGGCAGCTTAAGGAGAAGCCGCGTGATTACGCGTGAAATCGGGCGGTTCAAAAACTTCGAAACCATTCCGTCCTGCGATTTGCCACTGTGGCGCAAGAGCTGTTTTTCGCTGGCGATAATCTCGCTCGGCTGCGCGAGAAAACGCCAGTGCTCTTCCTCAGCGCGGGTCGCGCTTCGACAAGTTCTCTCAAACTGGTCAAAAAGTCGTGGCCAGGCTCCCGTTAGGTCGACAATCGGTTGCTCGATCTTCACCGGGGGCGTCGTTGAAAAAAAAATCGGCAAAGCATTTCGCGCGATAAACAAGCGCGTAGCGAGAATGCGTGCTTCCGGTTCAATCGAACCGGAAGCTTCGGTTAACCGAACACGGGTGATTCGCTGGTGCTTTGGCAACAATCGCTCCGAAAGCGGAATCTCGGGTTTCCAGAAAACAACAATCTCAATCTTGTTTGGCGTTCCCATTGCTTTGGCGAATTCATCGAGCCCCAGCACGAGCCGATCAAGCTGGCGCAATCCGGCGATCCGCCAATTGGCCGATTCATCACTTAAGATCACGACGCGATCGAATCCGTGCTGCTCGATCATGGAACATGAGCCTGATCTGTGTGGAAAGTTGAAGGTAACAAATTCTTAAAAGTGAGGATCATAACCGGTCAGTGAAATGCCAATGTACAGAGGTGCTGACTAGCCGGAAAGGTTCAGTTTTCGGCTTGTGATCTACGACTCAATTTATTCAGATTTTAAGTCGCTCCGGTATCCAAACGCCCGCGCGAAAGAGGTCAGAGCAATTCCGTGTTCCTTTAGAACCACTTGCGTTTCGGGCGCGGTCAGAGCCTTCAGTTCCTCAGCCCACTGATAACCCCAATGACTGTATCGTCTCCGCGTATCAGCATCATCTTCGCCGGGATGGCAAATCAATTCATACAGGCCGTCAGGAATTCTCCGGAGTATTTGTTCGAGTGCAGACGGGGTTAAACATCCGCCGACGTCGAAACCGTACATACCATCCGGCATTTCCGGCAAGGATGAACCGTGCAAAGCTCGCGCTGACAGACAGGTCAAATTCAAACCAATCTGTTGTATCCACCGTCCCAATCGAACGTGCGACGGTTTTCGCCATGGGCCGGCAGAATTGCGAATCCAAACATTATCCATCCAGGAGGCAAGGCGCCTAACGATTTGGAAAACAGGCGGGAACATGTGGAGATGCTGGTGGCTATCAAGATGAGAAAGTCGCAGTCCTGTCTTCTGGAAAAGCGCGATCTGCGCTGCAACTTCTTGCTCGACCTCATGCCAGCTGATGCCTCCGAGAATGGTGCGTTGGATAAATTCCGCACTCGTGCGGGGAAACCGTCCGGTTTCATCGACCAGGGTCGGCAAGACATCGGGCCCCAAGACGGCTCGCTCTTCCACCAGCGCCAGATGCAGGCCAACATCCAGTTTCGGATTTTGCTGCGCCAGCGCGACGGCGTCTTCGAATGCACTGCCCGTCACAAGCAATGAGGCACTGGTTACGATTCCGTCTTGAAAAGCCCGCACGACGCCCCGGTTGACGGCCGGCGTGAGTCCCAAGTCATCCGCGTTGACAATCAGCTGTTTCAAGGCGCGAAGACCGTGCCGCTCGGATTTCGTGTCGCATCTTCATCCGAAACGCAACCAGTTCCCGAATCATCTTAAAGATCACGTCCGGACTGGCCAGAGTGGAGGTGCCGCGATTTCTGGGAAAATAATCTACGCCAAATTGAACGATCTTAAATCCGTGCAACTTGCCCTTGATCAGCAGTTCCGCGTCAATGAACGAACCCTCCGACTCCAACGCAACTTTGTTCAAGACTTCTCGCTTGAACAATTTGAAGGAGAAATTGACGTCCTTCACCCGCAGGGGAAAAAGGAAACGGATAAGCAAATTGTACCCTGCCGAATACACGGTGCGGAGAGGTCCCTCGGCAGTGCGATCAAACCGAAAGGCCGAAACGATATCGGATCTTGTGAACTCCATGATGCGCACCGCCCGGTTCAACTCCGTGAGGTCGACCGGCAAATCCGAGTCACAATAGAAGACCAGCTCTTTTGTCGCCTTGCTAAATCCGGTTCGAAGCGCCCCTCCCAGTTTCAAATTCCGTTGGTGGTGGAACACCTTCACGCAAGGTCTTGACCGGGCCAATTCTTCCGCGATTTCCGCTGAGCGGTCCGTGCTGGCATCATTGACAATGAGGATCTCATAGTCAGACGTCATCTCGGGCAGGACCGCCTCCGCGAAATGTACTGCGTGCTCGATGTTCTCTTCTTCATTGAACACTGGATAAACAACCGAGATGCCTGGTCTCCTTGTCGTCATGGGCGCTGTTTCGGGTCCGCCGTTAAAGTCGACGATAGATTGTTGCGCCATTGACCACGGCCTCTTTTCGATATCCCGAAAGGTATTCCCGGAGTGCAGGATAACGAGTCATGGGATGCGAAACCCACTCCGAGTTCGGGTCCATAGTCGAGGTATCGATGATGAGCGCCGGCGGGTGCAATTGCCAGTCCGACCGAAACATTTCCCAAACTCCGGGAATCACGCTCTCCCCGCGATCTCTAATCTCGCGCGGCCGTTTGGCATAGGCGCCGACCAGATGCGTGCAACTAACAAAGCGCGTCGCAAGACCACGGCCAGAGAAACTGTAGAGTCTCGAGCGACTTCCCCAGACAAAAATTCGATCGGTCGGGTCGGTCCTCTCGATGATCGCTTGAACAATCGAACGATGATCGAGAGTCGGCTTACGCATTCCGAACGCCATGACAAAGAAAACGAGAATCGGGACGGCGGCAACGCCGATGATACCTATTCGCAAGGCCCGCCAGTGCGCTTGCGGAGAAGATCGCTGCTGCGCGAGGAAGCGCGAGAAGGCTTGTCCGGCAAGAATCGACAGCGGTGGAAGCACCATCAGATGATAATGCCCTGGAAACCGCCACCCAATAAAGATTGTCAGATAGCTAACGCCCAACCATAAAACCAGAAGCACCGCAGACGTGGAACCGGTCCTCGAATGGATGATTGATTTGAAGCTGCTAATCACCTGGCGAATGCCAAAGTACCACAAGAGACCCCACGATAGCAGCACGGTAAAATGGATCGTGACGAGGTGCGTCAGGACATAAGGGAGTGAGGTCTCGGATTCCACGTAGCGAATGGCAAACGCCCAAGCCCAGCAATACGCGTCGTAGAGATTCCCCTGTGATTTGTAATACAGGGCGAGTCCCGCAATGGGAGCGACAAATCCGGCAGCGATGCCGCTGGCTGCTCGCGCGACACTTCTCAGTGACTGAGTGCCGGGAATCAGCCAGGCGTAGACTAGACATGCCAGCATCACTCCCACGTTCACGGCGGAAGGCTGCCGGATCAATGTTGCCGCTCCAACGAGTGTGCCGCTGAGGACCATCCAATGCCAGCGCGCCCCCTTTTCACCTTGCAGGAATGCGAGAATACTCAGCGATAAAAGGAGAGACGCGAAAATTTCAGTGTTGGCGGCGAGCGTGTCGCCCGGCAGATAGGCATGGACAAAGACGGCATATCCGATGCCGCTCCATGCGCCCGCCCATTCGTCAGCCACACGCACGCCAATCCGCCGTACCACCAGCGCCGTGGCTATGACAACGAAGATTGCGAGAAGATGTATGGCAAAAAGGTTATTGCGTCCCGCAAGCCGGTAGACACCGGCATAGATGTAGTATATTCCTGGCGGCTTCGTATCGACGGCTGTGTGGTAAACCTTTCCGCCGTCCAAAATGTCGCTCGCGATCGTACTGTAATAATCTTCATCTGTGAGGCACATCGAGGGCAGGAGCGTGGGCCCCCGCAGAATAACGACCAAGGCGATGATAACCACATTGACCCAGCGGCTTTGACGTCGCGTCATAAGTGACGGCCCCGCCCAATACCCACCATGTCTTTGCTGAAAAATTCGATCGTTGCGCGCAATCCTCCGGCCAAATCGCAAACTGGTCTAAACCCAGCCGTATGCATTTTGTCAATGCTTGCGACTGAGTGTTTCACGTCCCCCGGCCGATCAGGGCCGTAGTCAATTGTGCAACCAGACTTGGTAAGCTGGCGAATCGTTAGAGCCAGATCGGTTACTGTGATCGGTCTCCCGCAAGCGACGTTGAAGACACCAGTTGCCTTCGATTCTAACGCGAAGAAAGCATTGGCGGCGACTACATCCTTTACGTAAATGAAGTCTCGCGTCTGCTGACCGTCGCCGAAAATCATAATCGATTCGTTGCTCATTGCCTTCGCAACAAACGCTGGAACGGCTGCGGCGTATTCGCTTCGCGGATTTTGGTAGGGACCAAAGACGTTAAAATAACGAAGGGAAGCAGTGGCGAGTCGTCCTTCATCAGTGAAGGAGCGGCACTGCCGTTCGCCTTCGTACTTGCTTGTGGCGTACGGACTTTTCGGCCTGACCGGCATGCTTTCAATTTGTGGGACGGCTGGATTATCGCCGTAAATTGCAGCCGAGCTGCTAAAGATCAGTTTTTTCACTCCCGCGCGCGCGGCCTCTTCCAAAACAATTACTGTGCCTCTAGTATTGATCTCGACGCATTCATTCGGCTTCCGCATGGATTCCTGCACGCTTGCCATGGCCGCGAGATGGAAGACAAAGTCCACGCCCGTCATAGCTTCTCTGACGAGATCGCGATCGAGGATTGAGCCGACCATGAGTTGACAATTCAACCGGGACAGATTGCTCTTCAGCCCTGAGCGCAGGTTATCAAGGACGCGAACCTCAGCTCGATCCTGGAGGTATTCGGCGATATGTCGGCCGATAAAACCAGCGCCGCCGGTAACTAAAACTCGCATAGTACGATGCAGCAAAGCGGGACCACAAATCCAACAAGCCGTGTGCTATAAGGTTGCATATCTGTGTCGAATCCAGTGATCGTCCCTTGCTAAGACGTGAACCTTTGCGAAAAAGTTTTGGCGGTCTGAGCAGTCGATTGTAGCGTCA
>Ga0070684_100004924_pt1 | contig 10189 bp, 11 predicted proteins | sample KBSC723LmetaG_FD_65653 | JGI IMG/M metagenome (GOLD analysis project Ga0070684, IMG submission 65653) | Corn rhizosphere microbial communities from Kellogg Biological Station, Michigan, USA - KBS C7.2-3L metaG | ecosystem: Host-associated > Plants > Roots > Rhizosphere ...
AATTATGATGGATGGATCGGTTGGAATACCGGCGCTTTGAAATTCTCATCTGATTTTAACCGGGACAATCGTATCAGAACACTGCTTGGAGTTCGTTATTTGCAACAAAGCTATACTACCGTTCCATTCAAGTACCGAACTGAATATGGTTATCAGTTCGCTGATATTCGGGCGGTTTTAGGCTCTGTCACCATTTTCCGCCAGGATTATTATAAAGTACATAATGTGCTGGGATTTGGACGAAATGAAGATATTCCTGAAGGGGCCGATATTTCATTAATAACCGGCTGGACAAAAAAGGAGGGAGTGGAACGGCCCTATATTGGAATAGATGTACAACGTTACTTTTTTACTGCCAAAGAGAGTTATTTTAACTACACGTTAAAGGCCGACGGTTATTGGCGCAATAAACAGCTGGAAGATGTCAATCTCTTATTCAATGTGGATTATTTTACAAGGCTGTTGCGGATGGGTAGCAAATGGAGTCAGCGAAATTTTATCAGTGCCGGCATCAGTCACCAAATGAAAAGGCTTTTAGACGAGCCATTGCTGTTGCAAAGCGATTTCGGAGTGAGAGAATGGCACTCTGACACATTGATGGCCGGGAATACCCGCATAACTTTAAAAGCTGAATCTGTTTTTTTCTCACCCTGGGAGGTTGCCAAATTCCAATTCGCTCCGTTTGTCTTTGCTAATCTTTGTTTGTTTACACCGACTGAAGCAAAATTTTCCCAGAGTAAATGGTACAACAGCATCGGAGCCGGCCTAAGAACCAGGAATGAAAGCCTTGTTTTCCAAACCATGGAGTTTCGCGCCTATTATTTTCCCAATAGAAATCTCTTAGGGGATCACTGGCGCCTGGAATTTAATAGCAACGTGCGATTCACGTATAGCAGGCTGTTTGAAAAAAAGCCTTCTTTTGTCAATGTGAACGGACTGTGATCACCTCGCAAATGAAAAAATTTCCGCATCGCTGTTTTTTCTACCCAGCAACAGGTCAGTAATAATTTCGGCAGCGACCAGGCTAAATGTAATGCCATTACCTCCAAATCCCAAAGCGTAAAATGTGCGGGGCGTTTTGAAATAATTTCCGATATAGGGAAGCGAGTCCTTGGTTTTGCCAAACACTCCACTCCATCCAAACTCTGTTTTTATTGGACTGCAGGGTAACAACTTCGCAAAATCTTTTTCAAGCAACGATGATTTTTTATTAAGATAGGTATGCATTGTTTTCATGTTAATAAACGGTTCATCCCGTCCGCCGACAATCACCCGGTTTTCGTCAGTGCTGCTCATGTACAGGTATGGATCATCAGTGTTCCACATCATAACGTTGTCCTTCCACGCTTCATTTTTTTCAGCTTGTGATTCAGATATGATCGCGTAGGTACAATCCAGGTCGACGATTTTTTTACCCACAAAACTGACTACTTCATAACCGGTAGCATTTATTAACTGATTTGCCATGATCACGTGTCCTTCCTTTGTCTTTAGGATCACTCTATCATCGTGATAATCGATGCTTTTTATTTTGGTTCTGTCAAAAACGTTGACTCCCTTCCGGATGCAATATTGAAGTACCTCATGAGTCAGTGAGTACGCATCGGCTATCGCTCCTTTGTCCGAAAGAATCCCATAGATCGCGTTCAAATTATAATTTTGATGGAGTTCTTCTTCAGATAAAAGATGTACATCAAAGCCGGCAATCTTTCTTGCCCAATACTCGTCATGCATGAATTTTTTTTGTCGCTTATGGGTGGAAAAGAAAAGACTTTTTCTTTTTTGAAATCCTTTGTATTGGATTTCATTCATAATATTGACAAGTTTATCAATGGCATCACCGCAAAGCTCGTAAGCACGATTCGCTTTGTAATCCCCGATCGTTTTCTTTAATTGATGCAAGGGAATGTCCAGCTCATATTGCAATAAGGAAGTGCTGGCACACGTACTTCCCAAACCGATCGTGCGACCATCTATAAGTGTGCATTCAATACCCGCTTTCACCAGGTGCCACGCAGTGAGTGCACCCGATATTCCCCCGCCAATGATAACAACGTCGCATGTTTTATTCGCCACAAGCTTTGGATAGTCGTATAAGAGACCATTTTTTATAAGCCCAAAGGGATAGCCCGCTACCAATTCCATATTGTCTTTTTAATATAAGATTGTGCCAGCCATTGATTTTTTTGCAAAAGACCCATGCAATAGCTAAGTTTAATCACTGATTTCACGGAGCGCCACAGACTTGTTGAAGGAATAAGAAAACAAGATCAAAATTTTAAAAATCATCCATGAAAATCCCAAGGAGTCCGCGATAACACGATGATACAATTAACAACGATGATGAAAAGATTTGACCGGCAGGGCGAAAAAACGGGTTGGACTTATATTGAAATACCAGCAGATCTTGCTCAAAAATTAAAGCCCGGTAACAGGAAGGAGTTTAAAGTAAAGGGAAAAATCGACAAGCATGCGCTTACCCGTGTCTCGCTGTTACCCATGGGAGGTGGCACATTTATTATGCCCGTCAATGGGGGCATGAGAAAAGCAATAGGTAAAAAACATGGCGCAATGGTTAACGTTGAGCTTACCATTGACAAATCGGAATTTGTCTTTAACAATGACCTCATGGAATGTCTCCACGATGAACCAGCAGCTTTAGATTTTTTCAAAACGTTGCCGGGATCACACCAGCGTTACTTCAGCAAATGGATCGATTCAGCAAAAACAGAACAAACAAAAGCAAAGCGTATTGCACAGGCGGTAAGTGCTTTGGCTAAAAAGTTAGGTTATGGTGAAATGCTTCGTGTGTTAAAAAAAGACAGGGAGGCCTGGACATAGAATTTGACAAATGCTAAATTCTTTTATCTTTTTCCGCCAATAGCTGTTACGAACGTAAATTGACGAATAGATTTATAGGCCCACTCATGAAGTGATCGGCAACCCTCTACTTACGGCACCTTTTTAAATTTTAATTAAAATGCACCTTGTGTTGGAAGAGGCTGATCACAATGCTCAGCATGTTGAATGCCATCGCTGCCATTGGCAGGGATCTTCGAGCGAATTACATAGAGGTGAATATTTTCCTCTGGGGGACTTCACTGAGATATTTTGTCCACGCTGTAATAAATATCTTGGGTTTATTCAGCACGCTCCCGGTGCGGGCGAAACTCAATAATACTAGGCGTATTCTTCCACTTGCTTTTTGACGGTCGTCGATATGTACCAACAAAGTATAAGTACCAGCAGATCGTGATTGTCGCTGTCTTCCGAAACCGCTGGCAATTCAGACATTGCTGCAAATTCAGTATTTCTGTAAATGGAAGCCTTCGGATCAGAATTGTTTTGAAGTATATAGGTGAAATCTTCTCCAGATACATCAATCATTCCCTGGTTATTATCATAGGTCAATTGACCTATCCTGATGCCATATTCATTGCGCAACACCGTGCGCCTCCGCAAAAAACCTTTCCTACCGATCAAAAAAACTCTTTGTTTATCGTCTGCTGATACCCGCAGGGTTCCGGAAGCAGGATGATATGCAAGCGTCAACAGTTTTTCTCTTGAATTCCATAGCTCATAGATCTTCTCCTGGACGCGGGTAGTTATTGCAAGCCATTTCATATTTTTAATATTGGTACTCATTAAAATTATCTATTGCTGCTCAAGAATTACTCCGTTGCTTATTCGTTAACCTAAAATTAATATTGCACTTAATTTTGTGGATAAGATGTGTTTAATGGGGGAAACTTTCTTAAACAAATTTGGTATGCTAACATCAAAAGAAAAAGGATTCCTCGAAAGAGCTGTCGAATTATCGAAACAAGGAATGCTGAATGCGCACGGTGGGCCGTTTGGGTGTGTGATCGTCAGGAATAATGAGATCGTAGGCGAAGGGTGCAATATGGTGATCGCAAAAAATGATCCGACCGCACACGCAGAGATCGTTGCTATTCGTGAGGCTTGTCAAAAACTGAAGACGTTTCAGTTAAATGATTGTGACATTTACACCAGTTGTGAACCTTGTCCCATGTGCCTTGGCGCGATTTACTGGGCACGTCCGAACAGGGTCATTTACGCCAATACCCGCTTCGACGCCGCCGCCATTGAATTTGATGATCAGTTTATTTACGAGCAGATCAATACAGACATGTTACAGCGGACAATACCCTTTATTCATGAACCGCATCCCTTAGCCCTGCAAGTTTTCGAAGACTGGAAGAAGATCGATGACAAAAAATTATATTAAGACCGTTTGTTAGAATAAAGGCACTTAAATCATTTAATGATAAGTTTCCTGTTGTCTGTAAAATTCTCTCCAACGACCGTAACTATGTACACACCGGGGTCTAAATGATGATCAACAGTTATCCTGTTTGTACTTCCATATTGTTTTTGCAGATGCAATTTCCCATTCATATCATATATCGAAACCAGTATCTTTTTTGAATTCAGATCGTTGATGTGAATTTGAAAACTTCTGTCAGTGGCGGGGTTAGGATATATCTGTATCCCGTGGTTTGATTGCAACAACCCCGCTTCTTCAATTGAAGTTGCATTCGATTTCGTTATCGCCTGGGCAGGGGTTGTAAATGTCCACACGGGTCCTGTAGTTGTCGATTGACCATCACTAACCTCAACATACCATTCATAACCAGAAGACGGCAGAAGGTTCGGCCATGAGAGACATGCGTTTGTTCCTGATGCCACATTCGTCATTTCACCAAGTAAAGCGAAATTGTTTGCCGCTGCGCCCAGGTTTATGTCCAGGTCAAATTGGCTATCGGCATCTGTTTCAAATGTATTGGTATATGGTGAAAATGTTTTTGCTGATAATTTATTTGCTGAAGGATCAAATTCATAAATGCGCAAGAGTCCATTTCCTCCTCCTGTTCTTCCCTGGTAGTCGGAGAGTAATGTGTGCACAGTATTCCCATTATATACATCAGACCGGCGCGCCTCTCCATCGCTTTGGTGGATATGCCCGCAAAGAAATAAGATGAAATTGGGATACGCTCTTAGTTTGTTATAAATAGCCGATCCCTGTGTTCCAAATGCAGTGCTTTCATCAATACCGTAATGAGTCATTACTATAACCTTTCTTGTACTGTACGTTTGAACAAGATTCGCAGCCCAGGTTAACACATCATCGGTGGGTGATGTATTGTATTCCAGCGATATCACCAGGAAGTCAATTCCGCTTGCACTAAAAAGATCATAGAAATTATCATTGTTACTTCCAAAATGTCCGCCATAATAACTGCGACCCGTAAAACGTGCCTGGCCAAAGTATTGATTGAAATAATTCGTAGTTCCGGATGCAGAGCCATTCGGCGATTGATCGTGATTGCCTACGCTGATCCCATAAGGAATTCCCTCCGGCAAACCAGTCAACGACGCGCTTTCAATTGTCTTGATAGCGGTATCAGCTCTTCTCCATTCAATAGTGTTGTCTGAGCCGGGTGGATCATCTCCGTTGTTTGAACAGTCGCCAAGTTGGGCAACGTACACGATATTCCTGGATTGCCTGTTATCAGCTATCCATTTTGTTTGAGCTTTGAACATAGTATTGTTGCCACCATTTGTTCCCTGTGGTTCAGCTGTGTAGTATTGCGTATCCGGTAAACCGATCACTGTAAACTTTTGACCACCGCTTGGTTTTTTCCTTCCAAAATATCGCACCCTGACTGTGCCACCATTCGGATCATTAACAGTCACACAAAGAGTAGGGTTAAGTGAAGAAGCCGTGGTATTATTTGCTGGCGATGGATTGGTGGGTTGATTGGGTGGTTGATTAGTGTTATTGTTATTACCGACAAAGCCGTCAATAGACCATGAAGGGCCACCGTTTGTAGGATGCGTTGAAATATTGTTACTCCTCAAAGTTCCATTCACGGATCCCGCAATACTATTTATTGCTGTGATATTGCCATTTTCATTTAAACCCCATCTGCCCAACAATCCTGTACCACTTGTTAATTGCAAATTCATATTGGCCGAAATTTCGGAAGGAGAGAGGGCCCTGTTCCAAATTCTTACCTCATCGATCCTTCCATTGAAAAAACCCGCCGGCGCTCCTGTTGAATTAAGCGCAGAACCTATTGACGCGTATTGCCTGGAAATATTTTCAGGAATAATACCGTCTGTGATATCCAACGCACCAGCATTCACTCCATTTTTATAAAGATTCCAAACGCCGGTCGCGATATTGTAAGTGACCGCCACATGCGTCCATACATTTCGCGTAATAGTAGCGCCGGTACCGCTTCCGCGTATTGGATGATTTAAACCGGTGTTCGATCCGGATGCCTCTTCAAAATCAGCAACCAGGATATCGGAACTAGTGATACCGAGAAAGTAATTCATGTTTAGACCCGATGCATCTGATTCGCTACGTCCTTTGGTGACAATTGGTATCGCCGTCACTCCACCCGTCCCGGTACTTGTTGCAACACCGTTTCCCTCAATCTTTATCCAGGCTTCTAATGTAAAACCAGTCGAGGAAGGGGCAGTAGTGTTCAATGATGGCGCAGCTCCAAAACTTATGTAGTCATGTACTCCATTAAAGTCAACTGATGCGTTATTTGTAGGATCGCTTTGATTGAACCCGCTAACCCACACGGGATTTACTGTAGAAAATGTGCCGCTTCCTCCGGCGGCAACTGAGTTAGCAACAGTAGTTCCGCTGCCTTCATTCATTCCCCATCGTCCCACCAGGCCTGCACCGCTCGTTACTTCATTGGCATTAAGCGTTGTCAACGCGGTATTCCATATTCTCACCTCATCGATCCTTCCATTAAAAAAGCCCTGCCGGACCGTTCCGCCTGTATTCAATGAAGAACCGATACACGCGTTTACTGCGCTTGCCGATTGCGGTGTAAATGGCCCTCCGGCTATTACGAACGACTGAACCGTTGTACCAATAAATAATCTCCATGTTTGCGTTGACACATTGAATGATGCGCCCACCTGTATCCATTGATTCATCGGCAAGCTTGCTGTACTGACCACAGAATGATTTAATGAGGAGCGCGTGTCTTCAAAATCAGCAACCAGCTTCATATCGGACAGGCGATAGCCAAGAAAATAATTAATGTCAACGCTTGCCGATTCAGACTGAGCTCTTCCTTTTGTAATAATGGGAACAATGCCGGTTTGGCCGCCACCACTTCCGGTTGCACCTGTTTCAGTTGTTGAGCCGTAGCCTTCAATTTTTATCCTGGCTTCAATAGTAAAATTGGTGAGACGAAGAGAAGAAGGGTTGCCGAGATTTACATAACTGGTGTCGGTAAATCGCAGGGCCTGGCCAGCACTATTTATTGTAATGAAAACAAAAAATGAAAACAATAATCTCCTTTGAGTAAAAAATACTTTCATAGCAAAACATTTCTTTTTAAATAATACACATCAGGATTGCCCAGATAGTTTTGCCCGGAGAGATCAATACCGTCAGCCTTGATGGGAACAGAAAAGTGTTTTGATGCAAAGGGAGCGGGACAGCTGAAGTTAGTTTATTTTCTCAAAATTCCAATCATTGGCCGCCCAAAGATTTTCGTATAACTATATAAGCGATCACAATTAAAAGAATGATGATAATAAAAGAAATATATAGCCAGGGCTGATCCTTGATCCGCATTTTTTCCCTGCGTTGTTTTTTCTTTGCGAGTTTCTTCTTCAGATCCCGGTTGAGCATTTCGACCATGTAGTCGATGTGCTGTTTGTCTTTTATGGTTTTTAATCCTTCCACCGCATCTTCCGCAAATTCATTTTCAAGTAATTTTTTTTCCACCTCATGCCTTTTTTCAACGCTAAGTTTATCCTTCAGGTAAAGCAATAAAGTTTCCTGATCAATTTCAGGTGAGAGATGAGATAATATGTCTTTTAAGTTTTCTGACATGTCGTGTTCCTTGTTGCTGGTTTCTAGTTGCAGGTTTGCCAACTGCCGACTGCCTACTGCCTACTGCCTACCGCCTCTTCCCATTCTTCAACTTTCTTTCGATCATCAATTTCAAATTCCTTTTTCCGTTCTGGATATAGCTTTTTACCTGCATCATAGTAAACCTTGTTTGCTCACTGATTTCCTGGTAGCTTTTCTTTTGCAGATAAAACAAAGTTACACATTGTCGCTGCTCGGGTGAAAGTTCCGCTAATGCCTCAGTCATCAACTCGATAGTTTGGTCATTTTCTACAAAACTTTGTCTATCGGGTTGTTCCTCCACAGCCGGCATACTTCGCTCACTCAACTCCACCGGAATCTTTCCCTGCCTGTCCCTTATTTTCATCAGGCAGTGGTTCTTTGCCACCATGTATAGCCACGACTTGAAATATTCGACCTTATATTTTTTTAATTCCGTAATCACTTTTAAAAAGATCTGTTGAACGCAATCTTTTGCCTCTTCTTCATTTTTCAGATACTTTATGCAAACACCCAAGAGCAACAAGGTGTACCGCGGTAGTAATATTCCCAGCCATACAGTATCATGGGTCGTGTAAAAGTTTTCGAGCAGTTCCTGATCGCTAATATGTTTGTATTTGTCAATATTCACAACCGGAAATTACCAATTTGTCTTAGTTAGATGCAAATGAAAAGAGTTTTCACATACAACACGAAACTTATCCCTTGCATGATCTACTCCTCCGCTTTGGGCAAGTTTCTTCATGTTTGTTCGGGTAATTCGTGATAATTGGTGTAATTCGTGTAATTCGTGTAATTGTGGTAATTCGTGTTTCCGATTCATTTTATTTTTATCCGCAAGGTTATAATAAACACATTTTGAACTTCATCCAATTTTGCCCAGGAAACTGTAAGGGGTGAAGAGCTATAGCCGTAAAGAAAATAACTCTTCGTTCCTCCGACAGTTTCTCCGTCGTTATCTATGTCTGACGATTGGGTGATAAAATGTTTGCTGTAATGACGATTAAATCTTAAAAACTCATCTTTTACAGACTGCATGCCGGCTTTACCACTATTGCTAAAACCAAGGAGTTGATACACCATCAATGTATCCTTCAAGAAAGTTGAGTCGCCAATAACAAATTCCGTTTCTGTCAATCTTATTTCCGTGCGATCCGCAAGGAATCCAAACGGGCTGTAATTTTTATAAACCCCCTGGAAATAAAAAAGGCTTGTATCGGTTTTGAGATGAGTTGTCTTGCTGGACAGGATGGGATCGTTGATCAGGTGTTTTACAAACGATCCAAACTCATTCTGGTAGGGATCGGAGCGAAAATAAGTTTTAACGATCTTCTGCAGGTAGGCCGTGCCCGCGCTCTGGATCACGATAGGTACTTGTTCATCTTCCTCATTTTGAGCGGTACAATGAACCATGGCCACACTAAAAAGAAGGAAAAGAAAAAGTTTTCTCACGGTCAAAATAATCCTTTTATCCATTTGATGAGGAGCAGGTCCCAACCCATCATTTTGAAAGCGGTATAGAAAAGGACGACAGCAAACACTTTCTTTACCACTTCCTGGGAGACAGCCAGTGCCAGCTTGCTGCCCAGCCAGCCACCAATAACAAAGGCCGCACACATTATACCAACAACCTTAAAATCGATGAAGCCTTTGTTGTAATAATTGATAACAGCCAGGATACCTGCCGGAAGCAAGAGTAGTCCGAGCGAAGTTCCCTGCGCCGCCTGTTGAGAGAATCCAAGAAAAAAAACCAAAGCAGGTACGATAATAATCCCTCCTCCCACGCCAACTAAACCGCTCAATGTCCCTGCCGCCAATCCGATCAGGATCAACAAAAGAATAGTTTCCGCATTCATAGTTGCCAGCTTGTTATGTTTCACAAAATTATTTTTCAAAAGTTTCCTTATAATAAGCGATGGAATCGGTGATGATCTTCAGTGCTGCCTCCTTGTCCTGGAAATTATCGATCTCAACTTTTTTATTTTCCAGCACCTTATATTGCTCAAAGTAATTCTTTAACTCGAGTAAAAAATGCTGCGGCAGCTCTTTTACATTCCTATAATGATTTACCGAAGGGTCCTTTGATGCTACTGCAATGATCTTGTCATCTTGTTTCCCCTGGTCGATCATTTGCATGTTACCAATAACGCTTGCTTCAACAAGGCACAAAGGCTGGATAGATTGTGAGCAGAGAACGAGGATATCTAAGGGGTCGTCGTCCTGTCCCAATGTTTGCGGAATGAATCCGTAATTGATCGGGTAATGAAAAGAGGA
>Ga0070684_100004926_pt1 | contig 10188 bp, 3 predicted proteins | sample KBSC723LmetaG_FD_65653 | JGI IMG/M metagenome (GOLD analysis project Ga0070684, IMG submission 65653) | Corn rhizosphere microbial communities from Kellogg Biological Station, Michigan, USA - KBS C7.2-3L metaG | ecosystem: Host-associated > Plants > Roots > Rhizosphere ...
GAGACGTTGTCGCGCGAGATGACGTCCTGCGTCGGCACCTCGAAGACGATCGTGCGCATGTCGACCTTGACCATCTGCTGCACCGCCGGCACGAGGAGCACGAGTCCAGGTCCCTTGACCTTCCAGAAGCGGCCAAGCATGAAGACGACGCCGCGCTCGTACTCGCGCAGGATGCGGACCGACGCGGCCAGCACCATCGCGATCAGGACCAGAAAGACGAGCCAGGCGATGCCGTAGATCATGGTGTCCTCGCGTTCGCTGCGGGTTCGGCCTCGACGTCGAGCGTGAGGCCGTCGATGTGGGTGACGCGGACCCGCTGCCCGCGTGTCAGCGGCGAGGCGCTGCGGACGCGCCACGTCTCGCCGTGCACGCGCGCCCAGCCTTCGCCGCTGAAGTCGTCGAGCACCTCGCCCGACTCGCCGGCGAGCTCTTCGCGGCCGGTCACGACCTTCCTGCGTCGCGCCTTCACCGCCATGCCGACGACGACCAGCACGAAGAGCGCGGTGACGAGGGCGACCGCCGCGATCAGCGCCAGCGGGATGCCGAAGCCGGGAACGTCGGTGTCGATCAGCAGCATCGCGCCGCCCACGAACGCGATCACGCCGCCCACGGCGAGCGCACCCGAGGTCGGCACGAAGATCTCGGCGACGAGGAACGCCATGCCGAGCGCCATCAGCGCGAGCCCGGTCGTGCTGAACGGCAGCATCTGCAGCGCGAACAGGCCGAGCAGCAGGCAGATGCCGCCGACGACGCCGGGCAGGATGTAGCCCGGGCTCGAGAACTCGAACAGCAGCCCGTAGACGCCGATCGTCATCAGCAGCAGCGCCAGGCTCGGCGAGGCGATGACGAACAGCATGCGGGTGCGCCAGTCGGGATCGAAGGCGACGACCTCGGCGCCGGCGACGTCGATCGTCACCGTCGTTCCCGCGGCCGAGACGCGCGTGCCGTCGATCTGCTTCAGCAGCTCGCCGACGTCGCTCGCGACGCGATCGACGACGTGGATGCGCAGCGCTTCGTCGGCGCTGAGGCTCACCGCCTCGCGCACGGCTCGCTCCGCCCACTCGGCGTTGCGCCCGCGCAGCTGCGCGAGGCTGCGGATGTACGCCGAAGCGTCGTGCAGGTGCTTGAGCGTCATCGTGTCGGCCTGCGGCGCCGACGCGGCGGCCGCCGAACCGCTCGGTGCGGGCGCGGCGGTCGGTGCCGCGCCGCCGATCCCGATCTGCACCGGCGATGCAGCGCCGAGGTTGGTTCCCGGCGCCATCGCCGCGACGTGGCTCGCGTACAGGATGTACGTGCCCGCGCTCGCCGCACGCGCGCCGCTCGGTGCCACGTAGGTCGCGACCGGCACCGGCGAGGCGAGGATGCCCTTGATGATGTCGCGCATGCTCGTGTCGAGGCCGCCGGGCGTGTCGAGCTTGAGGACGACGAGGCGCGAGCCGCCGTCTTGCGCGCGCCTGAGTCCGCGCAGGATGTAGTCGGCCGACGCCGGCGAGATCGCGCCGTCGAGGGTCAGCACGGTGACGGTCCTGGCGTCCGCCGCCGCGGGAAGCGGCAGCAAGAGCAGGAGCAGCAGGAAGAGCTGCGGCATGGCGGGCCTTGCGGCGGCGAGCATAGTCCTTCCGCCGTGGGCGCGGGGGCCGGCAACGGATCGCCGGGCGACGCACCTCTTGAGATCGGCGCCGCTAGACTGATCTGCGAAGGTCCGCACCGCGTTCCGCTGCCCGTGTCCGAGCTCGAGCCCTTTCATCCCGCCGTCGCGCGCTGGTTCGCAGGCGCGTTCGCTGCGCCGACGCCGGCGCAGGCGGCGGCGTGGCCGCACATCCGCGCCGGCCGGCACACGCTCGTGGCCGCGCCGACCGGGTCGGGCAAGACGCTGACCGCGTTCCTTGCCGTTCTCGACGGTCTCGTCCGCCAAGGGCTGCGACCCGAGGGGTTGCCCGACGAGACCGTCGTCGTCTACGTCTCGCCGCTGAAGGCGCTCTCGAACGACATCCGCATCAACCTCGAAGCGCCGCTCGCGGGAATCCGTGCCGAGCTCGCGGCGCTCGGCCTCGCCGACGTCGACATCCGCAGTGCCGTGCGCACCGGAGACACGCCGGGCCATGAGCGCCAGAAGGCGCTGCGGAAGCCGCCGCACATCCTGGTGACGACGCCGGAGTCGCTCTACGTCCTGCTCGGCTCGCCGCGCAGCCGCGCGATGCTCAGGACGGTGCGCGCGGTCATCGTCGACGAGATCCACGCGGTCGCGGCGACCAAGCGCGGCAGCCACCTCGCGCTGTCGCTCGAGCGGCTCGAGGCGCTGACCGCCGAGCACGCGCAGTCGCGCGGCGACGCACGCAGGCTGTCGCGGATCGGCCTCTCGGCGACGCAGAAGCCGATCGACGAGATCGCGCGCTTCCTCGTCGGTGCCGGCGCGGTGAACGACGGCGTCGCCGACTGCGCGGTCGTCGACGTCGGCCATGCTCGCCGCCGCGACCTCGCGCTCGAAGTGCCGCCGACGCCATTGCAAGCCGTGCTGTCGGGCGACCAGTGGGATCAGGTCGTGGCGCGGATCGCCGAGCTCGCGCTCATGCACCGGACGACGCTCGTCTTCGTCAACACGCGCCGGATGGCGGAGCGCGCGGCGCGTCATCTCGCCGAGCGGCTCGGCAAGGACGCCGTCGCGGCGCACCATGGCAGCCTCGCCAAGGAGACGCGGCTCGCCGCCGAGCAGCGGCTGAAGCGCGGCGAGCTGCGCCTCCTCGTCGCGACTGCATCGCTCGAGCTCGGCATCGACATCGGCGACGTCGACCTCGTCTGCCAGCTCGGCTCGCCGCGCTCGATCGCCGCGTTCCTGCAGCGCGCCGGCCGCGCCGGCCACTCGGTCGGGGGCATCGCGAAGGCGCGGCTGTTCGCGCAGACGCGCGACGAGCTCGTCGAGTGCGCAGCGCTGCTCGACTGCGTCCGCCGCGGCGAGCTCGACGCGCTGCGCATCCTGCGCGCACCGCTCGACGTCCTTGCGCAGCAGATCGTCGCCGAGACGGCGTGCCGCGAGTGCGACGAGGACGAGCTTTTCGCGCTCGTCCGCCGCGCCTGGCCGTACGACGGACTCGAGCGCGCGACCTTCGATGCGGTCGTGCGCATGCTCGCCGACGGCTTCGCGACGCGCACCGGCCGCCGGGCCCACGTCCACCGCGATGCCGTCCACCACAAGCTGCGCGAGAAGCGCGGCGCGCGGATGGCGGCGCTGACGTCGGGGGGAACGATCCCCGAGACCGGCGACTACGCCGTGCTGCTCGAGCCCGAGGCGTCGACGATCGGCACCGTCAACGAGGACTTCGCGGTCGAGAGCCTGCGCGGCGACGTCTTCCAGCTCGGCAACACGAGCTACCGCATCCTGAGGATCGAGCCGGGTCGCGTCCGCGTCGAGGACGCCGAGGGCGCGGCGCCGAACATCCCGTTCTGGCTCGGCGAAGCGCCGGGGCGCAGCGACGAGCTGTCGCGCGGCGTCTCGCGGCTGCGCGACGAGATCGCGGCGCGCATCGGCGCAAGCGGCGCGGCAGCGGCGCGCGCGTGGCTCACGGGCGAGGTCGGCCTCGGCGACGATGCCGCGGTGCAGCTCGTCGAGCACCTCGGCCGCGCGCTCGCCGCGCTCGGCGCGCTGCCGACCGCCGAGCGCATCGTGCTCGAGCGCTTCTTCGACGAGTCGGGCGGGATGCAGCTCGTCGTCCACTCGCCGCTCGGCAGCCGCCTCAACCGCGCGTGGGGGCTCGCGCTGCGCAAGCGCTTCTGCCGACGCTTCAACTTCGAGCTGCAGGCGGCGGCGACCGAGGACGCGATCGTGCTGTCGCTGTCGACGAGCCACAGCTTTGCGCTCGACGAGGTCGCCCGCTACCTGCATTCCGCGACTGCGCTCGACGTCCTCGTGCAGGCGGTGCTCGAAGCGCCGCTCTTCGGCGTGCGCTGGCGCTGGAACGCGACGACCGCGCTGGCGCTGCCGCGATTCAACGGCGGTCGCAAGGTCGCGCCGCAGCTGCAGCGCATGCGCGCCGAGGACCTGCTCGCCACGGTCTTTCCGGACCAGGTCGCGTGCGCCGAGAACCTCGCCGGCGAGCGCCAGGTCCCCGACCATCCGCTCGTCGCGCAGACGCTGCGCGATTGCCTCGAGGAAGCGATGGACGCGCCGGGATGGCTCGCGCTCCTGCGCGGCATCGAGCGCGGCGAGGTCGACGTCGTCACGCGCGACGTCGCTGCGCCGTCGCCGCTCGCCGCCGAGGCGCTGACGGCGCGGCCGTACGCGTTCCTCGACGACGCGCCGATCGAAGAGCGGCGAACGCAGGCGGTGCGCAGCCGGCGCTACGTCGATCCCGACTCCGGCGACGACCTCGGCCGGCTCGACCCCGAGGCGATCGAGAGCGTCCGTGCCGAAGCGTGGCCGCGGCCGCGCGACGTCGACGAGATGCACGAAGCGCTCGTCTCGCTCGGCGCGATCGTCGACGCCGAGGTCGACATCGAGCCGGACTGGCGCGACCGGCTGGGATCGCTCGCGGCCGCTGCGCGCGCGACGCACGTTCGCTGGAGCGACGGCGCGCGCGGCGCGTGGGTCGCCGCCGAGCGCTTGCCGTTGCTCGTCGCGCTTCATCCCGACGCGACGCTCGCGCCGCCCATCGAAGCTCCCGCAGATTGCGCGCTCGCCGGCGGCGATCGCAACGATGCGCTCCGCGAGCTCGTGCGCGCGCGGCTCGGCGGGCTCGGGCCGACGACGGTTCGCGCGCTCGCCGATCCGCTCGGCGTGGCGACCGCCGACGTCGACACCGCGCTCGCGGCGCTGCAGCAGGAAGGCACGGTGCTGCAGGGTCGCTTCGGTCGCGAATCGACGGCGGGCGGCGCGATCGAATGGTGCGAGCGACACCTGCTCGCGCGCATCCACCGCTACACGCTCGGCAGGCTGCGGCGCGAGATCGAGCCGGTCGAGCCGCGCGACTTCGCCCGCTTCGTCTTCGAGTGGCAGCGCGTCGCGCCGAACGCGCGCGTCAGCGGACCCGACGCGCTCGCCGGAGTGCTGGCGCAACTGGAAGGCTACGAGGCGCCGGCGGCGTCGTGGGAAACCGAGCTGCTGCCGGCGCGCGTCGGCGACTACACACCACGCTGGCTCGACGAGCTCTGCACCTCGGGCCGCACGATGTGGACACGGCTGCGGCCGACCGCGAGCGATGCGCGCGGCGGCGTGCTGCGCGCGACGCCGATCCTGCTGCTGCCGCGGCGCAGCGCCGCTGTCTGGTCAAGTCTCGCCCCCGCTGCAACCGCCGACGAGCGGCTCGGCTCGCGCGCGCGCCGAGTCGCCGAGTTCCTCGCCGAGCACGGCGCTTCGTTCTTCGACGACATCGCCGCCGGCGTTCGCCTCCTTCCCGCCGAGCTCGAGGATGCGCTCGCCGAGCTCGTCGTGCATGGCGTCGCGCACGGCGACAGCTACGCCGGATTGCGCGCGTTGCTCGTGCCGCCGTCGCGCCGCGCAGCGAAGGCAGGGCGCGGCCGTGGCGGCTGGTTCGGCGTTCCCGATGCCGGACGCTGGTCGCTCGCGCGGCGTCGCGCCGCGCCTTCGGCCGAGTCGGCGGGACGCGGTGCAGCGCTCGACTCCCCGGCGCTCGAGCACGTCGCGCGCACGCTGCTGCGCCGTTACGGCGTCGTCTGCTGGCGCCTCGTCGAGCGCGAGGCGGCGTGGCTGCCGCCGTGGCGCGATCTCGTTCGCGTGCTGCGCCGGCTCGAGGCGCGTGGCGAGATCCGCGGCGGCCGCTTCATCGCGGGCGTCGCCGGCGAGCAGTACGCGCTGCCCGACGCGGTCGCGTTGCTGCGCCAAGTGCGCCGGCGTCCCGGCGATGGCACGCTCGTCTGCGTCGCCGCGACCGACCCGGCGAACCTGCTCGGCAGCGTCGTTCCCGGCCAGCGCGTCGCCCGCGTTGCGGGCGCGCGCGTCCTCTGGCGCGACGGCGTGCCTCTGGCGACGAGCGTCGCCGGGCAGATCGAATGGCTCGGCGACGACGTCGATCCGATCGAGCGCGCCCGTCTCGCTCGCGCGATCGCAGTCGAGCCGTTCGCGCAGCTCGATGCGCGCCTGCACGGCGAGGGCGCGACGGGTAAGCGCCGCCGGTCCGAACGCGACCAGGCGGCCGCCGCGCCACCGGGATACCTCTGAGACCCGCGCCGGTTCGAACCGGCACGATCGCGGCAGCGCATCAGCAGCCGCGACCATGACCGCACTCCATGCCCTCGATCGCCGCATCTCCGACGCCTGGCCGACGCTGGCGAGCGAAGCCGACGTCCGCACTCTCGAAGCCGTTCCGTACGCCGAGCGCGTCGCCGCCGCGAGCACGTACGAGGCGTTGCGCATCGGCTCGATGCAGTCGCCCGAGTCGCCGGCGATCGTCTTCCTGCCCAACGCCGACCCCGACGACACGCCCGTGCGCATCGCGCACCGCGATTTCTTCGCGCGCGTGACGCAGGCGGCGAACGCCTTCCATTCGCTCGGCGTCGGACCGGGCGACGTCGTGAGCCTGCTGTTGCCGCTCGTGCCGCAGGCGTTCTACGCGCTCTTCGGTGCCGAGGCGGCGGGAATCGCGAACCCTGTCAACCCGCTGCTCTCGGCGGCGCAGATCGCCGAGATCCTGCGCGCTGCCAAGACGAAGGTGCTCGTCGCACTCGGTCCCGTGCCGGGGGCCGAGATCTGGGCGAAGGTCGAAAGCATCCGCGACTCGCTCCCCGACCTGCGCGCGGTCCTCGTCGTCGGCGGCGACGCCGCGGCAGCGCGCGGCGCGCAATCGTTCGACGCGCTCGTCGCCGCGCAGCCTCCCGACCGGCTCGTCAGCGGCCGCACGATCGCGGCGAGCGACACCGCGGCGTACTTCCACACCGGCGGCACGACCGGCATGCCCAAGCTCGTCCGCCACAGCCACGGCAACCAGGTCTACCAGGCGTGGGGATGCGGCCTGATGCTGCGCAACCGTCCCGGCGCGACGCTGCTCTTCGGGCTGCCGCTCTTCCACGTCGGCGGTGCGTTGACGCAGGCGCTCGCGCCGCTCGCCGCCGGCTGCACGCTGGTCGTGCTCTCGCCCTCGGGTTGGCGCAACCCGAACGCGGTGAAGAACGTCTGGCGGCTGGTCGAACGCTTCCGCCCCGACGTGTTCGGCGGCGTTCCGACGGTGCTCGGCGCGGCGATTCAGGTTCCTCTCGACGGTGCCGACACCTCGAGCATCCAGTTCGCTTCGGGCGGCGGCTCGGCGATCCCGGTGCCGATCGGCAAGGCCTACACCGAGCGCTTCCACGTCCCGGTGCTCGAGGTCTACGGCATGACCGAGACGTCGAGCGTGCACACGATCGCGTACATGGAGCGGCCGGTGCGGCTCGGCTCGGTCGGCCATCCGATGCCGTACAGCCGCGTGCGCATCGTCGAGGTCGACGGCGAAGGCAAGGTGCGGCGCGAGTGCGCGCGCGGCGAGATCGGCGTCGTCGCCATGGCGGGCCCGGGCGTCTTCGCCGGCTACGTGAGCGACGACCACAACCGCGCCGCGTTCGTCGAGCCGGGCTGGGTCAACTCGGGCGACCTCGGCCGCATCGACGACGAAGGCTATCTCTGGCTCACCGGCCGCGCCAAGGACCTGATCATCCGCGGCGCCCACAACATCGACCCGCTCGCGATCGAGGAGGTCTTCTTCACGCATCCCGCGGTCGCGCTCGCCGCCGTCGTCTCCGAGCCCGACGCGTACGCCGGCGAGCTGCCGGTCGCTTACGTGCAGACCAAGCCGGGTGCGAGCGTCAGCGCCGAGGAGCTGCTCGGCTACGTCGGCGAGCGCACGCCCGAGCGCGCGGCGGTGCCGGTGCAGCTCTACTTCACCGACGCGATCCCGCTCACCGCGGTCGGCAAGGTGTTCAAGCCGGCGCTGCGCTGGGACGCCGCCGAGCGGGCGGTGCGGCGGATGCTCGCCGCAGTCGGCGGCGACGGCTGCACGGTCGACGTCGCGGTCGCCAACCACGCCGAGCACGGCACGCTGATCACCGTCACGCTCGGCGGCGGGTCGGCGGCGGCGCGCGGGCTCGTCGAGCAGCGCGTGCACGAGAAGCTCGACCCGCTGCCGCTGAAGCACGTCGTCGTCGCGCGCTGAGCGCGACGGCTCCGACCTCGCGAGCGTTACTTCGCCGGTCCGTCCGAGCCGACGAGCGACGTCTCGCCCGCAGTCCCGCGCTGCGCGCGCGTGAAGAGCGTGAGCTGGACCCGGTGCAGGCGGCCGTCGTCGACCAGCGGCAGCGAATCGTCGTGCTGCAGCATGCCGTCGAGGCGAAGCTCGCCGCCGCCGTCGCCGTCTCGCTGCAGGACCTCGATCTCGTACAGCGTCGCGCGGTGTCGGACCTGCAGCGTGCAGTGCGTCCACGCCGCCGGCAGGCGCGGCGCGACGACGAGGCGCGCGCCGCCGTCGCCGGCGACCCGGCGAAGGCCGAGCAGCGACTCGACGACGAGCCGGTACATCCAGCCCGCCGAGCCGGTGTACCAGCTCCAGCCGCCGCGGCCGGTGTGCGGCGCGACGCTGTAGACGTCGGCGGTCATCACGTACGGCTCGACCTTGTAGCGCGCCACCGCCTCGCGGCTGTCGCCGTGCCGGACCGGATTGATCATGTCGAGCAGCTGCCAGGCGCGTTCGCGCTCGTCGAGCGCGGCGAACGCCATCGCCGCCCAGATCGCGCCGTGCGTGTACTGGCCGCCGTTCTCGCGCACGCCCGGGACGTAGCCGGCGATGTAGCCGGGGTTGGGTCCGCGCTGATCGAAGGGCGGATCGAGCAGTGCGACGAGGCGCGCCTCCGGCCGCACGAGCTTGTCGTGCAGCGACGCCATCGCCTGCCGTGCACGCGCCGGATCGGCGACCGCCGACAACACCGACCAGCTCTGCGCGATCGAGTCGATCCTGCACTCGGCGCTGCGCGCCGAGCCGAGCGGCGCGCCGTCGTCGAAGTACGCGCGCCGATACCACGCGCCGTCCCAACCATACGTCTCGAGGTTGCTGCGCAGCTTGGCGCGCTCGCTGACGCAGCGCGCCGCGGTCGCGTCGTCGCCGTGGCGCTTGGCGAGCTCGCCGAAGCGCTCGAGCACTTCGGCGAGGAAGAAGCCGAGCCAGACGCTCTCGCCGCGGCCGGCGTGGCCGACGAGGTTCATGCCGTCGTTCCAGTCGCCGCTGCCCATCAGCGGCAGGCCGTGGACGCCGAAGCGCAGGCCGTGCGTGAGGGCGCGCAGCGCGTGCTCGTAGAGCGTCGACGACTCGCCCGAGTGGCCGGGCAGGTCGTAGTACGACTCGTCGTGCGGCGGCACCGGGCGGCCCTGCAGGTACGGTACGGTCACCGCGAGGACGTCGAGGTCGCCGGTCGCGTCGACGTAGCGCGCGAGCGCGAGCGGCAGCCAGAGGTAGTCGTCGGAGATGTGCGTGCGCACGCCGCGCCCCTGCGGCGGATGCCACCAGTGCTGGACGTCGCCCTCGACGAACTGGCGGCTTGCGCATAGCAGCAGCTGCTCGCGCAGCATCTCGGGCCGCGCGTGCACGAGCGCCATCGCGTCCTGCAGCTGATCGCGAAAGCCGAACGCGCCGCCCGACTGGTAGAAGCCGCTGCGCGCCCAGATCCGGCACGCGATCGTCTGATAGAGCAGCCAGCCGTTGACGAGGACGTCGAGCGACGGGTCGGGCGTCTTGACCTGGACCGTGCCGAGCGTCTTCGTCCAATGCGCACGCACCTCCTCGAGCGCGCGCTGCGCGGCGGTGGCGCCACGGTACGTCTGCACGAGGTCGTCGGCTTCATCGACGCTCCGGCCCATGCCGAGGCGAAAGACGATCTGCGTCGAGTCGCCGTCGACGAGGGTGAGCGGAACCTGGAGCGCCGCGCACGGGTCGAGCGCCGCGCCGGCGCGCCCCGAGAGCCGCGTCCGGCCGAGCGCCGCGGGGTTGCGGAGAGAGCCGTTCCTGCCGATGAATTCGGCGCGGTCGCAGGTGAAGCTGCTGCCCGAGAGCGTTGCGCCGTCGACGTGGAAGAAGCCGATCCAGTCGCCGTAGTCGTTGCTGTACGGATTGCGCGCGTAGACCGCGCCGGTTTCGGTCTGGACCTTGCTGACGATGTGCGGTGCCGACTTCGCGCGCAGGTCGCCGAGCACCCATTCGACGTAGCCGGTGACGCTCA
>Ga0070684_100004929_pt1 | contig 10187 bp, 9 predicted proteins | sample KBSC723LmetaG_FD_65653 | JGI IMG/M metagenome (GOLD analysis project Ga0070684, IMG submission 65653) | Corn rhizosphere microbial communities from Kellogg Biological Station, Michigan, USA - KBS C7.2-3L metaG | ecosystem: Host-associated > Plants > Roots > Rhizosphere ...
TCGGCCAATCCTGCTTGTTGAGGCAGGCGATGTAGCCCCGGTACCTCCTGGAGAGTACGGCACGCGTCATGGTCGCTGCTGCCTTTCGTTTCACGCAAGGCGGTTTGCGTCTCGGCACCTTGCCCAATCACGCCGGATAGACCACCATTGCGGCCTCAAGCAGACCCCGAAAGGGGCGGCTCAAGGAAACGCCATGAACAAGACTTCCAGTTTCGACTACGGCTGGGTTGTCGTCGCAGCCGGCGCGCTGATGACATGTATCGGCTTCGGCTCGATGCTGTCGCTGGCGGTATTCCTGCAACCGATCTCGGACGCGATGGGCTGGTCGCACGCGGGCGTCTCGGCCGCGGCGACGCTGGATTTCCTCTTCATGGCGGCGGCGGCGTTCTTCTGGGGCACGCTGTCCGACAGGTTCGGCGCCCGCATCGTGGTGCTCTCCGGCAGCGTCCTGCTCGGCCTCGGGCTCGTCACCGCAAGCCGGGCGCAGAGCCTGTGGCAATTCCAGCTTCTGTTCGGCGGATTGATCGGCATTGCCGTCGGCAGTTTCTATGCGCCGATGATGGCGGTCGCGAGCGCCTGGATCGTCAAGCATCGCAGCCTTGCGGTGGCACTGGTCTCCGCCGGCATGGGAGTGGCGCCCGTGACCGTCGCGCCATCGGCAAGCTGGCTGATCACCACCTATGACTGGCGCACCGCGATGCTCGTCATCGGCATTGCCGCCTGGGCGCTCCTGATTCCCGCGTCGTTCCTGGTGCGGCCCGCGCCCAAAGATAAGGACGCGGTGGAGGCAAGCAGCGCGGATGTGCCGGAGGGCGAATGGACCGCGGCGCAGGCGTTCCGCACGCCGCAATTCGTGGCGCTGGCCGGCGCGCATTTCGCCTGCTGCGCGGCGCATTCGGGGCCGATCTTCCACATGGTTTCCTATGCGATGGTTTGCGGCATCGCGCCGCTCACCGCCGTCACCGTCTACAGTCTTGCCGGCTTCTCGGGATTGGGCGGTCGGCTCCTGCTCGGCACGCTGGCCGATCGCCTCGGCGCCAAGCCCGTCCTGGTCGGCGGCCTGTTCGTGCAGGCCATGTGCATCGCGACCTATCTTGCGGTCGCGCATCTCGGCGAGTTCTATGCGCTCTCGGTCGTGTTCGGCCTCGCCTATGGCGGCGTGATGCCGCTTTACGCCGTGCTGGTGCGCGAATTCTTCGGCGCGCGCATCATGGGCACTGTGTTCGGCGCGGTATCGGCGTTTGCGAGTCTTGGCATGGCGCTGGGGCCATGGGCCGGCGGCTATGTGTACGACACCTTCCACGGCTACACTTGGTTACATGCCGGATCCTTCGCGATCGGGCTCACTGCCGTGGCCGTCGCGCTGAGTTTCCCCGCAAAACGCCGCCAGGCGCTCGATCTCGGCCCGGCCACCGCCTAGAGCGCGATGAGATTGGGATCAATCGTCATCGCGCTCTAGATTCCTGTTTGCGCATGATCTCTTCGGAAAACCGCTGCACACTTTTCCGGATCATGCGCTGAGAGTGGCCCTTGCCCTCGCGCTCCGGATGGATCACTGTTGCGTCCAACAATTGATCACTCGATAAAGAGGGCGAGGAAACAAGATGAACAAGCCTCCCGGCCTGGGCGTGGTCGAGCGTGCCCGCGCGCTGCAACCTCTCATTGCCAGTGAAGCCGACGAGATCGAAGCGACACGGCGGCTGACGCCGAAGGTGACGGCGGCGCTGATCGACAACGAGCTCTACCGGGCGCTGCTGCCGAAAAGCGTCGGCGGCCACGAGGTTCCGCTGGAAACCTTCATGCAGATGCAGGAGGAGATCGCCAAGGCCGATGCGTCGACCGCCTGGTGCCTCGGCCAATGCGCGGTCTGCGCCATGACCGCGGCCTATCTCGAGCCGGATGCCGCCAACGAAATCTTCAACACGCCGCCCGGGATTCTCGCCTGGGGCGCGATCGCCCATGACGTGAAGGTGGTTCCCGGCGGCTATATGGCGAACGCGCGCTGGGATTTCGCCTCGGGCTCGCGCCAGGCGAGCTGGCTTGGCGCGCATGTCAAGATCGTCGAGGCGGACGGCACAACGCGCAAGAAAAGCGACGGCGGGCCGGAAGTCCGCACCATCCTGTTCCCGAAGAGCTCGGCCACCATGTATGACGTCTGGGATGTGATCGGGCTCAAGGGCACCGGCACCGATTCCTATTCGGTCGAGAACCTGTTCATCCCGGAAAAATTCGCCGTGCTTCGCGACGTTCCGAGCGCGGTGCTCGAGAAGGGCCCGCTCTACAAGCTCACCACCAATGCGGTGTTCAGCATGGGCTTTGCCGCGACCTCGCTCGGCGTCGCGCGCGCCACCCTCGATGCCGCGACCGATCTGGCCCGCAGCAAGATCCCGCAAGGGATGTCGGCGATGCGTGACAACAATGCCGTGCAGGGACTGATCGGCCGCACCGAGGCGACCTTGCGTGCGGCGCGCGCCTATCTCTATTCAACGGCGGGCGAGGTCTGGCGCGATCTCGAACGCGGCGAGCGCGTCACCGAGGCGCATCGCATCGCGATCCGCATCGCCGCGACCTGGGCCATTCATCAAGCGGCATCCGTGGTCGACACCGCCTATCACATGTCGGGCGCGACCGCGGTGTTCGCGAAAAATCCGTTCGAGCGGCGCTTTCGCGACATGCATGCGATCGCCCAGCAGATCCAGGCGCGCGACACTCACTACGAGGACGCCGGCAAGGCGATCCTGATGTCCAATCTCTCGCTGCCGCCGACGACGCGATGACGGAACCCTGATGCATGGCGTGCGTTGCGGTCATTGAGGGCGACTGCGACAGGGAGACGATCATGCCTCGCGGGGACAAGTCGAGCTATAGCAACAAGCAGAAGCGCCAGGCCGAGCACATCGAGGAAGGTTACGAGGATCGCGGCGTCGGCAAGAAGGAAGCGGAGCGGCGCGCCTGGGCGACCGTGAACAAGGAGACCGGCGGCGGCAAGCGGAGCGGCTCCGGGCGCGGCAAGCGCAAGAGCAACGTCTCGTCCAAGCGTGGCGGTCGCATCGGCGGACCGCGCGGCGGCAAGGCTGCTGCCAGCCGGCCGGCCGCGGCAAGGTCGCGTTCGGCCAAGAAGGCCGCGGCCACCCGCAAGCGTCACGCGACGAAGCGGTCTAAAGCGCGAAAATCCTCGCGCCGGAAATAGCGTTTCCACTCCCCCTCAGCGGCGCCTTATCATCGGCCTCGGAGAGGGGCAATGAAGAGCATCGCCGCAAAGCGCAGCAAGGGATTGTAGGTGTGTAGGGTGGGCAAAGGCGCACTTGCGCCGTGCCCACCATCTATCATCCACTCGACAAGCTGGTGGGCACGCTTCGCTTTGCCCACCCTACGATTTTCTCAACCGTCATTGCGAGGAGCGTCAGCGACGAAGCAATCCAGACTGTTACCGCAGAGGCATTCTGGATTGCTTCGCGGAGCCTGTCATCGGGCCGCGCATTCGCGCGGACCCGTTGGCTCGCAATGACGGTGGCGATGCCTAAGCCACCATCGCCGTCTGCAAGTCGGATACGCTGTCGACGTCGCATTGCGCCTGCAACAGCTCCACCACTTCGGCATTGGGCCGCGCGCGGCTGAACAGGAAGCCCTGGCCTTCGTGGCAACCTTCGGCGCGCAGGCAGGACAGCTCGGCTTTGGTTTCCACGCCCTCCGCGGTGATGGTGACGCCGAGGCCCATGCCCAGGCTCGCAATCGAGCGGATGATCGCCTGCGCATCGCGGTTGGCATCGAGGTCGCGCACAAAGGACTGATCGATCTTGATCTTGTCGAAGGGAAAGCTGCGCAGGTAGCTCAGGCTCGAATAGCCGGTGCCGAAATCGTCCATCGAGATGCGCACGCCGAGCGCGCGCAGCGCATGCAGCGAAGCGAGAACCTGCTCGCTCTTCTCGAGCAGCAGCGTTTCGGTGATTTCAAGCTCGAGCCGTTTCGGCGACAGGCCGGACTGCTTCAGCGCATCCATCGCGATCGAGAGCAGGTTGGAGGTGCGGAACTGCGCCGGCGACAGGTTGACGGCGACCCGCACGTCGTCCGGCCACAGCGCCGCGTCCATGCAGGCGCGGCGCAACATCAGGACGCCAAGGGAGTTGATCAGGCCCGTCTCCTCCGCGACAGGGATGAAATCGGCGGGCGAGATCATGCCGCGTTCGGGATGCGGCCAGCGCACCAGCGCCTCGAAGCAGGTGATGCGTCCCGACGACAGGTCGATCAGCGGCTGGTAGTAGGGCTTCAGCACGTCGTTCTGGATGGCGTCGCGCAAATCGAGCTCGATCTTGCGGCGCCTCTGCGCGTGCGCATCCATGCCGGCCTCGAAGAAAGCGAAGGTCCCGCGGGATTCCGTCTTGGCGCGCGACAGCGCCATATCGGCATTCTTCAGGAGCTTGTCCGATTCGTCGCCGTCGCTGGGCGCCATCGCAATGCCGATGGTGGCGCCGATCACCACCGAATGATCGTCCAGCAGATAGGGATCGGCGATCGCCTCCAACAGCCGCCGCGCCAACAGCACCGCATCCTCGGGCCGGCTCATGCCGGTCTGGACGATGGCGAATTCGTCGGAGTTGAGCCGCGCCAGCGTGTCCTCCTCGCGCAGCGTCGAGCGCAGACGTTTTGCTACGCCACGCAATAATTTGTCGCCGATGCCGTGGCCCAGCGTGTCGTTGACCGATTTAAAATTGTCGAGGCCGAGCACCAGGACCGCGACCTTCTCGGCGCTGCGCCGCGTGTGGAGCAGGATCTCGTCCATCTGCTGGCGCAGCAGATTGCGGTTCGGCAAGCCCGTCAACCCGTCATGCTGGGCGAGAAAGGCAAGCCGCGCCTCGGCGCGCTTGCGCTCGGTGATGTCCATCAGCGCCAGCAACACCGCGGGGCGCTCGTTATAGACCAGGTCGCGCGAATAGATCGCAAGATCGATCAGGGTGCCGTCGGCCTTGACATGCTTCCATGTCCGCGCCGCCTGCTCCTCGCTGGAGAGGTCGCCCGCCCACGGCGCGTCGGTGTCGAAGGCCTGCAGGCTCTTGATGGTGAGCTTCTGGAAATCGGCGCGGCTGTAGCCGTAATGCTCGACCGCGGCGTCGTTGACGGCGAGGATGTGTTCGCCGTCGAGCGCGCATACGATCATCGGCACCGGATTGGAATCGAACAGCAGGCGGAACGAGGCCTCGCGCTGCTTCAGCTCGGTGATGTCGACGCGCAGACCGATGACGCCGCCGCCATCGGTGAGCCGTTCCTCGATCAGGATGACGCGGCCGTCGGCGAGTCTTTGTTCATGCCGATCGCCGGGCTGACGCATACGGCTCAGCCGCTCGGCGATCCACTCCTCCTCGCGGCCGATCGCCTCGGGATAATCGCCGCGCGCAACGCCAATTCGGATGGTGTCGGCGAGCTTTGCGCCGGGTTTGAACAGGTCGGCGCTGCGGCTATATATCTCGGCGTATTTCTTGTTCCAGAGAACGTAGCGGCCTTCGTCATCGAGGAAAACGATGCCCTGCGGCATGATATCGATCGCCTCGCGCAGCCGCTCGTGGGATTTGCGCGCCTCGGCAAGCACAGCCTCGGCTTCCGCGCGCGTGCGCTCGATCTCGGCGCCATCGGTCTTCGCGCGCAAGGCGCGAACCGAAGTCTCTGCGCTACGATGGGGCCGCCCAAAAACCCGGGCGGTCGACGCCAAGGCGCGTTTCTTCTTTGTCGGCCGCATCTTCGGCATGACCGTCTCAACTAGCATTCTGCGCCGCAGTTGTCGGCCAAGTCTCTGAAAAAATGGTATCTTCTTGCCAGGAGATTCCCGGTGGCGGCCAATGCTCCCGCTTCGGCGCCGGTTCCGTGTGGCGGTTTGCGAGGCGAATCCTCTGTCCGGACATACACCCAGGGTTGCATCACAACTTCCGATAGGCCGAATTCGCTATCATACGATGACGATTGCATGAAGAGCGTCGAGATTGCCCAGGGAAAGCGCGAATCGGCTTTCGCACGATCGAATCTTGATCAATGAAGAACAGGGTTATCGCGCGGTTAAGAACGGCGCTTCGCAGCCTGCATCATTGCAGATCGCAAATCGGCCAACTCGAAATTTCGATCGTCACATTGCGCGCGCCGTTGCGCTGGACCAGCATCGCCTGTGGATCGAAGGTGCCGCTCGGCGCAGGATCATCAATCAATTGCGACTAGCGCCGGCTGCCCCCTTCCCTGTACCAATTCCGGGCGAATAGAGTGAGCCGATGCACGCCCGCCCGATTCTGATCCCGCTCCTGATCGCGTTTATCGCCGGCACCCTGCCGGCGCTGGCGCAGGACAAGGGCACGCTCAACCCCGACCCGCTGCCGCCGCTGGCCAATCCCAACGATCCCAAGATCGGCGCCAAGCAGCTATTCGCGCGAAAGCTGCTGCCGTCGGCGCAACCGACGAAGGTGATAGGCGCCTACGCCAAGGGCTGCATCGCCGGCGCCGCGCAGATGCCGCTCAACGGCGATACCTGGCAGGTGATGCGGCTGTCGCGCAACCGCTATTGGGGATACCCGGACACGATAGCGCTGTTGAAGCGGCTTTCGGTCAATGCGCACAGGGATGCCGGCTGGCCCGGCATTCTCGTGGGCGACATCGGTCAGCCGCGCGGCGGACCGGCACTGACGGGACATGCCAGCCATCAGATCGGGCTCGATGCCGATGTCTGGCTGACGCCGATGCCGGATCATCTGCTCTCGCGCGAGGATCGCGAGGAGATGTCGGCGACCATGATGGTGCGGAGCGACCGGCTCGATATCGATCCGAAAGCCTGGACGCCGCAGCACTGGAAGGTGATCCGCGATGCCGCAATGGAGCCCGCCGTGCAACGCATCTTCGTCAATGCCGCGATCAAGAAGGCGTTGTGCCGCGAGGCCAAGGGCGATCGCAGCTGGCTGGAAAAAGTCCGGCCCTGGTTCGGCCACGACTATCATTTCCACATTCGCCTGAGATGCCCGCCCGGTGCCACCGAATGCAAAGGCCAGACGGACCAAGGCGGCGGCGAAGGCTGCAAGCCTTCCGATCTCGCCTACTGGTTCAAGGATTCGATCCTCCACCCCAAGCCCCCGCCGGGACCGCCGAAGCCACCTCCGCCGGGCATCACGCTGGCGCAATTGCCGCCCGCCTGCAAAGGCGTGCTGAACGCGCCGAACGCCAAGCCACAATGACGTGCGCAGAGCCGGGCTATGTTCACGCCGGCCACCTGCGCTGAGATCCAGTGCCGCCGCCCACGCCGCAGGCGCACGGCTTCGATCGGGACGATGGTCCCAACCTCCCCGTTTCATCAAACAGCCGCACTTCGCGTGGTATTTTCCCGCGTGGCTTCATCAATTGTGAGAACGAACATGCGCCTCAGTGCACGCAATCAGCTCAACGGCACCGTCGTCGAAGTGAAGAAGGGCGCGACCACCTCGCATGTCCGCGTCGACATCGGGGGCGGCAAGATCGTGACCTCCTCCATCACCAATGAGTCGGTCGACGAATTAGGCATCAAGGTGAAGGACAGTGTAACTGTCGTGATCAAGGCCTCCGACGTCATGATTGGGGTGGATTGATCATGCTGCGCGGCGCATCGGTTGCCGCGCTGCTGCTCGTCTCGATGGCCCAGGCGTGGGCGGAGGAGCCGAGCGGCTGCGACAAGTTCAAATGGAATATCGACCATGAGCGCGCCGCGCTCACGGCGTCCGATCGAGCCAAGCTCGAATCGGGCGCCGAGCTCACCGCGTTGCCGGCAAGCGGCCTGATCCTGAACCTGGTCGCGCTGGCGGACGCAAGACTGCCGACGCCGCCGGAGCGCGCGCCGAAGGACGGCACCTTTGCCGGATTCGCGCGCTTTACGACCGCGCCCAAAGCCGGCGTCTACACCATCAGCGTATCGGCCGGCGCCTGGGTCGACGTGGTGCAGGGCGGGCATTTCCTCAAACCGAGGGGATTCAGCGGCGCGACCGATTGCGAGGGCATCCGCAAGACCGTGAAATATGAGCTCGCCGCCAGCCCCTTCGTGCTGCAAATATCCGGCTCCAGGGAGAACTCGATCTCGGTCGCAGTCCTGCCCTCGGGCGAATAGCCGATTGGCCGCCTTTACGGCGGCAGTGAGCCTGCTATTGTCCCGTCCAGCGAAATCCCAAGCCGCCGTAAGCTGTTAGGGATTGGGCGGAACGGCGCTTCCTCGGCCCTCGCATCCCACATTGAATCGACGCCTGACTTGCGCGCTGGGTAGCCTCGCGAGCGCAAGCATGCATGGAGCGCCCCGATGTATCGTGTTGTCGCTTTCTTTGCAGCCTTCGCCATCCTGTGGGGATCGGCCTTTTCGCCCGCCAGCGCCGGGGACAAAACCCTCACTGTATTCGCCGCCGCTTCGATGAAGAACGCGCTCGATGATATCGACGCCGCCTTCACCGCCAGGACCGGCGTCAAGGTGACTGCCAGCTATGCCGCGAGTTCGATGCTCGCGAAGCAGATCGAGCAGGGTGCGCCCGCCGACATCTTCGTCTCCGCCGACACCGACTGGATGGACTACGCTATAGCCAAGAAGAACATCAACGAGCCGACCCGGGTGAACCTGCTCGGCAACAGCATCGTGCTGATCGCGCCGAAGGATTCCAAGATCGATCAGGTGACGATCGCCCAGGGCTTCGATCTCGCCAAGCTCGCCGGCGACGGCAAGATCGCAACCGGCGATGTGAAATCGGTGCCGGTCGGCAAATATGCCAAAGCCGCGCTGGAAAAGCTCGGCGCATGGCAAGCCGCGGAGCCGAAATTCGCGATGGCAGACAGCGTGCGCGCCGCGCTGACGCTGGTGGCGCGCGGCGAGGCCGTGCTCGGCATCGTCTATTCCACCGACGCAAAGGTCGAACCCGGCGTGAAGATCGTCGGCACTTTCCCGGCCGATTCGCACCCGCCGATCATCTATCCGGTCGCCGCGACCTCGACCGCCAAGAGCGAAGCGAAGGAGTATCTCGATTATCTGCATTCCTCGGCAGCGAAGACGGTGCTGGAGAAATACGGCTTCACCTATCTGCTCAAGCCGACGTCCTGAGGTATTGGCCGAAAATGCGGTCTAACCGTCAAGCTCGTCATGCCCGGCCCCGTGCCGGGCATCCACGTCTTGGTTGTCCGGATGAAGTAAAGACGTGGATGGCCGGGCCTTCGCCGCGCCGAAGGGGCTTCGGCCCCGCAGGCGGGACAAGCCCGGCCATGACGACGCCGAAGCGCTTGCGCCAAAGCCGATTGGCCGTATGCGATTGCCCTGTCGCCGACGGGGAGAGGTGAAGAGACGTGTTCGATATCACACCCACGGAATGGACGGCGATCCTGCTCTCGATCAGAGTCGCCACGGTGGCGACGCTGGTGGCGACCCCGCTCGGCATCGCGGTGGCTTTCCTGCTGGCGCGGCGCGACTTCTGGGGAAAATCGCTCGTTGATGCGCTCGTGCATCTGCCGCTGGTGCTGCCGCCGGTCGTCACCGGCTATCTGCTGCTGCTCGCCTTCGGCCGCCGCGGCCCGATCGGCGCGTTTCTCGCCGATCATTTCGGCATCGTGTTCGCCTTCCGCTGGACCGGCGCCGCGCTCTCCTGTGGCGTGATGTCGTTTCCACTTCTGGTGCGGCCGATCCGGCTTTCGATCGAGGCCGTCGATCGCAAGCTGGAGCAGGCCGCCGAGACGCTCGGCGCCGCGCCCTGGCGGGTGTTCTTCAATGTCACCCTGCCGCTGGCTTTGCCCGGCGTGCTCGCCGGCATGGTGCTCGGCTTCGCCAAGGCGATCGGGGAGTTCGGCGCCACCATCACCTTCGTATCGAATATTCCGGGCGAGACCCAGACCATCTCGTCGGCGATCTATTCGCTGATCCAGACGCCCGATGGCGACACCGCGGCACTGCGGCTCGTGGTCGTCTCCGCCATCATCGCGATCGCGGCGCTGATCGGCGCCGAAGTGTTCGCGCGACGCGCGACGCAACGCCTGCACGGGAACTGACCATGCTACGCGTCGATGTGACCAAGAAGCTCGGCGAGTTCTCGCTCGAGGCCACGTTCGAGAGCGAAGGCCGCGTTACCGGTCTGTTCGGCGCCTCGGGCGCCGGCAAGACCTCGCTGGTCAACATGATCGCCGGGCTCTTGCGGCCCGATCGCGGCACCATCGCGATCGATGGCGAG
>Ga0070684_100004930_pt1 | contig 10186 bp, 8 predicted proteins | sample KBSC723LmetaG_FD_65653 | JGI IMG/M metagenome (GOLD analysis project Ga0070684, IMG submission 65653) | Corn rhizosphere microbial communities from Kellogg Biological Station, Michigan, USA - KBS C7.2-3L metaG | ecosystem: Host-associated > Plants > Roots > Rhizosphere ...
GGAAATCGCGAAAAAGCTCGCAGTTTGCCGGAGCCAAAACTCGTCGGGAATTACCCTACGAGTGCACTGATTTCGGCGCCTAAAACGCCAGACCAACCACGAAGCGCACCGTAATCAGCGGGTTGCTTTTTGGGCGCACGGCGTCGGCATCGTGGTTGCCCAGAACTCGCTTCGCCCCCACGCCGGTTCCGACCACAAAGCGCTTTCGCGCCCCGAGCAGGAAGTTGTAGTCGGCGAGCAATCCAATTGTGTTGTAGTCGAGTCCGGAGCGAACGTCGCCGGCGGTCGAGCCGATCAGCGTGCTGTATCGCGAGTGACTGACGCTGACGCCAATAGCCAGCCCCTCGAGGACGACTTCGGACGGATAATACCGGAGTTTGGCATCAAAGGTGGTATATCGGTCATGCCGGAGCGCCGTGTACGACGCCGCGCCACCAACGGTAATTCCGGACGCCACGGCCGACTCGACCTCGGCTGCGGCGATGTTGAACGGAATGCCCAGCGGGTTCACCGCAACGTACGTCCGATACGGAATCGGAACGCGCGAGCTGGAGCTCTGTCCCTGGGCCGGAAGCGCTGCTCCAAGTAGGAGCAAACCACAACCAATCAAACGCCGCACGATGCTCTCCTCTTCGGTTGAATGAGTCGACGAGGAAGGTAGCTCCCCGACTTGGACGCGTGCATTGAGGAAATGCCACATCGCCTCTCCTCCAGGTTAGCTTTCGCCATTCCGGCCGCGAGCATCGAATCGCGGTACTTCACGTTGGCGAGTCCCGTTCGATGAACATTGAAATCACTCCAAAAAAGACCGACGGCCTGGAACGCCTGATCGAGGTCACGGTCCCGGTTGAAACCGTGCGCGACGCCGAAAATCAGGCGGCGCAGCGCTACGCGTCGAGCGTGCGTCTCCCCGGCTTCCGTCCCGGGAAAGCGCCGCCGGCGATGGTGAAAAAGCGTTTCAAGGACGCCATTCGTCAGCAGGTCATCGAAACGCTGGTCCAGGAGGCCTTCAAGGAGGTCATGGACCGCGAGCAGCTGAAGGTCGCGTCCCAGCCCCATGTGCACGAACTGAAGTTCGAGGAGGGACAGCCGCTCAGCTTCGAGCTCCACGTCGAAGTTCGGCCGGAAATCGAGCTGGCCCGCACCCAGGGCTTCCGGGTCGCTCGGACGCAGTCGACCGTGAGCGACGAAAACGTCCGCGAGCAGATCGAGCAAATGCGCGAGCAGAAGGCATCGTGGAGCCCGATCGAGGAAAAGCCCGCACCCGGCGATATGGTGCGCGTTCAGCTGAGTACAGCGGATGAGTCCGGCGGTTTCCCGGAGCCTCGCGAGTATCCGCTCGTCCTCGGCGGAGGTCAGGCGATTCCCGGGGTCGAGGAGCTGATCATGCAGCTCAAGCCCGGCGAAGAGGCGGAACAGTCCGTTCGCTGGCCCGAGGACTTCCCCGACGAGACGCAGCGCGGAAAGACCAAGCCCGTTCGCGTGAAACTGCTCGACGTGAAGCGGAAGACACTGCCGACGCTCGACGACGCCTTCGCGCGCGAGGTCGGCGACTTCGAGTCATTGGCCGCGCTTAGCGCGGCCGTTCGAAAAGATCTCGAGGACCACGCCGGCCGCGACGCTGACGCGAGCGTCCGGCAGCAGTTGGTGGATCAAATCGCCGCGGCCAATCCGTTCGACATCCCGGCGAGCTGGGTCAACCAGATGATCGACGGTTACGTCCAGGCATACCAGATCCCCGAAGAAGAGCGCTCTCGCTTCCAGAACGAGTTCCGCCCGGTCGCCGAGCGACAGGTTCGGCGCGACCTGATCGTTGACACGATCGCCGAGCGGGAGAGTCTCAAAGCGAGCGAGGCAGACATCGACGATCGTGTCGCCGACGTCGCCTCCAAACGCGGTGCCGATCCCGGTCAGGTGTATGCATCATTGCAGAAGGCCGGACGTCTGCGTGAGATCGAACAGAGCATCACGGAAGAGAAGGTCTTCAAGTGGCTGCTCGAGCGAAACGAGATCGGCTGACCCTTCACCCCTCAACACGCTCCTTATGGCCATCGGGCCGACGCCATCAGCGACTGTCGACTTCTAGCCACTACCAGCCATGCCGACGATTTATCCCCCGTATGTGATCGAGCGCTCGCCACGCGGCGAACGGAGCTACGACATCTTCAGCCGCCTGCTGATGGACCGCATCATCTTCCTCGGCACCCCGGTGAACGATGACGTGGCCAACATCATCATCGCGCAGCTGCTCTTCCTCGAGGCGGACAATCCGGACCGCGACATCTTCCTCTACATCAACTCTCCGGGCGGCAGCGTCTCGGCGGGGCTCGCGATCTACGACACGATGCAGTACCTCAAGTCCCCGGTGAACACGATCTGCATGGGACTCGCGGCCAGCATGGGCGCGTTTCTCCTCGCCGGTGGCCGCAAGGGCAAGCGCTCGGCGCTCCCGCATTCGCGAATCATGATTCACCAACCGTCGCAGCAGGGCGGTGGCGGGACCGCGTCGGACATCGAGATCCAGGCAAAAGAGATCCTGTACCTGCGTGGCAAGCTGAACGAGCTTTGGACGAAGCACACGGGCCAGCCGCTGGAACGGATCGAGCGCGATACGGACCGCGACCGCTACCTCTCGGCAGACGAAGCGCAGGAGTACGGCATCGTGGACAACGTCATTTCGCACCGCGGTGAAGTCATCGAACCGAGCGCATTGGCGGCGGTTACGAAGTAGCCGCCCACCTGTCAAAAACCTTTACAGCCATCGTTCGTCTCTTGCTTGGTCGCTGCCTGACATTTAACTCTCAATCGTGTACCGACCGATCGCCCGTATTCCCGCCGCCCCCGCCCTGCTTCGCCGGCTGAGAATCAGCCGCTCCGAAGTCCCTGCCTTCCCCGCTGAGTGATCTGTCATGTCGCACGACAAACACCTTCGTTGTTCGTTCTGCGGAAAGTCCAAGGACTCGGTTCGGAAGTTCATCTCCGGCCCATCGGTTTACATCTGCAACGAGTGCATCGCGCTCTGCAATGAGATCCTTGCGGAGGACGAGGAGCGCGAGGTCGCTGAAGCGATCACTCAGGTTCCCACTCCACAAGAAATCAAGGACACTCTCGACCAGTACGTCATCGGTCAGGAGAAAGCGAAAAAGGCGCTGTCGGTCGCGGTCTACAATCACTACAAGCGCATCAACTCCGCGTCGCTACGCGACGACGATGTCGAGCTCGACAAGTCGAACATCCTGCTGATCGGCCCGACCGGCGTCGGCAAGACTTTGCTCGCGCAAACGCTCGCGCGAATCCTCGACGTGCCGTTCACGATCGCCGATGCGACGACGCTGACCGAAGCCGGCTATGTCGGCGAAGACGTCGAGAACATTCTCGTCCGGCTGCTCCAAGCCGGCGATTTCAACGTCGCCGAGTGCGAGCGCGGCATCGTCTACATCGACGAGATCGATAAGATTGCCCGGAAGTCCGAGAACCCGAGTATCACGCGCGACGTCTCGGGTGAAGGCGTTCAGCAGGCCCTGCTCAAGATTCTGGAGGGAACGGTCGCCAGCGTTCCGCCGCAGGGCGGCCGCAAGCACCCGCAGCAGGAGTACATCCAGATCAACACGAAGGACATCCTGTTCATCTGCGGCGGCGCGTTCGACGGTCTCGAGAAGATCATCGAGGCGCGTACGGGTCGTCGTCAGATCGGCTTCGGCAAGGCCGACGACGGACGCTCCCCGACGCAGATGAAGAACCCATTCGCCGAGGTCGAGCCGGACGATCTGCTCCGCTTCGGGTTGATCCCCGAATTGGTCGGCCGCCTTCCCGTGGCCGTCGCGCTCGAGGCGTTGGACGAGGAAGCACTGGTCCGCATCCTGAAAGAGCCGAAGAACGCGCTCACCAAGCAGTACGCGAAGCTGTTCGAGCTCGAAGAAGTGAAGCTCACCTTCGAGGACAGCGCCCTCCGCGCGATCTCGCAGAAAGCCCTCAAGCGCGGCACCGGCGCCCGCGGTCTCCGCGCCATTCTCGAGGAGCTGCTCACCGACGTGATGTTCGACCTGCCGACGCGCGAGGATGTCGAGGAGGTCAAGGTGACGGAGAGCTCCGTGATGAATGGCACGGCGCCGCTTTTGGAGATTTCGCCGCAGCGGAAGAAGAAGGAAGCCTAGAGAGGTGTGCGTACGCGCGGCCCTCGCGGGCCGCGCTGTGCGTAAGGCCCTTCGGGCCTGTGTGTAAGGCCCTTCGGGCCTGTGAGAACGCTCGCTTCGCTCGCTGTGAATAACAACAAAGGGGCGCCGCTTTGCGGCGCCCCTTTCCTATTCCGCTGCCGTTACACATAGCGCGGCGCCAGCCGCGCGTACACACAGCGAGCGCAAGCGAGCATACGCACCCGTAAGTATCTTACCCCCATGTCCTCCCGTCCCGCCGTCCTCCCCCTCCGCGACGTCGTCGTCTTTCCGTACGTCGCCATGCCGCTGCTCGTCGGGCGACAGGCGTCGTTGGCGGCCATCGAAGCGGCGGCGGCGGAGAGTGGGATGCTCTTCTTGGTGACGCAGCGAAGCGCTGACACCGAGGAGCCGGCGGCGGGAGATCTGCACCGCGTTGGGGTTCTCGCCCGCATCGTGCAAGCGACGCGACAGGCAAATGGGACGGCGCGAATTCTCGTCGAAGGCATGTCGCGAGCGCGGGTCACGCGCTATGTGCCGGCCACGGGATTCATGCGCGCGACGCTCGCCGAGGAGTCGGAGACGCCCGTCGCCGACCCCGAGGCGCTCAACGTTCTGACGCGACGCGTCCTCGCGCTGTTCGAGGAGTACGTCTCACTGCATCGCCGAATCCCCAATGAAGTGATCGCCCTCGTGCAGGGCGCGGATTCGCTGGTGCGGCAGGCTTACGGCATCGCCGCGCACCTCGCCGTACGTGTCGACGTGCGACAGGAGCTTCTCGCGGCGCCGAACATTCCCGCGCTGTTGGAAGCGCTGAACCAGGTTCTCGCCAGCGAAACGGAGCTGCTTCGCCTCGAGCGAAAGCTCGACGAAGAAGTCCGCGGTTCGCTCTTCCAGAATCAGCGCGAGTTCTACCTGCAGGAACAGCTCAAGGCCATCCACCGCGAGCTCGGGCAGGACGAAGGCGACGATGTGATGGAGCTCGAGCAGCGAATCGAGGCGAGGAAACTGCCCGATACCATCAAGGCACGCACGATGCGCGAGGTGCGGAAGCTCCGCCGCATGTCGCCGCTGTCCCCCGAATCGACCGTCACGCGCAACTTCGTCGACTGGATGCTCGGCCTGCCGTGGACCGAGCGTACGGATGACATCCTCGACGTCGCGCACGCGCGACGGATCCTCGACGAGGATCACTATGGCCTCGAGGAAGTGAAGGACCGAATCCTCGACTATATCGGCGTGCTGTCGCTCGTCGAACGGATGGAAGGACCCATCCTCTGTCTCGTCGGACCACCCGGCGTCGGCAAGACGTCGCTCGGCCGCTCGATCGCGCGCGCGCTCGGACGCCGCTTCGTTCGCATGTCGCTCGGCGGCGTACGAGACGAAGCGGAGATTCGCGGGCATCGACGTACCTACATCGGGTCGATGCCCGGCCGCGTCATCCAGGCGATGCGCCGCGCCGAAGTGATCAACCCGGTGATTCTCCTCGACGAGATCGATAAACTCGGCAGCGATTATCGCGGTGATCCATCCGCGGCTCTTCTCGAGGTGCTCGATCCGGAGCAGAATCGCGCGTTCAACGATCACTACCTCGAGGTCGATTACGACCTCTCTCAGGTGCTCTTCCTGACGACGGCGAACTATCTGCCGCAGATCCCGGAGCCGCTGCGTGATCGGATGGAGATCATCCGGCTGGCCGGCTATCTCGATCAAGAGAAGTTCGCCATCGCGCGACAGTTCCTCGTCCCGAAGCAGCTTCGCGCCAACGGCCTCGACCCGAGCCTCGTCGAGTGGGAACCCGACGTCATTCCGACGATCGTTCACGAGTACACACGCGAAGCGGGTGTCCGAGAGCTCGAGCGCCGGCTTGGCAGAATCGCTCGCAAGTTGGCGCGGCGGCGCGCCGAGTTGGGCGAGCGACGGGCGAGCGACGCATCCCCCGCGCCGAAAGCGACGGTGCGCCGCGCCGAGCTGAATGACCTGCTCGGTACGCCGCCCTACGACGCCGCCCTTCTCACGCTCGACCACAAAGTGGGCGTCGTGACCGGCCTCGCCTACACTGCCGTCGGTGGCGACGTGCTCGAGATCGAGGTCAGTGTGATCGCCGGTCGTGGCAAGCTTCAGCTCACGGGGACGCTCGGCGACGTGATGAAAGAGTCGGCGAGCGCGGCGCTCAGCTACGCGCGGGCGCGTGCCGGTGTGCTCGGCATCGATCGGAATTTTTATCGCACGCGCGACATGCACATCCACATTCCGGCGGGCGCCACGCCGAAGGACGGCCCGTCGGCCGGCATCGCCATCGCGACGGGGATCATCAGCGCCTTGACGGGAATTCCCGTGCGAGGCGACGTGGCGATGACCGGCGAGATCACGCTGCGCGGTCGCGTCCTCGGTATCGGTGGCCTCAAGGAGAAAGCCGTCGCCGCGCACCGTAACGGCGTTCGACACGTTCTTCTCCCGCACCAGAATCTGCGCGACCTCGAGGACCTTCCGGCTGAAGTGCGCTCGGCCGTCACGTTCCATCCGGTGCAGACGATGGACGAGGTGCTGCGGATCGCGCTCGTTCACGCGGACTTCGACGCCGAGCCGGCGGTCGTCGCCACGCACTGATGTCGCCGGCTTCGGAGCCGCTCGTCATTCGCTCCCTCGAGTTCGTCGGCGGGATGGCGAGCGTCGGCGGATGGCGGCCGCCGGCCGAGCTACCCGAGATCGCCTTCGCCGGACGCTCCAACGTCGGCAAGTCGTCGTTGCTCAACCGCCTGGTACATCGCAAGAAGCTCGCTCGCGTGAGCAATACCCCCGGTCGCACGCGGGAGGTGAACTTCTTCAAGGTGAACGGAACTTTCCTGCTGGTCGACTTGCCAGGATACGGCTACGCCCGCGTTTCAAAGGAGCGCCACGCGGAATGGCGCCCGCTCATCGAGTCGTACCTCCGCTCGACGAATCAATTGCACGGTGTCGTGCAGCTTCTCGATTCACGCCACGATCCGTCACCTGACGACCTACAGATGCTGGATTATCTCGGCGAGATCGGCGTCCCGACCATCATCGTGCTGACCAAGATCGACAAACTCGCCGCAAAAGAGCGGCAGCGTCAGCGCGCTCACATCGCGGGAATGATCGGCGCGGACGACGATCAGATCATCAGCTTCAGCGCGACATCCGGCGAAGGGCGGAACGAGCTCGCCGAGGCGATCGAGGGTTTGCTCGCTCAGGCGTCGTGGAGAGCTTGATGCGGCGCCGCCTCGCGTCGTTGGTCATCGTCGGTGTGAGCGCCGCATGTGGCGGCACGACGCCGGCGCCGCAATCGGCGCGGCCCGCGGAGCGACCAGCGGCCGCTGCGCTACCCCGGGACACGGCGCAGATTCCGGTGGGGCTTGGCACCTTGCGACAAGAGGACGTCGCGATCGTGCTCCAACCCGAAGGCGTCCACGCCGAGGCGTTTCCCCTGGATGAGTCGGTGCTGCGCACGCTGGCGCCGGACTCGTACCGAACCCTGCGTGCGCGACTCGACGTGAGCCGCGCTCAGATCACCCAGCGGGCCGCGATGCGCGGCATACGAAGTCCCCAAGTGTGGTTCCTGCGGTTCTATGGTCTGGCGCCGGACGCGCGCTTTGTGCCGACGGACATCACCGTCTCGTCGGCCGGCCGCGAGTTCCGCCCGTTCGACGTCATTCCGATCTCCGCCGGCTTTGGTACTCAGCGACTGCAACCGCGCGAGACGCAGACCGGGCTGCTGTTGTTCGAGGAAGGCCTGGATGTGAGCCAGCCACTCGTCGTGACGATGGGATCGGAACGCAACACCGACTGGGACGGGATTCTCCGACGGATCGACGCCGAGCGGGCCGCGATCCGAGGGCGTGCCGGCGCCAAAGCGCCGCGTCCCTGACTTCCCGGCGGGTGTAAACTCCGGAAGACTCTGCCGGCCAGGATTGAATGCCTTTGCTTCCGCTCCGTGGACTGCCTGATCGCTCCACTCATGCCATTGCGACGGAATGGCTCGAGAAAATCGGCGCCACCCTCGCCGACCCCAACTGCGACCGTTCGCTGCTCTGCCGGCGCGTATTGACGGAGATTTCCTATCCCGAATACGCGGCCAACTGGGAGACGGCGGTCGAGGATCGTACGCTGCCGGCCGGTACTCGTCTCGCCCTCGCGTCGACCGATCCGCGCAACATCACCCTCGAGCCCGAGTACTACGGCGAATGCGATGACGCGCGCTTCCAACGCGTGAAACCGCTGCTCTGGCTCTGGTACTCGTTCGACCACACGGTGATTGGCGGCCAGAACGTATGGTTGGGCGTCGAGCTTCGGCGGCTGTTGGCGCGTCACATCTTCAGGCGATGCGGCGAGAACTTCAAAGCGTTCCAGCACGTCGAATTCTCATTCGGCTACAACATGGAGGTCGGCGACAACGTCGTCGTACACCGCCACGTGCTGCTCGACGATCGCGGTGGTATCGTGCTCGGCAATAAGGTGTCGATCAGCGACTACGCCAACATTTACAGCCATACGCACTCGATTGTCGAACAAAAGGACGTGACGAACGCCACGACCGTAATCGAGGACGGCGTTCGCATCACCTACCACGCGACGGTTCTCGCCGGCGTGCACGTGCACGAACAAGGCATGGTCGGCGCGATGGCGCTGGCGACGAAGGACGTTCGTCCGTACCACGTTTACGTCGGAATCCCGGCCAAGAGCGTTCGCGTGAAGCCGAACGCGCCACAAGCGTCCGAGATCCTGCGGACGAGCCGCGACCGCCAGGGCGCCGATTAGAGAACGCGCATCACGTCGTCCACAGGTCCGGCGTCGCCGCTGGACAGCAATTCGACGACTTCGCGCAACGAGGCGCGCTCGCCCGGGAAGGCGAAGCGAGTCAGCGCCTCGTCGACGGTGAGCCATTCGTAGCGCTCGTGCTCTTCACCGATCGTGACATCGGCATCGCGATCGACGAACGCGGCAAACACGACGGCGAGCTCCAGCGTGCCCGTGCGCCGGATATAAAACGGCGAGACTCGCACCACATACAGCCGGTCCGGCGCGACGCCCGCTTCCTCGTGCAGCTCACGAATCGCCGCCTGCTCGGGCGTCTCACCCGGCTCGATGTGACCGTGCACGGGTTCCCATGCCGTCGGACAACGGGTTGCGCGACCGCGTTGCAACGCGAGCACACGCCACCCTTCCGGCAAGGGACGCACGACGAAAACGTCGACGGTGCCGACTTCGATGCTCGTCATCGGCTGTAACCTAGAACGCAGCGCCGCCGCGCGCGCGAGCACCGCCTCGAGATCATCGCGAACGCGTTGCACCGGATCGCGATCGAACGCGTCGAACGATGGGCCGAACCTCTGTGGTTCGTGCTCGGCGACGACCTTCTGCTCGTCGTCCGGCGAGGCGACGCGTCGAACCTCGTCGAGCGTCGTCCGGCCGGCCATCGCGTGGGCCACGCCAGACTGCCAGAGCGAGCGCATCCCGTCTTGTCGCGCCGCCTCGGCGATGCGTTCCGTCGATTCGCCCGCGGCGACGCGTTTCTCGAATTCCGGAGAGCCGGTCAGGACCTCGACGATCGCGAGGCGCCCGTGAAAGCCGCTGCCGGAACAGACCGGACACGCCGCATCGGTACCGTTGCACTCGCCGCAGCTTCGTCGAACGAGTCGCTGCGCCACGACGCCCTTCACCGCGGTCGCGATCTTGTAGCCGGCGACGCCGATGTCGATCAGCCGAGTCACGGCGCTCGGCGCGTCGTTCGTGTGCAGCGTCGACAACACGAGGTGACCGGTCAGCGACGCCTGGATCGCGATCTCCGCGGTCTCGCGGTCGCGGATCTCGCCGATCAGTACCACGTCGGGATCCTGGCGCATGATCGAGCGCAACGCCGCGGCGAAGGTCATGCCGGCCTTTTCGTTGACTTGGACCTGGACGATTCCCGGCAGCCGGTATTCGATCGGGTCCTCGACCGTGACGATATTGACGCCGCGTTCTTTGATCTGGCGGAGTGCGGCGTAGAGGGTCGTCGTCTTGCCCGAGCCCGT
>Ga0070684_100004933_pt1 | contig 10180 bp, 12 predicted proteins | sample KBSC723LmetaG_FD_65653 | JGI IMG/M metagenome (GOLD analysis project Ga0070684, IMG submission 65653) | Corn rhizosphere microbial communities from Kellogg Biological Station, Michigan, USA - KBS C7.2-3L metaG | ecosystem: Host-associated > Plants > Roots > Rhizosphere ...
AAAGGGTATCTATTCAAAAAAGGGAAACGAATCAGGTTGGGGAAAGCGTCATGGCTATATTCGTGGTTGGGCAAAGACTGATAAGAACGGTGCATACCGATTTTTAACCTTGAAACCAGCTGCTTATCCCGGCAGAAATATTCCGGCACACATTCACGTTACCATTAAAGAACCAGATAAAAATGAATACTGGATTGATGAATATTTATTCGATGATGATCCTTTTTTGACAAAAGATGAAAGACAAAAACAGGAAAAGCGTGGTGGTAATGGGGTTATAAAACTGACGCCCGATAAAAATTATTTACACGGAAAAAGAAATATCATTCTAGGAAAAAACATTCCTGGCTACCTAACTTAAGTCTTTGCCTGTTCAAAAACCTCGAGTAAGCTGTAGGTATTAATGTGCTGTTGCCTTTTGAATGAAACATTAATCATGGCTTGGGCCACCAGGGAAGCATGAATAGGTTTTTGTGTTTTGGCAATGCCCAGTTTATTCAAAAACTGCAAAATTGGTGTACCCACTTTTTCGAATGGACGATTTTCAACTCTGTCTCCAACCAGCATTCCCGGCTGAATAATATGGATGTATTTAAAGGGTAATTGTATGATATCTCTTTCTAGTTCGCCCTTCATACGTGTATAAAACATTTTGGAATGTTCATTGGCCATTGCAGCAGATATGAGTACATAAACAGGAACATCGTTTTGTGCGGCCGATTGGGCCACAGCAAATTGATAGTTATGATCGATTTTATATTGCGCTTCTTTACTACCTGCCACTTTAAGCGTTGTACCCAGTGCAGAAAATAATACGTCTCCTTTGACCAAATGTTTCCATTGTTCCGGCGCATCGAAATCGATGATATGCTCCTCCAGCTTGGAATGATTAATTCCAGTAGTTCTTCTTGCTAAAATTTTAATCCCTGAAAACCTATCATCTTTCAAGAGCAACTGAACCAATGATGATCCAACCAACCCAGTGGCTCCGATTACTATGACTATTTGTTTCTCCATTAAGCTGGTTTCATTAAAGTTATTCAGGAAATTTATATTTAAGTTCAATCATGACCAATAGAATTCAAGTCATTAGAGGCGACATTACAAAAATAAAAGTGGATGCTATTGTAAATGCAGCAAATTCCTCACTGTTAGGAGGTGGAGGAGTTGATGGAGCTATTCATCGTGCAGGAGGACCTGCGATTCTTGAAGATTGCAAAAAAATTGTAGCCAGGCAAGGTAGGTGCAAAACAGGTGAGGCAGTCATCACCAGTGCGGGTAATTTGCCAGCAAAGTATGTTATTCATACAGTAGGACCCGTTTGGAATAGCGGTAATAATGATGAAAGAATCAAATTGTCAAATTGCTACCTCAATTCACTGCGAATTGCAGTCGAACATAATCTTAAAACCATTGCATTCCCAAACATTAGTACCGGTGTATACAGGTTTCCAAAAAAAGAAGCTGCTCAAATTTCTGTCTCATGCATTCAAAAATTTATTCTCAACAACAGTGCGATTGAACAAGTACTCATTGTTTGTTTTGATGAAGAGAATTACCAATATGTAAGTAACCAATTAAGCTTTTAACATTCTGAAATTGAGAACAGAGAAAATGTAATCAAGACCCCTGAGTTTTTAAAATGAAAACAGTTGGCAAAGCATAGTGAAGGATTCACTTTAATAAAAAAGCCCCGCACAGGCGGGGCGTGGCGTTTGGCATAGACCGTAATCAGGAAAGCTTTTTACGCAGAAAAAATATTCCTGCTGTTGCTATCAGGACAGTACTGAATTGTAAAAATTTTTTGGACTTTTGATTTTCTGGTTTATATGGTTTGTAACTGGAAACATCACCTTTTAACGCAGCTTCAATAGCTGATTCAAAATCATTGAGTGCGAGTGCCATGTCAGCGTCGTTGTCAAAAGCTTCACCGTTACTATGTTCACCATGCAAACTGATTCTGATAAATTGACTATCCAATGGACGGATTGTTACATCCACATGGTACTCCAGGTTTTTCAAAGGAAGTTGGTACCGAAATTTAAATGACTGCAATTTTTCATTTTCAGCTATAAGCTTGATGTTCGCTGCAAAAACCGGCACTGATAATAAACTCTCTTTTGCCTGGGTTTCTGTGGCTTCAACAAAAGATTCGAGTGAAAGAAAATTTTGACGAGGCATGGCTTTTCATTTATTGGTTTACGGATCGGTTTGCATCGCTAAAATTAGAGGTCCCTATTTAAAAAAACAATCGGTAAATCCTTTAAATTGACTGGTAAAAACACGTTTAAACGTTAGTAGAAACGGACTTATCACTCCAGTGAATCCATGGTTTATTCAGTAAGCTATAGTTTTATGGCACTTGGTTTGCCACCCACATACTATGGCAACAATACATATATCTGCACAGGATTTTAAGGACAAAATTTTCAATTACGAAACAGAGCAAGAATGGAAATACCAAGGCGATAAAGCTGCTATCATTGATTTTTATGCAGACTGGTGCGGACCCTGCAAATCAATTGCACCTGTCCTTGAAGAATTATCGGAACAATACAAAGATGATTTAATCATCTACAAGATCGATACAGATAAAGAAATGGAATTATCTTCTCTATTTGGTATCCAAAGTATTCCCACGTTATTATTTATACCAGTTAATGGCAATCCGATGGTTCAAAAAGGTGCATTGCCAAAAAATGTACTTCAGCAAATAATTGATGAACGCCTATTACAAACCAGTGAACTAAATAAATAATCTACTTTCAAAAATTATTGTCTTTTCGCAGGACTCAACCGCCCAAATGAATCTTTTTGTGTAATGGTCAAATTCATGGCGTTGCCCCAGGTATTAATACCTGCATATGAACTTTTACCATTTACATGCATAGGCGCACCAATGCTGCCAAATGTTGCCAGACTCGTTCCGGTGCCTACAGCGCCGCTGCCGGTTTGCGTCCCAGACGTAACAGCACCACTTGGATTTAGGATAATATGTCCGTTAGAAAAACCATATGCTCTTTTAGGCATGCCTACAATTCCTGAGTGGTTAAATTGAATATTGGCCCCATTTGCCCTTGCACTTAGAGTAGTCAATAATGGGTCAGAAACTACATAATTGTTTCTCCACGTTGACAGCCCTGATGCAGTTCCTTTTGCAGCATAACTACTACTTGAATTTAATGTTAACGTATTTGAACTACCACTGTTCCCTTTATTTGTTGCAACAGGGTTTTTGTGTTGCTGTACTGTGCTTTCCTTTTTTGATTTTGTTTGTGAAAGTGCATTTGCACTTACAAGAAGAAAAAATCCTGCACACAAGATCATTCTTTTCATAACCTTCTTTTTATTAGGTACCGCAAACGGATTGCCATTGTTAGTAAATAAGGGTGATTTTTATTTAATGCTCTATTTTTTATCAGCGTTCTCTTCACTCGACATCCTACAAATCCATTGCTGTACCTGTATATTTGAAGAATGCAATCGACGGCTTCAGATTTATGGACCACAATTCATGAGTATTTGCCACAACTGAAATTGTTACCCGAAGAACGATCTTCTATGAAGCCCTTACCCAATAAATGGAGTAAAAAAGAAGTCATTGGTCACTTGGTTGACTCAGCACAAAACAATATTCGGAGATTTATCGTTGCACAATACGACACCAATCCTTTGATTGTGTATCGACAGGATGATTGGGTGAGTATTAATAACTATCAATCGTATCAACTGGAAGATCTGGTGCAACTTTGGTATTTACTTAATAAACAGATTTGCTCAATATTAAGCAACACGTCGCAGGACGTTCTTCAAAGAACCTGCCAGACTGAATCTTTGCACACTATTGAATGGCTCGCAAAAGATTATATCAAGCACATGAAACATCACCTGCACTATGTACTAAACTTAACTTCGATTCCCTATCCTTAATAGCTGCAAACTTATCGACGCTGCCTAATTTGGTCTTGCCATCCGTTTCTCCACATACCGATTTTTAAAACTTCCAAATCAATAAAGGTCTCAGACTAGCAATGTTGTCCTAATAACCAATAAAGCACAAAGAAAATAAGTATCGTGCTTAAACAACCACCTCCCAATTTTTTAGCGCCGTATCCCGCAATTAAAGCTCTTAACCAATTAGGCATAATAAATTTTTTCAACACAGTTTAAAAAATCATACCACAGCTTTCGAATCGATTATCAAATTGTCATTCGCGTCGGTGGCTCAATATTTTATATAGATGAGCAAGAGGGGTTTAAAGATGAAGATTGGAACGTCCAGAGTAGAAAATTTTAGTGATGGTGTGATTTCGATTATCATTACCATTATGGTATTGACCATAAAAATTCCTGATATCACGCCAGATATTAATAAATCTGCCTCGCCCTGGATGTTCAGGCACCATTTAGAACAGCTGTGGCCTTACCTAATCACCTATGCCTTTAGTTTTATGATGATCGGAATTTTCTGGCTTAACCATCATCATATGTTCCATTTGCTAGAAAAAACCGACGAAGCGTTGCTTATTCAAAATATGTTTTTCCTCTTTTGGATGAGCCTGATACCCCTGGGGACCGCTATGGTAAGCGCCAACCCAAAAATGCCACAGTCTGCCGCGTTATATGGGGCGATTATGTTGTTAACCACGATATCATTTGCAGTTATGCGAGTGCATACCTTAAGGAAAAACCTTGTTCATAAGGAATCAGATAACACAGTTACCGATACGGTCAGGTGGGTATCCTTTAAAGCAAAAACAAAAAGCATTATAGGATCAATTGCGTACTTATGTGCCATTCCGCTGTCCTTTATCAACGTTTATCTTGCTTATATTATTTTTCTTATTCCACCGATCATATTTTTTATTCCGGATGGAATTGATGACGAAAAGCTGGCCCAAAAAATAGAAGATAAAAATGCATAGTGTATTTATCGCCTCTTAAATGACCACGTAATCCAAAACTCTGCTATTAATTCATTCTGCTCATTAAAACCTGAAGACAAAATTTTGACAGCTTGTGGTGCTCCTGCTACAACTGCTGCTTCAACGGTTTCTTGGATAATCTTTCCTTCCTCACAAATAAACCGGGTAAGTCCTGTAGCTTTTTTGTAAAATTTTCCTTCAATAGCAATTACTAACAATGAAACTTTGGGCGAACGTTTGTATGTGTTTGCCATGGATAAAATACCTGTGCTCATTTCTGCGGCCATGCTCAGGCAAGCAAAATATGTACAACGGAAAGGATTTCGTGTAAACCATTTATAAGGAATTGAAACCACAGATTTGGCTTCATTTACAGATTCTATTTTTAACCCGGAAAAATAGGCTGCCGGCAAATTTTTCAAAAGAAACATTCGGAACTTAACTGGATTTGCTACCAATGAAAAAAATGCCCTTGAAGGCGTTTTTGGTTCGTCCGAAGCTCTCGTATTCATCAACTAAAGTTATTCTTTCTATGGTCTTTTTGAATTAGTGAGCGTTCTTTTAAAAAGTAAACTACAACACCCATTGCTGCAATGATGGTTCCATACAAAGCATACCAGCCCGTTGCTATAAAAAGAAACACCCAAACAGCAATAGAAAGAATTACAGGAAGGGGGAATAATAGCATTTTGAATGGCAGGTCTTTGTCTCCTAGTCGCCGTCTCAACAAGACTACTCCAACGGCCTGCCCAATAAATTGAATAAGAATCCGCATAGCCAAAATTGCCCTGATTACATCACCAATTGAGCGAAAGATGAAACTGAATAAAAAACCAATGGCACACAAAACAGTTAATGAGATGTAAGGAAAATCTTTTGTCGGATGAAGCTTTGAAAATATTTTAAAAAAATTTCCATCCGCAGCTGCGGCATATGGTACTCTGGAATAACCAAGTACTACTGCAAATAATGACGCCATGGCAACAAAAAGAATCAATACGGTAATTATCGCTCCGGCTTTAAGTCCATAAATACTTTCCATAAATGAACTCACTAAATGATGGTCACCCTTTTTAATAGATTGCCAGGGTAAAACGCTCATTACGCTAACATTCATCAGTAAATAAAGAATTGCAATACCGATAATGGAAATGAAGATACTGCGTGGAATATTTTTTCCTGGCTCCTTTATTTCGCCACCTAGATGACAGACATTGTAATAACCTAAATAGGCATATACGGTTTGAACCGAACCCAATCCAACTGCTCCTATAAAATTTTTATTAAAAAAAGATTTGCCTGAAGAAGGTAGTAGATGTACCTGATGATGCTGATGAGTTAATCCACTTATAATTACCCATAGAATGGTCAAGACCACGATGCTTCCAAGCACTACCGAAATTTTTCCAACAGCCTCTATTTTGCGATACAACAACAAGAAAACAACAATGATCAATCCACCTGACACCATTTTTTGTTGCCAGAAATTGAGATCGACCAGGTAAGAAAGATATTGAGCGAAGCCGATAGCACCCGATGTAACGACTAACGGTGCCTGTATGCTTGTTTGCCATACAAACAAAAAACTCATGAGCTTTCCACCCTTTTCTCCAAAAGCTATGCGATGAAAATTATAAGTACCGCCAGCCAATGGATATTTTGCACCTAACTCGCTCCATATCATCCCATCGATAAGTGCTACTATAGCACCAAAGATCCATGCCCAAATAAATATTCCGTTATGAAATAAACTTACTACCAGTGGCATCACAACAAAAGGACCAATACCCACCATATCGATCATATTGATAGCCGTTGCCTGTACTAAGCCAATCTTTCTTTTTAGTGTGTTCATGAAAAAGCAAAACTAAGGGAAGCTAAGGGCAGTAATGTTCGGCGAACGATATACATCTTCTAAGAATTGAGACATAATTAAAATGTCATTGAAAAATCTTCCAATTAAGTTTGACGAGCAAAGTTTTTAATTCCGTCAACGAGCACATCTAAATTTCGCGTAGTTGTATATACGTTTGGCGTAACCCGCACACCATGAATATTCTCCCATTCAATACCTACTGTATGTATTTTATAATTATTGAAAAGAAAACTATCCAGTTCTGCCGGCTTTTTTCCTTCAATAGAAACCATTCCAATTGCACAGCCCCACTTCGGATTGAGTGAAGTGTGCAATTTTACTTTAGGAATATTATTCACTTTATCCATCCAATAATTTTTTAAATAATGCAATCTCTTTTCCTTTCGCTCACTTCCAATCATCTCGTGAAATTCCAATGCCTTGCCAATAGCCTGCTCAATAAAAAATGGCCGGGTACCCAAATGTTCAAATTTGCGAATGTCTTCCTTCAATGGAATATCACTGGCAAATAAGGGATAAATATTTTTAATCTTATCCTTCTTTATATACATCATTCCACTCCCAATAGGTGCGTACAACCATTTATGTAAGCTGCTTGCAAAATAGTCACCGTGCAGGTCAGGAATATTAAATTTAAAATGAGCAAAACTATGCGCCCCATCCACAAGCACATCAATATTACGTTTGTGTGCTTCATCCGCAATTTTTCTTACAGGAAGAATCTGTCCATTCCAATTGATGATATGCGTGACGTTTACCACTTTTGTTTTGGGACTGAATGCATCAACATATTGTTTCACCAAATAATTTTCGTCCTCACTAGGCAATTCCAGGTTGATCCAATTGATTTTAATTCCGTCCCTGGTCTCCCTCTGCTTCCAGGCATTAACCACGTTTGGATAGTCTTGCCTGGCCGCCACAACCTCATCACCTGCCTTTAATGACAAACCAAAAATGATTGTTTCCAATCCTTCTGAGGAATTCCTGTTGATTGCAATTTCTTCAACATCACATCCTGCAAGTTTGGCAAGGTTGGCCCTTAATGTTTCTCTGCCCTGGTCCAATATTCTCCACATGTAATAGCTCGGAGCCTCATTACTGTAATCATAATAACGTTTCATTGCTTCCTGAACCGTTTTAGGCGCTGGCGAAACACCACCATTATTTAAATTTATGATTGCGGATGAAACAGTAAAGGATTGTTGTATATAGTACCAGAAGTCTTCATCGCTCGCCAGGTCATCTGGAGAGGTATTTTCTACAGATCTGATAGCCTTTTCCAGGTTTTTACTCCAGGCAGGTTTTACAATGGTAGACAAAAACGCAGTAGCAGAGAAAACGCCTGCTCTTTGTAAAAATTTACGGCGGTTAAAAGACATTGCAAGGTTTTCATAAATGTACCAAATTCCTCTGTCCCCTCATTTACCAACTAATGCGCGAAGAAATTCTTGAAATTTCGCATTCGATAAATCAACATGTACCAAGCAACCTTGCTATTATGGGCGCCTGTTGTTGTGCATCGTTCGGCTACGACGGATCACTCACTGGTGCATTCACAAATTCTTGAGGCATTTGGCGGTCATAACTACTGCTATTGTCATTTTCCCTGATCGAGTCACACATTGGTTACGCAAAATGTTTCAGCAAATAAGACTGCGGTCGATTTTGACGATAAGAATTACAGAACCCTGAATGGAGCGTCGCAAGCAATCCTGATAGCTATCGGGGCATAATAACAATGAAGCGCAGTTCACAAAAAAGATTCGGCTTAAACTGCGTTCTGATTATGAATGCATGACTTTATTAACTCGTCACTGCTTCTATCTGCTTATCCGACTCATTTTCATCATTGAACCCTGTTCTATATTGCGCCTTGTTCAACTTCAACCCGCTTCCTAAACCTTTCCAAAAACTCCTGATATCTCTGAAAAAATTTGGAACATCCTTACAGTGCCTTTATTTTTGCACTCCTTTCGGATTGAGCTATGGTGTAATGGTAGCACTACAGATTTTGGTTCTGTCTGTCTAGGTTCGAATCCTAGTAGCTCAACAAGTCCCGCCAATGTGCGGGATTTTTTATGACCAAAATTTAACTTGGCATATTGGTCACAATAAATAATTTTACACTGCATTTTTATGAAAACCTTATAAATTTGCATTCCTTAATGAACATGAGCACACATAACAAACATTTCATCTTTCATAAGCAGGCTTGCACCCGTGTGTATGATGTGTGCTTCGACATCTTCCGCTATCTATCAAGACGACGACCATGATTCTGATAGGACGACCCGCTAACCAAGGGCCCTATCAGTGAAGTTCTCCCCAGTGTTCTTGGTACAGGATTGGTTATCCATAAATCAACTATCAATTCTTTACAATAGTGGACAATCAAAATATTATCATTAGGGTGGCAACACCAGAGGATAAAAAATATGCAATCGCAATTACCGATGAGATGGAATCGTCGGCAAAAGCCAGAGGTACCGGTATTGCTAAACGTTCTCCTGAATATATTTCTCAAAAAATTGATGAAGGCAAAGCCGTAATTGCAGTTACACCTGAGGGTACTTGGGTGGGGTTTTGTTATATAGAAACCTGGGAAGGTGAATATGTGGCAAACTCTGGACTCATTGTAGCCCCTGAATTCAGAAAAGGTGGTGTGGCCAAAGCGATCAAGCAAAAAATTTTCCAACTGAGCCGCGAAAAATATCCAGAAGCAAAGATTTTTGGATTAACTACTGGCCTGGCTGTAATGAAAATAAACAGCGAGTTGGGTTATGAGCCTGTCACCTACTCCGAGCTCACGCAGGATGAAAAGTTTTGGGCTGGTTGCAAAAGCTGTGTTAATTACGATATTTTGATGAGCAAGGACAGAAAGAATTGCCTTTGTACTGCCATGTTATTTGATCCGAAAGATCATTACGAGCCCACAGAAACCCAGGAACATTTTGAAAAGAACAGCAAATTGTATGAGCGTTTGCTAAAGATCAAACAAAGCAAATTCCTGCAGCGCTTGAAAGGCTCGGATAAACCTGCAAACGAAATACGGCACGGCAACCGTAAACTCAAAATGTTTTTTTTCAATTTATTCAGTTAACCAGTTTCCTAATAAAATGAAGAAAGTTGTTCTTGGTTTCAGCGGTGGGTTAGACACATCCTACTGCGTTAAGTATTTAAGCGAAGAGAAAGGCTATGAAGTTCACAGCATTGTTGTGAATACAGGCGGCTTTACCGAAGATGAATTGAAAAAGATTGAAGATCACGCCTATAACCTGGGAGTAAAAACACATACAGCTGTTGATGCAGTTAAAGGTTATTATGATCGCATCATCAAATATTTGATCTATGGAAATGTATTAAAAAATAATACCTATCC
>Ga0070684_100004939_pt1 | contig 10178 bp, 9 predicted proteins | sample KBSC723LmetaG_FD_65653 | JGI IMG/M metagenome (GOLD analysis project Ga0070684, IMG submission 65653) | Corn rhizosphere microbial communities from Kellogg Biological Station, Michigan, USA - KBS C7.2-3L metaG | ecosystem: Host-associated > Plants > Roots > Rhizosphere ...
GTCTCTCGGCCGCTCGCGAGTGACGATCATGCCGCTGGGCGCCGATCGGGCAATGCAACTGTTCGAGGATTCGCGTGACGGCGGAAAGACCTGGTTCGTTCAGTTCAAGGCGGAGCATCGTCGAATCGCGCCGACCGATCACAGCCCGGACACTATGCCCCAAGCTGTCGCTGGAGAACTCCGACTGTAGGCGCGCAGCGCCCAAGGGAGGAGCAATAATTCGTCAAGCTGGAAGGGATCACATAGGTGTAGACCGGCTCGCTGGTGTTATTAGCTCGATTATTAACGGGTTAATAATGCGATGCTTACAAAGTGTTGCGCGCGGGCGACGCCGCCGGTAAAATCGTGGCGCCGTGAATCGTCGAAAATTCACGGCGCGCGATCACGCGCGTGCGGTCGCGATGAACGACTTCGACGCTTGCTGGCCCGGCCTTTCCCCGCCCTCCCACACAGCATTCGGAGTGTCGATGCGTTGCTCGTTTGCGACCGCTCGTCGCTGCCGCCGTTTCGGCCTCGCTATTGTTGCCGCCCTCGGCCTCGGCGTCATCACCGCGCCGGCGGCCTCGGCCCAGAACACGGACGTGATCCGCGGCCGCGTGACCAACACCGAGGGCCTCCCGCTTCCAAACGTTCGGGTCACCGCGACGTCCATCCCCGGGAACGTCACGCGCGAGATCCGCTCGAACGGACAGGGCAACTTCCAGATCGCTTTTCCCAACGGGACAGGCGACTACATCATGGGATACGCCCTCATCGGCTACGACTTCCGCCAGTTCGAGATCAAGCGCGCTGCCGACGAGGATGTTCTGATCGCCGACGCGAGGCTCTCGGTCGTCCAGTTGGACACCGTCGTGACGAGCGCCGCTGCCCAACAGCGCGTCAGCCGCAACGATCGGACGGCAGACATCAGCGGCACCGAGCAACTGGTGAGCGCCGCGAATCTCCCGATCGAGCTGATCGGCGATTTGGCCGCGATGGCCGCGTCGCTTCCCGGCGTGACGCTGGTGCCCGGGCTCGACGGCAACGCCGACGGGTTCTCGGTACTCGGGTTGGGTGCCGATCAAAGCACGACGACGCTCAACGGCATGGCGATGAACGGCAGCACCCTGCCGCGCGACGCGAACATCTCGACGTCGCTCACGACGTCACCGTATGACGGCTCTCGCGGCGGCTTCAGCGGCGCGAACTTCAACATTCGGCCCGGGTCCGGCAACAACTTTCGCGTTCGCGGGATGAGCCTGCTTGCGAATTCGCGCGGGCTCGAGTGGACGGATCCTGCCGCACAGGCGATCGGCGCGAAGTACACGAACCTCTCGCTCGGCGGGTCGTTTTCCGGCCCGATCCAGTTCAACAAATCTTTCTATAGTCTTTCCTACCAGATCGATCATCGGTCGAACGACAACCTCACGCTCATCAACACGAGCCCGATCGGTCTGCGCGCGGCGGGCGTCGCGCCGGATTCCGCCAACCGACTCCTCTCGATTCTTCAGGGCCGCAATGTTCCACTCGGCGGCGCCTTCAACCCGAATCAGGAACGCAACGGCGCGAGCGTCTTCGGCAACGTCGACTTCTCGCCGCCGAACTCGACGAGCGGGCAGTCGGTCGGGCTGACGTTCAACGCGAACTACAACAAGAGCACGTCCGTCGCGGGCGGCTCGACGATGCTTCCGTCCGCGAGCGGTGACCGCGCGAACTGGGGCGGCGGATTGCAGGGCCGACACAGCGGCTATCTCGGCATGATCCTCAGCGAGAGCCAGGCGGGTTTCAACATTTCGAAGAACTACGCCGATCCGTACGTCGAGCTGCCGTCGGGACAGGTGCTCGTCGCCTCGGATCTCGCCGGCACGAGTGGGTCGGTTCGGTCGCTCAGCTTCGGCGGCAATCAGTACATGAGCTCGAGCTCACGCTCGCTCACTGGTTCGCTGCAGAACACCCTGTCCTGGTTCGACGATCACAACAAGCACCGCATCAAGCTGTCGACGGAGCTCGGCTACAACGGCAGCTCCTTGGATCAGGGTTCGAATCTGCTCGGAACGTTCAGCTACAATTCGCTCGCCGACGTGGAGAACGCCATTCCGTCGTCATTCACGCGCACGCTGACGAATCACACGCGGACGACGGGACAGGTCACCGGAGGCATGTCGCTCGGCGATTCGTACCGCCGCAATCCGGACCTGCAGATTCAGTACAGCCTGCGGGTCGACGCGAGCCACTTCACGACGATCCCCGATTTCAACTCGAACGTCGAGCGCGTGTTCGGTCTGCGCAACGATCGCATCCCGACGCCGTTCGTGCTCAGCCCGCGCATCGGATTCTCGAAGACGCTTGGGCAGTCGAACGAGATCGCGGCGTTCACCGGAGCGTTCCGCGCGCCGCGTGCGGTGTGGCGCGGCGGTGTCGGCGTCTTCGCGAACAATGCGAGCTCCGGTCTGCTCGGCACGGCGATCGACAACACGGGACTGCCGACCGGCGTGCAGACGATCAATTGTGTTGGGCCGGCGGTTCCGATTCCCGATTGGGCGGCGTATGCGACGAACCTGTCGTCGATTCCCAGCACGTGCGCCGACGGCACGCAGGGTACGCTCTTCGCGAACTCCGCGCCGAACGTCACGGTCATCGCGAAGAACTACACGCCGCAGAAGTCGGTGCGCGGGAACACGTCGTGGACGGGCAGCGTTCTCGACGCCCGGTTCAGCACGAGTGTGGATCTCACCTACTCGATGAACCTGAACCAGCAGCGCACGGTCGACCTCAACTTTCAGCCGAACACCGCATTCCTGCTCGGCGATGACGGACGTCCGGTCTACGCGCAAGTCGCGAGCATCGTCCCGTCCACGGGAACGATCGCGTCACGCGACGCGCGAGTGTCGCAGGAATTCTCGCGGGTGTCCGAGGTCCGTTCGGATCTGCAGTCCCGCTCTGCGCAGGTGAGCTTGCGGCTGTCGCCAATTCCGCGAGGCCCGACGAGGTTCACCTGGAGTCTTGCCTACACGTATCAGAATCTTCGCGAGCAGGTCTCCGGCTTCAACAGCACTGCCGGCAATCCGCTCGACGTCATCTGGGCGACGTCGTCGCAGGGGCCGCACTCGCTCAATTACAATCTGCGCTACGACTTCTTCCGTGCCGTGCAGGTGAACTGGAGCGGCGTGTTCCGCTCGGGCAGCTACTACACGCCGATGATCCAGGGCGACGTGAACGGCGACGGCTATTTCAACGATCGCGCGTTCGTCTTCTCGCCGAGCGACGGCGGCGCGACGGCCGATCAGATGAAGCAGCTGCTCGCGACGACGAGCCCCGCGGCGCGCGAATGCCTGGACAGACAGATTGGTCACATCGCCGACCGGAACACGTGCAAAGGACCGTGGTCGTCGACAGCGACGCTCAACGTCACGATCGACCGTGTCAAGTTCCGCCTTCCGAATCGCGCGAGCGTGCAGTTCTCGCTCAGCAATCCACTCGGCGCGGCGGATCTCGCTCTCAACGGCTCGGGCCATTTGAAGGGCTGGGGACAGACGTTGGTTCCTGATTCGCGACTGCTGTATGTCCGCGGCTTCGATCCGGCGACGAAGCGCTACACGTATGACGTCAACCAGCGGTTCGGCGTGGTTCGTCCGGACCTCGTGATCAATCGCACACCGGTCGTGCTGAACACGCAGCTCAAGTTCGACGTCGGCGCGATGCGCGAGCGTCAGTCGCTCGCCCAGCAACTCGGATTCGGCCGGACGTTGCCCGGCGCGCGCTATCCGGAGCAGCTGTATCGGAGCATCGGCGCGGGCAGCGTGAACAATCCCATGGCGACGATCCTGCGGCAGCAGGATTCGTTGCAGCTCACCGCGGTGCAGGCCGACAGCATCGCATCGATGAATCGTCGTTATCTCTATCGTTCCGATTCACTCTGGGCGCCGGTCGCGAAGTATCTCGCGGGCCTACCGCAGACGTATCAGGAAGATGAGGCGTGGGCGCGGTATCTCACCGCGCGGCGCACGCAGCTCGACATGCTCGCGGGCGTAGATCCGTTAATCAACGACCTGCTGACCAAGGAGCAGAAGCGAAAGCTTCCGCAGCTCGTGATTCAGGTGCTGGATCCGGTTTATCTCGCGTCGATTCGCAACGGCTCCGGGATGTACGTCGGCGCGTCCGGGCTCGGCGGACTCGGCTCGTTCGTCTCCTTCGGCGGCGGCATGGAAATGGTCGCCGTCATGATGGCACGCCCATGAGAAACGTCATGAGAATACTGGAGATTGGCGTCGCCGTCTGCGTTCCGGCGATCGTCGCCGCACAAGGAACGGGTGCGGCCGTCCAGCCGGACACCGGCGTGCGTCGTGCGACAGCGCCGGCCGTGGGCGGCCCTCCGGTGCGTCGTATTGCGTCCGCGTCGTCGCTGTCATCGGAGCCGCTCGGGGCCGTGGGTAGCGTCGTCGAGCTGCGCGACGGACGCATCCTCGTCAACGACGTCGTGCGCCGTCGTCTGCTGCTGATGGATACGTCGCTGTCGAAGGTCGAGATCGTGCTCGATTCGATCGCCGAATCCTCGAACACGTATGGCCTGCGTCCCGGAACATTGATTCCGTATCGCGGCGATTCCGTGCTGTTCGTCGATCCCGCGTCGTACGCGATGCTCGTGCTCGATCCCGATGCGAAGATCACGCGGGTACGCTCGGTGTGGCGGGTGCAAGACGTGTTTCTCTTCGGGTCTACGACGGGCAACTACGGTTATCCGGCGACGGATGCGCAGGGAAGGATCGTCTACCGCGTGAGCGCTGTTCCTGCGCCGCCGAAGGTCGCGCCGCCGGCCGGCGTGCCGTGGTTCCCGCAGCAGCCGGATTCGGCATTCGTCGTCGCGGTGAATCTCGACACGCGCAAGCTCGATACGCTCGGCGCCATTCGAACCCCGAAGGCGCCGATGCAGATACGCCAGACGGCGGAGGGATTCTTCAGCGTCAACCAGGTGATCAACCCGCTGCCCGCAACCGACGAATGGGCCGTGCTTTCGGACGGCACCGTGGCGTTCATCCGCGGCGTCGACTACCGCATCGAGTATCGCGCGGCGGATGGCACGTTGACGTCGTCGCCGAAGCAGCCCTACGAATGGCTGCGCTTGACCGACAGTCTCAAGGACAAGCTGCTCGACTCGGTGAAGACCGCGAATCGTCGTCCGCGCCAGACCGCGTTCATCTCGTCGATGATCCGATGGGCGAATATGTACAATCGCCCGTATCCCGAGAACTTCAAGATTCCTTCGGACTATGTTCCGTCACCGGGGTTCATGAAGGAATGGCGGCTGCCGACGGATCTGAAGTTGCCGGCGAATTATATCTATGGATGTCCTCCGGGCGTCGAGCCGACAATGATCGCGAGCGCCCCGGCGCCGGCAGGCGCGTCGACGGCATCGGGCGCATCGGTGGCGATGCCCGTCGCGCCGGCGGGAATGCCGGTGATGCCGGGTGGCTTGCCCGGTGGTCCGGGCGGGACGCCGTCGTGCATTCCGTCGCCGGTGATGATCTCCGGCGGCAACGCTCCGCCCCCGCCGGAGTATCGCGACATCTCGGTGATGGAGCGAGGCGAGCTGCCGGATTATCGTCCGCCGTTTGGGAGCGGAGCGGTGCGCGCTGACGCCGACGGCAATCTCTGGGTTCGCACGAATCCATCGAAGCCGACGCCCGGTGGGCCGATTTTCGATGTCATCGACCACAGCGGCGCGATGATCGATCGCGTTCAGCTGCCGCCCGGCTATGCGATCGTCGGTTTCGGGAAGGGCCGGACGGTTTACCTCTCGATGAGAGACGCAAAAGGAATTCACGTCGCGAGAGTGCGGCTCCGCTAGAGCCTCAGTGCGCGATCGGTCGCGCTGCTAGCCGACGTGATCGACCCGTAACGGCAACCTTCGACCTTCTACTCAGAACTCAGGCCTTGACATGCAGGTAATTACCTGCCTATTATGCTGATCATAAAGGCAAGCAAATACCTGCATATCACTCTGGACCATTTACGGGAGACACGACCATGCCGGACATCCTTCACCGCGTCGGAATCAAGGCGTCGCTCGACGACGTTTACGCGGCGCTCGCCACCCGCGCCGGCCTCGCAAAGTGGTGGACCACCGACGTACGGGGCGAGAACAGCCCGGGCGCGACCGTTCAATTCCGCTTCGGCGACATCGGCGGGTTCGACATGAAGATTCTCGAGCTCGACTCGCCGAACCACGTGCTGTGGAAGGTCACCGACGGTCCCGAAGAGTGGATCGGGACGACGATCCGCTGGGACCTCAAGCAGGACGGCGAATGGACCATTCTCATGTTCAAGCACGAGAGCTGGCGCGAGCCCGTGGACTTCATGCATCACTGCAGCACGAAGTGGGCGATCTTTCTCATGAGCCTCAAGACGCTTCTCGAGAGCGGCAAGGGCGCGCCCTTCCCGAACGACGTCAAGATCGACAACTGGAACTGAGCTTCGCGGCGAACTCCATTGGCCACCAAGTCATTGCCTATCGACCGTGTCTTCAAGGCGCTTGCCGATCCGAACCGTCGGCGACTGCTCGACCTGCTGCACGAGGAGAACGGTCAGACGTTGACGTCGCTCTGCGACGAGATCGACATGACGCGCCAGGCAGTGACGCAGCATCTACAGCTGCTGGAGGAGGCCAATCTCGTCGCCGTCGTATGGCGGGGACGAGAAAAGCTCCACTATCTGAATCCCGTTCCGCTGTACGAGATCTACGAGCGCTGGATCGAGAAATTCGAGCGCAGCCGACTCACCGTGCTGCGCGACCTCAAGAAAAGCCTGGAGGCGGAAGACAATGACAAAACCTGAATTCGTATACGTGACCTATATCTCGACGACGCAGGAGAAGGTGTGGCAGGCGCTCACCGACACCGACATCGCGCGGAAATACTGGATCGGCGGGAAAGGCCCGGCGCACATGAACGTATCGGACTGGCGCGCCGGCTCGCGGTGGGAGCATCAGCGCGCGGACGAATCGCGCGCGGTGGACGTGGTGGGCAAGGTGGTCGAGAGCGCCCCGCCGCGCCGGCTGGTGCTCACGTGGGCGCGTCCCGCCGAGTTCGGCGACGAGTCGAAGCACTCGCGTGTGACCTTCGACATCGAGCCGCAGGACGGGGGAGTCGTCCGGTTGACGGTCAGCCACGAAAACCTCGCGCACGATCCGAAGATGCTCGCGAGCATCTCCGGCGGATGGCCGAGCGTGTTGTCGAATCTCAAGACGTTCCTCGAGACCGGCCGCGCGCTCGACTACACAGCGTTGCAAGCTCGCTAGAGCTTCAGCTTTCGGAGGCTGCCCGGTCGCGCCAGTCGGGATGTGTACGGTTATATGCGGCGACGAACGCCGCCGTCCCTGCGCCGTCGGGCAGCTGCCGCAGAGTATCGACGATGCCGGAGACGTCCACCGTGAACGTCTCCGTGAATGACTCTTCCAGGTCGTCACCCTCGGGCGGTTCTCTCCTCGGCGCCTCGATCTCGTTCATCTCGGATCCCGCTGCTCTGAGGTCCACGCCGACGCGCGTCAGCTGGCGTTCGAAGTCGCCCACGAGCTCTTCGATGTCGCGTCGTTGGTCCGGAGATGGCTCGTTTTTGTGCATATCGGGAGATGTCCCGTCTACGGGGCGCGCTGGAGCTCGGGCGGGACAAGCATCGCTTGGAGCTGTGCGCCTTGAGGTGTGCGGAAGACAACGATCATGTCGCCACTGCCTTGGAGCGTCTCGACGCCGTTCTGCCGGACAGTGACGCGAATGCGTTGGGCCGGCCGATCGGCAATGAACGTCGCGGTCACGATCGGGTCTGCCGTCGTCAGCTCGGCGGTCCCGGACGCGTGGAGCGTGTCGGATGCGACGCGACGCACCTCGCCACCTGCGCTCAGCGAGCCGCCCGTGGCGATCACGCGGAAGGCAGCAGAAGATGGTTCCATGCTGGCCGTGATGACGAGTGTGGGCGCGTGGGCCGCGGGACGTGAGCCGATCGTCGCCAGCGCCGCCGCGAGCGGAATCCATTTCAGACCAGGCATTGATGCCTCCTCATTGGCGTTCAATGGTACCTGCCTCGCGACGACGGCGCCATCATCTCGCAGCGGAGAGCAGCAACGAGATGGTTGCGCCCCCGACGACCAGCCACGCCGAGTTTACGCGCCACTTGAGCAGGCATACGGCGCTCACCGTCGCGATGACGAGCGTCGCGACGTCGACCACCGCCGCGCGCGTGAGCTGTACGGATACCACCGCCATCAAGGCGAGCGACGCGACGTTTACCCCATCCAGCACCGCTCGCGCGATCGGGGAATGCCGAATCCGGGGCAACACCAGGCCGCTCAACGCGACGAAGACGAACGCCGGGAGAAAAATGCCGAGCGTCGCGACGACGGCGCCCAACGAACCGCCGAGTACGTACCCAATGAAGGTGGCAGTCGTGAACACGGGACCCGGTGTGACCTGGCCGACGGCGACCGCGTCGAGCAGCTGTTGTTCGGTGAGCCAGTGCAATCGCTCCACCAGGTCGGTCCGCAGGAATGCGAGCAGCACGTAGCCGCTGCCAAACAACACTGAGCCGATCTTCAGGAAGACCGCAAACAGCGGCCAGAGGCCGAAGCCGGCGACACCCGATGCCGCGCCGACGCCGACGCCGAAGGGTACGATCGCGATCGCGCGCCGCTGCACAAACTCCGAACGTATGCTCGCCGCGCCGGCAACCGCTGACCCAAACAAGATCCACAGTTCGTTGATGCCGGCAAACGACGCGAGTGTCGCGACCGCGGTGAGCAGATAGAGCCAGCGTGACTTTAACGCGGTGTGTCCCAAACGCAGCAGCGCCTGGAAGACCACCGCGATCACGACCGGCTTGATTCCATAGAGCACGCTCGCGACAGCGGGCACGTTGTCGTAGCGGACATACGCGGCCGCGATCGCCGTGACGATCAGCGCGGCGGGCAGAATGAAACACGCACCTGCGACGATCAGCCCGAGCCATCCCGCCTGCGAATGACCGACGTGGATGGCGAGCTCGGTCGAGTTCGGCCCGGGGATGAGATTGGTGGCGCCGAGGTAGTCGAGAAACTCCTCGCGCGTGAGCCAGCCGCGCCGTCCGACGATCTCGTCTTCCATCATCGCGATGTGAGCCGCGGGGCCGCCGAACGCCGTCGTGCCGAGCTTGAGAAATACGCGCGCGACGTTGCCGAGACTCCCACGCGCCCGCGGGAGTCTCGGCAACACTATTGGATCGATCACTCGCTTCGCGGTGTTAGCCCTGCGCGGGTTTCGACGACACGACGAAGCGAAATCCGTCGGGATCGCGCAGACGGAACACCCGCGCGCCCCAACCATCCGCGGGCTCGGCGTCGAGCGTGCCCCCGGCCGCCTTCACGCGCGCGGCAACGGCATCGACATCCTGCAGCGTCGTCAATCGAAGTGAAAAGCCTTCGCCCTTTACGCGGTCCAGCCCCTTCGATCCGTCGTCCTGATTCACGAGGATGCGAACATTGCCGGCGCGCAGCGACGCGGCGAACATGCGGCCGTCGCGCTCGAATGTGCGGTCCACCGCGAAGCCGAGCACGTCGCGGTACCATGCGAGACTCTTTGCGACGTCCTTGACGGTCAACGATGCGTCCAGGCTCTCGGCGACGAACGACGACGCCGTACTGCTCGTACTCGAATCAGTGGTCATATTCGTGGATTGGGCGACGCGGTCGGCGGTCAGGCCGAAATGGCCGAGCACCTGGGCGCCGATGTTTGCGCGCTCCTCGAGAACGCCGAAGAGCAGGGCCTCGATCGAAACGAGCTGCTCTCCGCGTGCGCGCCCCCGCTCCATCGCAAGGGACAGCGCCTTCTGTGTGCGCGACGTGTACGGTAATCGCGCGTTTCGATCGATGGGGCCGCGGCCTCGCGTGATCGTCGTCTCGATCATGTCACGGACAGCGGCGGGATCGATGCCGAAGCGGCTCAGCGTCGCCCTTTCCGGCCGCGCCAGTGCGAGGACGAGATGTTCGGCCCCGACATAGACGTGACCGAGGCGCTCCGCTTCCCGGGCCGCGTCGGCGACCACCTGATTGGCGTCCGCGTCGAACGGCAGATCCGAGATCTTCGATGAATCACGATTCATTCCGAGCATCGATACCTCCCTCGAAGACCTATATCATACACCTCGCGTCCACGCTGTCACGCCCGAGGGTCGACGGT
>Ga0070684_100004940_pt1 | contig 10177 bp, 9 predicted proteins | sample KBSC723LmetaG_FD_65653 | JGI IMG/M metagenome (GOLD analysis project Ga0070684, IMG submission 65653) | Corn rhizosphere microbial communities from Kellogg Biological Station, Michigan, USA - KBS C7.2-3L metaG | ecosystem: Host-associated > Plants > Roots > Rhizosphere ...
TGGGGCACCGGCGCGCCGCGCCGCGAATTCCTCTATGTCGACGACATGGCGGATGCCTGCGTGCATTTGATGAAGACCTATTCGGACACGGAGATGGTCAACATCGGCACCGGCGAGGACATCACCATTGCCGATTTTGCCCGCGTGGTCGCGGCAGCCGTGGGCTACAAGGGCAGCATCAGCTACGACACCTCGAAGCCCGACGGCACGCCGCGCAAGCTGCTCGATGTCAGCCGCCTCGCCAAGCTCGGCTGGCGCGCGCGCACCTCGCTGGAAGAGGGCATAAGGCTCGCGTACCAAGCGTATCTCAGCGAGCACCGGCAGGCGGCGGAGTAGCTTCCGCTGCCTCCCCATCGTCATTGCGAGGAGCGACAGCGACGAAGCAATCCAGACTGCCTCCGTAGAGAGATTCTGGATTGCTTCGCTTCGCCCGCAATGACGTGGAACGGGCCTATCGGGCCGCCACCCGCGGCGGCGCTTTCGCCAATTCCACCGCCATCGCCAAGATCAGCGGCTTCATGAAGTAGGCGCCTTCGGGCGGCGAGATGCTCGCGGCGAGGCCGTGCGACTTCAGTTCGTCAGATACGACCGGCCCGACGGAAGCGATCGGCGTCTTCGAGAGGCCCTCGTGCAGGCGCGCCTCGCGGCCATGGGCCTTCGCCACATCGAACAGCCGCCGCGCCTGGCCGGAACTGGTCAGCGCGATCGCGTCGATCCGTCCGCTTGCCATCTCCTCGATCGCGGTGACGATGTTGGTATCGGCAGCCTTGGCGTCATAGACATAAGGCAAGACCGTGTCGACCTCCGCGCCTTGCGCCTTGATCGCACCGATCAGTGCGCCGTGATCCTTGTCGGGGTAAAGCTGCAGGCCGAGGCGACGGCCTTTCAGATCGATGCGCGACAGCATCTCGACGATGCCTTCGGAGGTGGGCTTCTCCGTGGTCTGTTGCGGCTCCAGCCCGATCTCGCGGAGCGCGCGCCCGGGCTTTGGACCGCGCGCAAATTTTTGCATACTTCCAAGTGCTGCGATGAAATCCTCTTCTACATCGATCCGCCGCACCACCTTCATCAGGCGGCGCAGGCCTTCGCCGGTCATCAGCACGAGATCGTCGAAGGGGCTTTCGATGCCGCGTCTGATCCAGGCCTCGACCGGCGCCGGGTCCGGCGCGTCGTCGATCGCGAACATCGGGCATTGCAGGACGTCGGCGCCTTGCTCGCCGAGCAGCCGGGAGAACTGCGCTTCCTCGCGCGTTTCCAGGATCAGGATGCGGTAGCCGTTGAGCCTGTCAGCCATGATTCATCTTAACGACGTTTGACCGTGAATTGTTCATCCTGACTCCCAATCCATCGTTGGCGCAAGGCGATCCCGGGTGATAGAGCAGGGCGCGAAAAGCGCGCTCCTCCTGCTCAAGACTTCATCACGCTGCCCCATGCCCGATCATCAATATGTGTTGACGCTGTCCTGCCCCGATCGTCCCGGCATCGTGTCGGCGGTCTCGACGTTCCTTGCCCATAACGGCCAGAACATCCTCGATGCCCAGCAATTCTCCGACGTCGAGGACAACAAGTTCTTCATGCGCGTGGTGTTTACCGCGGCCGATCTCGCGGTCGGGCTATCGGCGCTGCAGACCGGCTTTGCCGCCATCGCGGAGCGCTTCAACATGAACTGGCAGATGCGCGACCGCGCCGCCTGGCGGCGCGTGATGCTGCTGGTGTCGAAATTCGATCACTGCCTCGCCGACATCCTCTATCGCTGGCGCACGGGCGAGCTTGCGATGATCCCGACCGCGATCGTCTCCAACCACCCGCGCGAGACCTATGCCGGTCTCGATTTCGGGGAAATTCCGTTCCACCATCTGCCGGTCACGAAGGAGACCAGGCGCGAGCAGGAGGGCAAGGTCTGGGACTTGGTCGGAGAGACCAAAACCGATCTCGTCGTGCTCGCGCGCTACATGCAGGTCCTGTCGGACGATCTTTCCGCAAAGCTGTCGGGACGCTGCATCAACATCCACCATTCGTTCCTGCCGGGCTTCAAGGGCGCGAAACCCTATCATCAGGCCCATGAGCGCGGGGTGAAACTGATCGGCGCCACCGCGCATTATGTCACGAGCGATCTCGACGAGGGGCCGATCATCGACCAGGACGTCGAGCGCATCAGCCACCGCGACACGCCCGACGATCTCATCCGCAAAGGCCGCGATATCGAGCGCCGCGTGCTGGCGCGCGCGATCCGCTATCACCTGGAAGACCGGGTAATTGCAAACGGCCGCAAGACGGTGGTGTTCGTCGATTAGGCGCGGCCGGTTCAGTGCACCGGGTCGAGCCCGGACGGGCCGGGTTGTGTCGGTTTTTTCTCGCGCTGGTCCGCCGGCATCATCCGCTGCCGTTCCCGCTCCCGCATGAACTCGTCGTATTTCGCGGTGCCCGGCCGCGGCGGGGCATCCGCGGGCAGGCCACCCGCCCATTGCGGGATGTAGTCGCCCATGCCGGCCGAAAGCTTCTCGTTGACGGTGCCGCAGCCCGACAACGCGCCTGCCAGCAGGGCGGACGCGAACAGAATCGCAAGCTGGCGGGGACGAACGGTCATTTGAACGGAAAGAGCCTTTTCCCAATAGCCGGGAAGAGCCGGCCTGCGCCAAGCTATGCTTCAAACAGGTAAAATTGGCTTATTCCGAGGCAGACGGTGCTTTATTACCGTAGCCTATTCGCTTTCACAGCATCGGTCCCGCCTCGCTCACCCGGAAGGCGAGACTCTGTGCCGCGCCCACCTATCGTCGCGATTGACACGGGCGCGCGAAAAAGACGCCATGCCGCGCCGCTACACGGCAGAAAAATCTGGGCTATGGTGGGGCAACGGCCGGGGACTCGGTTCAGACACAGACCGAAGAGGGGAGAAGCGTTCATGTTCGTTCGCAACACATTGCTTTCGTTGGCCGCAGGCGCGGCCGTCATCGCCGGCGCGGCCGCAGGCCCCGCGCGGGCCGAAGACAGCGTGAAGATCGGGCTGATCCTGCCGATGACCGGCGGCCAGGCCTCGACCGGCAAGCAGATCGACAATGCGATCAAGCTCTACATGAAGCAGCACGGCGACACCGTGGCCGGCAAGAAGGTCGAGATCATCCTCAAGGACGACGGCGCGGTGCCGGACAGGACCAAAACCGCGGCGCAGGAACTGATCGTCAACGACAAGGTCAGTTTCATCGCGGGCTTCGGCGTCACGCCGGCCGCGCTCGCCGCCGCACCCCTGGCCACGCAGGCCAAGATTCCGGAAGTGGTGATGGCGGCGGGCACCTCCATCATCACCGAGAAGTCGCCCTACATCGTGCGCACCTCGTTCACGCTGCCGCAATCCTCCACCATCATCGGCGACTGGGCGGTCAAGAACGGCATCAAGAAGGTCGCGACGCTCACTTCCGACTACGCGCCCGGCAACGACGCGCTGGCTTCCTTCAAGGAGCACTTCGCGGCCGGCGGCGGCCAGATCGTCGAGGAGGTCAAGGTGCCCCTGGCCAATCCCGATTTCGCGCCGTTCCTGCAGCGCATGAAGGATTCCAAGCCGGACGCCATGTTCGTGTTCGTGCCGGCGGGGCAGGGCGGCAACTTCATGAAGCAATATGCCGAGCGCGGCCTCGACAAGGCCGGCATCAAGGTGATCGGGCCCGGCGACGTCATGGACGACGACCTGCTCAACGGCATGGGAGACGCGGCGCTCGGCACCGTCACCGCGCATCTCTATTCCGCCGCCCATCCCTCGAAGATGAACAAGGATTTCGTCGCCGCCTACAAGAAGGACTTCGGCAACCGCCCGGGCTTCATGGCGGTGAGTGGCTATGACGGCATCCACCTGATCTACGAGGCGCTGAAGAAGACCAATGGCAACACCGATGGCGACAAGCTGATCGAGGCCATGAAGGGCATGAAGTGGGAGAGCCCGCGCGGTCCGATCTCGATCGATCCGGAAACCCGCGACATCGTGCAGAACATCTATATCCGCAAGGTCGAGAAGGTCGACGGCGAACTCTACAATGTCGAATTCCAGACCTTCGACGCCGTCAAGGATCCCGGCAAGATGAAGAAGTGACCGATGGCTTGACGTGATTCGCGCCGCGAACTCCCTTTACCTCTCCCGCTTGCGGGGGAGGTCGACGCGCTCGAAGAGCGCGGCGGGTGGGGGCTCTCTCCACTGGGACAGCCCGACTCGTGGCGGCACCCCCACCCCAACCCTCCCCCGCAAGCGGGAGAGCGAGCGCAGCATAGCCTTGAGTGCACCCTCGACGATTTCATTCGATTGATGACCTCAATCCTTACCAACCTGTTCGACGGCGTTGCCTACGGCATGCTCCTGTTCGTGCTGGCCTGCGGGCTCGCGGTCACGCTCGGGCTGATGAACTTCGTCAACCTCGCCCACGGCGCATTCGCGATGGCGGGCGGCTATGTCTGCGCCGTGCTGGTCAACCGGATGGGCTGGCCGTTCTTTGCCGGCTTGCCGCTCGCGTTCGTGTCCGCCGCGCTGATCGGCGCGGTGCTGGAGCGGCTGCTCTATCGCCATCTCTACGCGCGAAGCCATCTCGACCAGGTGTTGTTTTCGGTCGGCCTCGTCTTCATGTCCGTCGCGGCCGTCGATTTCATCATGGGCTCGCAGCGCGTTTTCATCAACCTGCCTTCCGTTCTGGAAGGCCAGTTCGACCTGTACGGCGTCGGCATCGGCCGCTACCGGCTGATGATCATTGTGATCTGCGGCCTGCTTACTGCGCTCCTCCAACTCATTCTCGCGCGCACGCGCTTCGGCAGCCGCCTGCGCGCGGCGGTCGACGACCCCCGCGCGGCAAGCGGGCTCGGCATCAACGTGCCGCAGGTATTCGCCTTCACCTTCGCCTTCGGCTGCGGGCTCGCCGGCCTCGGCGGTGCGCTGAGCGCGGAGGTGCTCGGTCTTGATCCATACTTCCCCCTGAAATTCATGATCTACTTCTTGATCGTGGTGACGGTCGGCGGTTCGTCTTCGATCACCGGGCCTTTCCTCGCCTCGCTGTTGCTCGGCGTCGCCGATGTCGCCGGCAAATATTATGTGCCGAAGATGGGCCCGTTCGTGATCTACACTGTCATGATCGTGATCCTGATCTGGCGCCCGAACGGATTGTTCGGCCGCACCGCGGTGCGGTGAGGGAAGTCATGACCGCGCAATCCGACGTCGGATTTCATGCCAGGCAGCACGCGCGCTGGCATTGGGCCGAGATCGTGTTCTGGATCGCGGCGCTCGGGTGCGCCTTCGTCTTTCCCTCGCGCTACCTGATCATGACCGACATCGTCCGGCTTGGGCTGTTCGCGCTCTCGCTCGACCTGATCCTCGGCTATGCCGGCATCGTCTCGCTCGGGCATGCCGCGTTCTTCGGCGTCGGCGCCTATGGCGCGGGGCTCCTTGCGCTGCACGGTGTCATTACCGAGCCCGTGATCGCACTGGCCGCGGCCGGACTTGCGGCGATGGTGCTGGGTTTCCTCACGAGCTTCCTCGTGATCCGCGGCATCGACCTGACACGGTTGATGGTGACGCTCGGTATCGCGTTGCTGCTGGAAGCGCTGGCCGAACGATTTTCCGACGTCACCGGCGGCACCGACGGTCTGCAGGGCATCGAGATGCAGCCGATCCTCCGCCTCTTTACCTTCGACATGTTCGGCAAGACCGGCTTCTTCTATTCGCTCGCGGTGACGTTCCTGCTGTTCCTGCTGGCGCGGCGGATCGTGCATTCTCCGTTCGGGCTCTCGCTGCGCGCGATCCGCAACAACCCGCTGCGGGCGGCTGCGATCGGCATCCCCGTCAACAAGCGGCTGGTTGCGATCTATACCGTCGCCGCTTTCTATGCCGGTATCGCCGGCGCGCTGTTCACCCAGACCACGGCGCTCGCATCGCTCGACGTATTTTCGTTCGAACGCTCCGCCGACCTGATGCTGGTGCTGGTGATCGGCGGCACCGGCTATCTCTATGGCGGGCTGATCGGCGCGGTCGTGTTCCGCATGCTGCAGGAAATTTTCTCGACCATCACCCCGCAATATTGGCAGTTCTGGATCGGCGCCGTGCTGGTCGTGATCGTGATGGTCGGGCGTGGCCGTCTGCACCGCTGGGTATTGTGGCTGCCCAACCTCGTGATCACGCAGCTTGCCGGGCGCAAGGCGGCCGTAGACGTTCCGGAGGGCGAGGGGCCATGACGGTCGCGCTCGAAACCAGAGGCCTGGAAAAATCCTTCGGCGGCCTGCGGGTCACGCGCGATTTGTCGCTGAAAGTGTCGCAGGGCGCGCGCCATGCGCTGATCGGCCCCAACGGCGCCGGCAAGACCACGGTCATCAATCTCCTCACCGGCGTGCTCAAGCCCAATGGCGGCCGCATCCTGCTCGAGGGCCAGGACATCACGGACCTGGCCGTGCATACGCGCGTGCAGCGCGGGCTGTCGCGCACGTTCCAGATCAACCAGCTCTATGCCGACCTCACGCCGCTCGAGACCATTGGGCTCGCCGTCTCCGAGCGCATGGGCAGGGGCGGCGACTGGTGGCGCCGCATGGGTACGCGCGACGACGTCAATGCGGAGATCGCCGAGACGCTGTCGCGCTTTCGCCTGCTCGACGTCATGAACGAATTGACCTCGACCCTGCCCTACGGCAAGCAGCGCCTGCTCGAGATCGCGGTCGCGATTGCCGCCAGGCCGCGCGTGCTGCTGCTCGACGAGCCGGCCGCCGGCGTGCCCGAAAGCGAGCGGCACGATATCCTTGCCGCGGTGGCGGCCTTGCCTCGCGACGTCACCGTGCTCCTGATCGAGCACGACATGGATCTGGTGTTCTCCTTTGCCGACCGCATCTCGGTGCTGGTCAACGGCGCGCTGCTGGTGGAGGGTCCGCCAGACGAGGTGGCGCGCGATCCGCAGGTGAAAGCGGTCTATCTCGGCGAGGCCTCCGATGCCTGACCTGCTCAGGATAGAAGGCCTGCGTGCGGGCTATGGCGAGGCCGTGGTGCTGGCGAATATGTCGCTCACCCTGCCGGAGGGACAAGTGCTGGCGCTGCTCGGCCGCAACGGCACCGGCAAGACCACGCTGGTCAATTCCATCGTCGGCATCACCCGCCGCTTCGGCGGCACGCTTGCGCTTCGTGGGACCGACATCACGACGATGCGCCCGGACCAGCGCGCGCGCGCCGGCATCGGCTGGGTGCCGCAGGAGCGCAACATCTTCCGTTCGCTGACGGTCGAGGAAAACATGACCGCGGTGGCGCAGCCGGGGCCGTGGACGGTCGAAAAGGTCTACGAGATGTTTCCGCGGCTGAAGGAGCGGCGCGGTAATTTCGGCAACCAGCTTTCGGGCGGCGAGCAGCAGATGCTGGCCATCGGCCGGGCGCTGACGCTGAACCCGAAGGTGCTGCTGCTGGACGAGCCCACCGAGGGGCTGGCGCCCATCATCGTCGAAGAACTGCTGAAGGCGTTGGGCAGCATTACACGTTCGGGTGGTATCTGCTCCATCATCGTCGAGCAGAACGCGCAAAAGGTACTGGGGTTGGCCGACCGCGTTGTGATATTGGAGCGCGGAGCGATCGCCCACGATGCGGATAGCCGCGCGCTGAAGGCCGATCCTGCGGTGCTCGAGCGCTATCTTGGCGTCGCAGGCGCTGCGGCACACAACTAAAATTCGGGAGTCCTGGACCATGCAGAGAACCAAACCGCCGTTCCGCGCCGACGAGGTCGGCAGCCTGCTGCGGCCGCCGCGGATCAAGGAGGCACGCGCCAGGCTCGAGAAGGGCGAGATCGGGCCGGAGGAGCTACGCAAGGCGGAGGATCTGGAGATCGAGAAGGTCGTGCACCGGCAGGCCTCGACCGGCTTGAGGCTCGCGACCGACGGCGAGTTCCGCCGCTCCTGGTGGCATTTCGACTTCCTCGCCAAGCTCACCGGCTGCGAGCTGTTCCATCCCGACATGGGCATCCAGTTCGCGGGCGTGCAGACGAGACATGACGCCGTGCGCGTGGTCGGCAAGATCGACTTCCCGCACGACCACCCGATGCTCGACCACTTCCGCTTTCTGAAAAAGTTTGCCGATCAGGCACACGTCACGGCGAAGATGACGATCCCGTCGCCAACCGTCCTGCACTTCCGCGGCGGCCGCAAGCTGATCTCGAAGGACGCCTATCCCGATCTCGATGCGTTCTACGAGGATCTCGGCAAGACCTACCGCAAGGCCGTGAAGGCATTCTACGACGCCGGCTGCCGCTATCTGCAATTCGACGACACGGTGTGGGCCTATCTCTGCTCGCAGGAGGAATTGCAGAAGTCGCGCGAGCGCGGCGACAATCCCGACGGCCTGCAGCAGATCTATGCGCGCATCATCAACTACGCGCTCGCCGAAAAGCCGGCCGACATGGTGGTTACCACCCATGTCTGCCGCGGCAATTTCCGCTCCACCTGGATTTCCTCCGGCGGCTACGAGCCGGTCGCCGAGACCATGCTGGCCGGCACCAATTATGACGGCTATTTCCTGGAGTATGATTCCGATCGCGCCGGCGGCTTCGAGCCGCTGCGTTTCCTGCCCAGAGGCAACAAGATCGTGGTGGTCGGCGTCATCACCTCGAAATTCGGCGAGCTCGAAAAGAAGGACGACATCAAGCGGCGGCTGGAGGAGGCGGCGAAATTCGTCCCCCTCGAGCAGCTCGCGCTGTCGCCGCAATGCGGCTTCGCCTCGACCGAGGAGGGCAACATCCTCTCCGAAGAGGAGCAATGGGCGAAGCTGAAGCTGGCGGTGGACATCGCCAACGAGATCTGGGGCAAGTAGGCCGCATCGGCCGCCCGCGACGGATCGGCCGCGAATCACATGGGCCATGTTAAACCTCCGGGGCGGATATTTCCCGGAGGATCGTACTTGGCCAGCAATGTCGGTTCGCGCGCCTTCCAGAATGCGCGGCTGCAAAAGCAATTCAGGAAGGAAGCTCCGGCCGCGATGGAGGGCGCGGTCGCCGCCTATCGCGCCGGCAGGATCGCGGATGCGGCGACGCTATGCCGCCGGATTATCGAGATGCTCCCCGACCACTTCGACGCGCTGCGCCTGCTCGGCGTGATCGAACTCGACTCCGGACGCTTCAACGAGGCGGAGCAGGCGCTCAATCGCGCGGTCGGCGCCAATCCGCGGTCGGCGGAAGTCCATTCCAATCTGGGCCTGGCGCTTGCCAAGCTGGGACGATTTGAACAGGCGCGCAAATGCCAGGAAAAGGCGATTGCCCTGCAGCCGAATTTCCCGACGGCGCTCACCAATCTCGGCAACACGCTCATGCGGCTGAGGCATTTCGAGCAGGCGGTCCAGGCCCACGACAAGGCCATTCGCTTCAAGCCCGACTACGGCGATGCCTATGTCAACCGCGGGATGGCGTTGGTGCTGCTCAATCGAAACGAGGAGGCCGATCGGGATTTCGACCGCGCGCTGGCCCTGAATGCGCGCCAGTTGCAGGCCATCGCCGGCAAGGGCCTCGTCAACCTCGGCCTGCGCCACTACGACGAGGCGCGCGCGCGGTTCGACACGGCATTGGCGATCAATCCGGACGTCGCGGAGGTGCTCGCCTATCGCGGCCGGCTCCATACGCAGACAGGCGAGTTCGACAAGGCGGAGGCGGATTTCGATGCGGCGCTCGCGATCGATCCCGAACTGGAAGGGGGATGGCGGGGCAAGGCCCAGGTCGCGGTCCTCAAGGGCAAGGTGGCGGCGGCGATCGCCGCCTGCAACAAGGTGCTGGTGCGCAACCCCAATTGCGAAATTGCCGCGCTGATGCTGGGCAATTGCTGCGCCAAGCAGGGCGAAGTCGAAGCGGCCATCGCGCATATGGACCGGGCGCTGGCGATCAAGCCCGATTTCCAGGATGCGATCACGAAGAAGATCTTTACGCTGGACTTTGCCGATGTTGGTTTCGCCGCCCACCAGGCAGTCCGGAGATACTGGTGGGAGGCCGTCGGCTCCAAGGTGCCGCGTAGGCGCCTCAGGGATCGCAACCTCGATCCGGAACGCCGGATCGTGGTTGGTTATGTGTCTTCCGATTTCAGGCTTCACTCGGCGGCGATGATTTTCATAGCACTTCTTCGCTGCTACGACCGCGCCAATTTCGAGGTCGTTTGCTATTCCTGCTCGAGCCAACGTGACGGATTTACCGATGAATGCCGCGCG
>Ga0070684_100004951_pt1 | contig 10166 bp, 14 predicted proteins | sample KBSC723LmetaG_FD_65653 | JGI IMG/M metagenome (GOLD analysis project Ga0070684, IMG submission 65653) | Corn rhizosphere microbial communities from Kellogg Biological Station, Michigan, USA - KBS C7.2-3L metaG | ecosystem: Host-associated > Plants > Roots > Rhizosphere ...
TGGAGCTGCTCGACAGCGACGTCGAACCGACGCTCTCCGAATCCGAGTCGGAGCGCCTGCGCATCGAGGGCGCCCGGCCCGCGTGGGGCAAGGAGCTCGACGACTCGATTCTTCCCGCCGAAGCAGGTCTCGACGAGACGCACGTCTCCTTCACCAAGGGCTGCTATCCGGGTCAGGAGCCGATCGCCCGCCTCCGGTACCGCGGCAAGGTCAACCGCAGCCTCCGGGTGCTCGAGGTCCAGAACGCTGAGCCCGGTGACGAGATCCGCCACGGCGACAAGGTCGTCGGGCGCGTGACGAGTGCCGCCGGCGACCGCGCTCTCGGCTACGTCCGCGTCGAAGTCCCTGCTGATGCCAGGGTCTCGGTCGGCGGGAAAACCGGACGCACGCTCTCCTCGTAGCACCCCACATGAGACGAATCAGAGGGGTGGTGGTGATCGCCGCCGCGCTCTCGCTGTTCGCGGCCGCCGGGTGCGGCGGCTACGGCGGGGGGAGCAAGGACAGCGAAGAGGGCGGAACGACCACGATCGCCGGCATGCAGACCGAGAGCCACGGCACGAAGGACGTCTCCGACGAGACCGGCAAGGTCGAGATCGAGCTCTACGACAACTACTTCGAGCCGACGGTGCTCAAGGGGAAGCCGGGCCAGAAGGTCGAGCTCGAGCTGAAGAACGAGGGCGAGAATCCGCACACGCTCACGATCTCGGATCAGAGCGTGGACAAGGAGATCCAGCCCGGGGACGAGGGTGAGGTCGAAGTGACGTTCCCGCAAAGCGGCCAGCTCGAGTTCGTGTGCAAGTTCCACGAGAGCAAGGGGATGATCGGCGCGCTCCAGGCCGGATCGTCCGACGGATCGTCGTCTTCGGACAGCAGCTCGAAGTACTAGGCCGCCGAGTAACATCGCGCCCGTGCGCGAGCTAACGGCTGGGCTCTGGCACTGGCAGGCGCCGCACCCGGACTGGAGGGAGACGGAGCCGTGGGATCGGAACGTCTCCTCCTACGCGATCGACGACGGCGAGCGCCTGCTCCTCTTCGACCCGATCGCGCTGCCGAGCGAGATCGATTCGCTCGCGGCCGAGCGCGACACGGCGATCGTTCTCACCGCGCCGTGGCACGAGCGCGACGCGCAGAGCCTGGTCGAGAAGCTCGATGCGCCCGTGTACACGCCGCTGCCCGATAGCGCCGAATACCTCATGCGGAAGTACGGCATCACCGCCGAGCAGGCGGGCGACGGGAGCCCGGACGTCGTCTGGCTCCTCAGGGAGGGAAAGGGCGAGGCGCGCGTGTACGAGGCGGGGGACCGACTCGACATCGATGTCGAGGCGTTCCCCGGACAGAAGCCGAACGACATGGTCCTGTGGGTCGAAAGCCGGCGCGCGGTCATCGCTGGCGACACCCTCGTCGACTTCGGGAACGGCCTCCACATCAACCCTCGTTGGCTCGACCCGGACATGACCCTGGAGCAGGTCATCGAGGGGCTGAGCCCATTGCTCGACCTGCCCGTGGAGTACGTCCTCGCTGCTCACGGCGGTCCGTTCGACCGAGCCGCTCTCGAGAACGTGCTGTCCGCGTAGCGCGCGCACGCAGCTCGCGCGGCCAAGTGCGCCCGGCATGATTCGAACATGCGACCTCTGCCTCCGCAGGGCAGCGCTCTATCCCCTGAGCTACGGGCGCAGGGTTACTCAGTGTAGCCGCGCCCCGGCAGGGAATCCGAACCGCTCCGGCGAATGACGGCGAGTGGCCGAGCCGCCCCAGTTTCTGACGCTGAAATGGAACCGCGACCGCACGGAAGGGACTGAGCTCGTCGTGCGTCGCGTCTTCTTTGGTGTGCTCGTCCTTGTCACGGTCGCGGCTCTCCTGAACGTCTTCGGCCAGCGCCCGACCAACTCGTTCGCCTCCGCGCCAGGGGCCAAGCTGCAGGTCTTCGCGCCTACAGCTCTGCGTGGCGGTCTCTACTACGAGGGCCGGTTCACGATCGACGCGCAGCAAGACATCTCGAAAGCGGTCCTCGTGCTCGACAGCGGCTGGACCGAGCAAATGCAGATCAACACCGTCGAGCCCTCGCCCGTCGGCGAGTCCAGCCGCGACGGGAAGCTCGCTCTCGAGTTCGGCCACGTCCCGGCTGGTCAGAAGATCGTCGTCTGGATGCAATTCCAGGTCAACCCGACGAACGTCGGCCGCCGGTCACAGGACGTCGAGCTCGACGACGACACCACGTCCATCGCACACGTCGACCGCACCGTGACCATCTTTCCCTGATGGACATCGTCGTCCGAGCATTCGTTGCGTTCGTCTTCGTCTTCCTGCTCACGCGGCTGATCGGGCGCCGCGAGCTGTCCTCGATGCAGCCGTTCGACCTGATCCTCTTGATCGTGATCGGCGACCTCATGCAGCAGGGTGTGACGCAGAACGATCTCTCGGTCACGGGCCTCGTGCTCACGGTCGGCATCTTCGGGCTCCTGACGCTGGCCGCGTCGTACATCGGCTTCCGCTTCGAACGTCTTCGGCCGATCCTCGAGCCCGAGCCGTTGATCCTGATCGAGGACGGCACCGTGATCGAAAAGAACCTGAAGAAGGAGCGGATGACGCCCGAGGAGCTCGCGGGCGAGGCGAGGCTTCAGCAGATCGACTCGCTCGAGAAGGTGAGGTGGGCCGTTCTCGAGTCGGGCGGCAAGATCAGCTTCATCCCGAAGACCGAGTCGTGAGGAAGGGCCCCAGCTGCTCTTCCGCTGAGCTACGAGCGTAGGGAACTCAGCCGAGCCGCGAACGAGTCGGAAACTATCGAAGCGGGTACTGGCGAGAGGTGCTTCGGCGTGGAGCTCTGATCGCACTCGGGCTGCTCCTCCTTGTCGGCTGTGGCGGGGGCGACTCCGTCTCGAAAGAGGACGTCCAGAAACAGTACGAGGCGATTCAGTCGCTCGCCGCCGAGGGCGCGCTGGTCGCCGACGGTGCGGCCGACGGACGGACGACCGACGTCTTCGTCCGCGTCCACACGAGCTACCTCGATGAGGCGGCCCGCAAGGTCGAGTCGCAGCTGTCTTCGGCGCGCGCGAGCGGTGGGGCAGAGCGCGATCGGGTCCGTGCCGCGAGGTTGGCGTCGAGGGTCGCCGGCCAGCTAGCCAGGTTGGGTGACGCCCCCGGCAATCACGAAGCGGCGCGCCGGATCCAGAGGCGGCTCGAACGCGACGCGTCTCTCGCGGAGCGTGAAGCCGGATGAGCAAGATACTCCAGCTCGCGCTCGGGATCCTGGCCGCGATCGGCGGTTTCGTCGACATCGGCGACCTTGTCTTCAACGTCGAGGCTGGCGCGACACTCGGCTACCAGTTGCTCTGGGTCGTCGTCGTCGGCGTCGTCGGAATCATCGTCTACTCCGAAATGTGCGGCCGGGTCGCCGCTGTCTCGAAGCGGCCGGTCTTCGACGCGATCCGTGAGCGCCTCGGCTTCGGAGTCGGGCTCGGTGCCCTCGTGGCGTCCCAGGTCGTGAACTTGATGACCTTGGCGGCCGAGGTCGGCGGCGTCGCGCTAGCTCTCGAGCTCATCTCGGGGCTTCCGTATCGCGTGTTGATCGTGCTCGGCATCGTTGCGCTCGGGGTCGTCATCTGGACGACGCCGTTCGAGTGGATCGAACGGATCTTCGGCTACGGCGGCCTCGCATTGCTCGTGTTCGTGGTCGGTGCGATCAAGCTGCACCCGGACTGGGGCGGCGTGGCCACGGGATTCGTGCCTCACGTGAACACCCCCGACAAGCTCGTGTATGCCTACTTCGCGGTCGGACTGCTCGGAGCGGCCATGACTCCCTACGAGGTCTACTTCTACTCCTCCGGCGTCGTCGAGGAGGGCTGGACGCCGAAGGACCTCGGGCTGAACAGGGCGAACGCGATCATCGGTTACAGCCTCGGTGGGACGCTGTCGCTGGCGTTGATGATCGGGGCCGCCGCGCTCTTCCTGCCTCTGGGGGTCGACCCGCAGTTCATCGGGACTGTCGCCCTTGGAGCGCAGGTGCCATTGGGGACGATCGGCCTCCTGCTGGCCCTGGTCGGCATCCTGTTCGCCGTCGGCGGGGCGGCTATCGACACGTGCTTCTCGGGCGCCTACAACGTGGCGCAGTTTTTCGGGTGGGAGTGGGGCAAGCTGCGGCGGCCGAGCGGCGCGCCTCGATTTACGCTCGCCTGGATCGTTCTCCTCGTCCTGGCCCTACTCGTGATCATGACCGGTGTCGACCCGGTGCTCGTCACCGAGTACGCGGTCATCTTCTCGGTCGTCGCGCTGCCGCTCACGTACATCCCGATCCTGCTCGTTGCGAACGATCGCGCGTACATGGGGCTGTACGTGAACGGCAGGCTCGCCAATGCATTCGGTCTGCTCTACCTCGTCGTGATCCTGCTCGTCTCGATCACGGCGATTCCGCTGATGATCCTCACGCACCAGGGGCAGGGATGAGCTCGGCGCGGGAGCTCGACCTGGGCGTGGGTGTCCTCGATCATCAGCTCGTCGACTGCGAAGGCAGGCGCTGCGGCAACGTGGATGACCTCGAGGTGGAGGGCCTGCGCGCGGGCGAGCCGCGGGTGGCGGCGATTCTCGTCGGAGCGCCGGTTTGGAGGGGACGCGGACTGCTGGGGCGGCTCGCGGCCTTCATCGTGCGCGGCCAGACCGTTCGCGTGCCCTGGGAGGAGGTCGAGCGGATCGATGCGGCTGTGCACCTTCGGAAGACGGCTCGGGAGCTCCGTCTTGGCCGCGGCGACGATCGGGCGCGCAAGTGGATCGAATGGATCCCTGGATCCTGATGAGGTTCAGCGACCTTCTCGGAACCGAGGTGGTGACGGAGTCGGGTCGTCCGCTCGGCCGTGTCCATGATCTCCGTGGCGAGCTCACCCCGCGCACGCTGATGATCACTGGTCTCGTGGTCGGACCTGCCGGCCGCCTCGAACGACTCGGCATCGGCGCTCCGGAGTCCGGCGCCCCCATCCACACTAGAGACGTGGTCCCCTGGTCGGCCGTCCTTCGTGCCGACAGCACCAGGATCGTCGTCCGCGACGACACAAGGGAGCGGCAATAGGCTTCGTGCTATGCCCCTCAACCTGACCGAAGCGGTCATCGAGAAGCTGCTACGCCGGCCGACGAGCTTCTTCCAGAAGTCCAGTTCGTAGCCCGGCGGCCTTTCAGGCGCTTCTGAGGCGGCGGTCGAGCAATTCGCCCAGAGAGGCGACGCTGTGCTTTGCGCCATAGAGGGCTAAGAGCTCGGCTTGGGCTTCGTCGCCGACTCCGATCACGAAGAGCCCGGACCTGTGTGCAGCGGCGACGCCGACGGGGCTGTGAGAGAAGGAAACGGCCTCGCTCGGAGAAACGCCGAGACGGCGGCACGCGGCCAGGACCAGGTCCGGGGACGGCGGTGACCGTAGCCCGTCCTCCCGGATGACGTCGGCGTCGATCCGTGCCTCCACGAGGCTCGCGAGCCCCGACCGTTCCAGCATCGCCAAGGTGCTCTGACTCGCCGAGATCACCGCCCGTCCGAGCCCGGCATGACCCGTGGCCTCGAGATAGCGACGGGCCCCGGCGACGGCGCTCACCCTCCGCCGATGCAGCTCTCGCTCGATCATCTCGCCTTTCCGCCTGGCCAGGCCGTAGGCCGTGTCGGCGCCGACCGTGTCCTCGGCTCGGCCTTCGGGAAGACGGATTCCTCGACTGCCGAGGAAGACGTGGACGGCGTCGAGCCGGCGGCGCCCGTCGATGAACGCGCGGTAGTCCGCGACGCGGTCGAACGGGATGAAGTGCCAGCCGGTCTTCTCGCTGAGGCGGAGGAGGAAGTCGTCGAAGACCTCACCCCACGCCCAGGCATGAAGGAGGCCGCTGTCGGTGAGGACGCCGTCGAGGTCGAAGAGACAGGCACGCGTGCCGGAGGGCAAGCCCAGCAACTCGGTCGTCACCGGGATGGGCGACAACCAGGGAGCGGGGTGGATCCGGGTGACCTGGGCCAGGGAGGCGAGCATCTCTGCCACGTCCTGGCGCTCGCGCGTGAGATCTCGCTGACGATGAGCGATTTCCTTCGCGGGTAAGACCCCCGCGTCGGCGGACAATGCCCGCTGAGCTGAGTCGAGCGCCTGCTGCCACAGCGACGCGACCGTGTCCAACTCGAGCGGGCGTGCGGGCGTGACCGTTGCCGTGCGCAGCGCGATAGGTCGCGGAGCACCGGCCGTCATACCGGAGCTCGCCGGTCGAGTGGGCGCGTGTGCAACCGACATCTTCGATTCAGCTTCCATCCGATTCCTGGCGCCGTCATCCGGATTTGCGCGCGGACCCGCTGCGGGCGGTTACCGATGGTCGATCGTAGACTCGGCTTTCTGGCTCTCTACCTGACAGAGCGCGAGATCGAGAAGCTGCTCACGCCTGCGGACGCGCTGCAGGCGGTCGAGGCTAGCTTCGAGCGCCTCGCTCGCGGCGAGGTGGCGAACCGGCCGCGGACGCGAACGCCCGCGGGCGAGGGCGGGATGGCGGTGATGTGGGCCGTCGACGAGGAGCTCGGCTTCGCCGGTCTCAAGTCGTACGTCTTCCAGCCGGGCGGGACGCCGTTCGTGGTCGTGCTCTTCGACCTGGAGAAGGCTCAGCTCGCCGCGGTCATCGAGGCGGACAAGCTGGGGCAGCTGCGGACCGGCGCGGCGAGCGGCGTCGCGGCGAAGTACCTGGCCAAGCCGGACGCGCGAACACTCGGCGTGATCGGCTGCGGCTGGCAGGCGGAGAGCCAGGTCGCGTGCATCCGCGAGGCGCTGCCGGGGATCGAAGAGGTCGTCGCCTACTGCCGCACCGAGGAGAAGCTCGCCGCGTTCTGCAAGAAGCTCGGCGCCGAGGCCGGCGAGAGCCACCGCGACCCGGCGGAGCAGGACATCGTCGTCACGGCCACGACGTCCAAGGACCCCGTGCTCCGCGGCGAGTGGCTCAGGGCCGGCGCTCTCGTCTGCGCGGTCGGAGCGAACCGGCCGGGCGCTCGCGAGCTGGACAACGTCGTCCTGGAACGGGCGGTCTTCGTCTGCTGCGACTCCCTCGAGCAGGCGAAGCTCGAATCGGGGGACCTGACCGAACCGGTCGAGCGCGGGGTCCTGGACTGGCTCGAGGTACACGAACTGCAGGAGGTCGTCGCCGGCGAGCTCGCGGGCCGCGGAACTGCGGACGACATCGTCGTCTTCAAGTCGAACGGCCTGGCCGCGTGGGACGTCGCGATCGGAGCGACCGCGCTCGAGCTGGCGCGGAAGCAGAAGGTGGGGACGAAGGTCTAGACCGGCTCGGCGCGCTTCGCGACATCGTCGCCGAGAGCGCGGATCAGCTCGGGGCGCTCGAGCACACGGTCGATCTCGTGGGGCGTGACGCGGTTCTTGACGTACGGATCGTCGAGGATCTCGGACAGCGACCGACCGCGCTCGTGCTCGCGGATCAGGTACGCGGCGACGCGGTCTTCCTGGCTCGACGTCGTGAACAGGAAGGAAAACGGGTTGCGGAAAAGAGCCGCCAGCCTGCTCATCGGAGCGATTGTATCCTGGCCACATGCGCAAGCAGTCGACCGCGTCGCGCTTTGCAGAACGTGAGCTCCACGGGTTCGACGATGCGGGGAGCGAGGAGCGCATCGTCGTCTGGATCGAGCGCATGCAGGGCGGGACGTGGGCCGTCGGACGCGCGGTCAACCCACAGCATCGGCCGAGCGACGAGCCGCGACGCGACGACTACGTCTTCGAGGGGCACGAGCTCGACGACGTCCTCGAGCAGGCGAACGGAATTCTCGACGACGACGCCCGCGTGTCGGAGGACGACGGGCGGCCGGAGCACATCAAGCCCTTCACCCGGAAGGAGCTCCTCGGCCCGCTCGAGCGCTGGTTCTTCGGTCGCAGGTAGGCTCGCGCCGCTTTGTTGATTCGCCTCGGCCACAGCCCCGACCCCGACGACGCGTTCATGTTCTGGGGCCTCGCCTCGGGCGAGGTCGACCCGCGCGGGTTCGAGTTCGAGCACGTGCTGAAGGACATCCAGACCCTGAACGAGTGGGCGCTCGAGGGCCGGCTCGAAGTGACCGCGATCTCGCTCCACGCGTACCCTCACGTGCAGGACAAGTACGTCCTGCTTCCCCACGGGGCGAGCATGGGCTCCGGCTACGGGCCGATCGTCGTCGCGCGCGAGGAGCTGAGCGAGGACGACCTGCGCCGCGTGGAGATCGCCGTCCCCGGGCGGATGACGACGGCGTTCCTTACCCTGAAGCTGAAGCTCGGGGACTTCTCGTTCCGGGAGCTTCCGTTCGACGAGATCATGGACGAGGTCTCCTCGGGCAAGGCCGACGCCGGGCTGCTCATCCACGAGGGCCAGCTCACCTACGCCACTGCCGGCTTGAAGAAGATCGTCGATCTCGGCGAGTGGTGGCTCGGCGAGACCGGACTGCCATTGCCGCTCGGCGCGAACGTCGCGCGGCGCGACCTCGGGCCGGACGTGCTCCGGGAGCTGTCCGACGTGCTGGCCGAGTCGATCCGCGCCGGCCTCGAGAACCGCGAGCGCGCGCTCGAGTACGCGCTCCAGTTCGGACGGGGCCTCGACGAGGAGTTGGCCGACCGGTTCGTCGGGATGTACGTGAACGAGCTGACCGAGGACTACGGCGAAGACGGCCGCCGCGCGGTCCGCGAGCTGCTGCGGCGCGGCGAGGAGATCGGGGCCTTCACCGAACCAGTTCGCGTCGAGTTCGTCTCATAGAGAAATGCTGACCTTGCTCGCGCTCCTCGTGGGCGCGGCTCCCGCACCGCATGCCACGCTGTCGGCTCCGCCGCGGCCGTTGATTTCCGGCCGCGCCTGGAACGCGACGCTCGTCGTCAAGCCCGCGCCGCGCACGCGTCCGAAGGTGGTCGCGCGACCTCCGTCGGGCCGGACCCTCGTCTTCGGCGCGAGGCGAGTGGGACGCGGGCACTACGAGGTCCGGCTCGTTCTCCCGCGGGCCGGACGCTGGACCATCTCGGCGCGGATCGGCCGCCGCACTCGCGTGCTCCGGAAGGTAGTCGTCACTCCGCTGCCGCCGCCGACCTCGCCGTTGCCCGGCGGAACTGCGTACCGCGTGTGCGGCGGCGCGCGCGAGCCCTTCCTCCAGTACGGGCTGACGATCGGGTACGGGTCGGCATGGGTCGCCTGCCGCGAGCAGCGTGCCGTGCAGCGCATCGATCTCGCCACGGGCCGCGTCCTGCCCAGGATCGCCGTGGCCGAGTCGGTCTCGGCGATCACGGCCGGCGAGGGCTCGGTCTGGACGATCGCGCTTCGTGGCGCGGCGGTCCATCGCATCGATCCGGGCACCAACAACGTCACGGCGTCGATCCCGCTCAACGGCGTGGTGCCGTACGCCTGGGCGGGAGGCGGCGCTCTGTGGGCGGCCGACGACGAGGGGCAGGCGATGATCCGGATCGATCCCGCTTCGAACGCCGAGGTGGGGCGCGTGCCGGTCGGAAACGGACCCGCCGGGTTCGCGTTCGACGGCTCCTTCGTCTGGATCCTCAACCACCGCGAGAACACCCTCGATCGAATCGATCCTGTGACGAACCAGGTCGTCCGCAAGGCGACGATCCCCGGCGGCGAGCGGGTCGCTGCCGAGCGGGTCGCAGTCTTCGACGGGCTGCTCTGGATCACCGGCCGCGGGCTCGATCTCGTGCGCGTGTCGCCGACGAGTGGATCGGTGGTGGGCTCGACCGAGATCGGCACCGGCGGGATCGACGTCGCCACCGACGGGACCAGCCTGTGGGCCGTCGCGTACCGGCCGGAAGCCGATCCGCGCGGTGAACCGCTCGTCGACTCGGTGCTGCGGATCGATGCGGCTGGTGGAATCGCGGCCATCGTGTCCCCGACACGGGCGCTCCACGCGGACGGGCTCGCGGCCGCGAACGGGCAGCTCTGGCTCTTCGACGCCGTCGCGGGGCTCGTCGTCCGGCTCCCGGCCTGACCCGCCTGCCGTCGAATAACCTGGGCTCGATGTCGCGCGCGGTCGTGCTCTCCGCGGTCCGAACTCCCGTCGGTCGGTACGGAGGCGCCCTCGCGGACGAGCGGCCGGACGATCTCGCGGCGCTCGTGATCAAGGAGGCCGTCGAGCGCGCAGGGGTGGTCGCGGGCGAGATCGAGGACGTCTACTTCGGCGCCGCGAACCAGGCGGGCGAGGACAACCG
>Ga0070684_100004954_pt1 | contig 10161 bp, 9 predicted proteins | sample KBSC723LmetaG_FD_65653 | JGI IMG/M metagenome (GOLD analysis project Ga0070684, IMG submission 65653) | Corn rhizosphere microbial communities from Kellogg Biological Station, Michigan, USA - KBS C7.2-3L metaG | ecosystem: Host-associated > Plants > Roots > Rhizosphere ...
ACGTCGAGTACGACCACAAGGGCAGCATCGTCGTCACCGAGACCGAGGCCGAGCTGCGCGCGGCGCACGAGCGCGCTGACGTCCTCGGCCCGCTCGGCGTGGCCAGCGCGCCGCTGTCCGCCGCCGAGCTGCGCGACGAGGAGCCGCTCAGCGCCGCTGACCTGCCCGGCGGCGTGCTCTACCCCGACGACGCCCAGGTCGAGCCGCGGCTGGCCACGGCCGCGCTCGTGCGCCGCGCAGTCGCCGAGGGCGCGCGGCTGCGGGCCGGCGTCGCGGTGGAAGGGATCGAGCGCGACGGCTCCGGCCGCGCCGTCGCCCTGGCCACGGGCACAGGGCGGGTGCCGGCCGGCGCCGTCGTCGTCGCCGCGGGCGCGTGGACGGGCACGCTGCTGGAGCGCTGCGGCCTGCCGGTGCCGATCCGGCCGCGCAAGGGACAGATCATCGTGCTCGAGCGCTCGGCCGCGCCGGTGCGGCGCAAGCTCAACGAGGCCGGCTACCTGTCGGCGGTCGAGTCGGCGGAGGAGCAGCTGCAGGTGGCGATGGTGGTGGAGTCGACGCGCAACGGCACGACCCTGATCGGCTCGAGCCGCGAGCTGCGCGGCTTCGACCGCACCGTCGACGTCGCGGTGGCAGCGGCGATGGCGCGCCGGGCGGTCCGGTTCTTCCCCGGCCTGCGCGAGCTCTCGGTCATCCGCACCTACGCGGGGCTGCGCCCGTTTGCGCCCGACCACCTGCCGCTGATCGGGCCGCTGCCCGGGGCCGAGAACGTGTGCGTGGCCAGCGGCCACGAGGGCGCGGGGATCGGGCTCGCGCCGGCCACGGGCGAGCTGGTGGCGGCGTGGCACGCAGGCGAGCGTCCGCCGGCGCTGGCCGGGTTCTCTCCAGCCCGCTTCGCTGAGGTGGCGGGCGCGTGAGCACGGTGCGGGTGTGGGTCGACGGCGAGCCGATCGAGGCGCGGGCCGGGCACTCGATCGGGGCCGCGTTGCTCGAGCGCGGCGTTCGCGTCCTACGCCACAGCCCGGCCGGCGGTCCGCGCGGCCTCTACTGCGGGATCGGCGCGTGCCAGGAGTGCCGCGTGCGCGTGGAGGGCCGCGGCACGGTGCGCGCCTGCGTGACGCGGGTCGAGGAGGGGATGCGGATCACGACGGCGGTGCGCTGACCTCGGCCAGCGTCCCGAGCGGGATGGGCCGCAGCGGGGGGCGCTGGTTGTAGGGCCCGGCAGCGCCCGCCGCGCGCGCCACGAGCTCGCCGCACATCCGGCCCTGGCACGGGCCCTGGCCCACGCGGGTGACCTGCTTGAGCGCGGCGAGGTCGCCGTCGGCGCCGGCCGCCGCGGCCCGCACCTCGCCCGCCGTCACGTCCTCGCAGCGGCACAGCACGGTCTCGGGCGCGGCGAGCTCCCACAGCCCCGGCCGGGGGCCGAAGAGCGCCTCCAGCAGCGCCGCGAAGCGGGCGTGCCGGCGGCGCCGGCGCTCGAGCGCGGGCGGCCGCGCCGGGGCCGCGACGGCCCGGGCGTGGGCCGCTGCGGCGGCGCCGGCGATCGCGCCCTCGGCGCCCGCGAGGTCGGCGCCGCCGATGCCGGTGGGCTCACCCGCGACGAAGACGCGGGGCACGGTCGTGCGCTGGTCGGCGTCGCACCGGACGGTGCCCTGTGGGGTCAGCGCGCAACCCAGCGTGCGCGCGAGCTCGACGACGGGCACGAAGCCGTACGCGGTGCAGACGGCGTCGACCGCCAGCGTGCGCGCCCGCCCGTGGTCGGGGCGCCAAGCGCCGTCGCACGGCGCGAGCGTGACCGACTCGACGACCTCGTCGCCGTCGGCACCGACGACGACGTGGCCCCAGAGCAGGTCGACGCCGGCGAGCGCGCGGCGGTAGCGGCCGTACTCGCGCAGGCGCCCCGGATCGCGGCCGGCGACCGTTGCCTGGCGCACCCAGTCGCGGCGCCGCGTGGCCTCGGCGACGGCGACGACGGTGGCGCCGGCGCGGCGCAGCTCACGCGCGACCGGGAGCAGGAAGGGCCCGGCGCCGGCGAGCACGACGCGCCGCCCGACGGCGACGCCCTGGCCCTTGGCGAGCGCCTGCGCCCCGCCTGCGGTGAACACGCCCGGAAGCGTCCAGCCGGGGAAGGCGACGGGTCGGTCGTGCGCGCCGGTGGCGACGACCACGGCGCGCGCCCGCACCGCACCCGGCGCCCCCGATGCATCCAGAGTGAGCAAGGTCGCCCCGTCCCCCTCCGCCGCCCATACCGCGGTGCCCGACAGCACGACCGCCGGCGACGCGTGCAGCGCCGCGATCGCCGCCCTCCCCGCCGCGCTCGGATGCCCGCGCCAGATCTGGCCGCCGGGCGCCGGCGGCTCGTCGACCACGGCCACGCGCGCCCCTGCTCCGCACGCCGCGCACGCGGCCGCGATCCCCGCCGGGCCGGCCCCGACGACAGCGACGTCGGCGTCGAGCTTCGCCACCTAGGCCATCAAAGGTCGAAGCCGGCCGGGAACGGGTCGTCGGCGTCGAGCAGGTACTGGCCCATGCCGGTGATCCACGCGCGGCCCGTGATCTCCGGGACCACGGCCGGCTGCCCCGCGACCTCGGTCACCCCGACCAGCCGACCGGTGAACCGCGTGCCGATCACCGACTCGTTCACGAACGGCTCCTCGAGCCCGAGCTCGCCACGCGCGAACAGCTGCGCCATCCGCGCCGACGTCCCGGTGCCGCACGGCGAGCGGTCGAGCCAGCCGGGATGGATCGACGTTGCCGCGCGGGCCGACGCGCCGTCGCGGCCCGGCTCCGCGAACACGATGTGATGGCAGCCGGCGATGCGGTCGTCGGCGGGGTGGACGGGCCGGTCCACCGCGTCGATCGCCGCCATGACCTCGAGGCCGCGCGCGATGAGCTCCGGCGCTTGCTCGGGCGCCACCACCACCCCGGCCTGCGCCGCATCGACGATCGCGTAGAAGTTCCCGCCGTAGGCCATGTCGTAGGCGATCCGGTCGCCGTTGACGGCGACGCTCCGATCGGCCGCGTGCAGGAACGCCGGCACGTTGCGCAGGGTCACGCCGCGCGCCCGGCCGTCCTCCACCTGTACGCGCGCCTCGACCAGGCCGGCGGGCACGTCGAGCCGCACGACGGTCTCGGGCTCGGTCACTTCGACCATGCCGGTCTCGACGAGCACGGTGGCCACGCCGATGGTTCCGTGGCCGCACATCGGCAGGCAGCCCGACACCTCGATGAACACGACGCCCCAGTCGGCGTCCGGGTGCACCGGCGGCTGCAGGATCGCCCCCGACATCGCGCTGTGCCCGCGCGGCTCGCGCATGAGCAGCAGGCGCAGGTCGTCCAGCTCGCGCTCGAAGTGCAGCTTGCGCTCGAGCATAGTCGCGCCCGGGATGACCCCAACGCCGCCGGTGACCACGCGCGTCGGCATCCCCTCGGTGTGGGAGTCGACCGCGTGGAGGACGCGCGCCGCCCTCATGCCGGTTGCGGCGCGCGCAGGGCGCGCACGGCGGCGTCGAGCGTCGCCCGCTCGGCGTCGTCCAGCGGCAGGCGCGGCGCGCGGCACGGCCCGCCGAAGCGGCCCACGGCGTCGATCCCGGCCTTGAAGTACTGGACGAGCTTGGGCGTCATGTCCAGGCGCGCGAGCGGCAGCAGGCGCTGGTAGATCTCGCGGGCGCGCTCGAGCTCGCCCGCGCGGCAGGCCTCGAACAGCTCCACGCACTCGCGCGGCGCAACCACGGCCACGCCGGCGATCCACCCCGTGGCGCCGGCGCAGAAGCCCTCCAGCGCCCAGTCGTCGCCACCGACCAGCACCTCGAGCCCGGCGTCGAGCCCGAGCAGCGCGGCGAGGCGGCGCGCGTCGCCCGAGCACTCCTTGATCGCGACCACGGCATCCACTTCCCGCGCGAGGCGCCCGATCGTCTCCGGCGCCATGTCGGTCCCGCCGCTGGCCGCGGGGTTGTTGTAGGCCATGATCGGCAGCGCGGTGGCCTCGGCCAAGGCGCGGTAATGCGCCACGAGCTCGCGCTCGTCGGCCGCGTAGCCCAGCGGCGGCAGCAGCATCAGCGCCTGTGCCCCCGCCGCCTCGGCGTCGGCCGCGTAGCGGAGCACCTCGCCGGGGGTGCCCGCGGACACGCCCGCGGTCACCGGCGCGTCGGACGCGCCCACGACGGTCTCGACCACGAGCCGCCGCTCGGCCTGGCTCAGGCTCCCGCCCTCGCCCATCGTCCCGCAGGCCACGAAACCGGTGCAGCCCGCCTCGCGCATCCACTCGACGTTGGCGCGCAGCGCCTCGACGTCGACCTCGTTCTCGCTGGTGAACGGCGTCATCGCCGCCGGCATCACGCCTTCGAAGCGCACGTGCTCTCCTCCTAGTCCAGGGTCATGTACCTGCGCACCCGCTCGATGTGCGCGCGGGCGTAGAACTCCGCCGCGCGGGCGTCGCCGCCCGCTACGGCCTCGTAGATCATCCGGTGCTCGGCCATGTGGATCCGCATACGGCCGGGGACCGCGATCGACTCGTCGCGGAGCCGCTGCCACAGCGGCTGGTCCATGACCTCGGCGACCCACTCGGCGATGGCCACCAGCACCGGGTTGCCGGTCATCGCCGCCACCTGGCGGTGGAAGAGGCGGTCGGCGTCGTTCCACCGCGCCCTTCCCTCCGCGCTCTCGGGGTCCAGGATCTCCTCCATCGACGCAAGCAGCTCCGCCGCGTGCGGGTCCTCGCGCCCCCGCTCCGCCGCGAGCGCGGCGATGGCCGGCTCGAACAGCGCCCGTGCCTCGAGCAGCGCCGACGGGCTGGCGTCCGCACCGCCGGGCGGCCCGCCCGGGCGCCCGTTGCGGGCGAGGCCCTGCGTCCGCGCGAGCGCGTCGTCGGCGACGTAGGAGCCGGCGCCGGCGCGCGTGCGCAGGATCCCCTCGGTCTGCAGCGCCGCCACCGCCTCGCGCACCGACGAGCGGCTGACCTCGAGCGCCCGGGCCAGGTCGCGCTCGGACGGCAGCCGGTCGCCCGGCGCGAGCCGTCCGTCGCGCACGTCGTCGAGGATGCGCTCGACGATGTGCTCGTAGAGCTGGCGGCCGCGCAGCGGCGGGATATTGGTCTGCTGATCGGCGCGCATCATGCACAGATTGGTCTGCTAAACAGACCTGCTACGGTAGCGCCGATGGCGGAGACAGTCCAGTCCGTGGATCCTCGCACGGGGCAGGCTGGGCCGACGTACCCCGCCTCAACCCCGTCCGACGTGCGTGTCGCCGTGACCGCGTCCGCGCAGGCCGTTGGCTCCCCCGCGTGGCGCGACGACGAGCGCCGCGCGGCCTTCCTGCGCGGGGCGGCCGCCCGCCTGCGCGAGGCCGACGGCGAGATCGTCGCGCTGGTCCAGTCCGAGACCGGCCTGCCCGAGGGCCGCGCGGTCGGCGAGCTCGAGCGCACCTGCCGCCAGCTCGAGGCCTTCGCCGACCTCGTCGACGCCGGTGACTACGTCGACGCGATGATCGACACCGCCGACCCCGGCGCGCAGCCGATCCCGCGGCCCGACGTGCGCCGCATGCTCGTGCCGATCGGCCCCGTGGCCGTGTTCGGGGCCAGCAACTTCCCGCTCGCCTTCGGCGTCGCCGGCGGCGACACCGCCTCCGCGCTGGCCGCCGGCTGCCCGGTGGTCGCCAAGGGCCACCCGTCCCATCCGGGCACGAGCGAGGCCGTCGCCGCCTGCCTGGACGCGGCCCGCGCCGACGCCGGCCTGCCCGACGGCGCCTTCGCGCTCGTACAGGGCCCTGGCAACGACGTGGGCGAGGCGCTGGTGGACGCGCCCGCGATCGCTGCCGTCGGCTTCACCGGCTCGCTCGCGGCCGGCCGGGCGCTGTACGAGCGCGCCGCGCGCCGCCCGGAGCCGATCCCGGTCTACGCCGAGATGGGCAGCGTCAACCCGGTCGTGGTCACCGAGGGGGCGCTGGCCGAGCGCGCCGACGCCATCGCCGAGCAGCTGGCCGGCGCGGTGTCGTTCGCCGCCGGCCAGCTGTGCACCAAGCCCGGCGTCGTGCTCGTGCCCGAGGGCGCGTCCGGCGAGGCCTTCGCGCAGGCCGTCGTCGACCGGCTCGGGGCGGCGGGGCCGCAGGTCATGCTCAACGACCGCCTGCGCTCCTCGCTGGGCGACCGCGTGCAGGACCTCGATGCCGACGGCAACGTGCAGCGCCTGACCCCCGACGGCGGCGCGGCCGAGCCCGGGCTGCGCTTCGACCCGCTCGCGTTCCGCGCCCCCGCCGCCGCCGTGCGCGCCTCGCGCGACCTGCTGGAGGAGCGCTTCGGGCCGGTCGTGCTGCTCGTGACCTACGCCTCGGAGGACGAGCTGCTGGAGACCGCGGGCGTCCTCGAGGGCCAGCTCACCGCGACCATCCACGCCGGCGCGCAAGAGGCCGAGCTGCGCCGCTCCCTGACCGACGCCCTGAGCGAGCGCGTCGGGCGGCTGATCTACGACGGCGTCCCCACCGGCGTCGCCGTCAGCACCGCCATGCACCACGGCGGCCCCTATCCAGCCACGACCGCGCCCGCGCACACGTCGGTGGGCATGACCGCAATCGCGCGCTTCCTGCGCCCGGTCGCCTGGCAGAACGCGCCGCAGGACGTCCTGCCGCCGGCGCTGCAGGACGGCAACCCGCTGGGGATCTGGCGCAGCGTCGACGGCCAGTTGACCCGCGACTAGCGCTCGTCCCGCTCCTCCGCCAGCGCCTGCCGCAGCGTGACGTCGAACGGCTGCGGGCGCACGTCGAACAACGCCGCGCCCGCGCCGTCGGTGACCACGGTCGGCGTGCGCAGGCCCTCGATCAGCGGGCGCGCGACCCCGGTGTCGACCGGCGTGACGAGGCCGAGCCAGAGCGAGGACAGCGCTGGGCTGAGGAGCGGGACCGGGACCTTGAGCGGCGGGCGCTTGTCCAGCGCGCGGGCCATGCGGTCGAGCATGTCCGCGTACGCGAGCACGTCGGGGCCGCCGATCTGCACCTCGCGCCCCGCGCTGGCCTCCACCGCCGGCGCCTGGGCGAGGTAGGCGACGGTGTCCTCGATGCCGATCGGCTGCGTCGGCGTGCGCAGCCAGGACGGCGTCACCATCACCGGCAGCCGCTGCACGAGGTAGCGCAGCGTGCGGTAGGACTCGCTGCGCGCGCCGACCACCATGGCCGCGCGGAAGTACGTGAGCGGCGGGCCCTCGTCGGCGAGCACGAGCGCCGTGGCGTGGCGGCTGCGCAGGTGGGCCGAGCCCTCGGTGTCCCCGAGGCCGCCGAGGTAGACGACGCGTCCGACGCCCTCCTGGCGCGCCATGCGCGCGAAGGCCGACGCCGCCTGCCGTTCGCGCGCGGCGAAGTCGCCGCCCCCGCCCATGAGGTGCACGAGGTAGTAGGCGACGTCGACGTCGCGCCCTGCGCCCGCCAGCGTCTCGGGCCGCAGGAGGTCGCCCTCGTGCAGGTCGAAACCCCGCTGGCGCAGGTGCGCCGAGCGGCCGGCGTCGCGCACGAGGCACCGCACCTCGTCCCCGCGCCCGCGCAGGGCGTCGGCCAGCCGCGAGCCCACGAACCCGGTGGCGCCGGTGACGAGCGCACGCACGCGTCAGCCGTCGCCGAGCGAGAGCGTGGCGGTCATGGGCGCAGCTCCGCCGCGGCTTCGACGGGGTCGCCGTGCAGGAGCTCGGCCCCGACGGCGTCGGCGAGGTCCGCGTGCACCCCGGCGCCCGCCAGCAGCAGGCGCGTGCGCTGCGCGAGCTGCGCCAGGGGCTCGCGCAGCAGGGCGACGCGCGCCGGGGTCAGGGCGACGATCACGACCGCGTCGGGCTTCAGCTCCTCCACCGTGTTCGTCAGCGTGTCCACCGGCGTGTCCGGGCCCAGGTAGGTGATGCGCCAGCCGCGCTGGCGCAGCGCGAGCCCGAACAGCAGCAGCCCGAGGTCGTGGCGCTCGCCCGGCGCGCAGGCCAGCAGCGCGCGTGGTCCCACGCCGCGGTCCCAGCCCCGGGCCAGCGCGACCAGCCGCCCGCGCAGCACCATGCTCGCGAAGTGCTCCTGCGCGACCGAGGCCTCGCCGCGCTCCCAGCGCTCGCCCAGCTCGCGCAGGTAGGGCAGCAGCACCTCGCGCGCCAGGGCGTCGAAGCTCAGCCGGGTGACGAGCAGGTCGAGCACGACCTGCGCCCGCGCGTCGTCGAAGTCGTCCAGGGCCTCGCGCAGCTCGTCGGCCACGCCTTCGAGCGATGGGGTCAGCCCGGCCGGCGGCGCCTCGGCCTCGAGCACCAGGCGCGCGGCCTCGCCCGCTGACACCCCGGCTCCGAGGTGGCGCACCATCGCCTGCACGCGGTCCTCGTCGGCCGCGGTGTAGAGGCGGAAGCCGCCGTCGGTGCGTTGCGGCTCGAGCAGCCCGTAGCGGCGCTCCCACGCCCGCAGGACGTCGGGGGACACCTGCGTGCGTCGCGCCAGCTCACCGATGCGTAAGCGCGGTTCCACGTCCCGTCTCCTGCGCCGCCGCGGCGCCGCCGACCGGGGACCGCCACTCCGGCTTCGCGCAGAGCATCTGGACGTCCATGATCCGCGCCTCGGCGAAGCCCGCCTCCGAGATCGCGAAGTAGAGCTCCCACAGGCGCCGGAAGCGCCGGTCATAGCCGAGCTCGGCCACCCGCTCCTGCGCGGCGAGGAAGCGCTCGCGCCAGGCGCGCAGCGTGAGCACGTACGAGGACGAGATGTCCTCGAGCCAGACCGTGCGCAGGTCGGTCTGCGCGGCCAGCGACCGCGCGATGGCCTCGACCGAGGGCAGGAAGCCGCCCGGGAAGATGAGCCGGTTGGCGAAGCCCGGCGCGTCCTTCTCGGCCTCGTAGGCGCGGTCGTCGGCGCAGATGGCCTGCAGGAACATGAGCCCGTCGGGCGCCAGCAGCGCCGAGCAGCGGGCGAGGAAGGTGTCGAGGTACTGCCAGCCGACCGCCTCGATCATCTCGATCGAGGCCAGGCGGTCGTAGGTCCCCTGCAGCTCGCGGTAGTCCTGCCCGATGACCCGTACGCGGTCGTCCAGCCCGGCGCGCTCAATGCGGACCTCCGCGTAGGCGCGCTGCTCGGCCGAGATCGTCGTCGTGGTCACGCGCGCGCCGTACTCGGCTGCGGCGTGCATGGCCAGGCCGCCCCAGCCGCCGCCGATCTCGAGCAGGTGCGTGTGCGGACCGAGCGCGAGCGCGCGGCAGACGCGGTCGACCTTCGCGCGCTGCGCATCCTCGAGCGCGTCGTCGGGGTGCGCGTACAACGCGCACGAGTAGACCATGAGGTCGCGGTCGAGGAAGAGCTCGAAGAGGTCGTTGCCGAGGTCGTAGTGGGCGGCGATGTTGCGCCGGGCGCCGGCGACCGTGTTGCGGAGCGCGTCCGGGCGCAGCCGCCGCAGCGGCCGGCCCAGGCCGCGCAGGACGCGCCGCGCGCGGATCGAGCGGCGCATCTCGAGCGCCGCGATGCGCAGCGGCGCGACAACGTCGGGCGAGTCCCACTGGCCGTCGGCATAGGCCTCGCCCAGGCCGACGCTGCGATCGCGGGCCAGGCGCGCGTAGAAGGCGGGGTCGTGCACGACCACGGTGCCGCGCAGCGCGGCGCTCTCGGGCCCGAAGCCGAGCGTGCGCCCGCCGGCGTAGGCCTCCTCCACCTCGAGCCGCCCCGAAACGATGCGCTGGAACGCTGCGTGCACCGCGGCGCGCGCGAGCCGGCTCACGCCGCGCCCTCCGGGTGGGCGTACCAAGGCGCGCCCTTGCGCCGCAGGACCAGCGCCTGGAGATAGATGCGGGCCAGGGTGGCGATGGTGAGCGGAGGATATGTCGCGAGCACGCGCGCCATCAGCCCGCGGGTCAGCTCGCGCCGTCGCAGCGCCAGCGCGGCCTCGAACACGACCTCCCCGCCCTCGAGGTTCCGGAAGCCCAAGCGCAGGTCCTCGCCCGGCGGCGTCGTCCACCACGCGTAGCGTTGGTCCATGCCCATGAACGGCGAGACGTGCATGCGCTTTTCGACCTCGCCGCGCGGCTCGTCGCGGGCATCGAGGACGTAGGCGTGGCGCTCGCCCCAGGGCGTGTTCGTCACCTCGGCGACCACGGCGTCCAGCGCCCCGCCCGCGTCGAGGCAGAACAGGAAGCTGACGGGGTTGAAGCCGACGCCGAGGTAGCGGGGCTGGGCGAG
>Ga0070684_100004958_pt1 | contig 10160 bp, 11 predicted proteins | sample KBSC723LmetaG_FD_65653 | JGI IMG/M metagenome (GOLD analysis project Ga0070684, IMG submission 65653) | Corn rhizosphere microbial communities from Kellogg Biological Station, Michigan, USA - KBS C7.2-3L metaG | ecosystem: Host-associated > Plants > Roots > Rhizosphere ...
CGTGCGCTGGCGCAAAAGGGGATTGATGCCGGCATCCGGGTCGAGGGACGTATGGGCGAACTGCTCGTGCCCACCGGCCCGGGCGTCAAGGAACCGCAAAATCGCACTGTTCAGATAAAATGGGACCAGCCAAGCCGCGCCACGGGGCATCTGCGGTGCGATCCGGCGACGAAGCAACAGGCCTTTCCGCCGGCGTGTGTCGGCGAATACGGCGCGTGCTATTTCGAGCTGAACGACGGCACGATCTGCAACTACAACGGCGTGCCCGATCCCAATCCGCAGCGCTACTCGGTCATTCAGTGAGCCAGAGGTTACGATGTCCCGTCGTCTGAAAGTCTCGTCCGCCCAGCTGGGGCCCATCCATCTCGCCGACAGCCGGGCGAGCGTGGTCAAGCGCATGGTGGAGATGCTGAAGGAGGCCGATTCGCGCGGCTCGAAGTTCGTGGTGTTTCCGGAGCTCGCGCTGACGACCTTCTTCCCGCGCTACTGGTACGACGACGCGAACGAGGTGGAGAAGTATTTCGAGAACCAGATGCCGAGCCCCGAGACGCAGCCGCTGTTCGAGCTGGCGCGCTCCAAGGGCATCGGCTTCTACCTGGGTTATGCCGAGCGCACGGAAGAGGGCGGCGCGCCGCATCACTTCAACACCTCGATCCTGGTCGGACCGGACGGGCGCATGATCGGCAAGTACCGCAAGGTCCACCTGCCGGGCCATGACGACCATCGTCCGAACGTGCCGTACCAGCATCTCGAGAAGAAGTACTTCGAGGTCGGCGATCTCGGCTTCAACGTCTGGAAGATGTTCAAGGACGACGTGCGGATCGGCCAGTGCATCTGCAACGATCGGCGCTGGCCCGAGACCTTTCGCGTCATGAGCCTGAAGGGCGCCGAGATGGTCGTGCTGGGCTACAACACGCCGAGCGACAACGTCTATGCGCCGCACGAGCCGCCGTACCTGCGCGTGTTCCATCACCTGCTGTCGCTGCAGGCGGCGGCCTACCAGAACGGCATCTGGATCATCGCCACCGCCAAGGCCGGCAAGGAAGACGGGTTCTGGCTGCATGGCGGGTCGGTTATCGTCGCCCCGACTGGCGAGGTCGTCGCCAAGGGCACGACCGAGCAGGACGAGGTCATCTCATACGACTGCGACCTGGCGCTGGGCGAGTACATCCGCAACACGACGTTCAACTTCGCCAAGCACCGCCGGCCCGAGCACTACAAGCTGATCTCCGAGCGCACCGGCGTCGAGATCGACACGGCGAACTGAGGAGCCGACCATGCAGTACGCCGTCAACGACGTGAACCATCGCGATCGCTACAAGATCCTGACCGCCTTCGTCCTGCCGCGGCCGATCGCCTGGGTGACCTCGATGGGGCAGGGCGGAGTGGTGAATGCCGCGCCGTTCAGCTTCTTCAACGTCTTCGCCGAAGACCCGCCGCTCATCATGTTCGCGATCAACAAGCGGCCGGACGGGCGGCTCAAGGACACGTGGCTCAACATCGAGCGCACGGGCGAATTCGTCGTGAACCTCACCGACGAGCCGCTGGCGCGCGCGATGCACGATTCGAGCGGCGACTTCCCGCCCAACGTCGGCGAGCCTGACTATCTCGGGCTGAAGCTGGCGCCGTCGGTCGACATCAAGCCGCCGCGTCTCGCCGATGCGCCGTGGTCGATGGAGTGCCGGACCTGGCAGGTGATCAACGTCAAGGACGACCGGCAGCTGGTGATCGGCGAGGGCCTGCGCTTCCACATCCGCGACGAGCTGTGGGACACCAAGGCGATGCGCGTCCACATGGATCGCTATCACCCGGTCGGCCGCATGTTCGCCGACCGCTACTGCCGTACCGACGATCGCATGGAGTTCCCAGCGGCCCCGGTGGTGAAGGCCGAAGCCGCCGAGTAGGGGATTAGATCAGCTGCTGGCGTAGGTCGGCGGCCGCCGCCTGCAGCAGGCCGATATGCTTCAGCGGGTGGTCGTCGAGGGTGCCGGTGATCTGCAGCGCGCCGACCGCACGGCCGTCGTAGCGCTTGAGCGCCACCGACAGCCCGCAATCGCCGAGCTTCATGTCCTGGTGCGTCTCGCCATAGCCCTTGTCGCGTGCATCGGTGATGCACTTGCGGATCGCCTTGGGATCGGTCGGCGTGAACTTGGTGAACGGCTCGGGCTTGAGCTGCTCGAGCCACTGATCGAGCGTCGCATCGTCGAGGGTGGCGAGAATGGCGCGGCCGGCGGCGGTGCAGAAAGCCGGATGGCGCACGCCGATGCCAGGCGCGAGGTCCATCGGATACCGTGGTAACGCATGCGCGATCGTCACCATGTCGTGGCCGTCGAGCACTGCCACCCAGGTGGAGCGGCTGGTGATGCCCGCGATGCGTTCGCAGACCGGCTGGACGACAGTGGAGATCTTGTTCGAGCCGAGGTAGTCGCCCGCCAGTCCCAGCACCCGGGGTGTCAGGCGAAACACACGGCCGTCGGTGTCTGCAAGTTGCAGCGTGATCAGGGTGTGCAGCATGCGGCGCACGCTCGCCTTGGGCAGGCTGGTCGCACGCGCGACGTCGCTGAGACTGAGTTGGCGGCGTTCCTGGCCGAACGCGTTGATGACGCTCAGCCCCCGCGCCAACGCCTCGACATAGTTCGGTCCTCCGTTCGCTAGACGTCGCTCGGCATCGGCCTCGCGCAAACGCGGCATTTTGAAATCCTCCCTTGACCGCGTTAGCGTGCCTCAAACTTCGCCAAATGAACAGACGTTCGTTGTTCGAACTTTGTGACAGATTGGGTGGTACTGCGCATGACTTCCGCACGCGACAACGCGGACCTGACCCGGGTCGGCCCGGGCACCCTTATGGGCGATTTGATGCGCCAATACTGGATTCCGGCGTGCCTGTCGTCGGAGCTCGAGCCGGGCGCGCCGCCGATGCGTTTGCTGTTGCTGGGCGAGCAGCTGATCGCCTTCCGCGACAAAAGGGGTCGGGTCGGAATCATGGATCACCGCTGTCCGCACCGCTGCGCGTCGCTGTTCTTCGGCCGCGCCGAAGGTGACGGCATCCGCTGCGTCTACCACGGCTGGAAGTTCGACGCCGAGGGCCGCTGCCTCGACATGCCCAATCTCCCGCCCGACCAGCAGTTCACCGAGCGCGTGAATGCCGTGGCCTACAAAGTGGTCGAACGCGGCGGCCTCGTCTGGACCTACATGGGGCCGCGGGAACAGGCGCCGCCGATGTCCGACATCGAGAGCCTGGCGCTGCCGGAGCACGAGCGAGTCATGCGCGTGCACCAGCGCGCGTGCAACTGGCTGCAGGCGCTCGAGGCCGACATCGACACCTCGCATTTCAGTTTCCTGCATTTCGGCACGCTGCAGGCCAGCGAGATCGCGGCCGACAACCTGCACCGCTTCAACCTGACCGACCGCGCGCCACGCTATCGCGTCAAGGACACCGACTGGGGCACGATGTACACGGCGTACCGGCCGGCCGGGAACGGGCAGGTCTACCATCGCTTCTCGCACTTCATCTTCCCGTTCATCACCCTGCCGCCCGACGGCACCTTCGCCGATCACATCCAGGCCGGTCTTTGGGTGCCGATGGACGACACCCACACGATGGTCTTCACGTTCTTCTGGACCGAGCGGACGGCGGCGCTGCGCCAGCTCAAGGACGGCAGCCCGATCCCGGGCTCGGTGTCGCCGATGGAATTCCTGCCAAACGGCAGCGGCTGGTACGACCGCTGGCGGCTGAAGGCCAACCTCGACAACGACTACCAGATCGACCGCGCCATCCAGGAGCGTGGCACCTACAGCGGCATCCAGGGGCTGGTCGCCCAGGACCAGGCGGTGACCGAGAGCATGGGCGAGGTGGTCGACCGCTCGCGCGAGCACCTGGCGCCGAGCGACCGCATGATCACGATGACACGGCGGCGGCTGCTGAATGCCGCGCGTGAGTTGCGGGACCATGGGACCGCGCCACCGGGGGTCGACCGACCGGAGGTCTTCCGCCGCGCGCGAGCCGGTGCTTTCCTTGCCCCTGAAAGCCAGGACTGGCACGAGGCCTATCTTGAGAACCTCGAGAGGATCATCGGGCCGTCTTGGCCGCGCGCAGCGGAGTAGACCATGCGACGCAGGACAGTCCTCGCTTTCGGCACCGCAAGTCTCATGGCTGGCCGGGCGTCTGCGGCCGACTGGCCCGACCGTCCGGTCCACGTCGTGGTGCCCTATGCGCCAGGCGGGCCACTCGATCTGGTCGCCCGGCTGATCAGCGAGAAGCTCGGCGCCAGATTCGGCCAGAGCTTCGTGGTCGAGAATAAGCCCGGCGCCAACGGCGCGATCGGCGTGCAGTCGGTGATGGCCTCGCCGCCCGACGGCTACACCCTGCTTCTGCACGGCAGCGCCGGCGTGACGATCTACCAGGCGGTGATGAAGCAGCCTGCGTTCGACACCCTGCGGGACCTGACGCCGATCTCGCTGGTCATCTATTTCGACCTCATCCTGTGCGCCAACCCGGCGCTGCCTTTCAGGACGGTCAAGGAGTTCGTCGCCTACGCCAAGGCCAATCCCGGCAAGCTGAGCTACGGCACAGCCGGCGTCGGTGCGATGAACCACGTCGGCACCGAATGGTTCAAGGGCATAGCGGGCATCGACATCGTCCACGTTCCCTATCGCGGCGATGCGCCGGTCGCGGCCGATCTGGCGGCGGGCGTGCTCGGCGTGGCGTTCGTCAGCTCCAACGTCGCGATCCCGCTGATCAAGGCCGGCAAGCTGCGCGCCCTGGCAGCGCCGAGCCGGCGGCGCATCGCGGTGCTGCCCGACATGCCGACGATGGCAGAGGCGGGCTATCCCGATTTCGACCTGCAGCCCTGGACGGCGCTGTTCGGACCGGCCGGGCTCGACAAGACCATCGTTGCCTCTCTCGAAGAGGCGCTGAAGCAGGTCTTCGCCGAGCCCGACGTTATCGACCGTCTGGCGGGGCTCAGCATGACGCCCGCCGCCACCACGCCGGAGGAGCTCACCCGGATAGTCGAGAAGAGCATCGCGCTCTGGAAGGGCGTCGCCGCCAAGGCGAAGATCGTGGTCGAGTGAAATGAAGCCACGGTTGGCCTTTATCCGCCGTGCCTACATGCCGGTGGTCGAGCGGGCGCGCGAGATGTTCGAGGTCGCCTACGAGGACCGCCAGCTGACGGCCGACGAGGCGCTGCGGCTGGTCGAGGCGCACAAGGCCGACGCGATCTTCTTCACCTCGACCTTCAAGTTCGACGCGGACTTCATTGCGGCGCTGCCCGACAGCGTGAAAGTGGCGGCCTCGGCCAGCAGCTTCCTCGACCATGCCGACATCGCCGCGGCGCGTGCCCGCGGGCTGATCCTGACCTACGCGCCCGACATCGCGACGGGGTGCGTCGCCGATCTCGCCTTCGGCCTGGTGATCGGTGCGGCGCGTGGCTTCGGCCTGCATACGCGCACCATGCGTGAGCGCACGTGGCAGACGCGCACGATGGGTGAGGGGCTGGGCACGCGCATCTGGGGCAAGACCATGGGCGTGATCGGCTTCGGCCGGATCGGCCGCGCCTTCGCCCATCGCGCCCGCGGCTTCGGCATGCGCATGGTCTATCACGACCTTCGTCGCGCGGCCGACCAGATCGAGCACGGCGCGGAGTTCTATCCCGACCTCAAGGAGATGCTGCCGCGCTGCGACTTCGTCAGCCTGCACACGCCGTTCAACATCTCGACGCGCCACATCCTCGATCGCGAGACTCTATCGTTGCTGCCGCGTGGCGCGATCGTGGTGAACAGCGCGCGCGGTGGATTGATCGATGAAACGGCGCTGATCGAGTTGCTGGAGTCCGGTCACCTCGGCGGTGCGGGTCTGGACGTGTTCGAGCAGGAGCCCAGCTTCAATCCGCGGCTCGCCGAGCTCGACAACGTCTTCCTGACGCCGCACATCAACAGTGCCACGCGCGAGACGCGTCTGGCGTTGGGCTATGCCTGCCTCGAAGACATTGCGGCGGTGTTGGAAGGGCGGGCGCCGTTGCGGCCGGCAGGCGAGGGGATCGACCACCTCAACCTGCGCCGGCGGGCGCCGGCGTCGTGAAGGGCTACCAGTGCAGGCGGCTGCGGCCGATCGCCATCGACACGGCAGCCTGGCTCGGTTCGACGACTGGCAGGCCGACGTGACGCTGCAGGCGGTCACGGTACCGTGCCATGCCGGCGCAGCCCATGATCAGCACATCGGCACCGTCCTCGTCCCGCAATTCGGCCGCGACCTCGGCCATGCGGCTGAAGGTGCGCGACTCGTCGGCGAGTTCGACCACGCCCAGCCCGATCGCGCGATCGCCGGCCATGCGGTCGGCGACGCCCATCTGGCCGACATATCGCAGATGCCGCGGGATCGACTTCTTCAGGATCGAGATCACGCCGAAGCGTTGGCCGAGCGTCATCGCCGTCAGGATGCCGCACTCGGCGATGCCCAGCACCGGCTTGGTCGTGACCTCGCGCGCCGCATGCAGGCCAGGATCGGAGTAGCAGGCGATCACGAAGGCAGAGCAGTCATTGTCCCGGCTCTTCACGGTCGCGCTGATCGGCAGTACGACGCTGTCGGCATGCGCCTGAGTCTCCACCCCCGGCGGGCCTTCCTTCAGGGTCACGCATTCGATCGCCGGACCGCCCGACATGCGCAGCGGCTCCATCGCGCGATCGATGCCGTCGGTGACGGCCTGCGTCGAGTTCGGATTGATCACCAGGATGCGTTCCATGGCCGCAAACATGGCCTCTAAATTGCTATTCAACAACTGCTGATCTAACGTCCGCGGCAGGGGCTCGATGAGGGAGACAGTCAAATGAAACACCGTTTCGCGGCCGTGGCTGCGGCCATTCTGCTGTGCGCGTCGCCGGCATTGGCGCAGGACAAGCTGCCGCCCTTGCGCACGGGCGTGCACGGCACCTTCGCGCCGCACGCCTTTCCCAAGCTCGGCGGCGGCACCCAGGGATTCCAGATCGACCTGTTCACCGAAGTCGCCAAGCGCCTGCATCGCGACATCACCATCGACTCGGTGAGCTTCTCGACTCTGATCCCGGGCATGCAATCCGGGCGCTACGATTTCATCGCTGCGCCGACGACGGTGACCAAGGAGCGCGCCGAACAGATGCTGTTCACGTCGGGCTACCTGTGGACGGCCTATCAGTTCGGCATCAAGAAGGGCACGCCGCCGATCAAGGGCTGGGAAGATCTCAAGGGCAAGGCGGTTGCCGTCAACAAGGGCACGCCCTACGAGACGCTGAGCCAGAAGAAGGCCAAGGAGATCGGCTTCGAGGTCCAGGCCTACGACACCCAGCCCGACGCGACGCAGGCGGTACTCTCCGGTCGCGCCTACGCCACGCTCGGCGGCAACACCGTGATCGTCTACACCGCGCAACAGACGCCGCAGTTCGTCGCCGACCTCGAGCTCAAGGAGACGCGCGCCCATTGGGCGGCGCCGACGCGGAAGGACAACGTCAAGCTGCGCAACCAGCTGCAGGACGCGATGGACTGCATGAAGAAGGAGGGCCGGATCGCGGCGCTCTACGAGAAGTGGTTCAAGAAGAAGCCGGCGTCTGACGATCTCGCGGTGGTGATCACGCCGGGCTACGGCGTGCCGGGCATGCCGGGTTACGATCCGACCCCGCACGAACTGCATTGCGGCGGTTGATGCCACCGATCGTTTCTGCAAAGGCGATCCACAAGCACTTCGGCACCCTTCATGTCCTGAAGGGTGTCGATCTCGACGTTGCCGAACGCGAGCTGGTGTTCGTGATCGGCCCGTCGGGATCGGGCAAGTCGACCCTGCTGCGCTGTCTAAACCGGCTCGAGGAGCCGTCGTCGGGCAGCATCACGGTCGACGGCATCGACATGCTGTCGCCGCGCACCGACATCAACCATGCGCGCCAGCGCATCGGCATGGTGTTCCAGTCGTTCAACCTCTATCCGCACATGACGGCGCTGGGCAACGTGACGCTGGCGCTGCGCAAGGTGGCGGGCAAGTCGCGCGCCGAGGCCGATTCGCTGGGCCGCGCCGCGCTCGAGCGGGTCGGGCTCGCCGACCGGGCGCACCACCGGCCGGCCGAGCTGTCGGGCGGCCAGCAGCAGCGCGTGGCGATCGCCCGCTCGATTGCGCTCGAGCCGCGGGTGATGTTGTTCGACGAGCCGACCTCGGCGCTCGATCCCGAGCTGGTCGGTTCGGTGCTTGCGGTGATGCGGGGCTTGCGCGAGAGCGGCATGACCATGATCGTCGTCAGCCACGAGATGGGCTTTGCCCGCGCCGCCGCCGACCGCGTGGTCTTCATGGACGAGGGCCAGATCGTCGAGCAGGGGCCGCCCGCTCAGATCTTCGAGAACCCGGGCCACGCGCGCACGCGGGCGTTCATCGGGCAGATCCAGAGGCATTGATGTCTTCCGGACCGCGCGCATCCTGCGCGCTCATCATCATGAGGCGCGCAGGATGCGCGCGGTCCAGGAGAGCTTGAGCCGATGAGCCGCTGGGATCGTTTCCTCGACACGTTCTTCAACGCCAAGGTCATGGCGAAGTACCTGCCCGACATCCTGTCGGGCGCGGTGCTGACCATCGAGCTGGCGCTGGCGGTCGTCGTCGCCGGCCTGCTGGTCGGGCTGATCCTGGCGCTGGTCCGCAGTCTCGGCATCAAACCGATCAACTGGCTGATCATCTTCGTCGTCGACGTCTTCCGCTCGCTGCCGCCGCTGGTGGTGATCGTGCTGGTCTATTTCGGCCTGCCGTCGGCCGGCTTCTCGCCGTCGGCCTTCGTCTCGACCTGGATGTCGCTGGCGCTGGTCCTGATGGCCTTCGCCGAGGAGATCTTCTGGGCCGGCATCACCTCGACGCCGAAAGGGCAGTGGGAGGCCTCGCGCTCGACCGGCCTCAGCTTCGCGCAGACGCTGCTCTACGTGATCCTGCCGCAGGCGCTCAGGATCACCATCGCGCCGCTCACCAACCGCACCATCGCCATCACCAAGGGCACCGCGCTCGGCACCGTGGTGGCACTGCACGAGATCCTCGGCATGGCGTCGTCGGCGGTCTCGAACTCCTACAATCCGTCGCCGCTGATGATGGGCGCGGCGGCCTATCTCGTGCTGTTCCTGCCGGTTGTCGTCGCGGCGCGCTGGATCGAAACGCGGTTCGCATGGAAGAGATAGTCCAGGCCTTCTTCAACACGGAGATCGCGCAGGCGGCCCTGCCGATCGTCCTGCAGGGCCTGCTCAACACGGTCCTGCTGTCGCTGATGGTCGTCCCGCTCGGCCTCGTCGGCGGGCTGATCCTGGCGATGCTGGCGCTCAGCAAGAGCCGGCTGATCCGCTGGCCGCTGATGGCGTGGGTCGATTTCTTCCGCGCCTTTCCGCCGCTGGTGCTGCTGATCCTGCTGTTCGCCGGGCTGCCGTTCGCCGGGCTCGAGCTGGGCGGCTTCGCCTGCGTGGCGATCGCCTTCTTCCTCAACACCGGCGCCTACTATGGCGAGATCCTGCGCGCCGGCATCGAATCGATTCCGCGCGGCCAGGTCGAGGCGGCGCGCTCGACCGGCCTCAACGGCCTGCAGGCAATGATCTACGTCGTGTTGCCCCAGGCGGTGCGCAACGTGCTGCCCGACCTCCTGTCCAACACCCTCGAGGTGGTGAAGCTGACGGCCCTCGGCAGCGTGGTCGCGGTGCCGGAGCTGCTGTTCCAGGCCCGCCAGGCCCAGAGCGTCACCTACAATGCCACGCCGATCGTCATGGCGGCGGTGATCTATTTCCTGATCCTGTGGCCGGTGGTCCGGCTGCTAAGCCGTTTGGAGAACCGGGCGCTTCACGCCATGGCGCGCTGAGCGCGGTCGCCGACCAGGTCGGCGATGGCCTGGCGCAGCTGCTCGAACCGGTACGGTTTGCGCAGAACCGGGAATTCCGTCGATGTCGCCGAACCTGCATAGCCGGTGACCAGCAAGATCGGCAGGTTCGGCTGCTTGGCGCGAATGGCGCGGGCGAGTTCGACACCGTTCATGCCTCCCGGCATCACGATGTCGCTGACGACCAGGTCGAAACGCGCAGTTTCCAGCGTCTGGAGGGCGCGCCGGGCGTCGGCGGCGATCTTCACCTCATAGCCGAGCTGGCTCAGCATCTCGCGTCCGACCATCGCCACGTCGGGATTGTC
>Ga0070684_100004959_pt1 | contig 10160 bp, 10 predicted proteins | sample KBSC723LmetaG_FD_65653 | JGI IMG/M metagenome (GOLD analysis project Ga0070684, IMG submission 65653) | Corn rhizosphere microbial communities from Kellogg Biological Station, Michigan, USA - KBS C7.2-3L metaG | ecosystem: Host-associated > Plants > Roots > Rhizosphere ...
GAGCGCATTGCCGGCCTGCCGGGCCGCTCCGGCGCCGTGAACTTCGAAGACGTCGAGTCGCGCAAGCTTCCGCTGCTCTATGAAGCGGCAGCGAACTTCCTCGATCACCGGGCGCGCGATCCCAACGCCACCGCAACGTGGGCCCAGTTTGAAGCATTCTGCCGGACCGAGGGCCACTGGCTCAGCGACTACGCGCTCTACGCCGTGCTGCGCACCAAGTACAACACCGGCGCATGGACCGCCTGGCCCGAGCCGGTGCGCCGCCGCGAGCCTGCCGCGCTCGAGGAGATTCGGCGCACGCACGCTCGTGAACTTGCACTCGAGCAGGTGCTGCAGTTCGCCTTTTCCATGCAGTGGAACCGCATGCGGGCCGCAGCCGCCGAACACGGAATCCGCATCCTCGGCGATGTCGCCATCTTCGTCAACATGGATTCAGCCGACTTGTGGACACATCCGGAACTGTTCGAGCTCGATAAGGATCTCAAGCCGGATCGCGTGGCCGGCGTGCCGCCCGACTACTTTTCGGCCACCGGCCAGCGCTGGGGCAATCCTCTGTATCGCTGGGATGTTCTGCGCGAACAGGGCTTCAACTGGTGGGTGCAGCGCATGGCGCGCGCTCGCGAGCTCTACGACATCGTGCGCCTCGACCACTTCCGCGGATTCGAGTCCTATTGGTCGATCCCCGCGGAAGAAGAGACGGCAATCAACGGCGAGTGGGTCAAGGCGCCCGGCATGGAGCTGTTCCAGGCGCTCGAGCGGGCGCTCGGGCCGCTGCACATTGTGGCCGAGGACCTGGGCCTCATCACCAAGGCGGTGGATCAGCTCCGGATCGACGCGGGCTTTCCCGGCATGCGCGTCATTCAGTTCGGCTTCAGCGACAAGGGCGCGCACATGCACCTGCCGCACCAGTACACGCTCGACACCGTGGCCTATACCGGCACGCATGACAACGACACCACCCAGGGCTGGTGGGAACGTGCGGGCAAAGCCGAGCAGGAAGCCGTTGCCACCTACCTTGGCCAGGGTGACGGAAAAGTCAGTCCGGTGTGGCCGCTGATCCGGGCCGTCGAGGCCAGTATCGCGCAACTGGCCATCATCCCTGTGCAGGACCTGTTCGAAATGGGTTCCGAAGCCCGCATGAACACGCCGGCGGTTCCACGCGGCAACTGGAGCTGGCGCGCGCCGGAGCGCGCCTGGACCAGCGAACTGGCGGAAAAACTGGCCGCGCTGGCAGAGATTACAGACCGCGAAAACGATCCGTTAGGGAAGACAGGCGAAGCGACAGGAACAACGAGCAGTCAATAGAGATCGCGACTACGAGAGATCGGGACAACGCCTGGGTAAACAAGTCTGCCGGCCTTCACATCCTGCGGAAAAGGATGGGATAACGCGCTTTGTAACAAGCGCACGGCTTCACAGCTTGATGAAAACGTCGCGCGTGGAGCTTTGTAACAGGGCACGACTCACCCTAATCAGTTGAACAGGTCTTTCATCTTGTCCAGCAGGGAGGGCGAAGTCGGCTTGTTGTCCACGCTCATGGTTTCCGCCAGCTTGCTCACCAGCTCGCGCTGGCTGCGCGAAAGCTTGCGAGGAATCTGCACCAGCACCTTGACCACCAGGTCACCCGTGCCCCGGCTGTTCAGGATGGGCACGCCACGGCCGCGGATGCGCAGTTCTTTTCCGCTCTGCGTTCCTTCGGGAATCTTGAGATTCACCGGCCCGTCGATGCCCTGGATCTCGATCTCCGCCCCGAGCGCGGCCTGAGGGAAGCTGATGGGCACCACGCAGCGCAAGTCGTTGCCATCACGCTCGAAGAAGTCATGCGGCTGGATCGAGAGCACCACGTACAGGTCACCCTTGGGTCCGTTCGATCGGCCGGCATCGCCTTCCCCCGCGTAGCGGATACGTGTGCCCTCCTCCACGCCCGGAGGAACCTTGACTGTGAGCTTCAGTTCCTTGTTGACGCGGGTTTCGCCGCGGCAGGTCTGGCATGGATCGCCGATGATGCTTCCCGTGCCGCCGCATGTGCCGCAGGTTCGCGCCACACTGAAGAATCCCTGCTGATACCGGATCTGCCCGCGGCCTTGGCATTGGCTGCACACCGTCGGTCCACGGCCGGAAGCGCTGCCGCGCCCATTACAAGTCGGGCAGGCTTCCAGACGCCGAATCTTGACCTCGGTCTGCTTGCCGAAGAACGCGTCTTCAAATTCGATCGACAGGTCGAAGCGCAGGTCGTCGCCACGCTGCTGGCGCGAGCCTCGCTGGCCCCCGCCGCCGCCCATGTTGAACATTTCGCCGAACAGGTCGCCGAAGATATCCCCAATGTCCACGCCGCCGGAAAATCCGCCGAAGCCGCCCGGGCCCGCCGCACCCACTCCGGCATGGCCGAAGCGGTCGTACGCAGCGCGCTTGTCCGCGTCGCAAAGGACCTGGTAAGCCTCGCTGGCTTCTTTGAATTTCTCTTCGGCCGCATGGTTTCCGGGGTTCCGGTCAGGATGGTACTTGAGCGCCAGCTTTCGATAGGCGCTTTTCAATTCCTGATCGCTGGCGCTACGGCTGACCCCCAGGACCTCGTAGTAATCTGCTTTGCTCACGCTCAAGTTATTCTACCGTCTGCTTTGGATTCGATACGACGCGCACCATGGCCGGGCGCAAAAGCTTCTCGCGGATCTTGTAGCCGCGGCGAATCTCCTCGGCCACGTGCTGATCCGGCAGGTCATCGCGCTCCACCGAGCCAAGCGCCTCGTGATGGTGGGGATTGAACTGCTCGCCTACCGCCGGAATCGCGGTTACGTTCATCTGGCGCAGCACGTCTTCCATCTGCTTGACGATGAGCTCGACGCCTGAGCGAAGCTGCTCGGTCGATCCCGTCGCTTTCAGCGCCAGCTCAAAATTGTCCAGCACGGGCAGGAACTGCTCCACGATGCTGCCCGCCGCATAGTCGCGGTACTCGGCCTTTTCGCGTTCCGCGCGTTTGCGGGCGTTTTCAAACTCGGCCTGCAGCCGGGCCACTCGGTCGACCAACTGGTCGCGTTCGGCCTTGAGCTGCTCGTACTCGGCGCGCGGTACGGCGCTCTCTTCCGCGGCAGCGCCAGCGCCGGCCTCTCCGCCCAGGGGAACCGTCTCGGCTTCCGCGGCGGCGGCATCGGATGCGGCCATTTCCTGCAAATTCTCGTTTAATTCCACTGCATTCATCTCTGTTTCCTGGTTCGGCATACGTCTTCGGAGTCTCCGCAACATAAGTCAGCTACTCCAATTCTAATAGCGCGTCATTATTGGATGTGCGGCGGGCTAAATGGTCGCTGCGGCCGGTCGCTTCGGACGGCCGCTCCGGGCGGATTTTTCGGCTTATTCAGGCCGCACGTCGAGGATGCGCTCCGAGAGCTGCGCGATATAGCGCACGGCGTGGATCATCTCCTGGTATTGCATGCGCGTGGGCGCGATCAAGGCGACCGTCCCAACGTTCGACTGGCCGAGCCGGGCGGGCGAGCCGATCAGCACCAGGTCCTGCATCGCCGGGGAGGCCTGTTCGAGCCCGACCACCACGCGAACCTCCTGCCGATGGCCATCCACGTAGGCCGTGAGCAGCTCCACCAGGCGCTGCTTGGCTTCGAGCGCTACCAGCATCTCGCGCAGGCGCTGGCGATCGATTTCCGACCCGATCAGGTTGGCCATGCCGTCCACAAAGAGGGTGGCGCCGGGCTCAGCCGCCAGCGCGCCTTTGCGGCATAGTTCCTCCACCGAGTCGAGAAGCTGGTGGTAGGCCTCGCGTTCCATTTCTATGCGGTGGTTCACTTCGGCCCGAATGCGTTCGATCGGCCATCCGCGAAAGTTCTCGTTCAGATAGCGCGTGGCGGTATCGAGTTCGACGCCGGATAGATCGCGATCGAGAGTCAGCACGCGGTCCTGCACCGTGCCCGACTGGGTCACGACGACGGCCAGGACGCGATTCGCTGCCAGGCGGGAGAAGTGGATGTGCTCAAGGATCTGCCCACTGGTGGCGCTGGCCAGCGCGACGCCTAACCCGCTTGAGAGCAGCGCCAGCACCTGCGACGTCCGCTCCAGGTACTCATTGGCGCTGGAAACCCCGGTGAAGCTCTCTTCGATCTGTTCGCGGCGTTCTTCGCTCAATTGGCTGGGCACAGGACCCATTCCGCGGACCAGATTCGTGGAGGCCAGGTTCGCGGAGCCCAGGGTCGCCAGCCGCCCCGAGTTCATGATCTGTTCGACGTAGTGGCGAAATGCGGCGGCCGTGGGCACCCGGCCGGCCGAGGTATGCGGCTGCTCGAGCAGGCCGGCATCTCCAAGCTGGGCCATCACGTTGCGGATGGTCGCCGAGCTGAGGCCTTCGCGATTGGCGAAGGTCTGGGCCACAGCCTGCGAAGCCACCGGCTCGCCGGTGGCGATGTAGAGCTCGATGATGGCGCTCAGCACCAGCCGCTCACGGGGACTGATGCGCATCTCCGCCATGGGAACTACACTCCTGCAGGGACCGTTCGAGCCGCCAGCACCGGTGGAAACTCCTGATGATTCGTCAGTTAGGTGAGCAGGCCGGATGGACTTCCCCTCCTAAAGTGTAGAGATGCGTGAATTTCACTGTCAAGATGACTTATAAGATCTGACCAAGCAGCTAAGCAGCGCTTAGGCATCGGTTGTACAAACCACGTGATATGTGGGTGCGGTGGCAATTCCAGATAGTGGCGCGTCGAATTGATCTTCGGGAACTTTCAAATTTCACATCCTACGCACGAAACTCGCGCTTACGCCAGCGTTCGTGCACATTTCGGTTGCCAGATTGACTCAAAAAGCTGATACTTGGGTTTGCACCGGTTTTTTTTGGCTTTTGGAGGCTCAAACAGGAAAACCCCTCCGACAAGAAGGGGTTCTGCCCAGATTCCGGGTGCTTCAGGTTAGTACCAAGCTGACTCAATACCCCTGGAGGCATTCCCGGGACGGCATGGGGTTTGAGTCCCGGCCCTCCGCGTTTATCATTAGTGGCACATTCGCAGCAGTCTGATTCACCCAGGGGAATGATGGGCTGGCCATTCAAGAAAACTCGCGCAGAACGCACAGCTGAGGAGGCGGAAGCTGCTCAGGCCACAAGGCTTGACACGATGCTGCGATTAGGGAATGAACAGGAATTCGTGGAGATGGTGAAAGCTGCGGACCCTAACCTCACGCCCGAGAAGCTTTTAGATCTGATTCAGCAGTTTCGTGCGATCCGGCGCTCTCGGCGCGGCCCTTAACCTTCTCAACGATCTTGTCAGCCTTTTTCTCAAATCGCGCAAGTTCACGAGGGCTCATTTTACGAATGCGCTCGTTAAAGAACGCTAGCAGTTTGTCTTGTGCAGCTTCGCTACGATCTTCAATTGTGATCGAATCCTGCATTCTGCGTTCTCCTTTCTCTTCAGTCTTTCGTTTGCCAACTATACACGATTGTGCCGATATTACGTCTCATTTTCCTTATTGCATTGGATTCATTCGATACCAAGAAGGAGGCATAAACTTGGAGCGTTAAGACTAAATTCCACATCGATAGAATTTGCAATCACTCTATAAGGACCAAGTTTGCGACAATTTGTCGCAAATTTCTCAAATTGCGAAATTATCCTTGATATTCAGATTGACAAGCGCTCCCATCTCTACGGCAGCATCCTTTAATGCTGAATCTAGGTCAACGGTGCAATCCTCTAAGATGTCATCCAAACGGCGATTCGCTCATTCGCCAGCCAGACCATAGACCCGTGACCGCTGTCACATCCACGCTCCCGCCGCCATGCTAATGTACTTGAGCTCCCGAAGTAATCCGGGAGCAGATCGTCAACACGGGCCAGAGAACCAACTCGAATTTTTTTTGCTGTTTCCTTTTCCTTCGCTTTTTGTAGTTTGTTCGTTTTTCCGCGTAAGGTAAATGAAAACAGTGGTTTAGAGTAGATCGGAATCGAACGGCATTCTAACCGCGCCAGCGAAATGCCGCCTTCCTCGCCCCAAGCCAGGAACCCACGACATCTCCATCCTCATCCGCCACCCAACACATCAGTCCCTGGCACCTGCAAGGTGGCGTCTCAAATCCGCCTTCCCGGCACTGCAAGCTGACCTCTCTCGCCTACGCCGTTCATCCAATTTGACTTACTGCTATGAAGCAACCGCGCGCGCCCGCTACCGCTCTATTGCAATTGTGAATATGCGGTAAACGCAGGGAGAGTCAACGTGGCAAAGAATGGCAGTAAGGGCCTGGCAAACCCCATCGAACTCAAGCCTGTCAGCAAGCCCGACGGGATGCTGCAGGTCATCATCGAGACCCCGAAAGGATGCCGCAACAAGTTCGCCTTCGATCCCGAGCAGAAGGTCTTTGCCCTGAAGAAGGTGCTGCCGGCGGGCATGGTCTTCCCCTACGACTTTGGATTTCTGCCCAAGACGCTCGCCCCGGACGGTGATCCCATCGACGTTCTGGTGCTCATGGACGAGCCCGCGTTTCCCGGGGTGATCGTCCGCGCGCGGCTGATCGGCATCATCGAGGGCGAGCAGATCGAAGGCAAAAAGAAGACCCGCAATGACCGGCTGCTTGCCGTTGCCGAGACGAACTATCTCTATGCGGCGATCAAGAGCCACAAGGATCTTCCCGGCGAGTGGATGAAGCAATTGGAAGAGTTCTTCGTGAATTACCACCGGCTGGAGGGAAAGGAGTACCGGCTGCTGGGCTGTCACGGGGTGAACGAAGCGAACAGGAAGATCCAGGAGGCGAGACGCGCGGCCTGAGGGCTGAACTCGTCGGTCGAGCTGAAGCCGTTTTCAATTTGGAGCATTTATCGGCACGACTGAACAGCTTGCCGAAAAACTCATTCCTGGAGAACGAGCATGGCAGGGGCTAAAGCCCAGATCATTAGAATGCGCAGATTATCGGCCCGGCTGAAGCCGTGCCCTTGTTACAAAGCCTGGTGAGGTCATTTTTCAGCAAGCTGTGAAGTCATCATGACCGAATACATCATCCGGTTCTTAGTCGGCGGAGCGGTCGTTTCTTTCTTCGCGGTGCTCGCCGAGATGCTGCGTCCCAAGAGCTTTGCCGGGCTTTTCAGCGCGGCGCCGTCGATTGCGCTAGCGACCATTGGGATCACGATCGCGCGCCATGGGGCGGCATATGCAGCCATCGAATCGCGCTCCATGATTCTGGCGGCGGTGGGCTTCCTCGTTTATGCAAGCGCCTGCAGCTGGGTGCTGATGCGCAGGAAGGTGCGCGCGCTGACCGTCACGACGGTGCTGCTGCCGGTGTGGTTCGGGGTGTCCATTGGACTGCTGTGGATACTGGGTGCCGCGCGATGATGGTGCAATGCAAAATCAGCGCGATCAAGGGCATTCAGCTCCACGAGTGGATCACGCGGTTCCTCTTCGGAGGAGCTGTCTGTGTTCTCGCCGGGCTGATGGCGAAGTGGTTCGGTGCTGAATTCGGCGGGCTGTTTCTTGCGTTTCCGGCGATCTTTCCCGCGGGAGCATGCCTGGTAGAAGCGCACGAGCGCAAGCATAAGGCGCGGGCCGGTTTCGATGGCACGCAGCGCGGCCGGACGGTGGCTGGAGTCGATGCGGCCGGAGCTGCGATGGGCTGCGTGGGCCTGGCCGGATTCGCCCTGGTTTGCTGGTTGTGTCTTCGACATTGGAGCGCGGCGGTGGTGTTCGCGCTGGCAACAGCAGTGTGGTTTGCGGTTTCGCTCGCCGTGTGGCGGCTGCGCAAGAGCCGCCTGTTTCGGCGGCGCGGGAGGAATGCGGCGGGGCATGCGTTCCGCCCGTCATAGATTGCGTCAGGGCGCTGGAGTGGCCGCGGTGTAATAGCCGCTATTGGTCCGCGCGGTCAGGTCCGGCTGGTCTACCTGCACCGCTAGCGTGTGGAACTCGTTGGGGCCTGTCGATGGGCCGGGCTCGAAGAGCAGCGTGTAATACGGCCCGATATCCGTGGTGCAGTTCGCGATCTGGCCCGCAACATCGTTTGTGGGGTCCAGGATGCGCCCACCGCTGTGCAGCGCGATCACCTGCAGCGCCAGGTCCGCTGGATCGGCCGCCCTTGGGTCGGTCACGGGCTTCAGATGTCCTTCCCAGATTCCACGCGCATTCTCCCCCACCAGCGTGAACAGGCCGTATACAGTGACTCGTCCCTCGCGCAGCTTGTTCTGCAAATTCATGATGGTTCGAAAGAGCGTCTGCCGGCTTTCATTGGTCTGGTGCCAGACGGGTCCTTGCAGCAGCGGCCATCCGTGGCCAATCCAGATGAGGATCTTTCGCCCGGGCTTGTGAGCCTCATTATCGGCAATCCCCAGCAGGGTCGTGGTGGCGCGATCAAACTGCTCCAGCGCTCCGGCGTATCCGGACGAGGCATCCATGGCGCGCACTGTGCCGGCCTTGGCTAATTCGTCGGCGATGGCATTGCCGTCCCGCGACGGCTCGGGCTGAACATTCAGGCCCTTGCTATTGAGGATGAACAGGCTTGTGGGATGGGACAGGTGGCCGCCGTTGCTGCGCAGGAACTTGTCGACCTCGAGGCGCTGAAAAGAGACGGCCTTGTACGGCATGTCGACGACGTCCACCAGCAGGATGACCTGCACAGGGGGCTCCGCGCTTGAGCCTGTTGTGCCATCTGTGCGGCGGAACGCCAGCACTTTTCGCGGCTGACCATTATCCAGAATTTTGAATTGAGGCGGCTCAAGCGCTCCAATCGGCTTACCGGCGCGGTCTTTGACCACGACGTCAAGCGTCATGCGCGCATGTGCGGCAGCAGCCGGCGCCGCGGCCGTTTGCGTGGAGGTAGCCGTCTGCGCAATTGCCGCGGCCACACCCAGCAAACCAAACGCATAGACACCCAGAGCTCGTCCCATGCCTGCTACCACCTTGTGTTTCCCGACGAAGGATGGACGCAGTCTACACGCCCGGAGCAGGAGTGCGGTACGCTGAATCCCACATGAGGGCAGGGCGCGGGATGTGTCCCCGGCGCGTGGGCCATCTAATATTGTGGGTCGCATACTATAGTGGCTGCGGTACTCCGGAGGTGGCGGTGCGCAGGATAGTTTCAGGACTTCTTCTGCAGGCGATCGCACTCGCGGCTCCCATGGCCGTGGCGGGCCAGACGGCATCCGGTCAGACGGCATCGGGTCAGTCGGGATTCAGGGCCCCGGCGGCATCGGCATCCGACTCGCGCAGCAGCGCCGAAACTGCCTGGCGGCAGCATATCGAAAAGTGGCGGATGGATCGCCAGCACGAGTTATCGGCGGAAGATGGCTGGCTCACGCTGGTGGCCCTAGAGTGGTTGAAACCCGGCGTGAACCTTGTGGGGTCAGGGCCCGACTGCCAGATTCACGTTGCCGGCGCGCCCGCTCACCTCGGGGTGCTCACGGTGGCGCACAATTCGGTGCAGATCCTGGCCCCTGAGGGGGGATTTCCGCCCGGCCTGAAAGTGGACGGGAAGCCGGCGCGCGAGGGCCTGCTCAGCACCAGCGATCGAGGCCCTTCGTCGCTGGCGTGGAGCACCCTGACGATGGTGATCCTTCCCCGCGGGGATGGCTTTGCGCTGCGCGTGAAGGATGCCAATTCGCCCGTCCGGACGGGGTTTCACGGGCTTCACTGGTATGACCCGGATCTGCGCTACACGGTGGAAGCGCGGTGGATTCCCTCGAATCCGCCGAAGATGCTGAAGATACCCACGAAGATCGGCACGACGCTCAACCTGCCATCGCCCGGGGTGGCGGAGTTCACGCTGAATGGCAAGAAACTCCGGCTGGAACCGGTGCTCGAAGATCCGCACGATACCACGCTGTTTTTCATTCTGCGCGATGCGACGAGCAAGACCGCGACGTATCAGGGAGGGCGGTTCCTGAGAACGGGATTTCCGGATCATGGGCTGAAAAAGCCGGGAACGCTGGTGATCGATTTCAACCAGCTCTACAATCCGCCGTGCGCGTACACGCCGTACGCGACTTGCCCGCTGCCGCCCGATCAGAATCGGCTGCCAGTGGCGATTGAGGCGGGGGAGCAACGGTACGAGCCGTAGATGCAAGTTGTCAGTTGTCAGTTTTCATTGTCAGCCGGTTGCGATCGACGTGCGCTGCGCCTCTCCCTCCGGCTGCTCGGTATTGGATACTAGAAGCAGATCATGTTCCATACCACTGACGACATCCGTA
>Ga0070684_100004960_pt1 | contig 10158 bp, 4 predicted proteins | sample KBSC723LmetaG_FD_65653 | JGI IMG/M metagenome (GOLD analysis project Ga0070684, IMG submission 65653) | Corn rhizosphere microbial communities from Kellogg Biological Station, Michigan, USA - KBS C7.2-3L metaG | ecosystem: Host-associated > Plants > Roots > Rhizosphere ...
AAAGTGGCCAGCCGATCCTCGCCAACGATCCTCACCTGAGCCTGCAGATGCCCTCGCTGTGGTACGTGGCCAGCCTGTCCGCTCCAGGCTTTTCGGTCTCGGGGATGTCCCTCGTCGGCCTGCCGAACATCATCTTCGGCAGCAACGCCCGGATCGCCTGGGGCGCCACCAACATGATGGCGGACACCCAGGATCTCTACGTGCTGGAGACCGACCCGGATCAACCCAACCGGTACAAAGTGGACGGCGAGTGGCGGACCCTGGAGGTTCGCACCGAGGAGATCCGGGTCCGGAGCGACTTCCCCGCCGCCTTGCGAAAACCCCTGGAGCCCGTGCGTATCCAGGTCCGGCGCTCCCACCTGGGCCCGGTCGTGACGGACGCGCTCGGCATGTTGGACGAACCGGTCTGTCTGCGGTGGTCGGGGTTGGAGGAAGGGGATACTTCCTACGAGGCCATCTTCCGGGTCGGCTATGCACGGAACTGGCAGGAGTTCAACCAGGCACTCGAGTACCTGGTGACGCCCGCCATCAACCTGATGTATGCGGACACCTCCGACAATATTGGCTATCTGGGCGCGGGCAGGATTCCGGTGCGCAATCTCGGAGACGGCTCTTTGCCGGTACCGGCGGCCGATCGGCGGTATGCCTGGAAGGGCTACATTCCTTTTGCCGCGATGCCGCGCGTACTCAATCCGCCGCAGGGGTATCTCGTCAATGCCAACAACAAAGTAGTGGGTGAGGATTATCCGTATTTCATTTCCCGCGATTGGGCCCCACCGGCTCGGGCGCAGCGCGTGATTGCCATGATCGAGGACGCCCGCAAGGCGCACGGCAAGATCCGCTTCGAGGACGTGCAGCAGATGCAGGGGGATGTGAAGGATTCCGAAGCCGTCGAGTTGAAAGACCACCTGCTTCGCCTGGTGGCGCATCGGGTCCCCTCCGGTGGGCCGCTCGACGCGCTGAAAGGATGGAATGGAGAGATGACCCGGGACGGGGTGCCCGCCACCATTTTCAACATGTGGCTGCAACAGCTGCGCGAGCATCTGTTGCTGGACAATCTCAAACGTTATGGGAACAACAGCGCGCAGGCCGGCGTCCTGCGCGGCTACGTGGATATGGTGACCCCGTTGCAGATCGAGCGGATGATGACGGATACCCGGTATGACTGGTGCGACGACCGCAGCACCAGTGCAAGGGAAAGTTGCGCCGACATCGCCCTCGAGACCTTCAACGGGGCCGTGGCGGAGCTCGAGAAGCGCCAAGGGTCCGAAAGACACTGGCAGTGGGGGCGCCTCCACCAGACGGTCCTCAAACACCTGCCGTTCAGTGATGTGAACCTGCTCGACCTGATATTCGAGCGCCGCATCGGCAGCGCGGGATCGCAAAACACGGTCGACGTCGCTCCGGGACTCTACAAGGATGCGAAAGGTTTCGAACAGGAGTTCGGCGCGGCATTTCGCCAGGTCATCTCACCGGGCTCCGGCGAGTTCAGGCGCGCCTACATGAACTCGACAGGTGAGTCCGGAAACCCCTTGAGCAGTCATTTTGACGACATGGTGGAGCCTTTCAATCGCGTGCAACTCTTCGAGCTGACGGACAGGAAACCCCTCCCGGGGGAATCGGTATTGACCCTGGAGCCGGCCGGCCACTCACCAGGAGCCCAGGGATGAAACTGTTTGACCTGTTCGTCCAGCGCTCTCCCAACGCGGTCTTCATCTCCGTCGTGCTCGGGGCGGTGGCCGGCATCTGCTATGCCTTCCTGATTCCGCTCGTGCTCGTCGGACTCTCGGGTCCGGGAGAGACGGTGACCCGGTCTGATTCGGTGATGTTTCTGGGTTTCCAGATCTACCAATACAAGCTTGCGGCGGTATTCTTCGGTCTATGTGTGTTCGTCCTGGTCGCGCGCTCGATTTCCCAGTTGAGTCTGTTGCGGGTCGCAACAGAGGTGACCACGGAGTTGCGCAAGACAATCTATGAGCGCATTGCGCGCGCGCCGATTGCCGATCTGGAGCAGATCGGCGCCGCGAAACTGATCGCCACACTGACGACAGACGTGGCCCGGATCGTGTTTGGCGCGAGAGTGCTGCCGGACGTCCTGATCTGCGCCGTCACCATCGTGGGCATGTTGGGATTTCTGGCCTATTTGAATTATCCGGTGTTCCTGTTCGTCATCGAGGCCATTGTATTCGGCACGGTCACCTACCAGCTGCCGATGCTCCTCGCGAACCGGTATTTCGAGCGCTCGCGGCAGCGGATGGACCGCTTGCAGGAAGCCATGGACGGCCTGATCTACGGGGCGAAGGAGTTGAAGCTGGACCGGCACAAGCGCAACCGTTATTTTGCCGACGTGCTGCTCGAGAACGAGTACGCCGTGAGGGACGCGGACAAGGCCGGCAACACCATCATCCGCCTCGCCGCCAACTACGGCGACATGATCTGCTTCTTCGTCATCGGCGTCGTCGCTTATATCTTCATCAACTATCACGAGATTACGAGCTCCGAGCTGACCGGCGTGGTGATGGCTCTGCTCTACATCACCGCACCGATTGCCCTGGTCATCAACAGTCTCCCCGCGGTGGTGCTGGCCCGGATCTCCCTGAAAAAAGTCAACAGCATCATCCGGAGCATTCCGGAGGAGTCCTGCGGTGAGCCTGCCAGTGTGCCTCCCTGGGAAACGCTCCGGGTACGCAACGTGTGCTATCAACATCGCCCCTCGAGCGGTGAGCCGGGGTTCCAGCTCGGTCCAATCAACCTCGACATCAGCAAGGGCGAGGTCACGTTCATCGTCGGTGGCAACGGCTCGGGAAAATCGACCTTCGCCAAGCTCCTGAGCCTGCATTACGCCGCCGGCAGCGGCGACATCCACTTTGGCAGTCACCGGCTGTCCCAGGAGAGCCTCGCGTCCTACCGCCAGCGGATCTGCGCCATCTATTCGGATTACCACCTGTTCGATCGACTCCTCTGCGAGGAGCAGCCGGGGGAGCGCGAGCGCATCGCGGAGTACCTGGCGTTGCTCCGGCTCGAGAGCAAACTGTCCGTCGAAGGCAGGACGTTCTCCACCACGGCGCTCTCGGACGGCCAGCGGAAACGGCTCGCGCTGCTCGCTGCGCTGCTCGAGGACAAGGACCTCTATGTTTTCGACGAGTGGGCCGCCGATCAGGATCCCGCTTTCAAGGAGGTCTTCTATCGCCAGATCGTCCACGAGCTCAAGGCCAGGGACAAGGCCGTGGTGGTCATCAGCCATGATGATCGGTATTTTAATGAGGCGGACCGGCTCATTTTCATGGAGCAGGGCAAGGTGCGAGAGGTGCGGGATGGATTGCGCAAGACGCCTCCGTCCATCGTGCGCCTGAAGGAAACGACTTCCGAGCGATTGTCAGGCTGAGCACGATATGGATAGAGGGAACCTGTTGAGCATGAACAGCCGGTGGTTCATTCGCCCGCGCCCCAGGCAGGCCCCCAGTCTCAGGCTGATCTGTTTCCCCTATGCGGGAGGCAACGCCGGGACCTATGTACCCTGGGCCGCGCACCTGCCTCCTGGCGTCGAGCTGGTTGCCGTGCAGCTGCCTGGACGGGGAACCCGACTGGACGAGCTCCCCTTTTCCGATATGGAGCCGCTGGTCCATGAGTTGCTGGCCGTTTTCCCCGCGGTAATTGACCGGCCCTACGTGCTGTTTGGCCATAGTCTCGGCAGCCGGGTGGCCTTCGAGCTGGCGCTCCGCTGTCAGCGCCGTGGATGGCCACTCCCCGTTTGTTTCATTGCATCGGGCAGCAGGGCGGCGCATCTGGCCGAGGCGAGCGCCCCGCTTCACGACCTCCCCGAAGCCGAGCTCATCGAGAAGCTGCGCGAATTGAACGGCACTCCGGCGGAGGTTCTCGAGAACCTGGAGCTGATCCAACTCCTGACACCCTTGCTGCGGGCGGATTTCAGAATTGCCGATCTGTATCGAGCGGACGGGACACCGCTCGATTGTCCGATCGCCGTTCTCGCCGGAACCGAGGACGAGGACGTGACCCCGCAGCTCGTGGAAGGATGGCGCGATCTCACCACCGCCGGGTGTGAGATCCACTGGATTCCCGGCGGACACTTCTTCATCGAGCGCAACCGGGCCCAGGTCCTCGGCAAAATCAACACGATCCTGGCTCAGGCCAGCGAGGCGCGATGGACACCTGCAACGGCTCGCCCCGAAGGGTCGGCCGCCGCGGCGAAACTGGCGTCCCAGGCGATCGCGGCTGCAGAAGAGCAGGCGATGGATTTGCCGCCCGGCACCGTCCTGGCGCAGGCGACGCCCGGGAAGTGCTGGTCGAAAATCCGGCGGTAGTAATAGGCCTCCTTCGTCTGGGGAGGATTGATCGGGAACCGCTCGGTGGCCGCGGCAAAATCCGCATCGCTGACCTGGGATGCCGCGCAGGCCTTGAGGTCGTCGATCCAGCCATAACCCACGCCGTCACTGAATTGCTCCTTCTGCCGCCAGAGAATGGAGTCCGGGAGATAGCCGTCGAACGCTTCTCGAAGTATGGTCTTTTCCATCCGCCCGCTCCCGGCCATTTTAGCTGCCGCATCCATCTTCATCGCCACATCGAGGAACTCGAGATCGAGGAAGGGCACTCGCGGCTCCACGCCCCACGCCATCATCGCCTTGTTCGCGCGCAGACAGTCATAGAGATGCAATGCATCCAGCTTGCGAACCGTCTCGTCGTGAAACTCCCCTGCGGAAGGCGCCTTGTGAAAGTACAGGTAGCCGCCGAAGACCTCGTCCGCGCCCTCACCGGACAACACCATCTTCACACCCATTGCCTTGATTCGCCGGGCGAGCAGGTACATCGGCGTCGACGCCCGGATGGTGGTGACATCGTAGGTCTCGATGTGACGGATGACTTCCGGCAACGCATCCAGGCCCTCGTCGAAAGTGAATCGGAATCCATGGTGGACCGTTCCCACACCGGCGGCCGCGACTTCCGCTGCCGCCAGATCCGGAGAGCCATCGAGTCCTATCGCAAAGGAGTGCAGACGCGGCCACCAGGCTTCGGAAGCGTCATCCGCCTCGATCCGGCGCCGCGCGAAACGAGCAGCGCAAGCCGCGACCAGAGAAGAATCCAACCCGCCCGACAGCAGGACGCCGTAGGGCACATCGCTCATGAGCTGCCGGTGTACGGCACGTTCGAATGCCTCCCGTAATTGCTGGGAGGATACGACGACGCCCTTGGTCCGAGCGTATTCGCGCCACGGCTTCTCGTAGTATCGGACCAACTCCCGGGTGGCGGTGCTGTAGCAATGACCGGGGGGGAAAGGCGCGACATCCGGACAGACATCCGCGAGCGCCTTCATTTCGGAGGCCACCCACAGGGTTCCGGCGCGATCATGTCCCCAGTACAACGGACAAACTCCGAGCGGATCCCGGGCAATCAGCGCGCATCGTCGCGCCCGGTCCCAGAGCGCAAACGCGAAGATGCCGTTCAGCCTTCTCAGAAAGGAGCGGGGCGCCTCCGCCCGATACAGCGCATTGATCACTTCGCAGTCGGAGCCCGTGAGATACTGGTAGGGCTGCTGCCCCTCGCGCTTCAATTCCCGGTGATTGTAAATTTCCCCATTGACGGCCAGCACCAGGTCCCCGTCCGCCGAGCGCAGTGGCTGAGAGCCACCTTCCGGATCCACGATCGCGAGGCGCTCGTGCACGAGGATCGCGCTGGCATCCGCATAAACACCGCTCCAGTCCGGTCCGCGGTGGCGCAGGCGCTGTGATCTCACGATCGCCTCCCGGCGCAGCATGCCGAGATCCAGGTTCGCCTGCGAGCCGAAAATTCCCAGTATCGAACACATCTCCCGAGAGCTCCTGATGCGGCATGTTTCCAACATGTTATCTCACGGTCAGCCCCAGGTGAGTGTTGGTGTCGAGCCGGCCGGCGCTTGACTCAGGTGGGAGCGGATGCCAGATTTTGAGGATTTGAGCGAATTCCGGCGTTCCATGTTGAGCTCTCACGGGCCGGTACATGCATTGGCGCGGTGGTGAGTGTCGAGGGCAGGAGTATTGCGTCGGCTCTCGTGCCCGGGCGTGGTCCTGGCATTACCGACTACCTGAAAATGCTACACTGCCTTGCCACGGAAGGGGGTCCAACATGGCAGAAACTACTCCGGCGCCGGAAACAATAACAATCCCTGGCTATCGCATCGAAAGCCTGCTGGGACAGGGCGGAATGGCCAATGTCTTCCTGGCGATCCAGGAGAGCTTCGGGCGCCGCGTGGCGCTCAAAGTCATGTCGCCACTGTTGAATTCCGATCCCAGCTTCGCGGCGCGTTTCAAGCGCGAGGCGCGCATCGTTGCACAGCTGAGTCACGCCTCGATCGTTCCTGTGTTTGATGTCGGCGAGCATCAGTGGAACCATTACCTGTCGATGGAATATCTCCCGGGCGGGGATCTCAAGCAGCGCATTCTTCAAGGCGGAGGCGACCTCAATCTCGCTCTGAACGTGTGCGCGGCGCTCAGCTCCGCGTTGGACCTGGCCCACCGCAAGGGGTTTGTCCACCGGGACATCAAGCCGGCAAACATTCTGTTCCGCGCGGACGGGACGCCCGTGCTGACCGATTTTGGCATCGCCCGCGTTTTCGACAACGGCCGCTCGATGACGGTCGCGGGAATGCTGGTCGGAACGCCGAGTTATATGAGTCCCGAGCAGGTCAAGGGTCTGGAGTTGGACGGGCGCAGCGATCTGTACTCCATCGGGATCGTGTTCTTCGAGATATTGACGGGCGCGGTGCCGTTCAACGCGGACTCGACGCTCTCGACCGCTCTGAAGCACGTGAGCGATCCGTTGCCGCCGCTGCCGCAGAAGTACGCGGCATATCAGGAGTTCCTGGACTGTCTGACGGCCAAGGACCGTGACGACCGCTTCGCAAGCGGCGCGGAGGTGATTCGGGCGCTGCGCGTGATCGGGACCGGACGCATGGCGAGGAATCAAATGCTTACGCTGGTGCGTAGCTCGAGGGAGGCTTACGCACCGGCCACTGAGGGCGAGACGGGCGCCCCGGCCAGCGGAACGAGCCCGCCTGTGCAGTCGAGTGTTTCGCAGCCGACCCTGGCACGGCCGCAGGCCGCCAGTGAAAGTCCAACTTTGAGGAAACCGTTCCCGGGCCGGGTTGAGACGGCAGATGGACATGGGGCGTCAATGAGTCGCTCGTCTGGCCCGGTTGATGCCGCAAAACCGAAAGAAGGAGCGGCCACGCAAGCCAGTAGTGCAGCGAGCCGGTCTGACGTCACGGCTGCACGCAAAGGAGCTTCGACCTCTCCCAATGCGGCACGCGCCTCGCGCCGTCCAAGCGCCTGGCGGGCGCTGGCGAAACCCGCTCGCGCGAGGCAACTCATGTTGGGTGTCGCTGTAGTGGTGATAGCCCTGGTGATCGGGGGTACTTTTTTCAAAACGACAGCTCCGGACAAGGGAGCGGGTCTTTCCAAGTCAAACGAACCGGGTCCTGTCGCGCGTCAGGAAGTGCCCCTCACTTCCGAGCCTGGGAAGCCGCAGGCGACGGATGACGCTGGGCAGGCCTCGGCAGGCGGTAACGCTGTGCCTGCCGCCGCGCCATCTGACACTACTGAGCCGCAGGTCGCTCAGTCGGCGGCATCGGAAACGAGTCCGTCCGCGACGCCCGTCGCACAGTTACCTTCATCCGGCGGTGCTTCGGGCAGCCAAGCGCCTTCTCACGGCAAGCGCCTGACCGAAAAGCAGCGCCAGCGCAAGCAAGAGGAAGCCCGCTTGATCGAGCAGCGTGTGGAGGAGTTGCGAGCAACACAGCTGCAAGCGCAAGAGGGGCACATACGGGAGCTGCTGAGCAGTGCAAAGAGCGAATTCGATGCCGGCGCCCTCTGGCAGCCGAGCGGCGCCAGCGCCGCGGACCGTTACAGAGAGATACTGAAGTTGCAACCAAGGAGGCCCGAGGCTGTCGCAGGGGCGCTACGTGTCGCCAACGTGCTGGTCTCGGAGGCCGAAGGCAGCGAAGCGGCGGGCGACATCTACACATCGAAGCTGCTGGTCGAGCAGATTCAAACGCTCCAACCCGATCATGAGAAGCTGGGCGACCTGCGGGCCCGACTGGAGCAGCTGGTGGCGAACCCGGTGTCTCTGAGCCAGCGCGACCGGGCGCGCCTGGAGAAGGCAGCGAAATACATCGCCCGGGCGGAGGCGGATCTGGGACACCAGCCGCTCGACTATCCGACAGCGGCCGATGCGGTGAAACAATATGACAGCGCGGTCTCCGCCGCCGCACAGGCTCCCGGATTACCCTCGCTCAAGGAGCGGCTCATCGCGGCTTGCGCGGTGGCCGTACGCACCGAGCTGGGCAACAATGATTCGAAGCGCGCCCTGAAAGTCATCAGCCTCGCTCACAAGCACAATTGGGCGAGCGAGGACCTCGAGCAGCTCGAGGCGAGTATTCAATCAAATGGGGCGGCAACGGCGGCGATCAAGGAGGCCGGGGCGCAGTGAACTCCGGGCCGTCGCCGGAAACACCCACAATACCCGGTTACCGCGTCGAAAGACGGCTGGGCCAGGGGGGCATGGCGACCGTCTATCTTGCGATCCAACAGAGCTTCGAGCGCGAGGTGGCGCTCAAGGTGATGTCCCCTCTGTTGAATTCGGACCCGACCTTTGCGGCGCGATTCAAGCGCGAGGCGCACATCGTGGCGCAGCTGAACCACGCTTCCATAGTTCCCGTGTTCGATGTCGGGGAGCACGAGTCCTATCACTATCTGTCGATGGAGTATCTGCCCGCCGGGGACCTCAGGCGCCGTATTCTCGGCAGGGATGAGCGTGATCCTAACCTGGCCGTGAAGGTGTGCATGGCGTTGAGTGCGGCGCTGGAAGTCGCCCATCGCGGAGGCTTCGTCCACCGGGATATCAAACCGGAAAACATTCTGTTCCGGGAGGACGGCACACCCGTGCTGACCGATTTCGGCATCGCCCGCGCGCTCGACCGTGTCGGCTCGATGACGCTGGCCGGCATGTTGGTGGGTACGCCGGAATACATGAGTCCGGAGCAGATCAAGGGCCTGGAGTTGGACGGGCGTAGTGATCTGTACTCGCTCGGAATCGTGTTCTATGAAATGCTGACGGGGAGCGTGCCCTTCAAGGGCGACTCGACATTGTCGATTGCGGTGAAGCAGGTGGGCGAGCCGCTACCGCCGTTGCCGCCGGAATACGAGCAGTACCAGGAATTTTTGGATTGCCTCACGGCTAAAGATCGTGAGGAGCGCTTCGCGAGCGGTGCGGAGGTTGTTCGCGCCGTGCGGCTGCTCAGCGTTGGAAGGAGCGCTAGAGATCGGACGCTCATTCGATCGCTCCCGACGGCAGGGCAGGCCGGTTCCGGTTCTCCCGCGACGGCGACACAGATTCCAGGCAATCCGATATCCCCACCGGACGAGCGGTCGGGTACCGCGCCTCCCGTCAGTGGGGATACACTGCTACCAGAGTCGAAAGTCAACAGCGTGCGCAACCGGCAACTCTGGTTGGCCGCGGTGGCTGTCGCTGCAGTTGTGATATATGCGGGATCGGTGTTCGTGCCGAGGCCGAGTGTTGGCACTCGTGCATCTGCCGGCATCCCGGTCAAGAGTGCGGCGGGCGTGCCCACGCCGCAGCATGCGCCTGCCGGACAACCGGCGGCCGCGCAACCCTCGATCGCGGCCTCCGGAGTTGCGTCGGGCACGTCTCCGAAGGCAGAAGAGCCCGCCTCGAAGAAGGCCGATGACCCTGTCTCAAAGAAGACCGATGACCCTGTAGCAAAGAAGGCCGATGATTCTGCCGATGCAGTGGCTCGACGCAAGCTGCTGCTGGCGGAGCGGCGCCAGCGTAAGGCTGAAGAGGCACGCCTGGCCAACGAAGCGCGCGCGAGGCAGGCGGCGGCAGAGGAGTTACAAATCCGGGACCTCCTGGCTGCGGCGAAGACGCAATACAGGGCGGGGGCTCTCTGGCAGCCGGCAGGGTCGAGCGCCGCCGACAGCTACCGCGCAATTCTGACTATGCAGCCGCAACATGCCGAGGCGCTTGCGGGGGCGCAGCATCTGGCCGACGTTCTCGCGGACGAGGCCGAATACGCCGAAGCGAGTGGCAATCTCGATTCGTCCCAACAACTGATCGACCAGGTTCAGTCTCTCCAACCGGCCCACCCGA
>Ga0070684_100004963_pt1 | contig 10158 bp, 6 predicted proteins | sample KBSC723LmetaG_FD_65653 | JGI IMG/M metagenome (GOLD analysis project Ga0070684, IMG submission 65653) | Corn rhizosphere microbial communities from Kellogg Biological Station, Michigan, USA - KBS C7.2-3L metaG | ecosystem: Host-associated > Plants > Roots > Rhizosphere ...
GCACAGAACTGAGCATCCATTTTGACCGGAACAAGACTAAGGCGCAGCTAGATGCCGCAATTGCGCTCGCTCAGTCGAATGGCTTGCTCCGGATCGAGCGGCGCGAAACCGGAGGCCGTCCCGTGGAAGTGTTGCGCTTGGTGACCGTCTAGGCGGCAGAGCGCGCTTCTTTTCCCGGCTCTCGTGGCAATTGTTTAGAATCGGAGCGTCCATGCCGAAACTAGATTGGCTCACCCGAAGTGAAGATGAGAAAGTCTCCGCGCATGTCCCGTACCGGCTGCTGGAGGCAGTGCCGGAGCATTCCTATGGGGACCCGAACGCCGAAAACATGCTCATCCAAGGTGACAACCTGGATGCGCTGAAGGCTCTGCTCCCGTTCTACGCGGGCCGGGTAAAGTGCATTTTCATCGATCCGCCGTACAACACTCAGAGTGCCTTTGAGCACTACGACGACAACCTGGAACACACGCAATGGCTTGCAATGATGTACCCGCGGTTGGAACTGTTGCGCGATTTGCTCTCCGCTGACGGTAGCATCTTCGTCACGATTGACGACAACGAAGCCCACTATCTCAAGGTGCTCATGGACGAGATTTTTGGGCGGCGCTGTTTCGTTGCAAATGCGATTTGGGAAAAAGCAGACTCACCGCGCAATTCCGCACGGCAGCTATCCTCTGACCACGACCACCTCTTCATCTTTTCTAAATCCGTTGACTGGCAACCCCGCCGACTACCCCGGACTGAAGAGGCAGATTCGATCTACGCAAATCCCGATAACGATGAGCGAGGACCATGGCTGCCCGGTGACCCCTATGCAAACAAGCCATACTCACGAGGGCAGTATTCGATGAAGGGACCAACCGGACGGGTGTTTTCTCCGCCTCCGGGTAGGTTCTGGCGCATCTCCGAAGATAAGTTGCGGGCGTTGGATCGAGAAGGGCGGATTTGGTGGGGACCCACCGGAGATGCACGCCCAAGCATAAAACGATACCTGTCCGAAGTCGCTGACCTTGTGCCACGCACCCTCTGGCGCAAGGATCAAGTGGGCAGCAACAGAACTTCGAAAAACGAAATGCGTGCGCTTTTTCCAGAGGAAGCCTCTTTTGGTACGCCTAAGCCGGAAGCCCTAATCCAGAGGGTCCTTCAAATGGCGACATTGGAGGGCGAATTGATTTTGGACTCGTTCCTCGGTTCCGGTACAACCGCCGCAGTCGCGCACAAAATGGGCCGCCGTTACATCGGGATTGAAATGGGAGAGCACGCGGTCACGCACTGTGTCCCACGCCTCAAGAAAGTGGTAGATGGGGAGCAAGGCGGCATCTCTGAGGCCGTGGAATGGAAGGGGGGCGGCGGGTTCCATTTCTATAAACTCGGCAGTCCCGTGTTCAATGAAGAGGGACAAATCAATCCTGATGTGCGTTTCTCGCACCTTGCCGCGCACGTATGGTTTGCCGAGACGCGCACGCCGTTGCCCCATCCACGGCGGCGCTCTCCGCTTTTGGGTGTGCATGAGGGGGTGGGCTATTACCTGCTCTTCAACGGCATCCTTGGGGACAAGCGGCCTGATGGCGGTAACGTGCTCACGCGCCGGTTGCTGGCAGAGCTGCCACGGCCCGATGGTGTCAAACTCGTTCATTGGGTCATCTATGGCGAAAGCAGCCGGTTGAGTAAGGAATCACTACTTCAGCTTGGCATCACGTTTAAGCAAACACCATACGATGTGAAGGCGCGTTGACCATGATACGGCTGAAGAATTTTCAAGAAGACACGCTCAAGGCCCTGAAAGAGTATTTGGAAGCCGTGCGCCTGAGTGGGGAACCGGAGGCAGCATTTCTCAAGGTCGTGAAGCCACCCGATGGCCGCTTGCCGATGTACCGCAAGGTGCCGGACCTGGAGAGCATCCCTTACGTCTGTTTGCGTCTGCCCACGGGCGGCGGCAAAACAATCGTGGGAGCCTATTCGATTCGTGTTGCCGGGCAAAGCTACATCGAAAAGGACTATCCGGTTGTTCTGTGGCTGGTGCCGTCCAATTCGATTCGCACACAGACGGCACAGGCGCTCAAGAACAATGCGCATCCCTACCGCGTAGCGTTGGATGAAGCCTTTGATGGCCGCGTGCGCGTGTTTGAAATATCAGAAATTGAAAACATCCGCCCGCAGGATTTGCGGGACGCCGTGTGCGTGGTGGTGGGCACCATCCAATCGTTGCGCGTCACCAGCACGGAAGGCCGGGACGTGTACGCGCACAAAGAGGCGCTGGAGGACCACTTTACAAAGCTGAATGTGAACGTGCCCGGCTTGGAGCGCATTGAAAACGGCGCTGGTGCGGGCAAGGTGAAGTATTCCTTTGCCAACCTGATGATGGTTCACCAGCCGCTCATCATCATGGATGAGGCGCACAACGCCCGCACGTCTCTGACCTTTGACACGCTGAAGCGCCTCTCCCCGTCAGCCATCATCGAACTGACGGCAACGCCGGACACGGACCCGCGCACGGGCAGCAATGTGCTGTACCGTGTCTCCGCCTCAGAGCTGAAGGCAGAGGACATGATTAAGCTGCCCATTGCGCTGACAGTGCATGAGACGGGATGGCAGGAGGCTGTAGGGGATGCTTGCCGCACGCGCAAACGGCTTGCTGAGGCGGCGAAGGGTGAGCCGGAATACATTCGTCCAATTCTGCTGATTCAAGCAGAGAACAAAGACAAGGCCGCGAATGTGGAGGCCGTCAAGCAATTCTTGCTGGACAGCGAACACCTTACGGAAGAGCAAATCGCCATTGCCACCGGGGACCAAAGGGACCTGGACAGAATCAATCTGTTTGACCGCGACTGCAAGGTTGAAGCCGTTATCACGGTACAGGCCCTCAAAGAAGGATGGGATTGTTCCTTCGCTTATGTGTTTTGCTCCACGGCCAACATCGGGAGCAGCCGGGATGTAGAGCAGCTATTGGGCCGCGTGCTGCGGATGCCCTATGCAAAACGGCGCAAGGCAGCAGAGCTAAACAAAGCCTATGCTCACGTCTCCAGCCCGAATTTCCTGGAGGCCGCAAAGCAGCTTGAGACCTGCATGATTGAGAAGATGGGCTTTGAAGAGGCTGAGGCAGAGCAGTACATCGAAGTGCAACAGCCATCCATTCCGAATCTGCCGCTATTCCTGCAAGAGAAGCCGCTTCAATTGACGGTTGCGGAGCCCCTGAGTCTGGAGGGCCTGTCCGAGCGGGAACGGCAGTCGATCATCGTGAAGTCTGAGGCTCCCGGCCAAATCGAAATTGAGGTGCATGGGCAGGTCACGCCGGAGATTCAGAAGGCCGCTCTTGCCGCCGTACCGGAGCCACAACGCGCCGAAACGCAACGGAGGATCACCGAGTACATCGCGGAGCAGGAATCGCGCCAAGCGCCCGCCTTGCGCGGGGAAGAGCTGGTGGTTCCAAAGCTATGTGTGCGCTATCATGGCGAGCTGTTGCCGTTCGATAAAGACCTTTTGCTTGATGCTGCCTCATGGGACCTCAGCCAATGCGCGATTGACCTGAGTGACTTCAGGTTCAACGACACATCGAAGACGTTTGAATTTGACGTGCAAGGCAGCAAGGTTGTGTATGCGTTCAAAGGTGAGCAGCAACTTGACCTGAATTTGCTGCCGGGCGAGTGGACTGACAGCGACCTGATTCGTTGGCTGGACAAGGAACTACGGCAGCCGGACGTTCGGCAAGCGGCAAGCCTTGCCTGGCTTCGCGTGTGCGTGCGGCAGCTTTTGGACCGCAAGGGCTTTGATTTGCCATTGCTGGTGCGAGCGAAATTCATACTTGCACGCAAGCTGGCAGAGCGCCGGGATGAGTGCCGGACAGCCGCGTACAACGCCGGGTATCAAGAATTGCTTTTTGGACCGAACGCCGCACCTGAAACCAGCTTTGATTACGCTTTCAAGTACGACCCGAACCTGTATCCGGCCAAGTGGTATTACAGCGGGCGGAATCAGTTTGAAAGGCACTTCTACCCCATCGTGGGAGAACTGGAGAGCACGGGCGAAGAGTGCAACTGTGCTGAGGCGCTGGATGCTCAATCCGGTATCAGGAGATGGGTGCGGAATCTTGCGCTCCAGCCGGATTCATCATTTTGGCTCCAGACTTCAAGTGACCGCTTCTACCCGGACTTTGTGGCGGAAACGCTAGACGGGCGTTTGCTGGTGGTGGAGTACAAGGGCAAAGACTACGCCACTAATGATGATTCGAAGGAAAAGAAGATGCTCGGGGAAGTTTGGGCAAAGGGCAGCAATGGCCGTGCCTTGTTTCTGATGGCCGTCAAGAAGGATGAGCGGGGCAGGAACGTGCACGAGCAAATCAGGGCGAAGATCGAAGAGAGCTAGTGCATATCGTCCGGCTGTATTCGTATGTTTCGTTTCTTTCGTCCCTTTGAGGGACACAAGGCTAGAGCCGATCACCCACCCGGAAAACGCGGGTCCATTGTGTTACGATCATCACCGCATTGGGGGGCCTCCTGGCCTGCGGGAGTCGGCGCAGATTCAGCGCGGTTCGTGACGTGAATCCTCCCACTTTCCGCCGCCTTCGATGCAGTACCCCGCCGTCGTTTCGGGCGTTGGGAGGCAGGGTGACAGCGGTGACACCGAATCCTTCGCGGCGGGGTACTTCATTGCGGAGGGCGATTGCATTGACCATCGCATCGGTCAGCGCTACGCTTCCGATAAGCTGCTTTGGCCCTAGGGGAAAGGGGAGTCGCTTCAGCGATTGACGGACTGGGCCCGGTTCGCTCCCAGAGTAGCTTTCTAAGGAGAAGCGGCGTTCATTTGATTTATGATCGTCACCGCATTGGGGCCTCCTGGCCTGCGGGTATGTCCGGCGCGGGTTCAGCGCGGATGGTGACGGCTGACCTCCCACTTTCCGCCGTCTCCAGTGCGATACCGCCGTCGCTTCTCGGGCGTTGGAAGGCAGGATGCCAGCGATGCCATAGAAATCCTTCGTGGCGGGGTGCTCTTTGCGTGCCGATAGAATGAATGAACCGCTATCGTTTCGGACGTAGTGATGGGGGGCCGGTCCCAATCGGTTTACATCCATCGTAGCGGGCCTGCCATCGTTTCGGACGTTGGGGTGAGGGTTGGCCGTTCGGCGGTCAGCATTTATCGTGGCGGGAGGATTGGCGACGCGGCGAGTTCGTGCGCGCCTTTCGAAGACTCTGCAATATATTCCTAGGGTGTCCGCCCGTAGAAAGTGCCGAATGTTTTGAAATGATAAGGTTGCTGCGTCTTCGAACCGCCGCCGATCCCGACTGACCTGCACCGATCGGTTGTCTCTCTCGCCTTCCGAGAACTACTGACGGGGATGGGGGGGCGAAATCTCCACGCGCTTGGATTATGTAGACCGTGCCCTAGCCGCATTTACACGTCCACAAAATGAAGTAATTTCCTGTTTCACATGCAACAGGAGACTAGATTGAAACCGGCTGATAGAGTGCCCTGACCTGCACCGCAATAGCCGTCAGGTTCATCTTGGGGGCACGAGACGACGGCGCGCCATGATTTAGCCACTCCTAAGGCCGGAGAGCGGCCAAATCACAAGCGCTGACTCGGTGGGGGTAGTTTTGGGGGTAGTCGTGTACTGTCGATTTGCAAATACTTGAATCAAAAACGTTTGTGGTCCGTTATGAATCCCTCGCTCCTACCGAATCTGATCGCCCCCCGGCAGCGTATCTCAGTTTGCCTTCGGGGCCGTTGCTGCAGTTGGTGGCTGAGAGGTTGAGGGGGCGGGCGTGGGCTTTTCAGCAGGAGATGGCGGCGCGGAGGCAGGCTGCGCGGGTTTATGGCGGCGGTCGGCGGCCTTCTGCAATTCCTGATCGTGCTTCTGCTTTTCTGCTGCCGCGTCTGCGTCGCTTACGTACTGGAACATCTGCAGACGGCCGGGATACTGCTCGGTGGTGAACACGCGGTTCTTCTTGTCCACTCCCACGCCTACCAGCGCCTTGAACTGCCCCGGCAGCTCTCCATGGCCCTGGCCGACATAGGTCAGGAGCCGGCCTTCGCGGTCGAACACCTGCAGGCGATCCTGCATTTCATCGGCTACCCAGATGTGCCCGTCGCTATCGACGGCGATACCCTTGGGCCGCGCGAAGTAGCCGGGGCCGTCGCCAGCCTTGCCGAAGGTGCTGATGAACGCGCCATCGGCATCGAAGATCTCGACGCGATTGTTCAGCGTGTCGGTCACGTAGACGTTTCCGTCCGCATCGACGGCCACGCCCTGCGGCGCGCCGAAATCTCCCGGCGAGGTGAGGAAGTGATTCTTGCCGCCGGTGCCGATGCGGCGCAGCAATTTCAGCGTGTCGGCGTCATAGACAAGCACCTGGTCCTGCTGCGTATCGACGACATAGAGAAAGCGATTGGTGGTGTCGATCGCCAGCCCCACCGGATCGACAAGTCCATCGGTAATCTGTCCGTCGACGACGTGCTTCGCGTTGAAGATCATTACCCGGTGCATCTTGGCGTCGGAAACGAACAGCCGGTCGTCGTCGTCGATGGCGAGGCCGTTGATCCATCCAAAGTGCGCCTCGTAGCCGTTGCGAATCAGTTCCGTGTCGTGCGTCAGCGGGTTGAAGATGAAAACCGCTCCCACCCGCTGGTCGGCCACATACACATAGCCCTTCGAATCGAAAGCGATGCCATAGGGACCGACCAGCTGGAACGGGAAGGTCTTGGCGCTGGCCTTCTCCTCATCGGACTGGCCGCCGGCGAGGCGGTCCATCCAACTCGCCTTCGGCTTTGCCACGGCGGCCGCACTGTAGTCGATCTTCTCTCCCGCAAAATAATCGAGCCAGCGAACGCGCGCGACGTTGGGCGGGCTGGGCCAAACCAGCGCCTTCGGATCGAAGTCGAATTTACGCGGCCCGGTCGCCGTGGCAGTCGCCGCCGCCGACGGCTTCTTCTTCTTCGCCCCCGCCGCGGTCATCGGCAGAAGGGCGCAAATTCCAAGCAGAAGGGCCACCGTGTTCTTTTGCGTACGCATCGATTTCATGAGGAAGTGAAACATAATGTGAACCTCGAGCTATTTGCCGATCCTATTTCCCGGGGGAAGTTGTCTCTTTCATGTTGATCCGGTTCTTGTGGCAGTTGTCGCAGAACGCCATGTTGTTGGCCTGGTCGTTGATGAGCAAACCGGGTTGTGCGGACGCATGCGGCTGGTGGCACGAGAGACAACTGAGTTTCGTGCGAACCTTGCTCTGATTGCTCGGATCCATCACGTCGGCAACCGGGTGATACTCCACCGGGTGGCCAAGGCCGAACCGCAGCGGAAGCACCGGCACCTTGTTTTTCTGGTAGTAGTCGAGCGGCAGCTTGACCTGGTCGTTGAAGATCGTTAAAACGCCGCTGGCCTCGTCGCGCTTCGGAGCCGCATCCGGCCCATGGCATTCCAGGCAGAGCGCGTTGCCCTTGGCTCGCAGCAAGTGCTCGTTGTCTCCACCGTGAGGCGTGTGGCACGTTGCGCACCCTTGTGCGAACGCCGGCTGATGATGTACCGACTTCTTGCGCAATTCGTCGATGTCACTATGGCACGTGGTGCAGATGCTCACCGCGTCGGTCTTGGGCAGGCCGGGCTGATTGCTCGCGTGCGGATTGTGGCAGTCGGTGCAGTCGCCCATGGCCCCCGGATGCTGCACCTTGGCTGTCTCGATCGTCTTGGCCTTGTCGTCGTGACAGGTCAGGCACAGCGCCTTCGCATCGGGCTGCGTCAGCACGACCTTTCCTTCCTTCGCCGGAGCGTGGCAGGTGTCGCAGCCGTTGCCCTGGAACGGCACATGCTGGAACTTCACCATCAGTTTGGGTGTGTCTGACTGGTGCGGATCGTGGCACTGCGTGCAGTTCGCCTTGGCGAACGGCTGGTTGTTGTGCGCCTTCTGGAGCTTCTCGTCCTTGGCATCGTGGCAATCGAGGCACAGATCCGGCGCCGACTTCGTGAGGTGAAACCGGTTCTCCTGGGTCGGCTCGGGCCCGGTCTTGTGCGTGGTGTGGCAGGTGTCGCAGCCCATGTCGAGGGCGGTGTGCCGGCTGCCTTTTTCCGGAACGTGAAGGCCCGTCTTGTGGCAGGTGAGGCAGAGGTTTTCCTTCTCGTCGCCCGACAACGGTTTCAGCAATTGGTTTTTGTTGTCGCTGGCGTGCGGATCGTGGCAGGTGGTGCAGTCGCGCACTGCCGGCGGATGAACCGTTCCCTTGATGTCCGCCGCCTTTTTGTCGGCATGGCACGTCAGGCAAAGCGAGCTGGGAGTGGCCGTGATCAGCTTCACCCGCGTCACGTCCTTGTTCACCCGGATCTCATGGCAGCTCATGCAGCCGGTGCTCACCGCCGTGTGAACGGACTTCCCCTTGGCCTTCTCGCCGTGGCATTCCAGGCACTTCGCCGAATCCGTGTTCTTGTCGAGAGGAACCGGATGCACCGCGGCGCCGGCTGTGGCCGACGTAAGGGCGAGACAGAGCAGCCAGACCGCGGCGATTCCACCACGGCGGGCAAACATCTGGAAATACGAAGCACCTTGCGCGAGCGGACTCATAGGGCCCTCGGATCCGTCTGCCGGGAATGAAGCTTGACCTCTTAGTTCAGACAGGTTCACGGAATTATTAGACAGGGTACACGTCGCCCTGACGGTGATATAGAACACATCATTGAGAGGGCCGCGACCGGCGAGTTGGACCGGGAGCACTCCGGCTCCCCGATCTGGCAGCCAGTCAGTGAGCCGGCCCACCCGGGTGACCGCCCCGGTGGATGCCGCCAGGTGGACCCTGTCGCAGCGCCGCGCAGACCCGGTTTGCATCGCACGACTCATGGGACTACGATGGGGACGGTTCGCTCATCGATCGAGTGGTAACAGGTTGCGGACCGGCAACAGCGCGGCTCTTCGCGAGCCCCATTGCTTCACTTTTGGCCCATCCGTTGCAGCACTTGCGTTAGCAAGATTCAATTAGCTGCTCTTTCATTCCTTCATCTCACGAACCGATTGGTAACCGATTCCTGCTGAGCAGATTGGCCGAGCTTCCCCTCGACTTACTCTCGTCACCTGTCGAGCTGCGTCAGCGGGGTCGATGAACCCACCTGGGGGTTAGTCGAGAAATGAAGCGGATCGCCTGCAGTGCCTTCCTCGGGCTGGCTGCGTGCCTGGTGCACGCCCAGATCACTACTGTGCCTTCCGATGTTCTGGGCGCGCATCTCAATTACGGGCGCGGGTGCAGTGCCTGTCATGCTCCGCATAGCGGAGCGGCGGGAAACGGGCGGGCAGCCACGACCGACAGCACCGGCGGTACCGCCGCGCTGTGGGGCGAAGACGTTGCGGGGCTCTACGGTCGAACTATTCGCTCGGGCGGCGGCAAGTACATCGAGACATTGCCTACCAGCATGGGGGCCGACACGCCGGATGCGGAGGGATTGCTGGCCTGCCTGAGCTGCCATGACGGCAACTTCGCGTCGCGGGCGATGATGCGCAACCGCGTGTACGAATCTCTGCCGCCGACCTACGGTACGTTCAACAGAATTCCTACCCTGCTGGGGGAGGCCGGCGCCACCAATGGGAACTACTTCAGTGACCATCCGGTGGGTCTGAACGTGGTGATCGACTGCGCAAACCTGGGTTGGGACTGCTCGGAGTCCGAGGGCATCATCAGCATGAAGGGGGCGCGGTCCAGCCAGTTCGTGCGCAACTATGGGTTGTTCATCAAGCCCGGCAAATACAACAATACGGCCGTGCTCATGTGCGATACCTGCCACGATCCGCACGTGATGAACACGGTTGCCGTGGGGCCGGGCACCCGTTCTGGATTGCCTCGCGGCCATTACGCAACCATGTTCTTCCTGCGGGGGCCCTACAACCCATCGAGCAGCACTCCGGGGAACAACCAGGCGGCGCAGTTCTGCCGCCAGTGCCACGGCGAAGAGTCGAATGAAATGAATGGCAGTTCGGCCATGACGGTGTTCTAAGAACAGAGAACAGAGAACAGAGAACAGAGAACAGAGAACAGAGAACAGGGAACAGAGAGCAGAGAACAGGGAACAGAGAACAGGGAACAGGGGACAGGGACAGGGGCAGGGGCAGGGACAGGGAATGGGATTCGGATGGATTCTCTTCTGGTGTCGAGGCTGAACGTGCGCGCCCCGCGCGGGCTTGACGCTGG
>Ga0070684_100004967_pt1 | contig 10153 bp, 9 predicted proteins | sample KBSC723LmetaG_FD_65653 | JGI IMG/M metagenome (GOLD analysis project Ga0070684, IMG submission 65653) | Corn rhizosphere microbial communities from Kellogg Biological Station, Michigan, USA - KBS C7.2-3L metaG | ecosystem: Host-associated > Plants > Roots > Rhizosphere ...
TCGCGTTGCGCGTCGAGGGGAACCTGCGGCCGATCGTGCGGCTCGCGAAGTTTCGGGGGCTCATCTGCAGTGTCGCGGCGCCGGCGCCCGGGGCGCGGCCGCGGTTGGACATCTCGGGGCCATTCTCGTTGTTCCGGCACACGCTGGTGTACGGGCGCGCGCTGGCGGAGCTGGTGCCGCACCTCGCCTGGTGCGCGCGCTTCGAGCTGGCGGCCACCGCGCGGTTGCGCGGGCGGCTCGCGCACGTGACGATGGAGAGCGGCGACCCGATCTTCCCCGCGCGCGCGCCGGCGCCGTTCGACAGCCGGCTGGAGGAGCGCTTCGCGAAGGACGTCGGCCGCCTGGCGCCGGACTGGGACGTGATCCGCGAGCCGGTGCCGCTGCAGGCGGGGGCGACGCTGATCTTTCCGGATTTCCTGCTGCGCCACCGCATCCACCCGGAGCGCCAGGCGCTGGTCGAGATCGTCGGGTTCTGGACCCCGGACTACCTGCGCGAGAAGCTTGCCCGCCTGCGCCAGGTCGCGACCGGCGCGCCGCCTGCGTTCGTCATCTGCATCGACGAGGAGCGCGGCTGCGCGTCGTCGGAGCTGCCGCCCGGACTGCCGGTCGTGACGTTTCGACGGCGCGTCGACGCGGCCGCCGTGATGCGCGAAGTGGAGAGGTTGACGGCCGGCGCGCTGCCCGAGGGGGCGCTGCGATCGTCGGGGTGATCGGCCCCCGGGCCGCTATCGGACGTCGAAGATCACGAGCAGCGCGATCAGCGCGATGGAGATGAAGGCCGCGGACGTCAGGGCGATGATCGTCCGGCGGGTGTCGGAGGTGGGCAGCGTGGGAGGGGAGGGAGGATTTTGCATGGGGTGTTTCGAGGTCACCAGGTCGGGGAAGCTAACTATCGGTCAGCGACTGACAAGACCTTAGCGTGTGGCGCGTGGCTGTCGATTTTGTCGCAGGCTCTACCACGCCGAATGTCAACGAGCGATGAACATTTCGCGCACGCGCGGTGCACGGCGGCTGGTGACAGGCGAGCGTCGCCGGCTCTAGATTGTCGCCATGGGAGAGCACGCCGCCGTCAAGGACGTCAACGAGGCCGCCTTCGAGGCTGACGTGATCGCGCGATCCCGCGACGTCCCGGTCGTCGTCGATTTCTGGGCGGCGTGGTGCCAGCCGTGTCGGGTGCTGGGGCCGATCATCGAACGCGAGGTCGCGGCGCTGGGCGGGCGGGTGGAACTGGTCAAGGTCGACACCGACGCGAATCCGAAGCTGGCGGCGCAGTACGACATCCGGGGGATTCCTGCCGTCAAGGCGTTCAGCGGGGGCGAGGTCGTGCGGGAGTTCGTCGGCGTGCAGTCCGCGGACTTCTTGCGGCGCTGGCTGGCGGAGCTGGCGCCGTCGCCGGGGAAGCAGGCGCTCGCGGCGGGGGCGGCGCTCGCCCTGAAGGGCGATCGGGCGGGCGCCGAGAAGGCGTTCCGCGCGCTGCAGGGCGATCCGGAGGTCGGTGACCACGCGAAGGTGGCGCTCGCGGAGGTGTTGCTGGACACGGGACGCGCGGACGAAGCGGAGGCAGCGCTGGCCGCGGTCGATCCGCGGAGCCCGCAGGCGGACGATGCGGACGCCACGCGGCGGCGGATCGTGTTCGCCCAAGATGCGGCGGCGTTCGGGGGCCGGGACGCGGCGGCGGCGGCGCTCGCGCGCGATCCGAACGACCTGGAGGCGCGGTTCGCGCTGGCGAGCGCGCACGCAGCGGCGCTGGAGTGGGAGGCGGCGCTGGGCGAATTCCTCGAGCTGGTGAAGCGGAACCGGAAGTTTCGCGACGACGGCGCGCGCAAGGCGATGCTGGCCATCTTCGATCACCTGGGGCAGCAGCATCCGCTGGTGTCGGAGTTCCGGCGGCAGCTTCAGATCGTCACCTGATGGCGGCGGAGTCGGGAACAGACCCGAAGCTGGCGGCGCTGATCGCCTCGGTGCGGCGGCGGTGCAAGCCGGGGCTCTGGTCGCAGGGGGTGCAGCTCGCGCGGGCGGGCGCGGTCACGGTCGAATCGCGCTCGGCGGAGGAGATCGTGCTGCGCGTGCGGTCGCCGGGGCGGGTCGTCGCGCCGACGACCGTCCTTTATCCGACGGAGAACGAGACGGAGTGTGACTGTCCGTCGCGGGTGAGCCCGTGCGAGCACGTGGCGGCGGCGGCGATCGCGCTGTCGACGCCGGCCGAGAGCAGCGGCGTCGGTACCGCGGACGCGCCGCCGGCGGGGGTGCAGCGGTCGGCGGCGGCGCGCGTCGGGTACCGGTTCGAGCGGGCGGACGGCGGGCTGCGGTTGACGCGCGTGCTGGTGGGCGCGGATGGGGCGGAGACGGCGCTCGCGACGGAGCTGACGGCGGTGCTCGCGGATCCGGCGCGGGCGGCGCAACTGCAGGTGGAGGACGTGGACCTGCAGGCGGATCGGCTGCTGGGGGCGGGGGCGGCGGCGCGCCGGGCGGCGCTGGTGCCGACGAAGCTGGATGCGCTGCTGCGGATCCTGGCGGGGGCGCCCCGGCTGTGGATGGACGGGGTGGCGATCGGGATCTCGGAGGAGGAGGTGCGGCCGGTGGCGACGCTGACCGACGCGCCCGATGCCGTGCGCCTGGCGATCACGGCGGACCCGCGCGTGCGGCAGGTCGTCGCGCCGGGGATCGCGTTGTGCGACGACGATGACGGGCGAACGGCGCTGCATCGGCTGGCTGAAACCGAGATGACCGGGGTTTCGCTGCAGAATCTGCCGGTCCGGCGCTGGTTCTCGGCGGCGGAGATGGGCGAGCTGGTCACGATCGTGCTGCCCGATCTGGCGCGGCGGGCGGTCGTCGACATCCGCAGCGATCGGTTGCCGCCGGTGGCGCGGGATCTGGCGCCGCGGATCGTGCTCGACCTCGATCAGGTCGAAGGCGGGCTGAGCGTGCTGCCGACGCTGGTCTACGGCGCGCCGCCGGTGGCGCGGATTGACGCGGGGAAGATGGTCTACCTGCGCGGGCCGGTGCCGTTGCGGGATGCGGCGGCGGAGCAGCGGGCGCTCGAGCGCCTGCGGGGCGAGCTGGATCTGGTCGTCGGGCGGCGGACGACGTTCGAGGCGCGGGATGCCCCTCGCTTCGTCGAGAAGCTGAAGAGGTGGCGCGGCGATCTCGCGGGGCGCGCGGCGGGCGTGGTGAAGCCGGCGGCGACGCTGGTTCCGCGCCTGACCGTGATCGCGGACCCTCTCCCTAACCCTCTCCCGCAAGCGGGAGAGGGGATCGGAGGGGGAGAGGGGATCGGACCTCCGGGGGTTCGGTTCGAGCTGACGTTCGAGGTGAAGGGGGCGCAGGGCAAGGTTGCGTCGGTGGATGCCACCGCCGTCGTGCGCGCGTGGCAGGAGGGGCTGGGGCTGGTTCCGCTTTCCGAAGGCGGGTGGGCCGGGCTTCCCGCGGGGTGGCTGGCGAAGAACGGGCAGCGGGTGGCGGATCTGCTCGCGGCGCGTGAAGACGATGGGCGGCTGGCGCGGCACGCGTTGCCGGCGCTCGCGGCGCTTTGCGCGGAGCTGGAGCATCCGCCGCCTCCCGGGCTGGATCGCCTCGCGCCCCTCGTCGAGGGGTTCGAACGCCTTCCCGAAACGAAGCTGCCCTCCGCGTTGACCGCGACGCTGCGCGCGTACCAGCACCAGGGCGTCAACTGGCTCGCGTTCCTGCGCGGCGCGGGTCTGGGCGGCATCCTCGCGGACGACATGGGCCTGGGCAAGACGCTGCAGGCGATGTGTGTGTTCGAAAAAGTGCGCGCCGACGCGCCCGCGCCGACGCTGGTCATCTGTCCGACCAGCGTGCTCTTCAACTGGAAGAGCGAGCTCGCGCGCTTTCGCCCGAACCTGCGCGTCGCCGTCTATCACGGGCCGAACCGCAGCTTCGACGCGACCGCCGACGTGACACTGACGACGTACGCGATCCTGCGCCTGGACGCGAAGGCGCTGGCCGCGCGCAGCTTCGGCGCGGTCGTCCTCGACGAGGCCCAGGCGATCAAGAACCCGGACAGCCAGACGGCGCGCGCGGCGTACGCGCTGCGCGCCGGCTTCCGCCTGGTGCTGACCGGCACGCCCGTCGAGAACCGCCTGGAAGAACTGTGGAGCCTGATGCACTTCGCGAACCGCGGGCTGCTGGGCGGGCGGTCCGATTTCGCCGAGCAGTTCGCGCGCCCGATCGCCGAGGGGCGCGCGGGCGCGGCGGCGGCCCTGCGCCAGCGCATCCGGCCGTTCGTGTTGCGGCGTCTGAAGAAAGACGTCGCGCCCGAGCTGCCGCCGCGGACGGAAGGCGTGCTGCGCGTCGAGCTGACCGACGGCGAGCGCGCCGTCTACGACGCGGTCCGCGCCGCCACCCAGAAGGACATCCTCGCGCTGCTGGAAGGGGGCAAGGGCGTGATGGCCGCGCTGGAGGCGCTGTTGCGGCTGCGCCAGGCGGCGTGCCACCCGGCGCTGGTGCCCGGCCAGAGCGCGCCGACCTCGTCGAAGATCGAGGCGCTGCTCGACGCGCTGGAGACCGCCGTCGCCGAGGGCCACAAGGCGCTGGTGTTCTCGCAGTGGACCAGCCTCCTCGATCTGATCGAGCCGGCGCTCGCGCGCGCCGAGCTGTCGTTCGCGCGCCTGGACGGCACCACGCGCGATCGCGCGGACGTCGTCGCGCGCTTCCAGGCCGACGACGGGCCGCCGGTCATGCTCGTGTCGCTGAAGGCGGGCGGCTCGGGCCTGAACCTGACCGCCGCCGACCACGTCTTCCTGTGCGATCCGTGGTGGAACCCGGCCGTCGAGGCGCAGGCCGCCGACCGCACGCACCGCATCGGCCAGACGCGCCCCGTGTTCGTCTACCGCCTGGTTGCCGCCGCCACCGTCGAGGAACGGATCCTCGCGCTGCAGGACGCAAAGCGCGCGCTCATGGACGCCGCGCTCGGCGACGCCTCCACCGCTGCGGGCCTCACCCGCGACGACCTGCTCGCGCTGCTCGCCTGACCGGACCCCTCACCCTGACCCGCTCCCCGCTTCGCGGGGCGAGGGCAAATGGCTGCGGTGACTCGCGCTTCGTGGACCATTCGGACGCGTGATCGATCGGGCGCTCCGCGCGAGCCTCGACGAGTTCTTTGATCTCGTTGATACAATCGATTCCATGGCACATGTTCGTTCCGTCGCAGTCGTGGCTGCGTTCGCGCTGAGCTGCGGCAGCGGCGGTGGCTCCGGTCTGTCAGCCGCCGCGCGGGCGAAATGGAATGACTACTGCGTGTACGAGGCGGCATGCGGCGACACGTCGTGCTTGCCCGTCGAGTGCGTCGCGAGGTACGCGGAGAGCGGGCCGCTCATCGAATTCGTCGACTGCCAGACCGCGAAGATGTGCGACATCAGTGACGACGAGTGCACCGCCTCGGCGGGCACGACGGACGCTGAGCGACAGGACTTCATCGCGCGTTGCGAGGCCGCGCTAAACCCGTTGCCGGCGACCCCCTGCTACATCGACCCGACCCTCTGCACGATCGTCGCCTATCCGCTGATCCGGAAGGAGATCATGCGCGCCGTCGACGCGTGCCTGCCGATCACCGTCTGCGAGGATCGGCTGCGCTGTATCCAGGCCGCGGGCGAACCGCTGAAGTGCAACTAGCGCTCGCGCGACATCGGCCCCAGTCGCTCGCGGTTCATCTCGGCGATGGTTCGGCGAACCTCGGCTTGCAGCTTGCGTGGCGTCTCCATGGCCCCGCCGTACCACGCCTGACTCTGGCCACCCAGGAGCCCGCTGCCCGCAGAGCCCGCCTGGCCGCGCAGGTAGGCCTCATCCGGATCGACGTTGTTCCCCCACGGCGGACCTTCTGGCTGATCGCGCGGCATGTCGCTCGCCTCCTCCCTACACCACCAGAATCATTGCGCGCACGTCGGTCAACCAGGACGGGAGGCGGGCCGGCGACGGCCGAGTATCCACAGCAGAGCCAACGCACTCGGAAAGACAAGCAGTAAGGTAAGCCGCACGAGGATAGGGTACCGACCATGAAGCCAGGACGCGAGAGCCAGACCGCGGTGATGGTCGCCGCGGCGCGCGCGGCGGCGCATGGGCGCACGGTTGGGGTGGACTTTCAGGACCCGACGGCGCTGGCGCTGCTGCCCGACGAGGCGCGGCGGCAAGTCGAGGACTTCCGGTCCGGCGTCGCGCCGAAGGACGCGCGCGGCCGCCTGGCGCGCCAGTTCATGGACCGGCGGTCGAAGATGATGGTCGCGCGCACGGTGGCGATCGACGAGGCGGTGCGCGCCGCCGCCACGCCGCAGGTGGTGATCCTGGGCGCCGGCCTCGACGGGCGCGCCTGGCGGATGCCCGAGCTCCGCGACGCGACGGTGTTCGAGGTCGACCATCCCGACTCGCAGCGCGAGAAGCAGGCGCGCGCGGCGGCGCTGCAACGGGTCGCGCGCGAGGTGCGCTTCGTGCCGGTCGACTTCGCGCGCGATCGACTGGATGACGCGCTGACCGCGGCCGGTCACGATCCCGCGCGCCCGACGACGTGGGTGTGGGAGGGCGTGGTGATGTACCTCGAACGGCCGGCCATCGAGGCGACGCTGGCGGTGATCCAGCGCCGCTCGGCGCCGGGGAGCCACCTGATCGTCATGTACGTGATGCGGTCGCTGCTGCTGCCGCTGATCGCTTTCCTGTTGCGCCGGGTGGGCGAACCATTGCGCTCGCTGTTCACGCCCGACCAGATGCGCGCGCTGCTGGCGCAGTACGGATTCACGGTCGTGCGCGACGACGGCCTGCCGGCGATCGCCGCGCGGCTGTCGGCCGCCCTCGCGCGGGACACGCGGGTGATGAAGCACATGCGCGTCGCCACCGCGAACCGCGCCTGACCGGCGTTTCAGGGCACGAGCGTGACGATCTCGCCGCGCGCGCGGCCCGCCTCGATCGTCAGCAGGCCGAGCGCGATCGGCAGCTTGAAGCGCCGCGGGCCGGCGCTGCCCGGGTTGAACCACAGCACGCCGTCGCGCACCTCGTTGCGCGGCTGGTGTGAGTGGCCCGCGATCACGACGCCGAAGCCGCCGGCGCCCGGGTCGACGTCCAGCTCGCCGACGTCGTGGATGACGTAGATCAGCGCGCCGTCCGCGTCGACGACCTGCGTGAGCGGGATGGCGCGCGCCCAGGCGCCCTTGTCGTTGTTGCCGCGGACGGCGGTCACCGGCGCGATCTCGCCGAGGGTGGTCAGGATCTCCGGTGCGCCAATGTCGCCGGCGTGGATGATGCGGTCGACGCCGCGCAGGGCCGCGATCGCCTCGGGCCGCAGCAGGCCGTGCGTGTCGGAGATGACGCCGACGATCATCGCGTCACATCAAACGCGCGTCACGGAGACGAAGCGCTCGCCGGCGTAGCGAACGAGGAACAGCGCCGCGTTCTCGAGGGGCGGGGGCGCCGCGCCGGTCACCTCGTGGATGAACGTGCGGATCGTCCCGCCGTGCGAGACGACCAGCGTCGCGGCGCCGGTGGCGCGGGGCGCGCGCGCGATCTCGGTCAGGGCGGCGACGATCCGCGCGGCCACGTCGGGCTGTGGTTCGCCGCCGGGCGGGGTGGACCGACGATCCATCAGGTAGCGCGCCCACGCTTCGGGGTGGTGCTCGGCGCATTCCTCGCGCGTGAAACCTTCGAAGCAGCCGAAGCCGCGCTCGCGCAGGCGTGCGTCCAGGTTCAGCCCGGCGATGCCCAGCAGCCCGGCGACGATCTCCGCGGTCTCGCTCGCGCGCACGAGGTCGCTCGCGTGCACCTCGACGATTCCACGCCCCGCGAGGGACGCGCCCAGCGTGCGCGCCTGCGCGCGACCGACATCCGACAGCGGGATGTCCGTCTTGCCCTGCCACCGGCCCGAGCGGTTCCACTCGGTCTCACCGTGGCGGGCCAAAAACAGGAGCCGGTGATCATCCACGCCGGCCGAGCATGACAGACAGGCGCGCGCCGCGTCCACGCCCGCGCGCCTCGACCGCGCCGTAACCTCTGGACACCGGACGCGTAGTTCTTAGCGGAGGTATTGATGTTCACGACCGGCAAGATCATCCCCGTGGCCGCGCTGGCGGCGGTCGCATTCTTCTGGTTCTACGCACGGGCGAGCGGTCGCCCGGCTGTGGCGGTCCCGGCGCCCGCCATGGATGCGCCGCGCGCCGCGGAGCCCACCCGCGAGACGGTCGTGCTGGCGGGCGGCTGCTTCTGGGGCATCGAGGCGGTGTTCGAGCACGTGAAGGGCGTCACCGAGGCGACGTCCGGCTACGCGGGCGGCTCGGCGGCGGACGCGCGCTACGAGCTCGTCAGCGAGGGCACCACCGGGCACGCTGAATCGGTCCGCGTGACGTACGACCCGACGCAGGTGACGCTGGGCCAGCTGCTGCAGGTGTTCTTCTCGGTCGCGCACGATCCGACCGAGGTGAACCGGCAGGGACCTGACACCGGGACGCAGTACCGGTCGGCGATCTTCGTGAGCAACCCGGCGCAGAAGCGGCTCGTCGACGCGTACATCGCGCAGCTGGACGCCGCGAAGGTGTTCCCGAAGCGCATCGCGACCGAGGTCGGACCGCTGCGCGCGTTCTACCCGGCGGAGGCGTACCACCAGGACTACGCGGCCCTGCACCCGCGCAACCCGTACATCGTCATCAACGACGCGCCCAAGGTGACCCACCTGCGCGAGATGTTCCCGGCGCTCTACCGCGCGTCATGATCGCGACGCCAAGCTCGACGACGACGGCGGCGAACGGCTCTGTTACGATGACCGCGTGCCACGCCTGCCTTCGCCCAAACAAATTGCTTTCAGCCTCACAACATTCACCGTCGCTGCCGCCGCCCTCGCGGGTTGCGGCGGCGGCGGTTCGTCGAAGCCCGGGACGATAAAGCCGACCACCGACAAGCAGATGTTCGACACGCTGGGTGTCGACACGACGGCGACGCCCCGGACGTACACCGACCGTCAGGGCAACCCGCACACGCTGTCCGACGGGTACAACCCGCTGGGGCAGGGCGTGCGTACGCTGTCGCCGCTGCGCGAGCTGTATGTCGCCGGCCGCGGCATCGGTGGCACGAACGCCAACCAGATGCTGCTCGACGATTTCATGCACGCGCCGGTGACGATCGCCGCCGCGCCGTCGCCCACGCCGGTCATGGACGGCGCGCCCAGCTGGACGCAGAACGATTGGGTCACGGCTGTCCCCGCGGACCTGGACGGCGACGGCATCGACGAGATCGTCAACTTCTACTGGATCGCGGCGAGCAAGGAGCTGCACGCGAACGTCGTGCGCTGCATGCAGAACTGCACCGGCAACGGCGGCACGTACGCGAACGTGAAGGACAGCCTGCTCGCGATCACCGACGCGAACGCGGCGCCCGCGGATCGTGACTGGTTCAAGCACAGCTTCGCCGCCGCCGACGTCGACGGCGACGACAAGCAGGACCTGGTGGTCGTGAACTTCGGCGGCATCCACGCCTGCACGGCGGCCGCCGACTTCAAGATCACCTGCGCGATGAAGATCCCGAACGCGTCGACGCACATGAGCGTCGCGCGCGGCCGCTTCGACGACGTCCCCGACAAGGCGAACGACGACGTGGTCGTCGCCTGGGGGAACGCCGCCGGGTCGCTCGCGTACGTGTCGATCTATGACGGGTCGCCCAATTCCTTCTCGTCCAACTCGTTCACGCGCGCCGACCACGACCCGACGCCGCTGTCGGTCCTGTTCGCCGACCAGCCGGTCGTCTACACGTACGGCGCCGCCTACGTCACCACCGGCGACATCGACTTCGACGGGCGCGACGAGATCGTGCTGGCCGGCCACCGCATCGAGAACGGCGGCGACTACGGCCACTGGGATCTGTTCCTGATGGACGACCGCCAGACGTCGTTCCGGTTCTACACGGCGTTCCGCTACTTCATGGGTACCGGGCCGGGCCGCGGCGGCGACGGCGACAACCAGCGCGCGAAAAGCGTGCTGAAGGTGTTCACCAAGCGCACCAAGCCGGTGCTGGAACGCGCGATCTACGCGGGCAGCGACATCATCGACGGGCTGGGCACCATCCCGCACTCGGACGTGATGACGCTGGCGTCGGGCGACAAGATCACGGGCGGCACCACCGCGACGCGCATGAGCTACTACGAGGACGGCGGCGGCAGCTACAACCA
>Ga0070684_100004970_pt1 | contig 10151 bp, 11 predicted proteins | sample KBSC723LmetaG_FD_65653 | JGI IMG/M metagenome (GOLD analysis project Ga0070684, IMG submission 65653) | Corn rhizosphere microbial communities from Kellogg Biological Station, Michigan, USA - KBS C7.2-3L metaG | ecosystem: Host-associated > Plants > Roots > Rhizosphere ...
GGCGCCTATGCGCTATCGGCAGGCTACTACGACGCCTATTACCTCAAGGCGGAGAAGGTGCGGACGCTCATCAAGCGCGACTTCGATGAGGCGTTTGAGAAGTACGACTTGCTGATCGGGCCAACATCGCCGACGGTCGCGTTCAAGCTCAATGAGAAGTTGTCCGACCCTTACGCGATGTACCTCAACGATGTCTTCACCATTCCGGTCAACCTCGCGGGCAACTGCGCCATCTCGATTCCCGGTGGCTTCAGCGAAGGGCTGCCTGTCGGCGTACAACTGATCGGCCCATCCTTTGGCGAAGAGATCCTGCTGCGTGCGGCGGACGCCTTCCAGCGTGTCACTGACTTCCATACGCGCTGGCCGGAGCTTCCGCCACAGAAGCGCGCCGCGAAATCGCGCAAGTAGCGGGCTATGACGCCGGAAAAGAGGCGCGGGTCTCTGCTCACCGGGCTGGCGCTGGCCGTCGAGTTTCTGACGGTTCTGCCAGTACGCCGCGCGCATGCGAATATGACAGTAGTCGCCGAGCCGCCCGATATGGCGCGGGCGCTGCCCTGGTTTCCGCTGGTCGGTGCGCTGCTTGGGCTGGCGCTCGTCGGGCTAGACTGGGCGCTGGCGTTCGTCTTTCCGCTTGGCGTCCGGGCGGTGGCGCTACTAGCCTTCGACGCGCTGGTGACGGGCATGCTGCACCTCGATGGCTTCGTGGACTGCTGCGACGCGTTGCTGGGGACGCGCACGGTAGAGCGGCGGCTGGAGATTCTGCGCGATAGCCGCGTCGGCGCTTATGGCGCGCTTGGTGGCGCGTTGCTGCTGATCGCGAAGTTTGCCGTGCTCTCCGCGCTTGTGAGTGGCCCAGTTCGAGTGCTGGCGCTGCTAGCCGCGCCAATTCTTGGCCGCTGGGGGATGGTCTTCGCCGTCACGCGCTATCCCTATGCACGAGCAGCGGGCGCGGGCGCTCCCTTCCGCAGCCGTAGCAGTCTCCATCTAATTGTGGCGAGCATCGTCATGTTCGTGTTGCTCGCCGCTAGCGCATTCGTCATCAGTGGCCCAATTCAGGCGAGCACAGGCGTGTTCATGCTGGCTGGACTTCTGCCCATAGCAGCGCTGCTTGTGCTGCTGAGCTGGCTGGCGTGGGCCAGTCGTCGACTCGGCGGCGGGCTGACAGGCGACACCTACGGCGCGGCCTGCGTGCTGGTGGAACTGGCGGCGCTGGCGCTGACTCCTCCGCTGGCGCTGCTGGCAGCGCGTCTGCTTGGCGGATGAGAGTCGAGGACATCCACGTAAAGTTTATCATTGCGTTGCTGATGCCACCTTCGCCTCACGTTTTGTGCGCCAGATCGCTATTATCGCGACAATCAGCAAAACGAAGCCAACCACTGTTGTCACCACATAGATCACCGGTCCCGTTGGCACGAGTATGTGAGCGGCCTGCGCAACTCCGTAGATTGCTGAGGCGACGAGCGGAATTGCGAAGACTGGCAAAATGTCTCGCAGATGGATAGGATGTGATGTGCCAGCCGATCCCAGCGCTGTCAGGATATCCTCGCGTGTCTCATTACGGCGGTTACAGAGTAACGTCAGCAGGACGAGGAGCACGAGTGGAGGCAGGATTATCAGCGCCAGCGGCTGACTCGGGACAGTTATCAGGCCAAAGTAGACCACGATGAGCAGGAGCGCGCCAAAGATTTCGATGCGGGCAGGCGCGAAACGGCGCAGTGAGAGGCGACTTGCCAGCCAGTACGCGCATATAAGGAGCGTTGTGGTGGCGAAGACATACACGGCAAAGTCTGTGAACGAGGTAGCAGGCGGAGCATCAATCCACCACCAGATCGCCCATAGTCCATAGAAGGCGCCAATGGCAGCGGCGATGATAAGTGTTCTCCACCACTTGCCCGCACGAAACAACCATTGCATGGCATACCAGCCCACAAGAATGGTGATAAGCGCGTGCCATGATAGCCCGGTCAGCGAGATACTAGGGTCTGTCTGACGAATACCCGGCATGTGCTAAACTCCTGAAATGGTCGGACGAGGCGAGTTGACGGATATGGCGTGGGGCGTGATCGAGCCATTATTGCCCGAAAATCAGCAGCGCGGGGGCCAGTGGCGTGACCATCGGATGGTCATCAATGGCATCCTGTGGAAATTGCGCACCGGCGCGCCGTGGCGCGATCTCCCGGAGCGCTACGGCGCGTGGCAAACCTGCGCGGATCGGCTCTATCGCTGGCGCGGAACGGCACGTGGGACTAGATTCTCACCCATGCCCAGCCCAAATCGGACGTGGTGGGCGAGGTGATCTGGGAAGTGAGCGTGGACAGTTCGACCGCCCGCACGCACCAGCATGCCAGTGACGCGCGGCGTCGGCCCAGTCGGGCCGGCGAAAAAAAACTAGGGCCGCATTTTTCTCTGGTAGGAGTTGCTCTGTAAGATGGGTAAAACATGCCAAAGCGGGTACCGATCTGGTAGTTACTGCAAAAGCAGCCCGCATGGGCAATACTGCTCACGGAGCTGGTCTCAGGGATTTTCACGCCATGCAAGCACGTTACTTCTCTGGGAAGGCATCAGGGGCCAGACGTGCCACCCCCTCCATGATCACCTGCGTGATCACCTCCGCCATCTCTTCTGACGACGATGTCGTCTCCTCCTGACTCCACTGGATCGCCGGCCCAAAGATCGCCCAGCTCACCACGCGGGCCATCGTTTCCAGTGGCTCGTGCTTTCGTCTCTCTCCGCCCCGAGCCTCTGTGAGCCACATCAAGAGCAGTTTCGTCAATTCCTCATGGGCGGCTCGCTCTACCAGTGGAGCCAGCACGAGCGATGGCTGCTGTTGGTGAAGATACTTCTCTTCGAGGGCGTTCAAGACCGCCTGGATGAGTGGCCTCAAAGTCCTCCTGTCCCAGCGCGGTTCAGCCGGGAGAACACTTGCGAGTTGCTGATGAAACCGCTCACGGACGACGGCATCCACTAACATGTATTTATCCGTAAAGTGGAGGTAAAAGGTCCCGCGATTGACGTTGGCCCGCGCGGTGATCTCCTGGATACTCGTCGCCGCAAAACTTTTTTCGAGCCCCCGCAGCCCCCGGTGAGCCGCGCCCTTTTCTCGCACCACGTCCACGAACGCCTGCTGTAACATCTGGCGCGTGCGCTGGATACGCCGATCTTCCTGTCTCTTCAGGGTCGCCATCCCCGCTGCTCCTCTCTCATATTTCAACACTTTCTCGCTCGTGTTCACTATTCAACATCAGCACGATGATTGCTCATTGAGGATGCTGCACGCACCCCCTAGTATGAAAGGCAGTCACTGGAACTTCAAGCTCCAGTCAGTCTCTGGTATCCACGCTTCAAGGAGAACTCCATGCAGCCATCCATCTTTACGAATGATGCAGTAAGTATTTACTACACGACCGCCATTGATGCCCTCTGTGAGATTGCCCGTTCCTCCTTTTTTCTCGGCAGGTTAGAGAACGCCCTCCACATGCTCCGTACGACGGTACACCTGATAGAAGCAGACGAGGTCGCACCAAGGGACCGCCTCAAGCTCTTGCTGCTGTCTGGAAAGGTCCTCACCGTTCATCATCTGCTGCACCAGGATGACCCTGCTCTCCTGTTTTCGACCCTCCACCAGGCACAGCAGATTGCTGAATCGACGCAGGACCAGCAGGGTCTGGCGGACACCTTGAGTTTACTTGGCCAAGCCCATTGCACTGCGACGACCGTGGCCATCCTGAAGCGTGGCGCTCTGCCCTTCGGCGCGCAAGAGCAGGGCTATGAGGAAGCCCTCACCTTACAGCAACAGGCGCTGACCCTTCAGGAAGCCTTGCAGGATACCCGAGGCATCAGCGAATCCCACTTTGGTATTGGCCTGGTGTATCAGTTCTGGCAGCAGCATGACCAAGCGCGGGAACACTTCAAAGAGGCCCTTCAGGTTGCCGAGCAGCATGGGCACATCCTGGAACAGGCCGAACCTCATCGCCATCTAACGGTGGATGCCTTATTCAGAGGTGATTTGGATCAGGCGCTCCTCCACGCGCAGCACGCGCTCGCCTTTCGTGAAGCAGGCGGCTTCAGACCCTACCAACCGCACGATCATCTCACGCTCAGGGACATCTACCTCAAAAAAGGGGAGACAGCCCAGGCGCAGGTTCATCTGCAACAGGCATCCACCCTCGCGGAAGAGATGGGATTGGCAACGCTTGTGTCTTCTGTAATCAACGCAACCAATCGTCTGGGAGACCACCCAGAGGGAGCATAGGCGCAAGCCTGCAATGAAAAGCGCTCGTGCTCGCGCCAGAGGGAAAGCACGCCTTCCCTCTGGCGCGAGCAGAGGACTCGTCTCACCAAGCAGGAGCAGTACTGGGAGGCGTCTGAACAGCGCACGGGATTCAGATGGCATTGCCTGCTCGATGAGAGGCTCTTGACGAAACCGCTGGGAGATTCCTCCGCACCTGCCGTACAGCGCATGGCAGATCAAGAGCAGGGTGAGCAACGGGAACTGATGCTTCCTCGATGTACCTGCTTGCTTGAAATGGAAAAGAAGATGGTCGTATGGCAAGACCCCCCTCATGCTTCGGATACTCGTTCGCTCCAGACCCTCACTCCGCTCTCCCCCACGTGCCTGATTTGCGGCAGGGCGGGACGCCCGCTGGCCTTCGACAAAGCGACCTATGCCCGGCGCAACATCGTGGAACGCTGTAACAATCGGCTCAAGCAATGGCGCGGCCTGGCGACCCGTTACGAGAGACGCGCCGTCAACTATCGGGCAATGTTGGTGCTTGCCTCTATCGTCCTTTGGTTGGAACCTTGATTCGTCAGACAGACCCTAAAGGGCAGCAGGCTATACATGGTCTGAACAAATACCCCTTCAACCAGCCAGCCAAAGAGCGCGCCAACGACGAAGATCGCTGCAAATGAGCGCACGCGCAAGGTAACGGCGAGCGTCAGGAAGACGTAAGCCGCGAAGGAGTAGGTTAGCAGGAGCCAGAGCGCATCGGGCAGGCGGATGGTAGCGAGTGGGCGCGCCCAGAACGCGTACTCGGAGTAATAGACGAAGATGTAGCCTGTTACTATCGTGAGGCAAAGCCGTCTGAGTAGACCGCGCATCGGCGTCCCATCCTCCCAGTTGCTACTCGACACCTATGCTCCTGTTGACCTTGGCTGAACAACCGTGTATCTCAGGCTTTTCTCGCAATAGGAGACAGATTGCTACATACTTGAGGACAAGACTTTTTACTCGTCGCTGCTCTCCTCCTTTTCACTAACACCCGCCTCGGCGAACGTTGCCATCTGGCGGTGGGTGGCCAGCGCGCCTTCGATGATGCCCATAGCCAGCGCCGCGCCCGTTCCCTCGCCCAGACGTAGATCGAGGTCGAGCAGAGGTTGCAGTCCCAGGGCTTCGAGTAGCACGCGATGGCCGCGCTCGACCGAGATATGGCCCGCGATGAGATAGTCGCGTACCTGCGGGCAGAGCTTCTCCGCTACCAACGCCGCCGATCCCGCGATGAAGCCATCCAGCACGACGGGCATGCGACGGGCCGCTCCGCCCAGGATGACACCAACCAGACCAGCGATTTCCAGGCCGCCAACCTTCGCCAGCACGTCCAGGCCATCGTCGCGATTCGGCAGGTTAACGGCCAGCGCGCGCTCGATCACCGCGATCTTGTGGGTTAGTTGCGCGTCGTCTATGCCAGTGCCGCGCCCAGTCACCTCGGCAGGCGTCGATCTGGTCAATACGGCGGTAATCGCGCTGGCAGCCGTCGTGTTGCCGATGCCCATCTCGCCGGTCGCCACTATCTGCACGCCCTCTTGCGCCAGCGACTCGACGACCACGATGCCGACGGCGATAGCATCTTCTGCCTGCGCGCGTGTCATTGCTGGCCCCTGGGCTAAGTTGGCTGTTCCAGAAGCCACTTTGCGCGAAAGGAGGCTGGGATGCTCCAGCGGGGTGGCCACGCCAATATCGACGACGATGACTCGCGCGCCCACGACGCTCGCCAGCGCGTTGATGGCCGCGCCGCCACGCAGGAAGTTCAAGACCATCTGCGGCGTGACCTCAGCCGGGTAGGCGCTGACTCCTTCGGCTGTGACGCCATGATCGCTCGCCATAACCACAATCGCTTTGTTCGCCGCTACGGGCTGCTCCTGGCCGGTGATACCCGCGATCTGGATCGCCAGCGATTCGAGGTGTCCGAGACTGCCTGCAGGCTTGGTCAGTTGTTCCTGGCGTGCGCGCGCCGCCGCCATAGCATCAGTATCAAGTGGAGCGATGGCCGCAACGGTAGCGGCGATATCCGGGCGAAGAGATGCCTCCATGTGCTACAACCTTTCGTGTATTACAGTATGTATCGAGAAGTGAGCAGGGTGCGAGATTTTTGTCTCAACCTCGTCCGTTGGCATTCCGCATGCTAGATGGTAGCGAGAATCACGAGACATTCTCAACTCGCGAAAGGACGATCTATTCATGGCATCCAAACAGGTGACACTCAACGCGGAGCGCCGCACCGTGCTGGGCAAGCACGTCAGGCATCTTCGGCGCGAGGGCATCCTTCCGGCCAATGTCTATGGGCAACGGGAGGAGTCGCTGCCGGTTCAGGTGAACGCGCACGAGATGGAGCGCGTGCTCAAGGCTCATGGCTCGACGACGCTCTATCGGCTGGTGATCGCGCCGGATGGCAACGAAGAAACGGTCATCGTTCGCCACATTACCCGCCAGCCTGTCACCAATATCATCCAGCACATTGACTTCTATCACGTGAAGATGACCGAGCCGATGCGCGCGAAAGTACCTGTGCGGCTGGTGGGCGAGGCGCCCGCGGTGAAGCTCCGCGACGGTGTACTGATCCAGTCGCTGGATATGGCGGAGGTCGAGGCGCTGCCGGCCGAGCTGCCGGAGGCGCTGGAACTAGATATCAGCGATATGGACGAGCTTAATTCGTCGCGTCACGCCAGCGCCCTCAAGGTGCCACGTAAGGTCACGCTGGTGACGCCTGAGGACGAGATCGTCGTCAGTATCCAGGCGCCGCGCATCGCTGCCGAGGAGGTTCCCGCCGCTGCCGAGGAGGCGCCTGCCGCCGCCGCTCCTGCCGCCGAGGGCGAAGCGACCGAGCAGCCTGCCAAGTCCACGGAAGAGTAGCGCTTGAACGAGCGGGGCGGCTAACGGTTTTCGTGGCATGGTAATGGCTCAGTGGCCTCGCATTTCAGCGGAGGTATCGGTTGGACGGGATTAGCCGTGGTCTTCAGGCCACGGCGCGCTTGCCCTACTCAGCGCTTGCTCTTCAGTTTCGCTCGGTAGGCTAGGTCTATAGCAACGCCTCCAGGTCATCCAGGTAGCGTCCGAACGTGTCGAGCGCTTCCTGGACTGGCGCGGGCGACGAGAGATCGACTCCGGCGTCGCGCAACAGGTTGATGCTGTAGTCCGACGAGCCTGAGCGTATGAAGCGCAGATAGCGATCGACGGCGGGCTGGCCCTCTGTCAGAATCTGGTGTGCCAGCGCCGATGACGCCGAGATGCCCGTCGCGTACTGATAGACATAGAAGCTCGAATAGAAGTGGGGAATGCGCGCCCACTCGTTCGCGATCAGCTCGTCCACGTTCACGACTGTCCCGTAATACGTGTCGTTGAGCCGCTTGAAGATGCCGCCGAGTGTCTCAGGTGTCAGCGCCTCGCCTGCCTCAGCCTGCGCATGCATGTCGCGCTCGAACTCGGCGAAGAGCGTCTGGCGATAGAGCGTCGTGCGGAACGTTTCCAGCGCGTGATTGATGATGTACATCCTGAGCGCTTTATCCGTCGTCGTCTGAAGCAGCGAATGTGTTAGCAGCGCCTCATTCAGGGTCGAGGCGACCTCCGCCACGAAGAGCGTGTAGCTGCTGTAGGGATAGGGCTGCGTCTGCCAGGTGAAATACGAGTGCATCGAGTGGCCCATCTCGTGCGCCAAGGTGAACATGCTATCCATCGTGTTCTGGTAATTCAGCAGCATGAAGGGGTTCGTGCCGTAGCTGCCCCAGCTATATGCCCCTGACCGCTTGCCCTCGTTCTCGTAGACATCGACCCAGCGCGACGACAGCCCCCGCTGAGCGACCGCCACATACGCCTCGCCCAACGGCGCGAGCGCCTGCGCCACCTGCTCTTGCGCCTCGGCATAGCTGACCTTGTACTCGACCTCTGGCACCATCGGCACATACAGGTCGTACATATGCAGGTCGTCCAGCCCAAGCAGCTTCTTGCGCAGGCGCAGATAGCGATGTAGCACCGGAAGGTTGTTGTTGACCGTGGCAATCAGATTGTCATAGACGCTCACCGGGATATTCGACGGATCGAGCGCGGCCTGGAGCGAACTCTCGTATTTGCGGGGGCGTGCGAAGAAGATGTTGCGCTTGACCTGCGCGCCCAGCAGCGCCGCCATCGTATTGCGGTAGGACTGATACGCTCCGAACATCGCCTCGAAGGCGTTGCGACGCACGTCTCTGTCTCGCCCTTCGAGGAAGTGCGAGACGAAGTTGCCCTGCGTCAGCTGCACCTCGTTGCCTTCGGCGTCGCGCACCGATGGCAGTTTCAGGTCAGCCGTGCTGAACATCTCATAGACACGCTCGGGCGCGTTGCCAACCTCAGCCGCCTGTGCCAGCAGCGCCTCCATCTCAGCCGAGAGAATATGCGGCCGTTCGCGGGTGATTTCGTCCAACATGTGACGATATACCTGCAATCCCGGTTCCTCCCACAAGAAGGCGTCGAGGCGCTCCTGCGGGATTGCCAGAATCTCTGGCGTTTGATAGGCGGTCGCTGTGTTGACGTCGTTCGCCAGGGTGGTCACGCGGTCGGCCATCGCCTGGTAGGTGTTATCGGTGCTGTCCTGGTGCAGTCGCATGTAGGCATAGACGAAGAGACGTCCCAGAACCTCACCCGCCTCGTCGCGCCGTTTAAGCGCTACGAGCAGGCTCTGCGCGGAGTCGCCCATGTGATCCTGATGCTCGGCCAGTCCCGGCTGCATTGCGCTTACTCGCTGGAAATCGGCCTCCCATGCGTCGTCAGTGGGATAGATCGTTTCCAGTTCCCAAGTATCCTCGGTGTTGACTTCGCTGCGTTTGGGTCGCGTCTGCATGGTTTGCATAGAATCTCCTCAGTGGCGCGATTGCTCAGATTGGGTATGTCTCCCGCGCATACTCTGCGGCATAGTGTACATTATTATGCCGGTTCCGATGCTATGCGCTCAGTATACATGCGAACACGAGGAGCCTTTAGCGAACAAGTGCATGATGTCGCCGACGTTGCTGGATGTCGCTGGCGCGTTATTCGTGGGAACATCCATGCTGACCGTAACCTGACCGCAACGCTTGCATCAGACGGGCGGTTTTCGTACGATGTGCAGTGCGCGGCAGTCTGGCCGTGAACGCATACCATCCTTTCACCTATCAAGGGAAACGCTGTGACAGATATCTCAGCTGGCGGCCACCTCACATTGCCGCAGGCATTTTATGCGCGCCCGACGCTAGACGTTGCCCGCGACCTCATCGGCAAGACGCTCTATCGCTGGACACAGGATGGTGTGACTGCGGGAATCATTGTCGAGACGGAGGCGTACATTGCCGCAATTGATCCAGCGGCGCACGGCTACCGGGGCAAGACGCCACGCAACGCGGTGATGTTTGGGCTGCCGGGCCGCGCCTATGTCTACTTCACCTATGGCATGCATTACTGCCTCAACGTCGTGACTGAAGAGGACGGTATCGCCTCGGCGGTGTTGCTACGCGCGCTGGAGCCGACGGTGGGGCTGGCTCTGATGCGCACCCGCCGGGGCGAGAGGATCGCAGACCGCAATCTGGCGCGCGGGCCAGGTCGGTTGTGCGCCGCGATGGCGCTCACCGTTGCGGAGAATGGGCTGGATCTGCAAGGCGACGCGCTCTGGCTTACGGAAACGCCCGACTTCCCATCGGGCGCGCCTGTGGTGGCGACGCCACGTATCGGCATCACGCAGGCCGCCGACTGGCTATGGCGCTTCGTACTGGCTGGCAGTCGCTGGGTCTCTGGACGCACAGTTAATCCGGTCGTGGCTGACGCGGAAGAGCCGAATATCCCCGAATAGGCCGAAAATAGGGATGCCAAATGAGCAACGATGTGATATGCTATGTAATTGACGGGGTTGCGGCGTGTCCCTACTCAA
>Ga0070684_100004972_pt1 | contig 10150 bp, 4 predicted proteins | sample KBSC723LmetaG_FD_65653 | JGI IMG/M metagenome (GOLD analysis project Ga0070684, IMG submission 65653) | Corn rhizosphere microbial communities from Kellogg Biological Station, Michigan, USA - KBS C7.2-3L metaG | ecosystem: Host-associated > Plants > Roots > Rhizosphere ...
CGGGCACGAGTGGGAGCGGAAAGCCATCGGGAAGCGACCAGCGAAACGCCGCGGGGTCACCGGATGGAATCGATGGACCGGTGGTGCGCTCGCTCGAGCATGCCACTTCGAGCAGAAGCGCACTCATCAGCCATACCAGTTTCGCCGGGAGCGTCCAAGAACGTCTGGTCATACCACTCGATCGACACGCGTCAATCGTTTTGTCCCCTGAGTTGTTCCCATGTGCAACTTCGATCTTCTCGACTCTTGCGAAGATATCGTCAGCGCGCCAGTGTCATGCCGCGTACACCGCGTCGGTATACCGTCGCGACGTTTTACCGTTCCACGTTCACGTTGTTCGACGCAGGGCCAATCACCCAGCGCGCTCACACGCTCGCTCCCATTATCACCCGTTCTCCGCGAAGACGAAAGAACGGGGCAGTGCCATTCCACTCTGGAGGGAAGATGCGCACGTCACGTTCGCCGGGAGGAACGCGTTTCCTGGCCAGGCTCGCCGGATCGGCGATAGGCCTGGTGCTCGCCGCCACCACGGCGGCCGCCCAAACGGGCGTCGTCACCGGCACGGTTATAGAAGCCAGCAGCGGGCGCGGGCTGGCGGCAGTCCGCGTCCAGATCGTTGGGAATGAAATCGCCGCCGCCTCGAGCGACGCGAACGGTCACTTCACCATCCGCAACGCTCCGGCGGGAGTACAGACCGTCCGCGCCACACAGATTGGGTACCGTCCGGAGTCGCGGTCGATCACAATCGGCGGCGACACGGCTCGCGTCGAGTTTCGACTCTCGCAGAGCGCGGTAGAACTACAACAGGTCGTCGTCACCGGCACGGGCGGCGCGGTCGAGAAGCGCCAGGTCGGCGCATCGATCGGTGAAGTCGACGCCGCGAAGCTGTCGGAACAGATGGCGATTCCCGATGTGGGTCGCATGTTGTCCTCGAAAGTCACCGGGCTTCGCGCCACGACCGTGGGCGGTGGCGTCGGTACGGGACAGGACATCCGCATCCGCGGCACGGCGTCCTTCTCGCTCAACCAGCGGCCCGCGATCTACGTCGACGGCGTTCGTGTCGACCAACGCGCTACGGAGTGGTTCCAGGACGGTGCCTGCTGCTCGTTCGGCGGTGGCGCGTCGACCGACCGTCTCGGTGACCTGAACCCGAACGACATCGAGCGCGTCGAAGTGCTGAAGGGCGCGGCCGCCGCGACGCTGTACGGATCCGAGGCGACGAATGGCGTCATTCAGATCTTCACCAAGCGGGGCCACACGAGCGATCAGCGGACGCAGTTCAACCTCGGCCTCGCGACGGGGTTCGAGGAGCTGCGCCACAATCTCCCGGTCACGCAGTTTCCGCGCTTCACCGGTCCGGACGGCACGCGCGCGCTGGACGCGAACGAGACCATGATCAAGAAGGGCCCGTACGCCGGCATCGACCTGTCCGCGCAAGGTGGCGGGGGGCGCACGACCTACTTCGCATCCACGCAGCTCTCGAAGGAGACTGGGTCGATCCAGCCTAACGACCAAACGAAGGCCTCGCTTCGACTCAACCTTTCCTTCGCCCCCACGGACAAGTGGACGGTCGAGGCGCGGTCCGCCTACGTGCGCGACCGCATCAACGAAATCCAGGCCGGGAACAACTGGACCGCGTTGTTAGGCAACGCGCTCAACGGCGACCCGAGGACGGCGACGAAGGATCGCCCGTACGGCGAAGCCTGGGTCCCCGTCAAGGACATCGAAACGATGAAGACGCAGTCTGACGTCGATCGGTGGACCGGCGGCCTCACGCTCAACAACACGATCCTGCCGACCTTGAGCCACCGGTTCACGATGGGCGTCGATGCGGTCAACGACCACAAGTGGCGCTTCTTCCCGTATGCCGGCGCCTTCGGGCCCGCCGGCGTCACCGACGGGCAGGCCAACCGCGGCACGCGCAACTACAAGACCTATACGGTCGACTACCTCGCGCAGTGGCAGTACAAGCTGCCGTGGAATTTCGAGTCGAACCTGTCGGTGGGCGGCCAGGGCTTCTGGGACATCGAGTCGCTCATCACCGCCGTCGGCAATACGTTCCCGGGCCCCGGCGTTTCGGTGATCTCTTCGGCAGCCACGACGACGGCCGGCGAGCAGTACACCAAGACGGTCAACCTCGGGTTCCTCGCCCAGGACCGCTTCTCGTTCAAGGACGCGCTTTTCTTCACGGCCGGCGTTCGCATCGACGGCAACAGCGCGTTCGGCAAGGACTACGGCTACCAGACGTACCCGAAGTTCGACATCTCCTATGACATGACGCACTCCGGCTTCCTGCCCAAAGCCTTCAGCGCCGCCCGCGTTCGCGCGGCGTACGGCCAGGCCGGCAAGATGCCCGGACCGTTCGACTCGTTCACGAGCTACGCCGCGACGCCGGTGTTCGCGTCGGATGTCGGCATCGTTCCGCTCAACCCAGGAAACGCCGACCTGCGCCCCGAGAAGTCGACGGAGAAAGAGGTCGGCCTGGAGCTCGGGTTCTTCGGCGACCGGCTCGGCTTCGAAGGGTCGGTCTACCGCCAGAAAACAGACGACGCGATCGTTCCCAAGCAGAACCCGCCTTCCGCCGGCTTTACGGAGCCGCGCTCGGTCAACATCGGCTCGGTCAAGAACGACGGCTGGGAGGCGGGCGTGACCTACCAGGCCATTTCGTCGGCTCACTACGACTGGACGGTCGGACTCAAGGGAGACGGCAACAAGAACAAGATCACCAGCCTTGGTGGTGTCGATCTTGGCGACGACCGGTACCGCTTGGGCTATCCGGTCGGTGGCGTGTGGGACCGGAAGCCGACAGGCTTCACCGTGCAGACCACCGGCACCGATCCGACACTCGGCGATTGCACGCTGCTGAGCTACGGGTGCCCGGTGACGTCGCGGTCCGACACGACCATGTACTACGGTCCCGGGCTCCCGACGAGCAACTTCTCGCTCACCAATACTGTCCGCGCCGGTGCGTTCACTTTCTACGCACTGGTGTCGATGGAGAACGGAGCCTTTTTCGGCAACAGCGACCGCCCGTACCGTATCCGGCAGGGCGGGGCGGACGAATGGCTGAAGGCGTTAGGCCCCAACGGCGAAGCCACGTTCAAGTCCGACTCGATCAGGCAGTACGCGTCGATCCTGTCCTACACCGACAAGCGCGACAACGTGCGTCTGCGTGAGATCTCCGTCTCGTGGAACGTGCCGACGAGCCTGTCCTCCAGAATCAACACTGGGCCGACGTCGATCACGCTGACCGGGCAGAACATCATGTGGTGGGACAACTGCAACTGCGTCGATCCGAACATGAACTGGGACGGCGCGAGCTCCTTCGGTTTCAACGACGGATTCCTGATGCAGCCCGCGCCGCGAGTGTTCCGCGTGCGGTTCCAAACCCGTTTCTAGCCCGCGCCTAATCCAATCATCGAGACAAATCGAGACGATCATGCATATAGAGCGAACGACCACAATTGCCGGCCGGGCGGCAGCGTACGCGGGAGCGGTAGCGCTCGTCGTATTCGGCGCCGCGTGCGGCAGCGCACTCGATGTGCCGAACCCCCAGGCCTTCGGCGACGAGGCGCTCAACAACCCCATCATTCTCAAGAACGTCGCCAATGGCGCCGAGGGATCATTTCACCAGGCGTTCGACGATTACATCGTCTATACGGAGCTGTTGAGCGACGAGATCGAATCGACGTCGACGTGGATCGACTGGGAAGACGTCTCCGAAGGCCGAATACGCCACGATTGGCCGAATCAATTCTCATTCAGTTATACGCAGGACCAGATCCTTCAGGCACGTTTCGCGGCGCAAAGCGCGACGGAGCGCATCGACAAAGTGCTCGGCGCCGACGCGCAAACGAGCCCGCTGCGCGCGCAGACGATGCTCGTTGACGCGATGGCCGACCTGCTGCTGGGCACCGGGTATTGCGAATCGCCGCTCGTGGCCGACGGGCCGCGCTCGCCCGACACCGAGGTGTTCGCTCAGGCCGTCACGAAGTTCACGGCTGGCCTCGAGGCCGCGCAGGCGATTGCGGGTGATGCGGACGCGCAGAGGAAGTGGACGAACGTGGCCCATGCCGGGCGCGCTCGCGCCAACCTGATGGCGGGAAACTACGACGCCGCCAAGGCCGATGCGCAGGCGGTGGATCCGACGTTCGAGTACGATGCCCTCTACTCGGAAGCCGGCGGTTATTCGACGACGAGCAACCCGGGAGAGCAGTTCCACCAGAATCGCAATCGCTCTGGTGGGCTGCGCCGCCTGTACCACTCGCGCGTGCACGTGATCGACTCACTCACGACGGGTGAAGCCTACCTGCGCGACTGGTTCGATCCCAGTAAGGACGACCATCGCATGGCCGTGACGCGACTCGCCGACAAACCGCTCGGCGTGAACAATCGTTTCAATTACTACGGCATCACGAAATACGCGGATCGCACGGCGCCAATTCGCATGCTCTCCAAGATCGAGTCGAATCTGATCGAGGCGGAAGTGGCGATGCGGGCGGGCGACTACGCCACGGAAGCCAACATCCTCAACGTGATGCGCGCGCGTCCCGGCGTTGCTCTGCCACCGATTCCCGTGCCTGGGGATGCGGGTGCGGCGCAAAACGCCCTGGTCAACGAGCGCATGGCGGAACTGTGGGTAGAAGGCAGTCGCATGCAGGACTTGTATCGGTTCAACCTGGTGACGCAGATACTTGGACCGTCGCGCGCGACGAAGCTGCCGCTCTCGACTACCGAGATTCTGAACAACTCCGCCATGAAGCTCGGCGAGGGTGCCTGTCCGACTATCTCGTAACCGAGAGCACCCGGCATGTGCATCGGGGGCGGACCGGAGAACCCCGGTCCGCCCCCGATGCACATGTGCGGTCACATGAACTGATGACTGACCACTGATGCGGTATCATCGCTGGCACGATGCCTTCCGCGTGATGTCGCGGCGCGATTTTATCGTTAGGCTCGGCGCGGCCGGTGCTGGCGTCGTCGTAACTGCGTGCGGTGGTTCGGGCGGAGGTGATGGCGGCGGAATCGTCGAACCGCCGCCAACCGGCAACATCACCGGCCTCGTCGAGTCGCTGGACGGAACACCGCAGCCTGGCCTTGGCACGCTCATTCTCATGACAGAGCGCGGGCGACAGACGGGGAAGCGTACGTCGCCCGACGCCAATGGGCGGTTCGCGTTCCCGCTGGTGACACCGGGCGCCTATCAGATCCGCTTCGATGCACCGGGGCTGGCGGCCGTGCCGGAGCCGTTTCCACACCCGATTCGCTTTTCCGTGGAAGCCGGTAAGACGACCGACGTCCCGGTGCACGTCCAACTCGGCAACTACAACCAGAATCTCGTCGAGATCTACATCGGTGACGGGTTCTTTCAGGTGCAGCCAAACGGAACCGAAAATGGCGACTGCGATGTGAAGGTCGGGACGAACATCTGTTGGTACAACGTGGATGACACGGTTCACACTGTGACCGGCGGGCCGTGGGGCGACTCGGGTGATCTGCAGCCCACGCAGGCGTATCTCTGGCCCGCCACGACGATCGGCGTGTTCAGCTACCACTGCCGTTATCACCCAAACTCGGAGAAGGCGCTGCTCCGGGTTACCGAATGATCGCTTTCACCTCAGGAGACCAGACATGACCGCGATCTCGATCCGACGCTTCAGCACGCGCGTCGGTGCCAGCGTGTCACTGATCGCGCTCGGCGCAGTCGGCCTGCCACTTGGCGCGCAAGCGGTGAACTACTCACGCGCGGAGCAGCTCCTCAACTGGAATGCCGACCGCCTGGTGTCCGGCGATCAGGTGAACCCACAGTGGATGAAGGACGGCAATCGATTCTGGTATAGGAACAAGACGGCGAATGGGGCCGAGTTCGTGCTGGTCGATCCGGCAACCGGGTCGAGGTCGCTGCTCTTCGACCAGGTGAAGCTGGCCCAGGCCCTGACGTCGGCGTCGGATACGGCGTTCGACGGTAACAAGCTGCCGTTCCAGACCTTCAAGTTCGGGAAGGACGGCGACAACGAGAGCGAGATCGAGTTCAACGCCGTGCGGAAGCACTTCGTCTGCAACATCCAGTCGTACCGCTGCACGGTGGGTGACACGCTGCCGAGCGACGTGCCGTTCGTGAAGTCGCCGGACAAGAAGCTCGAGGCATTCATCTCGAAGAACAACCTCTGGGTGCGGAACGCCGAGACCCGCAAGGACTCGGTGCAGCTCACGACCGACGGGGTGGAGTACTACTCGTACGGCACGACCATGCCGCGTCCGAGCCAGCTGCAGCGGCCGGCGCCTGTGCGCCCGCAGCTTCGCTGGTCGCCCGACTCGAAGAAGATCGCGGTGCTGCGAACCGACGAGCGGAACGTGGAGCACATGCACTACATCTCGTATACGCCGCAGCGCCCCAAGCACTACTCGCAGCCGTACGCGTTGCCTGGCGACACTGCGGTGCCGTATCCGCACATTCACATCGTCGACGTTGCCTCGAAATCCAACGTCGTGGCGAAAGTCTCCCCACGTCCCAATCAGCTCTCGATCGGCGGCTCCGTTCGCGACTCCGCCTGGACGCCTAACTCGAACACGCTCAAGGTGTCGTACTACACGCGCGGGTCGAAGAGCGCGTACCTCGCCGTCGTCGACGCGTCGACCGGTGACATGCGTGTGGTCGCCCGCGACACGGGCAAGACGTTCGTCGAGATCAGCAATCCGCAGGACCCGGGTTCGTTTTACGTCACGAAGGACCTGAAGGACGCCTTCTGGTGGAGCGAGCGTGATGGGTGGGGACACCTGTACCGCTTCGACGCCGCCGGCGTAACGTCGGTGGTCTCGAACGACGGTGACGGCGGCATGACGGTTGCCCCTGCGCCCAAGGGTCAGCTGACGACGGGTGCGTGGCAGATCGGTCAGATCGCGTACGTGGACGAGACGAAGAAGCAGGTCTTCTTCACGGGACGCGGCCGCGACGGCTTCCTGTACTACGCGAAGCTGTACCGCGTCAATTACGACGGGACGGGTCTCACGCAGGTGACGACCGAGGACGCGAACCACGTCATCACCTTCAGCCCGAGCGGCAAGTACTTCGTGGACACGTACTCGGGCATCGACACGCCGCCGGTGACCGTGCTGCGCAATGCGGCAACGGGTGGGGTCATCAAGAAGCTCGAGCAGGCGGACGTGACGCGGTTGTCGGCGGTGGGCTGGAAGCCGGGGAAGGTCTTCTCTGTGAAGGCGCGCGATGGCGTGACGGACATCTACGGCGTGATCTATCTCCCGCCCAACCTCGATTCGACGAAGAAGTATCCGATCATCGACCACATCTATCCGGGCCCGCAGGTCGGTTCGGTGGGCGCGTGGAGCTTCAAGAACGGCGGCGAGCAGTTCTCGCTTGCCGCGTTAGGCTTCGTCGTCATCCAGCTCGATCATCTCGGGACGCCGCTTCGCTCGAAGGTGTTCCACGACAACTACTACGGGAACTTCGGCGACAACGGCCTGCTCGATCATATCACCGCCATCAAGCAGCTGGGCGCGCGCTACCCGTTCATCGACGTGGATCGCGTCGGGATCTTCGGCCACTCGGGCGGCGGCTTTGCGTCGACCGATGCGATGCTCCGCTATCCGGAGTTCTTCAAGGTCGCCGTCTCGAGCTCCGGAAACCACGACAACCGCTCGTACAACATCTACTGGGCGGAGAAGTATCAGGGGCTGATGACGAAGGACACCGTTCGCAAGACGGACAACTTCGAGACGTCGGCGAACAAGACCATGGCGAAGAGTCTTCAGGGCCATCTGATGCTGATGCACGGCGACATGGACGACAACGTGCATCCCGCGAACACGATCCAGCTCATCGACGAGCTGGAGAAGGCGAACCGTTCGTTCGACCTCGTGTGGGCGCCTAACCGCAACCACGGACTGAATGAGCCATACTTCATTCGCCGCCGGTGGGATTACTTCGTTCAGTATCTCATGGGCGTCACGCCGCCGGACAACTACCTGATCGTGCCGCCGCCGGATTTCCGTCCCGGGCAGCCGTTTAATCCGGACGCCGACGATCCTGATCCGGATGGGTGGCCGTACTGGAAGCCTTTCGTTTTGCCGAACTAACGTCATCCCGAGCCGGCAGGCGAGGGATCGCGATCCTCCGGGGAGAGGGCTCTCTTTCGGGACGACTGCGATCCCTCGCTTCGCTCGGGATGACAACGCATTCAACCCGAGCCGAGCCATGTCGACTCTTTCCTCCAGCGTGGTCGCGATCGCGGCTGCATTCGCGACGTTAGGCACCGCCCGCTCTGCGGCGGCGCAGACATCGATCGACCGGTGGCTGGTCCTCGGACCGGCCACCGCCCCGCTTCCCTTCGGGGCGCCCTCCAGTGACTCGGCGCGGCTCGAGGCGTTCCGCCTGCCGGCCGACAAAGGGTGGCCGTCGGAGGGAGGGACCGTGACGGTGCCGGGCGGCGCGCCGCTGCGCTGGCAGCCCGGGAACGGCGCCGCGACAAATGGGAGCGTCGTGTTCGCCGCCGCGTACGTCACCGCCGACCGCTGGACGCGCGCCACCTTGCAGGTGACGGGTGGTGACGCCGCGAGCCGGCGTGTGTGGCTGGACGGCACACGCGTCGGAACCGCGCCGGTGGATCTGTCGCAGGGGAAGCATTTCCTGCTCGTGGCGCGCGTTGGCAGCGGATCCGATGCCGGCGCGCCACTCGTGGCAACCTTGACGCCCACGCCCGCAGGCGGCGCGTTGACGACATCGCTCGATCCCACGCACACTGCGTCGTTCCGCACGCTGCGCGACATGGTGGCGTTCACCGACGTGGCGCTGAACCCCGCCGGAACGCGAGCAGCGTATACGACGCGTCATCAGGACGCGGTGCTCGACCGGAACGTCGAGGCCATGGAGGTTCGCGAGGTGGCGACCGGACGTCTGCTCGCGCAGATGTCAGGTGACCTGTCGTCGCCGGTCTGGTCGCGAGACGGTGAGCGGCTGGCCTACCTGGCGCCGGGGGAGCACCGGGACCCGCCGGGCGGAGGCGGACGCGACCTCATGATGTGGGAGGCGAAGACGGGTGCTGTCACACGGGTGATAGCGTACGAGCCGGCGGCGAGGCTCATCGGATGGTCACCCGATGGCGAATGGATCTATTACACCGGGACGGTACGCGCGGTGTCGCCGGACGTCTTCAAGCCCGGTGAGGCGCGGCGGCTGACCGAAGTCTGGCAGCGATCCGAGCGGTCAGGGGACAAGGTGCACCTCTTCGCCGTCAACGTTAGGCAGGGAACGCGATACACCGTGGTCGGCGACTCGAGCTTCGGGGTGGCGGGCGCCGCGGTCAGTCCGGACGGCCAGCGCGTGGTCTTCTCGCGGAGCGCTTACGACAACAGCATCCGGCCGTGGCTGCATGCAGAGGTATGGGTGGCCGACGTTGCGACACGCGCGTCGAAGAAGCTCTTGTCGCTGGACCGGGAGGCGTTCAGCGCGCCGAGCACGTTCGCGTGGTCGCCGGACTCCAAGGCCCTGGCGTTCTGCGCGAGCGCCAAGGAAGTGCTCGAGGGCGAAGATTCCACGTTCTCGGTCTACGAGAACAACCTGTATGCCGTGAACGTCGACCGCCCGTCGCTGGTGAATCTGAGTGACGGATTCGTTCCGAACGTCGGCGGCGGACTCGGATGCAGTCAGATCACGTGGAACTCGGCCGACGGCAAGATCTATGTTCCGGTGGACGCCGGGGCGAAGACACTGCCGGCCCGGACCAAGCGCGCGGTGACGTCGGCGGTGGAGCGAACGACGCTGGAAGTCATGCGCATCCCGAACGAGGTGATGTCCGCGGTCGATGTCGCCGGGACGTCGCTGGTCGTCGCCACGGAAGGGCCGACGACGCCACCGTCGCTCTACCGGATCGATCTCGCGACCAGCGCGTCGACGGCCATCGCGCAGCCTAACGCCGGAGCACTGACAGCCGTCGACATGCCCGCATGGAAAACCTGGAACTTCAAGAACAGCCGTGGCGAGGAAGTCGAGGCGTGGTATTGGACGCCGCCTGGCTTCGATTCGACCAAGACGTACCCGATGCTGGTGCATTACTACGGTGGCACCCTGCCGATGAAGAAGAACTTCGAGAATCGGCTGCTGTGGTTCGCCTCGAACGGCTATGTGGTCCTGTAC
>Ga0070684_100004975_pt1 | contig 10147 bp, 7 predicted proteins | sample KBSC723LmetaG_FD_65653 | JGI IMG/M metagenome (GOLD analysis project Ga0070684, IMG submission 65653) | Corn rhizosphere microbial communities from Kellogg Biological Station, Michigan, USA - KBS C7.2-3L metaG | ecosystem: Host-associated > Plants > Roots > Rhizosphere ...
CGACCCTGGTAAAGCTGTTGTGCCGGTTCTACGACCCCGTGGCTGGACGGATCACGGTAGATGGTGTGGACATCCGCGACTTCGACCTGGCCACCCTGCGCGAGCGCATCGCGGTGGTGTTCCAGGATTTCGTCAAGCTACCGGTGTCCGTCCGCGACAACCTGCTTGTGGCGACGGGCGAGCCCGGGACGGCGCAACCATTGCCCGAGTCGGCCCGTCAGGCCGGCGCCAGCGGTCTGATCGACGCGTTGCCGTCTGGCTGGGACACGGTACTGAGCCGCGAATTCGGTGGTGTAGAGCTGTCCGGCGGTCAGTGGCAACGGCTGGCGTTGGCGCGGCTGCTCGCGGGCAGGGCCGCCCACGGTGCGCCGGTACTGATCCTCGACGAGCCTACAGCGGCGCTCGACGTGCGGTTGGAAGCCGAGTTGTACGAACAGTTCGAGGAGCTCACCCGAGGTGCCACTACCCTGCTCATCTCACACCGGTTCTCCACGGTACGGATGGCCGATCGGGTGGCCGTGCTGGAACGCGGCAGGATCATCGAACTCGGTAGCCATGACGAACTGATGGACGCGGCGGGCCGGTACGCCGAACTGTTCACCCTGCAGGCACGGCGCTTCCAGTCAAGGGAGGAGGTCCGATGAGGTCCAAACCGCCGAACGCCGACCTGCCCTCGCTATTGTCCTCGTGGCGGGCCGTCTTCCGGGTGGCCTGGCGCGCGTCACCCGGTGGCGCGCTCGTCACGACGTTCGGCTGGTTCGTCGTCGCCGTTGTCGCCGGGCCGATGCTCGCCATCGCGCTGCAACGGGTGGTCGGCAGCCGCGGCTTTGCCAGCCCGGTGTGGCTGGTCGTGCTCGTGCTCGGCGTCCTGCTGCCCGAGGTGCTGTTGAGCATCACCGACCACATACGCGAAATCGTTCGGCGCAGGGGCGAGCAGCTCATCTCCAACGAGATCATCCGCGCAGCGGCACGCCCGTATGGCATCGAGCACCTGGAGAATCCGTTGTTCGCGGATCGGGTGGCGTTCTTGCGCGGCGAGGCCGCCCAGATTGCCACCGTGTTCGGGACGGTCGCTGGGCAGGTCGGACTGCTGCTCGGCTTCCTGCTGTCTGTCGCGGTCCTCGTGTCGGTCAGCTGGTGGCTGCTGCTGCCGGTGGTAGGTGGGACGGTGCTCGGCGCCATGCAGTTGCGCGCCGCCCGGTGGGCGTTGTCGGTACGTGAAGGCGCCCTGACTGAGCAGCGACTGGCCGACCACCTCGTCCGGCTCGCCACCACGGCCCAAGGCGCGCCGGACATCCGCATGCTCGGTATGGGTACGTGGTTGCTGCGGCGCTACGACCGGAGTACCAGCGTCGTAGGCCAGCGGCTGTTGCGGTCCGAGCGGCGCGGCGTCATCACCGCCGCCGGTGCCGGTGCCGGCCAGGCGCTGATGCTGATGTTCGGCCTCGGAGTGCTGCTCTGGCTCGCCGGGTACGGGCGGGTGTCGCCGGGCGGGGTCATCCTTGGTGTGGCCCTGCTGCAAACGGTTCTGGAAAGCGCGCGGGGACTCGCGATGAACGGCGCCTTCGCGGTCCGGTCCAGCTTTGCCGCGCGCCGGTACCTGTGGGTGCTGGGCTACTCGGGCGGCGTGCGGCAGCCGGAGCGACCGACCGATCCGCCGGAGCGCCTGAACGCTGGCCTGCGGCTGTCCGGCGTGTCGTTCCGCTACCCGTTCACCGAACGCGAGGTGCTCCACGATGTCAGCATCACGCTGCGGCCCGGCTCGGTGGTCGCACTCGTCGGTGATAACGGCGCGGGTAAGAGCACCCTGATCAAGCTGCTGTGCCGGTTCTACGACCCGACCGCCGGCCGGATCACGGTCGACGACCTCGACCTGCGATCGCTCGATCTGGACCGGTGGCGGGCCTCGATCACCGCCGGGTTCCAGGACTTCGCCCGGTTCGAGTTCCGGGCCGAGGAGTCCATCGGCGCCAGCCGCGTGGAGCTGCTGGACGAGGTGCGGACCGATGCCGCCGCGCGAACTGCCTCGATCGTCAGGGCCGCCCAGGCCGGCGGAGCGGACGAATTCTTGGGCCGGCTGCCCGATGGATACGAGACGCAGCTCGGGCGCCAGTTCGGGGGCGCGCAGCTGTCCGAGGGCCAGTGGCAGCGGGTGGCCATGGCGCGCGCGTTCCTCCGGGAGGCGCCGTTGCTGATGTTGCTCGATGAGCCGACGGCGGCGCTCGACCCGCGGGCCGAACACGAACTCTTCGAAAGACACACCGAGCTGACCACCGCCGCGCGGGCCCGGGGCGCGGTCACCGTGCTGGTGTCGCACCGGTACTCCACGGTCCGTATGGCCGACCACATTGTCGTGCTGGAAGACGGTCGGGTAGCGCAGGAGGGCGACCACGACACGCTGGTGGCGCGGGACGGTCCGTACCGGCGATCGTTCGAGGCACAAGCGCGCCGTTACCAGGACACGACGCAGCCCCAGTCCGCGGATCCCGAGGAGGTTCATTGATGAGGTTCGCGCACCTGCCCGGGGTTCCCCGGCCGATGTCCCGCTGCGTACTTGGCACCTCCGGCATCCGGGACGAAAGCGGGTACCCGCTGCTGGACGTGTTCCTAGCGGCGGGCGGCAACTGCCTGGATACGGCTCGCGTCTATGGCGGTGGCGAGAGCGAGAAGGCCGTGGGCCGCTGGATCCGCCGGACCGCGCCGGAGGACCTGGTCGTCGTCGGTAAGGGCGCGCACCCCCCACACTGCGACCCGGCCCTCGTCGAGGACCAGCTCCGGCAGAGCCTGGACCTGCTCGGTCTGTCCACAATAGACGTTTACCTGCTGCACCGCGACGACCCGGCGGTGCCGGTCGGCGAGTTCGTTGACGCACTCGAACGGCAGCGGCAGGCCGGTCGCATCCGCTGCTACGGAGGATCCAACTGGAGCCAGGACCGGCTCGCCGCGGCGAACCGGTACGCCGCGGCCACCGGCGCGGCTGGCATGACCGCGCTCAGCAACCACTTCTCGCTCGCCGACGCGGTCGAACCGCTGTATCCCGGATGTGCCGGCGTCACCCGCGACTACCGCGACTTCCTGGCCGAACATGGGATCGCGTTGCTTCCCTGGTCGGCACAGGCACGCGGGTTCTTCGCGAACGTACCGGCAGAGAGTCTGGATCCGAACGTGTGGCGGTGCTGGGACACCCCGGGCAACCGGGCACGCCGACAGCGTGCCGCGCAACTAGCCGCCGAACTTGGCCTGAGCACAATCAACGTGGCCCTCGCCTTCGTATTGGGCCAGAATCTGACCACGTTGCCAATCATCGGTCCCCGCACGGAGGAAGAGTTGCGCATCGCGTTGCGGGGCGCGGACATCGTGCTCGACGCCGGCCAACTCGCGTGGCTGGAACAGGACGACGACGAAATTGCGGCGCCAGCTCGGGCACCGGTCAGCCCGGCGGGGTAACCAAAATCGTGGACACGCACCGGCCTTGTCGGCCGGATCGACCGCTCATAGCGTGGATCCACACGAGGCCGCGACTGTACGGCGGACCGCGATACGAGAGGACCTCCCATGGGCACGGCGCACCAGATCCTGGCGGATCCGCCCACCTCGCTGACCGATGCTGACGTGGCAGCCGCGGTAGCGGTGCTTCGCACCGGAGACCTGGGTGGTCCGGACCATCCGGAGGTCGGGCGCTTCGAGGCCCTGCTCGCGGAACAATCCCGTGTCGCACACGCGGTAGCGGTAAACTCCGGCACGGCGGCCATCCACTGCATCCTGCGGGCGGCGAACATCGGGCCAGGCGACGAAGTGATCGTGCCCGCGCACACCTTCATCGCCACGGCGACCCCGGTCCTCATGGTCGGCGCGACACCGGTGGTGGTCGACGTCGAGGAGGACACCTACTGCATCGACCCGGTCGCCGTCCGGGCGGCCGTCAGCGAGCGGACCCGGGCCGTGATCGCGGTGCACCTGAACGGCCATCCGGCGGCCGCGGACGAGCTGCCGAACGACCTACCGCTCATCAGCGACGCCTGCCAAGCTCACGGCGCGACCTGGCGCGGTATCCCGGTCGGCGCGCTGGGTATCGCGGCCGCGTTCAGCTTCTGGCAAGACAAGCTCATTACGGCGGCTGGCGAAGGCGGCGCCGTCCTGACGTCCGATACGCGACTCGCCGGAATGGTGCGCCTGCTGCGTTCGCACGCCCAGCAGCGGATCGACGGCGGCCCCGATTCGCACCACATCGACCTCGGCTACAACTACCGTCTGACCGGAGTACAGGCCGCGGTCGGCCGGTCACAGCTCAGCCGCCTCCCCGACCTCGTCGAGGACCGCCGCACGCGGGCACTGCGACTGGCCGCGCTGCTCGCGGACGTACCGGGACTCAGGCCCCCGGTGACCCGTTCAGGTGCCGGGCACGTCTTCTGGAGGTTCGTCGTGGCCCTGGACACCGAACGGTTCCGAGCCGGTCGTGACGGACTGCGAGCCGCGCTCGCGGCGGAGGGGGTGGCCTGCGCGCCCCGCTATCCGGTGCCGCTGACCCGACAGCCGGTCCTGTCGTCGACCGCGCGCTTCACCCCCTGCCCGGTAACCGAGTCGCTCGCCGACCGCCTGCTCACCCTCCCACTTCCCTCCACTATGGAGGGTGTCGACCAGTTGGCCGCGGCGGTTCGCCGCGCATGCACGGCGGAGCGGCGATGAGACTCACCGACGAACACCTCAAGCAGCTGCACGAGGACGGCTACGTCGTCGTCGAAGACTTTATGACGCCCGAGGAGCTGACCGCGGTCGAAGGCGACCTCCATCGCCACTTCCCGACCTGGTCACAGCTGCGCGAGCAGCCGGACCGGTGGCCCGAACTCAACCGCACCGGTGACGGGGTCGCCGAACTGCCCTTCAAGGGATCGGCCCTCAACCACATGAGCACCCAGCCGGAGCTGATCGAGTTCGCTCGGCGCTTCCTCGACGAGCCACGGGTCTTCCTCACCCAGTCAATCTGCTGGGCCAAGTACGCCGGGCGCGACGATTTCGAGCAGTCGCTGCACCTGGACTGGCACGACAACTCGCTCGTGATGCCGCCGAGTGGCGGAGCGTACGGGCAGTTGCACATGATCCTGTACTACTCGGATGCCACACCCGGGCTCGCGCCCACCGCGGTGGTGCGCCAAGCGGACTCGGCCGACCGCCCCCTCGTCCCGTGGGCCCGCCGCAAGCATGTCGACCCGCGGCTTTACGAGCTGGAGCGGCCGATTCACGTCCGCGCGGGTGCCCTGCTGTGCTTTTCGGCGCGCACCTTCCACCGCTGCACCGGTTTCACGGCCAAGGAAGGCGCCCGATTCAGTCACCACCTGGCGTGGCGCGGTGCCGGGCACGAATGGATGTCGTGGCGCGGCTGGGCCCAGTACGCCGACCAGCTCAACATGTCGCGGTGGCTGCCGAACACGACGGTCGAGCAGCGTAGCGTCCTCGGGTTCCCGCCACCCGGGCACCCGTACTGGACCGAGGAGACGCTGACTCTTGTGGGTGCCCGATACCCGCGCATGGACATGGCGCCGTACCGGGCGGCGTTCGAGACCGGCGCGGGGCCGGCCGCGGATCCGGGCTCCCACTGTTGATACCGGCAATCGTCTGGGGAGAATCAGTGGAGACCCTCACATCGACAACCGCCACCTACGGCAGCGACGCCACGCCACCGGTGCCCCCCATCGCCCTCGCACCACGGGAGCGCGCCCTGCTCCGGCTGCTCGCCGCCGGTCACACCGACACCAGCGCGGCGCGCCGGCTGCATGTCAGCCCGCGCACCGTGACGAACATGTTGCGCGCTCTGATGGACCAACTCGGCGTCAACAACCGCTTCCAGCTCGGCATCGCCCTGGGCCTGCACACCGCGACGGCGCCGCAGTCCCTGTGGTTCGAGCGGATGGGCGACCCGTCGCCCGTAGTGGACCGGTAGGACACCTTGCCCAGTCCGTCCGCCGCACCGCGCTCGGTGCTGCTCGCCCGTTTCCACGCCCTGGGCGACGTCCTGCTGACCCTCCCGGTGGCGGAGGCCCTCGCCGGCAGCCCCCGCGTGGCGTTCGTGGACCTGCTCACCAGCGCGCAGTTCGCGGCCGACGCGAGACGGGCACCGTACTTGCGTCGCGTCCTGAGCTACGACCCGGTGACCGGGGTGGCGGACGCGGATCTCGCTGCCACCGCGTACGACGTCCTAGTCGACCTGCACACCCGAGGCGTACCGCTGGACGAGAGCACCGAGCGGCTGCTGGCCGGTGTGAAGGCGGATCAGGTGATCGCCTACGCCAGCCCGTACGCCCCGGCCGGCGGCACGCACCTTCTGCCGGCCCGTCAGCGGACCGAGCATGCCGTCGAGTATTACGCCCGCGCCGTCGAGGGGCTGCTCGACGGACCACCCGGACCGGGGCGGCTGCGCATTGGTGCGGCGGAGCTGACCGAAGCGGCGGCCCGCCTGCCCGACCGCGCGGTGTGCCTCGCACCCGGCGCCCGGTATCCCTGGAAACGCTGGCCAGCCGAGTCGTACGCCCGACTGGCCGGACGCCTGCTCGACGAGGGCCGCTCACCTGTGCTGGTCGGGCACTCCTTCGACGAACCGTACGTCCGCGCCGTGCTGGCGCTCTGCCCGGCTGAGGTGCCGGCCATCATCGCCGACACCAGCGAGCTCGCGACCATCCTGGCGGCCGGCGGCACACTTGTGGCCAACAACAGCGGCCTGGCAGCGTTGGGAAGCGCGGCGGGAGCGCGGGTAGTGTGCCTGCACAGCCATACCCTTCCCGTGATGTGGCGGCCGTGGGGCCCCGGTCACGTGGATCTGGTGGGTGACCCGGCCACGATGCCGTGCCGCTGCGTCGGAGGCGAGCCGCACGATCTGGCAACCCCGTGCGGTAAAGGTATCGCGGTTGCTGAGGTGGTCGACGCGGTGCTTCGGTTGACCCCGAGCCGGTCGTCGGAACTGCGGGCACCGGCGCGGTCCACCGGTATCCAGCGCACCACCCGCCCTGCGTCGCGGGTGCTCGTTCGGGCCCCGCTGCGGGTCAGCTTCGCCGGCGGGGGAACGGACATCATGCCGTACGCCGCGCAGCACGGCGGCTGTGTGCTGTCCGCGACTATCGACGTCTTCGTGTACGCCTCGATCGGTACGCCCACCGACCGCGGACGGCGTCCAAGCCCGGCCGAGGCGGCGACGTTCGACCTCGGTCGCCAGCTGCTGGGCCTGCCGGCCGAGCCGGAAACCATGGACCGCCTGCATCCGAACCCGTACGCCGGCTCCGGCCTCGGCACGTCGTCCGCCTCCGTGGTCGCGACGCTGGCCGCGTTGGCCGCCTGGTACCGGCGCCCGACCGACCCAGCAGAGCTGGCCCGGCTCGCCTACCGCCTGGAACGGGAAGAGATGGCACAGCCGGGTGGCGCACAGGACCACTACGCGGCCGCGTACGGCGGGTTGAACTTCGTCGAGTTCGGCGCGCACGGCGAGGCCCGGGTCAGCCCGGTGTACCTGCCCGGCGGGATCCGTCGCCAGCTGGAGGAGTCGCTGCTGCTGTGCGACACCGGCATCCGCCGCGACTCCGGAAGGGTGCTGGCGCCGCAGATCGCGCGGATGGCGCGCGGGGATGTCACCGCAACCGAGGCGCTGCACCGGATGCGCGCACTCGCGGTCCGCATGCGCGACCGGCTGACCGCTGGTGACCTGTCCACCTTCGGTGAATTGATGGGCCAGGCCTGGGCGGTGAAGCAGCGCCTGGCGGGTGGCCACGGCCCCCGGGTGGCCGCGTTGTTCGCCGCGGCGCAGGCCACTGGTGCGGTCAGCGGCAAGGCGTTGGGCGCGGGCGGCGGCGGCTTCCTGCTGTTCCACGTGCCACCTCCGCGGCGCGCGGCGGTCGTGGCCGCGCTGGAGGCCGGCGGTGGCCGAGTGCGTCCGGTGCGCTTGTATCCGGACGGCGTACGGACCGTCCACCTGCCCAGCCGGGCACGAGGAGGAGGAAGCACGACATGAGAATCCTGTACCTGGCGCCGTTCACCAGTCGCGTGGACCATTTCGACAGCGGCGCGGTGGGCTACGGCGCCACCTCGGGCGGCGCGATCGTCCGGGAGCTGCGGCGGCTGGGCCACACGGTCGACACCGTGCCAGCGCATCCACGCGGCACGAAGGCGGAACACGCGGCACAGACCTACGAGGAGCTCAACCGGCTCGATCTGAAGCAGTACGACTCCTTGTTCATGTACAACACCTTCCACCAGTTCGCCGCCGAGGTACGCCGGCTGCTGTACGAGAGCGGCGCGGTGGAGACGCTCCTCGCCGGGTACACCCACGGCAGCCACTGGGATCCCAGCGACGAGGTCAGGCACGGCTATCCGCTGTTGAAGTTCGCCGACCTGGGCAACGTGCTCGCCTTGGACGTGGTTTTCCTCGTGTCCCGGTACATGCTCGAGGCGATGTCACGCACCATCCACGCGGAGCTCGGCGCCGGCGCCGCGGCCGAGTTCCGACGCCGGGCGCGGGTGGTTGGTGGCACCATCGACACCGAACGGATGGACGCCGCCCACACCGAGCCGGGCGAGGGGGCGGACATCTTGTTCAACCACTCTCCCACACCGGCCAAGCAGCCGGGCGAGTTCTTCCGCACGGTGGCCGGAGTGCTGGCCGACACGACGGACGTCACGGTCACGGTGACCCGCCGCTTCCGCCAGGCCGACCCGGGTTTCGCCGATCTCCAACGGCTCACGCAGCGGTTCCCTGATCGGGTCCGGCTCGGCGACACGCTGCCCATCGACGAGTATTTCCGGCGGCTATGGCGCGGCCTGATCCAGGTGTCCACGGCCACGCACGAGTCGTTCGGGGTAAGCACGGTGGAAGCCATTTACGCCGGCTGTGTCAGCCTGTTGCCGGCCCGGGGTTGCTATCCGGAGGTGGCCGGAGAGGCCGGCATCTACCGGGATGGCGAGTTGGGCGAGGCTCTGTTGCGGTACCTGGGCAGCTCGCGGGACCGGGCGCGGACCGCCGCCGCGCAGCGGCAGGAGATCGAGCGTTACTTTCCAGCCAACGTGGCCGGACGGATCGCCGATGCGCTGGCCGGCCGGTGACTCCCGGGTGCGACACCGCCGTCGTCCTGGCCGGCGGCGCGGGCGTACGGTTGCGACCGCTCACCCTCGATACACCCAAGCCCCTGCTGCCGGTGGCTGGCCAGCCGTTCCTGCTCCACGTGCTCGCCGGGTTGGTGCACACGGGGATCACCCGGGTGCTGCTCACCACGTCGTACCGGGCGGAGCAGTTCGCGGCGCTGCGCCCGCCGGCCGGGCTCGCGGTGGAATGCGTCGCCGAGGCGGCGCCGCTGGGTACCGGGGGCGCCCTGCGCCAGGTAGCCAAGCGGCTCACCGGTGATTCGGTCCTGGTGCTCAACGGCGATTCGCTTTCCGGTGCCGACCTGGCCGCGCTGATCCGCCGGCATGTCGACGGCGCGGCGCTGGCCACGATCCTGCTGACCCAGGTCGCGGACGCCCGCCCCTACGGGTCGGTAGTCACCGACGGGTCGGGCCGGGTGACCGCGTTCCGCGAGAAGGTTGATACCCCGACGGGTGGTCACATCAACGCCGGGGTGTATGTGCTGCGGCGCGCCGTCGTCGAGGCGATCCCGCCGGGCCAGCCGGCTTCGCTGGAGCGCGAGGTGTTTCCGGACCTGTTGCGTGCGGGCGCACCGGCACTGGGCCACCTCGACCCGGGGTACTGGATCGACATCGGTACACCCGAGTCGTACCTGCGTGCCTGCCAGGACGTGGTGCTCGGCCGGGCGCCCGGCGGGCTGACGCGGCGCGGCCCGGACGACGTACTGGTGCTCGGGGACGCGGCGGTCGATAGCAGCGCGCGGGTCGGTGGCGGCTCGACGCTCGGCGGCGGGACCCACGTCGGGGCCGGGGCACGCGTCGACGCATCGGTCCTCATGACCGCCGTACGGCTGGGCCCGCACGCCGAGGTGGCGCGCTCGGTACTCGCCGCTCGCGTGAGTGTCGGGGCGGGCGCCGTGGTCCGGGACGCCGTGATCGGTGCCGGTGCGCGCATCGGTGCGTACGCCCGGGTGACCGGCCACGCGCGGATCTGGCCCGGATGCCAGATTCCACCGGGCGCGAGTGTCCACGGTGGAGAGTCGGCTCG
>Ga0070684_100004977_pt1 | contig 10146 bp, 7 predicted proteins | sample KBSC723LmetaG_FD_65653 | JGI IMG/M metagenome (GOLD analysis project Ga0070684, IMG submission 65653) | Corn rhizosphere microbial communities from Kellogg Biological Station, Michigan, USA - KBS C7.2-3L metaG | ecosystem: Host-associated > Plants > Roots > Rhizosphere ...
CCCGTGGCCGGAGCACTGCTCGCCGCGACCGCAACCGGTCTGGTCATCGCGGCGGGAGCGGGAGCGATCGACAAGGCGGGCGCGTTCTTTGGCGCCGGCGCCGCGATCCTCGGCGCCGGCCTGTGCGCGATCGCCGGCATCCTGCGGCGCGCGCCGCGCGGCGTCGGCGGACACGGCCCGGCCGCGCTCGTCCGCATCGGCTGGCGCAACGCGACCGAGCGGCCGGGACGGAGCGTGCTCGCCATCGCCGTGATCGCGTCGGCGGCGTTCATCGTCATTTCGATCGACGTCTTCCGCGTGCGTCCCGCGGATCCCGCCGACCGCCGATCGGGCACCGGCGGATATTCGCTGCTCGTCGATCTGGATCTGCCGCTCGTGCACGACCCGAACAGCCGCGACGGACGCGACGCGCTTGGCGTGGCTGACGCGCGCGGCGTGTCGTTTGCCCCGTTCCGGCTGCTCCCCGGCGACGATGCCAGCTGTCTGAACCTGTACCAGCCGGTCAATCCCCGCATTCTCGGCGCGATGCACGCCTTCATCGAGGAGGGCCGCTTTGCCTTCCAGTCGTCGCTCGCGTCGAGCGACGCCGCTCGCGCCAATCCCTGGCGCCTGCTCGAGGAGCCGCAGACAGACGGCACGATTCCCGTCGTCGCCGACGCGAACTCGATGACTTACGTGCTGCACAAGGCGCTTGGCGACGAGATCCGGCTCGCGCATGGCGCGCGGCCGATCCGGCTGAAGCTCGTGGCAGCGCTCGACGACAGCCTGCTGCAGGGCGAACTGGTCATGTCGGACGCGAATTTCACGTCGCTCTTTCCCGAGCAGCAGGGTTTTCGCGTGCTGCTCGTCGACGCGCCGGTCGGAGACGCCGGCCGCATCGCCACGACCATCGAGTCCGGCGCCGCCGATTTCGGCGCCGACGCGGTTTCGACCGTCGAGCGCCTGAACGAGTATCACGCCGTCGAGAACACCTACCTGTCCACCTTCCAGGCGCTCGGCGGACTGGGGCTGCTGCTGGGCACAATCGGCCTCGCCGCCGTCCTGCTGCGCAACGTGCTCGAGCGGCGGCGCGAGCTGGCGCTGCTGCGCGCCGTCGGCTACCGCCGGTCGCACCTGTTCGTCGTCATCGTCTCGGAAAACGCGCTGCTGCTCGTGTCGGGTATCGTCCTGGGCGCGATCGCCGCCGCCATCGCGGTGGGGCCGGCGGCGATGGAGCGCGGCGCACGCCTGCCTCTCTCGGCCGGGGGCCTGTTCCTCCTGGCCGCCGTCCTGGCCGCGGGGCTCGTGTCGTCGCTGGTCGCCACGCGCGTCGCGCTCGCCGACCCGCTCGTTGCCGCGTTGAGGGCGGAATGAGCCTGCGCGCGGCGCTCGCCATCCTGGCCCTGGCGGCGGCCGTACAGGATTGGCCGGCGTGGCGCGGTCCATCCGGAAACGGCGTCAGCACGGAAACGAACCTGCCGCTGACCTGGTCGCGTAACGAGCACATCGCGTGGAAGCTCGCGATGCCATCGTTTTCCGGATCGACACCGGTCGTGGCCGGCGGGCGAATCTTCCTCAACGTTGCCGAAGACGTGCACTCGCGCGAAGCGGTGACGCTCCATCTGTGGTGCGTGGATCGCGACAGCGGCACGCTGCTGTGGCAGCGCCCGCTCGGCGGCGGCAACCGCCAGGAGCGTAAGCAGAACATGTCGTCGCCGTCGCCCGTCACCGACGGGCGCCGTGTCTGGGTGATGACGGGCACCGGGGTCCTGAAGGCGTTCGACGTCGCCGGCACGGAGCTCTGGGCGCGCGACATCCAGCAGGACTACGGGCGCTTCGGCCAGAACTACGGCTACGGATCGTCGCCGCTGCTCTATCGCGGCTCGCTCTACATCGAGGTGCTGCACGGGATGCACACCAGCGATCCGTCGTACCTGCTGCGGATCGACGCGGACACGGGCAGGACGCGGTGGCGGGTCGAGCGGCGGACGCCGGCGCGGTCGGAATCGCACGACGCCTACACCACGCCCGCGCTCCTCGACCGCGGCGCGTCGGCGGAGATCGTCATCCTCGGCGGTGATGTCATCACCGGCCACGACCCCGAGAGCGGTCAGGAGCTGTGGCGCGCGTCCGGCCTCAACCCCGATCACGACGGCAATTACCGGATCGTCGCCTCGCCGGTGGTGTTCGGCGACCTGGTTATCGCGCCGACACGCGAGCGGCCGATGCTCGCGCTGCGGCCCATCGGCCGCGGCGACGTGACGACGTCGGCGCTGCTGTGGTCGTTCGGCAATGGCCCGGACGTCCCGACACCCGTCGCCGACGGATCGTTGGTCTACGTGATCCGCGACAACGGAATCATGTACTGTCTGGACGCGAAGACCGGCCGGGAGGTCTACGGCAGGCACCGGCTGCGACCAGGCACCTACAGCGCGTCGCCGGTGCTGGCCGACGGCCGCATCTACGCGACGAACGAGGACGGCGTGACGACGGTGGTGAAGGCCGGCGCGGAGTTCCAGGTGCTGGCGGAAAACGATCTCGACGACTACACGCTCAGCTCCCCGGCGATCGCGGGCGGACGCATCTTCATCCGGACGACGAAGTATCTGTGGGCGATTGGCCGATGACCGATATCCGATATCCGATGGTGTACCGGCGAGGATCACGAGAACGCACATGAAACACGCAGCGGTGATGATGTCGGTGTTGGTGTTCGCGGCTGCGGCGCGAGCGCCAGACAGTGGTCCCGACTGGTCGCGTTTCAGGGGGCCCAACGGCACCGGCGTCGCCGAGGTCACCGGACTGCCCAGCGAGTTCGGGCCGGCAAAGAACGTGGTCTGGAAGACGCCGACCCCGGCCGGACATTCGTCGCCGGTGCTGACGCCGTCGCGGATCTTCATGACCGGCGTGGACGGCGACACGCTCGTCGTGCTCTCGCTCGATCGCGCGACCGGGAAGGAGCTGTGGCGTCGCGAGGTGCCGCGCGCGCGCAAGGGGCGGCTCGAGATGGTGAATGGCCCCGCGTCGCCGTCGCCGGTCACCGACGGCAGCAACGTCTACGCGTTCTTTCAGGACTTCGGCCTGATCGCGTTCGACGGCGGCGGCCGCGAGCTGTGGCGCATGCCGCTCGGGCCGTTCAACATGTTCTACGGCTTCGGCGCCTCGCCCATCCTCGTCGACGGCGTGATCGTCCTGCCGGTCGATCAGGACACCGGATCGTACCTGCTCGGCATCGACGCGAAGACGGGCAAGCAGCGGTACCAGGTCGATCGACCGGGCGTCATCTCCGGCTACTCGACGCCGACCGTCTATCACCCGAAGACCGGCGGCACGCAGGTGCTGATTCCCGAATCGTTCCAGCTGTCGGCGTACGACGCGAAGGACGGCCGCCGCGTCTGGTGGGTGCACGGCCTCGCCTGCGAGATGAAATCGGTGGTCTCGATCCAGGGCGACACGGCGTGGGTCAACGGCTGGGGCTTTCCGCAGAACCAGGCGGGCCAGCAGGTGCCGACCATGTCCTGGGAAGACGGCCTGAAGACCTACGACAAGAACCACGACGGCCGGATCGGGGAGGACGAGGTGACCGGCGGACCGCCGTCGCTCGACAGGATGCTCAGCCCGCGCAACGGCTTTCCGGCGTTCGACGGCGATCGCAACCACGTCCTCGACGAGGCCGAGTGGGGCGTGATGCGCGCGATGCTGGCGTCGGAGAACGGCCTGATGGCGATCGCGCTCGGCGGCCGCGGCGACATGTCGGCCAGCGCCGTGCGCTGGAAGTACACGCGCCCGGTGCCGCAGGTGCCGTCGACGCTGCTCTACAACAACGTGCTCTTCATGGTGAACGACAGCGGCATCCTGATCTCGTTCGATCCGGCGACGGGCGCCGTGCTCAAGCAGGGCCGCCTGCAAGGCGCGATCGACAAGTACTTCGCCTCTCCCGTCGGCGCCGACGGCAAGGTGTTCCTCATCAGCCAGGACGGCACGCTGTCGGTCGTCGAGGCGAAAGGCGACTGGGCGATCCTGTCGGTCAACCCGCTCGACGACGAGGTCTTCGCGACCCCGGCGATTGCCGATGGCCGTGTCTACGTGCGGACGAAATCCGCGTTATACGCATTTGGCCGACCCCAGTAACCGCCGGCGGCGCTATCCTGATCCCAAGGAGCAGCCATGGTTCTCCTGTGGGTCGGCATCGACCCGAAAACGCCGGCGGATCGAGAGAAGCTCGGGGTCGGGCTGCAGCGGCTGATCGCCGCCGACGCCGCCCTCGCCGTGAGGACCGACCATGACGGGACGACCAAGGTCGGTGCCGACACGCAGGAACGGCTCGAGGTCGCCCTGCACCGGCTCGCGCGCGAGTTCGGCGTCGAGGCCAGGATCACCGGGCTCGAGATTGCCTACAAGGAAACGCTGACTCGCGCGGCCTTCGGCGAGTGCAAGTACGCGAGACAATCCGGCGGTCGAGGGCAGTACGGCCACGTCAGGATCGAAGTGCGCCCGGGAGCGGCCAGCTCGGGGTTCGTGTTCGACAACGCCATCGTCGGCGGCGCGATCCCTGCCGAGTTCATCGAGCCGATCGCCGAAGGCCTGCGCGAGGCGTGCTCGCGCGGCGTGCTCGCCGGCTATCCCATCGAAGACGTGTACGTGAGGCTGTACGACGGCTCGTACCACGACGTCGACTCGTCAGCGGACGCGTTCAAGATTGCCGGTGCGGTCGCATTCGCCGACGCGGCGAAGAAGGCGCAGCCGGTGCTGCTCGAGCCGATCATGCAGGTCCTGCTGATCGTTCCGGACGAGCACGAGTCGCGCGCCGAAGCGATCCTGTCGGCCCGCCGCGGCGTGCTCGTAAGCGCGCGCTCTTCCAGCGATTGGACATCGGTCTGGGCGGCGATACCGTTGTCGGAAACGTTCGGCCTCGAGGCGGACCTGAGCCAACGAACCGAGGGGCGGGGTCTCTGTCACCTGCGCTTCATGCACTACGCGCCAGCGGCGCTGGCCGATGACGACGGCGATCGCGACACGCCGGTGAGAGAGCCGAAGCATCCACGCACGCCGCCGCTCATCCTGCGCGCGTCGGTGCCGGAGCCGCCTCCAGATTTCGAGTAGCGGGGCCTGAAGGTCCGGCTGCCGCGTGTGCAGATGAAGGTCTGGCCGCGACTACGCTAGGGCTTTACCGCGATCACGTTCTTCAGGCCGCGGAAGATGATCATCCCGTCCGAGATCGCCGGCGTCGCCATCAGCACTTCGCCCATCGGGTTCTTCGACAGCTCCGCGTACTCGGGGCCCGCCTTGATGACGAAGACGTCTCCGTCTTCGCCGGCGCAGTAGATCTTGCCGTCCGCGGCCACCGGCGACGCGCTGAACGATCCGCCCGTGCCGCCGATCCGTTTCTGGTAGACCTGCTCGCCGGTGGCGATCTTGTACGAGGCGATGACGCCGTTGTTCTGCAGGACGTAGAGCTGGTCGCCGTAGATGATCGGCGTGGGGATGTAGGGGCCGCCCCGCTTCGTGCTCCAGGCGAAGCTGCCGCCCTTGCTGTCGTCCCCTTTCAGCGTGATGTCTCCCGCGGCGCCGGGCTTGAGCGCGTAGATCGGCTGGATGCCGCGGTAGCCGTTGGTGATGACGACGAACCCGGGGCCGACGATCGGCGTGGGAATGGTGATCTCCGAATTGCCGGAGAACTTCCACAGCTCCCTGCCGGTATCGGGATCGTAGCCGCGCGTGAAGTTGGTGGCCTGGGTCACGAGCTCCGCCTTGCCATTCGCCTCGAAGACGGTCGGCGTCGACCACGACGGGATCTCGTCACGCTGCGTGCGCCACACTTCCTTGCCGGTCGTGGCGTCGAACGCGGCGACGAACGAGCCGCGCTGAATGTCGCACTGCACGATCACCATGTTCTTGTAGATGACCGGCGAGCTGCCGACGCCCCACTCGTAGTCGGGATCGAAGAACCACCCGGCGTTGAGCACGCCGAGGTCCTTCTGCCAGAGCAGCCTGCCGTCGAAGTCGTAGGCGTAGAGGCCCTGCGATCCGAACGAGACGATCACCTGCCGGCCGTTGGTGACCGGCGTGGCCGACGCCTGGCTCGACTTCGGGTGGCGCTTGGTCCTGGGCACCCCCTCGTAGGCCACCTTGTCCCACACTACCTTGCCGGTCTTCTTGTCGAGCGAGATGAGATGCCACGCGTGCTTCGACGCGTCGGTGATCGGCTCGACGTCGCCGTACTGGCCGGTGCGGATGCCTTCGTTCGGATCCTCCCCGACCGCGGTCGAGACGAACACGCGCTCGCCCCACACGATCGGGCTCGAGACGGCCACGCCGGCCACGGGCGTCTTCCAGGCGATGTTCTGGCCCGCGACCGCGTCCCATTTCACCGCAGTCGGCGTGCCGTCGGCGACGCCGGCCGCGTTGGGGCCGCGGAACGACGGCCAGTTCTGCCCCTCGACTGCGCTCAGGGCAGGCGCCAGAGAGATGCCGGACGCAACGATGACGATCAAGGCTGCGAGGCGGCGCATCTACTTACCCTCCGATCGCGTGTACTTGACGGGCTGACCCTGCGCCGGCGTCATCGCGAACCCGGTGACCTTCTCCCCCTCGATCGTGAAGACGAGTGTCGTCCCCTGCATGCCGATGCCGAGGAAGGTGGTCGGGTCCCTGGCGACGAGAATCACGTGCTGGTCGGGCGGCGCGCCGACGAAGTGCGCGGACAGCCGCGTACCCGCTGTGGAAATCGCGACCTCGACGCCGCGCGCGTCATGGTAGGTGCCGGCGAACATGGCCAGGCGCGCCGCGTCGATTGCGAAGTCGTCGTACGGCTTGGCGCCGGCCTTTTCGAGCAGCGCGGCCGTTTTCGTCCGATGGTCGGCGCGCGCCGCCTCGATGGCGTCGGTGAGCTGCGCGGGAGTCACCCCGCCGCTGTCGAGCACGGCCCGGGCCAGGCCTTCGTCGTCCTCGTCGATGGCCGCGCCGAGCGCCATGTCCTTGTCGGGAGCGCCCTTGGCGATCAGCAGCCTGGCGATCTCGTTGTGCGCCGGCGTCTTCTTGCGCGGCGGCTGCACCGCCAGCGCCAGCGGCGTCATGCCGTAGAACGTGTCTTTCACCGTGAGATCGGCGCCGCGTTCGAGGAGCACCTTGACGACGTCGAGCTGCCCGGCGTCGCAGGCGAAGAAGAGCGCGGTGGTGTTGTAGCGGAACCTGGTGTTGACGTCGACGCCTTCGTCGAGCAGTTGCTTGACCGCCGCGGCGTCCCCCTTGCGCGCCGCGTCCTGAAGCTGCTCCGCCCTGGTGGCGGACGGAGCCTGGGCCAGTGAGACGAGGGCGGCGACCGCGAAGAGCGTCTGCGTCATGTCCACTCCCATCGGGAAGGCGGGGTTATACGCGCCGGGTCAGGTTCTCGGGGATGATCAGCTCGTTGGCCCGTTCGGGGGCATCGGGAACGGCGGTCGCGGCGTTCCATGCGGGAATGCGGCCGCGGTTCTCCGGATACATCGCTTCCATCGGCGCCCACACCTTGTCGACGCGATCGGTGAACAGATCGCCGATGAGCAGGTCGGTGACCGTGCCGCGCAGGTCGGGATGCTTGCGGATGAACTGGCCGAAGCTGAATCCGGCGTAGTACTCGCAGACCAGCCGCCGCATGCGATCGACGCCGCGATTGAAATCCGCCGCCCACCGCCCCAGTTGTTCGCCGGACGTGTCGTTCTTGGCGAGGCCGTCGAGAATCGCGTCGGCGGCCAGCTCACCCGACTTCAGCGCCAGCAGCACCCCGGACGAGTAGAGCGGATCGAGGAATCCCCACGCGTCGCCGACGAGGACCCATCCGTCGCCGGACGCCCTGGTGGCGCGATACGAATAGTCTTTCGTCGCGAAGAACCCGGTCGCGCGCGTCGTTCCCGCGATGCGCTTCTTCACCGCCGGCGTGCGCTCGACTTCCTCGTTGAACGTCTTCTCGAAATCCTTGCCGCGCCCCTTGAAGAGGTAATCGAACGGCGCCACGACGCCGACCGACACGATGTTGTCGTGCTGCGGGATGTACCAGAACCAGCCCTGCTTGTCGGGCGTCTGCAGGACCATCGTGGCGCCCTCGTCGCGGCCGCTGTCGCGGTAGGCGCCCACGAAGTAGCTCCAGATGGCGCCCTTGTTGAGGATCGGGTCCCACACGCGCAGCCCGAGCCGGTTGGCGATGATGCCGTTCTGCCCGCTGGCGTCGACGACGACCTTGGCGCGGATCTCGCGATCCTTCAAGCGCACTCCGACGGCCCGCTGATCATCGAAGATCACGTCCATTACCCGCACGCCCTCGTGCGCCTCGACGCCGTGGTCGCGCGCGTTGTCGAGCATCATCTGGTCGAACTGGCTGCGCACGACCTGCCACGTCTGCGAGCACTCGTGCGGCTTGTTGTCCCAGAAGTAGAACGGCGCCGACTCGCGGCCCTGCGCATTGACGAACTGGACGCTGTGCTTCCTGACGAACGGGCTTTGCTGCAACCTGGGCAGCATGTTCAGCCGCTTCAGCACCCAGTAGGTCTCGGGGATCAGCGACTCGCCGATGTGAAAACGCGGGAAGCGCTCGCGCTCGAACAGCGCGACCCTCACGCCGCGCTGCGCCAACAGCGTGGAGGCGGTGGACCCGGCGGGCCCGCCGCCGATGACGACGACGTCGGGAGTGCTCATGTGGAGGCTGGAGGTTGGGAGCTGGAGGTCGGGAACTGGAAAGGCTTCAGGCGCTCCACTACGTTTGCGGGAATGTTGGTCGACTTCATGCCGCCATCCGGCAGCTTGTGGACGCACGCGGTCTTCCAGACGGCATTGGCGATCCGTTCGCCGTCGCGGGTGATGCTCCCCTCGTATCGGATCGTACGGCTCGTGATCTCGGCGATGATCACGCGCACGTCGAACTCCTGCTCGAACTTGAGCGCGCGGTGATAGTCACACGATGCGGAGATGCGAGGCCAGCCAACGGGTGAGTCCGTCTCGTGCACGCTCAATCCCGCTTCACGCCAGAGCGCGTGCTCCGCGTCTTCGAAGTAACGAAAGTAGTTGGAGAAATGCACGATTCCTGCGACGTCGGTCTCGGAAAACAGGACCCGCCGCCTGAGGCTAAACCCCGCTGCCAAGACTTCTACCTTCTACCTTCTGCTTACGTGTAGCGGATGTTGACGTGCTGCGGCAGGAAGAAGCGGGGCAGCAGCGCATCGACGCGGCCGAGCCCTTCCCGCGACAGCGTGACGGCCGCCGCGTCGGCCTGGGCCAGGTACCCGTCGGCGCGGAGCGACGCCCACTGCGGGGCGAAGTGCTCGACGATGTCGAGCCCGTACTTGGCGGCGAAGTAGGCGGGGTCGAGCCGCCCTTTCTTGAGCTGCAGGATCAGCTCGCGGCGCATGCGCTCTTCCGGCGTCGGGCGATAGGCGCGGCCGAGCGGCAGCTCGCCGCGGCGCACCGCGTCGCTGTAGCTCTCCCACGTGTCCCTGTTCTGGACGTGGACGCCGTTCATGTGGCCGAACGAGGCGACGCCGAGCCCGGCCATGTCGGCCCCCTGCCACAGCCGATCGCGATACATGAAGGTCGCCGTCTTTGAATCCCGGACCGCGGTGTAGGCGCTGCTCGTCGAATACCCCGCGCGCGTCAGCGCGTCGAAGGCCTCCTGCACCCAGCGTCGCTTGGTGTCCCAGCCGGCCAGCGTGTCGGTGCCCGTGAGCTGCCGCGTCTTGTGGAGGATGTCCTTGCTGATGGTGGTATTGAAGGGCAGCTCCATCTGGTAGATGGTGACGCTGTCGGGCTGCAGGTCGATCGTCTTCTCGACGCAGCGGCGCCAGTTGTCCTCGGTTTCGCCGAGCATGCCCGCGATCAGGTCGATGTTGATCTGCGGAAAGCCGAGCGAGCGCGCGAAGGCGTAGGCCTTGCCGATCTCGGGCGAGCGGTGCGCGCGGCCGTTCAGCTCCAGGATGCGATCGTCGAAGTTCTCGACGCCGAGGCTGAGGCGGGTCACGCCCATCTTCCTGATCGCGCCCAGCTTGTGCTCGGTCAGCGTGCCCGGCTCGCACTCGAAGGTGATCTCTTCCGCGCTCGTCCACGGCGTGATCGCGGTGAGGCGGCCGACCAGCGACTCGAGCTGCTGCGTCGACAGAAAGGACGGCGTGCCGCCGCCGAAGTAGACGAAGTTCAGCGGCC
>Ga0070684_100004978_pt1 | contig 10146 bp, 7 predicted proteins | sample KBSC723LmetaG_FD_65653 | JGI IMG/M metagenome (GOLD analysis project Ga0070684, IMG submission 65653) | Corn rhizosphere microbial communities from Kellogg Biological Station, Michigan, USA - KBS C7.2-3L metaG | ecosystem: Host-associated > Plants > Roots > Rhizosphere ...
CGGCGGAGCGCCGGCCACGCAGTTTTCGGCGTCGCCACCCTGACTCAGCGGAAGATCTTCGTCGCCGTCGTCGCGCACCTGCACGGTGAAGGTGAGTTCGCTGCCGGGCGCGGCCGTGGTGTTGGCCATCGACTCGATCTGCCACTTCGGTCCGACCGCCGCCGCAGCCGGGAGGGCAGTGCCAAGCGCCGCCAGGAGAAGGAGGGCGACGATCACGAGTGCCACGCCGGCGCGAGGCGCGAGGCGGCGGATCATCGGTGGCCTCCGCGGTGGTGGCGGCGGTGGTGTTTTTTGTGCCGATGCTTCTTCGGGCGATTCGGCCTGGGGTTGCCGGGGCCGAGGAGCGACTCGCTGCTGGTCGCGCTGGGGCTTGGGACAGGAATCGCCGGTTCCCGGCAGGATTCCCCTTCGCAGGCCGCCGGGACGGGCGGCGGCTCTGGCAGCCCTCCGTCGACGCGGGCGTCGTAGACGTCGTTGTTGGTGTCGAAGTCCCAGCCGGAGAGCGGCTGGCGTGTCGTGAACAGGGCGTTGGAGCCGTCCGAGGTGGCTCCGATGAAGTAGGAGGGGTAGGGATCCGTGCCATGGGAGATGAGGCTGACCTGGGCGGTGGCGGTGTCGAAGGTGTAGGCGTCGGTCACCCCGTCGGTATCTTCAGGGACGAGCGCCGCGTTGGTGGAGAAGAAGACGTGGCGGCCGTCGACGGAGATCGGGTTGTCGTTGGCCCGCCTGACGAAATACCCGAGGCCGCTGTTGAAATTGTGGCTCAGGATCGACATCTGCCCCTCTCCACCTCCAGAGGGACAGGTGACACACTGCAGGGCTTCGGTGGCCGGGTCGTAGGTGTAGAAGGCGACGCAGGCTTTCCCCGCGTTGTAGCGACAGTAGCCGGGAGACTGGCCGGTGAGGCCTAGGGGGCGGTCTCCCGCGGCGAAGAGGAGCTGCCCGCCGGCCGAAACACGATACCCACGAGGCGGATCCCCGAACTCATTCTGAAGCGGCAAGCCACCGAAGATGTACCGCCCCGACCCCAGGAGGCGAAGCTTGCCTCCGTGCCACACGTAGAGGCTGGGGTCGCTGGGGTCTTCTGTGCCGCCGCCGCGCAGATACACCGTCTCGCCGTCGGCGCTGGCGGCAAATGCGGTCCCACTGCCGACGAAGCTGAGGTTATGAGGATCGGAAGCGGGCTTCGTCGTGTCATAGACGTAGGTGCCGCCGCCCTCAGGCGCGTCTTCGCTGAGACGGGCGCTGTCGGTGAAGAAGATCTTGGAGCCGTCGGGGGTGGCTTCGGTCGCGATAGCGGTGCCGTCGCCCTCGGAGACCGGCAGCTCGGATTCGTTTATCTGCACGGTCGTTTCGTGGTCGAGGCGCATATAGACATTGGTGCCGTCGCTCCAGAAGACCTTGGAGCCGTCGCTGGACATGTCGCGGCCAGTGATCGTTTCGAGCGTGATCGCGGGAGCCGACGTGCTCGCCGCCGCTCCGTTGGGAAGGATGCCGACGAGGCGCAGCGCCCCTTCTTCGTTTTCGTAGAGCTTGGCGGCGGCGGAATTGGCGGGTTTGACCAGGTTGAAGACGGAGCTGAAGACGACGTGCTCGAGACCAGGCGTCGCGGCTACGAATTCGGGCGACAGATGCGTGCGGATGCCGCCGAGGCCTTCCAGCGCTTTTCCTTTTTCGGCGCAAAGCGGACAGCGGGTGAGGAGACGGTAGGTGCCGGGGCCGGGGCTGCGCAGGTCGGTGCGGAGGTAGAGGTTGATGACTTCTTCGACGTAGGGATCGGAATGGTCGAGGGGGGCGACAGCCATTACGGCGCCGCGTTCCATGTCAGGCGAGAAGTCCCCTTCGTAATGGGCCGTCGCGAGTTCCGCGGCCAGGTGGAAGGTGCCGTCGGGCTGTTTCGGGAAGATGCCGTGGGTCTTCCAGCCTTCGGGAGTGCGGACGCTCTCGTATTCGCTGTCTACGCCGGCCCCGGAGGTTTCGCCGAATGGCGAGGGCGAGGCGAAGGACGCGGCCGATCCGTCGGCGGCGATCCTGGTCAGGGCGCTCCGCACGATGACGTCGCCGCCGTTCTTGGCGGGCGGCGAGACCATCTCCCAGGCGCGGCATTCGGGCAGGAAGGCGGCGCCGAGCGCGCCCGCGTCGGGACAGGGGCCTTCGCCTTCGGCTTCTTCGGCCGCCTTGAAGACCGCGTCTTCGCTTTCAGCCTGCCCGGAGCCGGTTTCGGCGACGAGGCGGTAGTGGTAGGTGACGCCGGGAGTAAGGCCGGTAAGGCGCGTGGTGACTTCCTTGGCTGCTGAGAGCCCGCCCCCGCTGAGGGTTTCGACAGTGGCGCCCTGACCTGACCCGACTTCGAGCGGCTGGGTGCCGCCCTTCCCTTCGAGCTCGCCGACGTCGGCGTCGGCAAGCGCTCCTTCGAAGGTGATCATGTAGAGGCGGTAGTCGGAGAGCTGGACCGGACGGGTGACAGAGACGCCACCGGCCCCGATCGCGGGTAGCGCTTCGAGCGCGCTCTGGACCTGGGTCGCCGTGGCGTCGTAGGGGAGGTCAGAGGTTTCCTGTCCTTCGAAGAGAAGCCTGAACTGACCGCCGATCGCAGCGATGTGGAGCGCCTGCACCTCGTCGCCGGGATGGTTCTCGCAGGGGGCTTCCTGGGGGTAGTCGTTTTCGGCGGGGCCGTAGACGAATTTGCAGGCGCTGACCGGCGACTCCTCGGGGTCGACGTAGCCCAGCAGATGGACGTTGCCGCCCGGGAAGGGCGTGTTGGGGCCGGTGGTAACTTCGGGGGGGACCGCCGGGGTCGTGAAGGTGTTGGCGTCTTCCAAGAATGAGGTCCCTGCTTGGTTTGTAGCTTCCAGGGCGAAGTGGTAGGTCGTGTTGGGCCGAAGCGTGATCTGGGCGCTGACCGCCCGGGCACCGCTGCCGGTGAGCGGGTTGACGTCGCAGCTGACGTAGTTGCCGTAGGTGAGGTTTTCGAAGCCCGAGGCCTGGAAGCGGGCTTCGGTGACGAAGAGGAAGCGGCAGGAGGTACTAGCGCCGCCTGGGTCGACGGTTCCCGAGAGCTTGGCACCGAAGGCGGTGACCTGCGAGGCGTCTTCGATCGTGAGGACGGGCTTCGTGGCCGCCTGGGCGGAGGCCGCGAAGGCCAGGGCGAGGAGGGCAAGCGCCGCTGCGGCGGTGGCGATCCTTCGATTCGGGTGTCTCATCTGCTCTCTCCCTGGCCTTGGCATGGTTGACGTGAGGGGCGAGTAGCCGGGGGGCGGCTGTTGCCGCCCCCCGGCGGGAACCTCGCTAGCCGACGATGATCTCCGTCGTTCCCTTCTGCCCCTCGACCCAGAGCCGGTAGTGGCCGGCGCTGAGGTCGCCGAGGCGGAGGCGGCCGTGCCTGGCGATCCCATGCCGGTAGGCATGGCCGGCTCGCATCAGGCGCCAGTGGGCGCTGGAGGCCGAGGCGCTCTGCTTGACCGTGCAGGTCACCTTGACCTTCTTGCCCTTCTGCTTGACCTTGCAGGTGACGGTCGCCTTGCCGGGAGGGCCCTGGGCTCCCGGCGGGCCCTGGGCTCCCGGCGGGCCCTGGGCTCCCTGCGGGCCGGTGGGGCCGGCTTTCCCTTCTTTGCCTTCTGTGCCCTGCGGGCCCTGCGTGCCCTGTTCGAGGAAGACCGCGGTGACCTCGGTCTCGGTGCGCATCGTCACTTCGCAGGTGTTGGAGACGGCGTGCTTGCAGCCGAGCCAGCCGGCGAGGACGGAGCCCAGTTCGGGTTCGGCGATCACCTTGACGGTCGTGCCAAACGGGTAGGAGGCGGCGCACGCTTCGGGACCACCGCTTTCGACTTCGCATTCGACAGAGCCCGGGCCGGTGACGTTGACGGTCAGTTCGGGCTGCATTTCGAAGACGTGGATCAGGCCGGCGCCACCGCTTTCGGCGACGAGCGCTCGATGGTGAGACGCGTCGACCGCCACGGCCCTGTAGATGCCGCTTCCGGATCTTTCGACTCTGGCAATCAAATTACCGCTCGCATCCCACTCCTTGAGGCTGAACGCACCTGCCGAGAAGAGGTTGCCGGTGCCCGGTTCGGTGGCGACGTTGAGGTCGTAGTCCCCGGCGTCGATCGTTTCCTTGTATTGGCCACCAACGTACTTTTCGACGCCACGGATAATGTCGGTGGTGAAATAGAGAGCGCCGGTGGCATCGAACGCCATCGACGTAGGCGGGGCACCGATGGCTATGGCCTTCCCGGTGGGTTCGCCGTCTTGGGCGCTGAGCTGGACGGCGCTCGCAGAGGCGCCGGCCCACGGCATGCCGTTTTGATCGAGCGCAATTGCTTGTTCGCGTTCGATGAACGGATGCTGCCAGATTTGTTTATAGCCGGACGGTTCGGCCGGGTCAGGCTGAAAAGCGAAGAGCCTGCAGTTTGGGTCCCAATCGAAGCCTTCGCCGCATGCCATGGCGTAAAGGTCACCGGTCGATCTGTCGACCGCGACAGAGATCTCATTACTGGAGAAGCCGTCTCGCGTGTTGACGCTGAGGCCGACGATCTGGTTGACATAGCGCCAACTCGAGCCATCGAAATGAAAGCGGTCGACGGTGCCGTGCGAACGGTCGGTGAGGAAGACGTCGCCCGTCGCTTCGTCCGCTGCGAATTGCTCCGGCTGCTGCGGGACTACGTTTTCTTCGTCGCTCTTCGTCGCTTCGAAGGCTTCGCTTGCGGCGGCTTGGGTGGGGGCCTGCGAGAGGGTCATGGTGTGGGCCGCTTCGTCGATGGCGAGGACGGTGGCACCACCGGGAATGTTGGTGCCGGTGATCGCCTGGCCGACCGCGAAGGCGCCGGTGGAGGTGGAGACGTTGGTGATGTAGCCGGCGCTAATCGAGACTTCGGTGCCCCCTTCGGTGACCGGTTTGGACAGCTCGAGTTCGGTGGCACTCGGGATGGCGACGATGTCCGTTTCCGCCGGGACCCCGTTACCGGCGACCGCCATGCCAACTTCAAAGGTACCGGTGGATGTCGAGACGTTGGTGAGGGTGGAGGAGCCGGCCGTGAAAGGTTCAGTTACCACCGAGCGTCCGGCAGGAACGGAGAGTTCGATTTCGGTGGCGCTGGGAATGGCGACGATCGTCGCCCCCGCCACGGTGGGGCCGGATTCGAAGACCATGCCGACCTGCAGGGTGCCGCTGGAGGTAGAGACATTGGTAACGATTTTCGAGCCACTGAGGTAGTCGCCCGTGCCGAGGGCGGCGGTGGAGTCGGCGGTCCCTTCGGCGACGGTGAGGTCACCGGTGCCGGTGCCGCTGACGGTCGGGGCAAAGCTTTCGGTTTCCACCGGTGCGGCGGCGGCGGGGCCGGCGAGCAGCAGGGCGGCGAGGATGGCACCCAATAGGGCGAGGGTGAGACGCTTCACTATCGATTCTCCTTGGTAGCGGCGGGATCGCCGATCTGTGCCGGGCTGCCCGCCGTCAGCGCTGGGCATCTGGCTCGTGGGCCGGTGCGCAAGGCTGACGGCTGAGGCGGGGCGAGTGGATGGGTGGTGAAGTTGGGTGGCGCAGCCGATATCCGCCCGCGCGGATCCGTTAGAAGCAGCGGCTGGCGGGACGGCCGTCGCTCGGCCTGCGACCCGCGGTTGGCCGGCGGCGTTGGCCGGCGCGAGGCGGAGGAGGTGAGGCCTGCGGCCTGAGGCGCGGTGCGCGGAGGCGATCCCGGCCCTCTCGGGGGTCGGGGCCGTCTTCGTGGCTGTTCTCAGCCCACCTCTCACGAACGTCTCTCCTTGTCCCTAGGCCCCTCTGCCGGCCGCTTCCCTTTGCGGCCTCCCGCGAGGCTCGGTTGTCCCTGATGCTTGTCCCTGGTCGATCTCGAAAACGCGGATATCCGTGTTTCTCAATCTGGGTCGGAAGAGTAGATACTTGTGTTTACGATGTCAAGGGCAGTCGCCAGAAGGGCAGCCCCCGCAGGGAAAGGCCCGGGCCTGCGAGCACAAGGCGACGACGAGACGAACTTAGGGGCGGCTACGCCGGGGCGACGCGACGTTCCTGGCGCCGCCGGCCAAGGGCAGGCTGAGAAGCCCAGGACGAGACTCGAACTCGTGACCCCTTCCTTACCATGGAAGTGCTCTACCAACTGAGCTACCTGGGCGGCGCAGACAACTTTAGCGGTGCGGCGTGGCAAGGCGGCTCCTACGGCCGCCGGCTGAACGACCTATAGATGGGCCGTGAGGAGGCCGATCGCGAGCGTGCCGATCATGGCCCCTCCCACCTGCAGGATCAGGCGCCTGATCGATTCCAGCTTGTTGTCGAAGCGCTCGTCCATGCGCTCGAAGCGGGCGTCGATCTTCTCGAAACCGGCCTTCATCTCGATCCCCCGAGCCCTGAGCTCAGCTTCGACACGATCGAAGCGCTGGTCGACATGATCGAAACGTTGATCGACATGATCGAAGCGCGTGTCGACGTGACTCCTGAAGTCGTCGAGCCGATCGTCGGTCCAGCTGCTCCTCATCGCCTCCATGTTGCCACCTTAGCCGACAAAAAGTTGCCCCGGGTTAAGGGCCTCGCGCGAATTTGCAACAAGGCTGTCTCCATGATCAAAGGCCGGTACTCGGGTTTCTCCTCCCCCAGACCAGCCGCCTGGCAGCTTCGATCTCCTCGATGGGATCGATGCGGCCGGCGCGCTCCTGCAACTCGGCGATCTCCTCGGAATAGGCCTCGTCGAGGACCCGGATGCTGTGGCCCTGGATCCGGGCCAGGCGCTGCAAGCTCAGGCCGGAAGCGAGCATCAATGCGGAGTGCGTGTGGCGGCCGAGGTCATAGGGGCGGGTTCGGGCAAGGTCGCGAACGCTCTCCCGCACCGAGCCGGGATCGGCAAGCGATTGCCGCAACTCGGTCCAGCTCGACTCGACACGCTCGAGCGCTCGCGCGAAGTGACGGCGGCGGTAGTTGCGCCAGTCGGTTTCGACCCAGTGCCGTCCCTGCGAAGTTCGGAAGACGTACTCACTCACCTCGTCGCCCGCAACCCGTCGCAGCGCCGCGAAGTCGCCCCGCAGCGGCCGCAGCAGCGGCGCCCGCCGCTCGCGGGCGGTCTTGGTCCCGGCACGGATCTCGTCGCCGCTCAGCGCCTTGTCGATGACGACGCCGTCCTCCAGGTCACACCAGCGAAGCGCGAGCGCCTCGCCGGGCCTGCATCCCGTCATCTCCATGCAGCTCACCAGCAGCGCATCGCGCAAGGCGGCCTGCTCCTTGGCCGCTCCGATTCGGCGCGATCCAACCAGAAGCTCGAAGCGCACCCGCTCGACGACTACCGGCCCCCAGACGCGGGGGCGGCGGCGGCGCTTGGCCGACGGCCGGTCCAACAGTGCCGCCGGATTGCCCGTGACGCCGGTCGAGCGTGAGCGTCTCGCCGCCTCGCGAAAGATGCTGGAGAGGAGGCTGATCGCTTTGACGATCGTCGGCTTCCCGACGCCGGCCAGTTCCAGCTCGTCCTGCCATTCGACCAGGTCCTCCGTCTCTATCTGGTCGATAGGCCACTCCCCCAGCCTCGGAAGAATGTGCTTGCGGTATACGGCGGTGTCGCGTTTGCGGGTCTTCGCCGTATGGCGCCGGTCCGCTCGCGGCTCCCAAACCTCGGCCACGAAGCGGCCGAGCGTGCGATCGGTGTTTTCCTGATCTCCCTGAGGCATGGCCCGAGTTCGACTGGCCGGACTGCCCAGCCTTCTCCTTGAGTCTCCGCGTCGCCAATCTCTCCCCCCTCGAAAAGGGAGCTCGCTAGCCGCGCGCGTGGCAGTTGCGCACGACAACAGACCTGAGCGTGGTTCCGTCTTCGAAGTCGAAGGCCATGCGGGTGAGGGGGAAGGTGGTGCCCGGGAAGCCAGGCGGTGCAGGGCAGCCGGCGGCAACGTAGCTGTGGCGGCGGCCGCGGTACGTGAACTGCCGGCCGAGGGTGAGCGAGACCTCGTGGATCGACCCCCATTCCGAGGCCACGTGCGGCAGGTGGGCGATCAGGACGAGGCCGTAGGTGCCGCTGCGGCGCTGCGCGATTTCGAACGGCAGCGTGAAGGAGGTCGGCAGCGGCAGGGTCCCGTAGATGTGGGCGAGGATCACCGGCATGCCGTGCATGCGGCCATTGAAGGCGAGGATCCGCCCGTTGGAGGGGAAGGGAGACTGTTCGGGCAGGGCGACGTTGGCGCGGAAGGTGCCGTGCCCGACCAGGGCCGAGGAGCAGGCGTCGAGCGCGGCTGCGGTCGAGGCCGGCTGGATGCGACGGAAGGGGCAGATCGGCAACCCGCGTGCGTCCATCCGCCCGTTGCGGTTGATCTCGAGCTTGATCCTGCGCAGCTGCGGTGGCGGCCTGCCGTCGGTCGTCATGATTTCGGCCGAAACCGAGACCGAGACCGGCGCCGAGCCGACGCGGGGCAGCTTACGGGGCGCTATCTGCCCGGTGAAAGCGATCCGCAGCGTGCCCTTCTGCAGGTAGACCTTCGCAATCGCCGCCGATGCGAAGGCGAGGACGAGGGAGAGCAGCGACGCCGCGACTGCAGCTTTTCTCGTCGCTGCCCTCCCCAAGGCTCCTCCGGCCTAGGTGAACTTCGAGGGTTCGAAGCGGCAGTAGTGGAATTCGAAGCCGAGGACCTGGTTGTTGGCCTGGGTGGCGTTGTGCGTGAGGCGGATCACCGTCGCCTGGGCACCTGCCTTGTTCCCCGCCTTCAGTTCCTTCGCGGCCTTCTGGAAGAGCGTGACCTCGAGGCCGACGTAGCTCAGCCACTTCGCGAGCTTGGTCTGATCGGCCGTCGGCTGCGGCACCGCCTTCAGCTGCAGCAGCGTCTTGTGCAGCGCCGTCGCGGCTTTGGCGAACTTGGTCCCGGCCAGCTTCAGCTTGCCCTGCTTGACATCCTTGCGCACGCCGCTGAGGATCCGTTCGTTGGCCTGCGTGTTTGTCTTGCAGATCGGCTCGACCGCTTCTTTGTAGCTTTCGCGCGTCACTTCGGTTGCCTGCGCAAAGGGCACAGCCAGCATCACCCCAACCACCGCGAACGCGCCTATCCCGCCAAAGATCCTCTTCCCCACGGAGTGCCTCCCTCTCATTCCCATCTTGCCTAGCATTTCATTTTCCTAAACACACGCCGGTGCCCAGAAGCTCGCCACTTTAGAGGATGGCTTCAGGGGATCGGCCCGGCCGCGGTCTTGGCCTCGAGCTCGAAGATGCGAAACGCCGAGCCGTTGAGCGGCATCGAGACGTTGTAGACGGGAACCTCGCCGATACGGCCCTCGGCGGTGCCGGCATGGGCGTGGCCGTGGACGACGAGGTCGGGGCCGTGCTCGAGGATCGGCGCCGCCAGGCGATCGCTGCCGAGGAAGGTGAAGATCTCCCGCGGCTCCCCCTCGAGGGTCGCCTCGACGGGCGAGTAGTGCAGGACGACGAGCCGGATCGGGCAGGTCGCCACCTCGTGCAGGCCGGCCTCGAGCGCCTCGACCTCGGCCGTCGTCTCGGCGTAGACCGCGCGCAGCGACGGCTCGCCGAAGTCTGGAAGGTGCCGCGGGGCGAAGCCGCCGACGAAGCCCTTGGCGCCGACGATCCCCACCTCGAGGCCGTTGACCTGACAGACGGCCGCACCGCCCTGAAGCAACTCGATTCCCGCCCTGCCCAGCAGCTCTCCGATCGCCTCCGCCTCGCCGGCATGCCAGTCGTGGTTGCCGAGCACGGCGAAGATCGGCCCTCCGAAACGCTCTGTCGCGGCGCAGAGGGTGGCCGCCTCCTCCGCGGTGCCGTGGCTGGTCAGGTCGCCGGCGAGGAGAGCGAGGTCCGCCTTGCCGGCGATCCCGGAGAAGGCGCCGAGCACGCGATCGCGGTTGGCGTCGCGGCAATGGATGTCGCCGGTGGCGGCAACTCGCAGCGTCCGCCGCGCAGGGTCCATGCTCGCCTCCTACCCGACGTGACGCTCTGCGCACATCGCACCCTCGCGCCATCCACGCATGTTTGGCCGTGGGCGCTGCGGGCAGTCGACTCCCATGCAAGACGAGACCCCAAAGGACGAAGACCACCTGATCGTGGATGAGGAGGAGGCGGCGGCGGCTGAAGCCGCTCGCATCGGTGGGCGCAGCGGCATGGAGGGGATGGACGAGGCCGAGCGAAGCGCGGCCGAGCACGGCGGCGGCGAGTCGGAGGGCTT
>Ga0070684_100004979_pt1 | contig 10142 bp, 9 predicted proteins | sample KBSC723LmetaG_FD_65653 | JGI IMG/M metagenome (GOLD analysis project Ga0070684, IMG submission 65653) | Corn rhizosphere microbial communities from Kellogg Biological Station, Michigan, USA - KBS C7.2-3L metaG | ecosystem: Host-associated > Plants > Roots > Rhizosphere ...
CGAACGTTCGTCGTCGGCGAGCCCGCGCCCGAGCATGCAGAGCGCCTCGCCGAGATGGAGAGCCTTTCACGGCGAGCTCTCTCGGAAGCCGTGGAAGGCGTCCGCCCAGGCGTCATCGGACGCAAGCTGTTCGACGCGGCCTGCGAGCTGTTCGAGTACGCCGGCTACCCGACCCAGCGCACCTCCGGGGCGGACGAGGGCGAGGGCTTCCAGTGGGCGCTCGGCCACGGCGTCGGGCTCGAGGTGCACGAAGCGCCGTCCGTGGGCCTCGCCGGCCGCCAGCCGTTCGTCGTCGGCGATGTGGTTGCGCTCGAGCCCGGTCTCTCGGACGAAGCAATCGGCCCGGTGGTCTTCGAAGACCTGGTCGTCGTCACCGAGCACGGCTGTGACGTGCTGACCGACTTCCCGTACGACCTAGCACCGACCCGCGCGTAGGAGGAACGATGCAGAAACGCACGCTCGGAAACAGCCGGTTGGAGGTGTCCGCGCTCGGGCTCGGCTGCATGGGGATGAGCCAGAGCTACCCTCCGTTCCCCGAGCGGGACGAGATGATCGCCCTGATCCGCGCCGCGGTCGAGCGCGGCGTGACGTTCTTCGACACCGCGCAGGTCTACGGGCCATTCACGAACGAGGACCTCGTGGGCGAAGCGCTCGAGCCCATCCGCGACCAGGTCGTGATCGCGACGAAGTTCGGTTTCGACCTGGAAGACGGGCTACGCAGCCATGGCATCGACAGCCGCCCGCAGACCATCGAGCGGAGCGTCGACGCGTCGCTGAAGCGGCTCCGGACTGACACGATCGACCTGCTCTACCAGCACCGCGTCGATCCGAACGTCCCGATCGAGGACGTCGCCGGCACGGTCAAGGAGCTGATCGCCGCGGGAAAGGTGCGGAACTTCGGCCTCTCGGAGGCGGGCGTCCAGACGATCCGGCGCGCACACGCTGTCCAGCCCGTCACCGCCGTGCAGAGCGAGTACTCCCTTTGGTGGCGCGAGCCCGAGGAGGCGATCCTGCCGACGCTCGAGGAGCTCGGGATCGGCTTCGTGCCCTTCAGCCCGCTCGGGAAGGGCTTCCTGACCGGGGCGATCGACGAATCGACGTCCTTCGAAAGCTCCGACTTCCGCAACACGGTTCCCCGGTTCGACACGGACGCGCGCGCGGCGAACCGCGTCTTCGTCGAGCTTCTCGAGCGCGTCGCGGAGCGGAAAGGCGCGACGCCGGCGCAAATCGCGCTTGCATGGATCCTCGCCCAAGAGCAGTGGATCGTCCCTATTCCCGGCACAACGAAGCCACACCGCCTCGAGGAGAACATCGCGGCGGTCGATGTCGAGCTCACCGACGACGACCTGCAGGAGATCGAGACCGCTGCAGCCCAGCTGACCGCGCAGGGCCACCGCTACGCGGAGGCCCAGGAGCGGATGATCGACCGCTGAGCAGGAACTACGACGGGCGACCGTTATGACGAAGAGCCAGGCGGACGCATCATGAAGTCGGCTCGTCGGCGTGCGAGGGTCGTCCGAGCGCTGGTGGTCTCCATATCTCTCAGTGGGATCACGACCTCGAACCGCGCTCCGTGCGGCTTCGCTGGCTCGTAGACGATCTCTCCTCCGTGAGCTCGAGCGTACTCCTGGGCGATCGAGAGTCCCAGGCCCGAACCGTCACTTCGGCGGCGCGACTCGGGACTGCGCGCGAACCGGTCGAACAGGCGAGGGACGAACTCGGGCGGAACGCCGTCCCCGCGGTCCTCCACCACCAGACGGAGATGCCGGTCCCCGCCGACCGCACTGACGGTGACGGGAGGCTTGCCGTGGCGCATCGAGTTCGCGATCAGGTTCGAGAGCATCCGATCCAGCGCTGCCGGATCCACCACCGCCTGCAGATCCGCCGGAACCGCGACCGTCACCGCATTCGACCCCTCGGTGAGCGCATGAACCAGCTCCTCGATCTTCGACCGAAGGCGAACCTGCTCCGGCGAGATGTCGATCGCCACCAGGTCCAGGCGGGAAAGGTCCAGAAGCTGTTCGGCCAGACTCTGAATCCGCGCCGCCTGCTCCAGAAGCGCGTTTAGCAGAGCGTCGCGCTGCGACTCGGCCAGCTCGTGCTCTCGTTCGTCCAGCGTGACAGCGATGCCGTAGATGCTCGCCAACGGGCTCCGCAGCTCGTGCGCGGCAAGCGCGATGTACTCGCTCCCTCGGCCGTCGAGCCTCTGCAGCTCTTCACGGGCTAGTGCATCCTCGAGCAAGGTCGAGGCCATCACCCCGACCGTCGCGAGCCCCTGCTCATCTGTATCTGAAGGTGATGCCCTCACACCCCGCGTTCCGCAGAGCAAGGCATGACATCTGTCCCCGCTGATCAGGGGGAGCGCGAACGCGTATGTGACATCCCCGGCGGTGAGAACGGCGAGGCGTCGGGTCTCCTGGGCCTCTGCGAGCAAGAACACACTCAGGCCCAGGGTCTTCCTGCCCTCCTCCGCCTGGCCGTCGCAGCGGACCGCCGCCACGGAGTCGAACTCGAACGTCTCCGCCACCGCGGTGCACATGTTGTCGAGCAGAGCCGAAGCCGTAGGCGCGCCGCGGCCGGCGATCGAAATCCGGCGTACGGCCTCGAGCGTCCGCTCACGATTCGGCGCGAGGCTGATCATCGGCTCACCGCGAGCGGCGTCGAAGAGGCCAGCCTGTAGGAGCAATCGCCGATCGAGAGCGTTGTCGACCTGGCTCCGTCCTCGCTCAGCCAGGCCTCGACGACGTCCAGGACGCCCATGACCGCGCGCGATTCCCATTCGGATTCGACGAAGACTTCCTTTCGTGATCGGTCGAACGAGATCGACGATCTCTCGAAGATCCTCGCCAGCCGGCCCACGAGCGCCGGAACGCGCGTGACGTCCTCCACTGCGACACGGATATCGACCATCGGCCCCTCTCAGCTTGGAAGCCATCGCCGACCGGGTTATTGAGGTCGGCTGGAACGTGTTCCAACCTGCTCTGCTGAGGTTGACCCTTGGCGGCTCGGTGGTTCGGACCCGCCCGTGCTCGACTGCGCCGAAGGTTTGTGACGCGGTCGGTCGGAACATACCAGTAGAGGACGCGAGAATCGATGGATCGCGCTCTGGGTACGCTCAAGTTGTTCCTCGTCACTCACGGGGGTGGAGTGGAGCTGCTGGTCTCGCCGACAACGGCTGACATTCGAGGGTCGGAGGTCCTCCCGGTGCGCTTGCAAGCGCGTGGGTCGTCGTGACGGTTTCCGAGGGTAAGCCGCAGCACCTACGCGTCCTGATCGCGAACGAGCGGCGCGATCGGCTCGAGTTGGTTGCGCAGGTCGTAATCGGCCTCGGCCACGAGGTGATCGCTCGCGAGATCTACGTCAAGGAGGTTGGAGCGGCTACCGAGAGGGAGCGGCCCGATGTAGCCCTGGTCGGTCTCGGGCTGAGCTCGGAGCACGCGCTCGACCTGATCACGGAGATCGTCCGTGAATCAGCATGCCCCGTGATCGCGTTGCTGCATTCCAAGGATCCCGAATACGTCCGGGAAGCGGCGAAGCGCGGCGTCTTCGCCTACATCGTGGACGGCGACGCTGCCGAACTGCAGAGCGCGATCGACATCACGCTCCAGCGTTTCGCGGAGTACCAGAGCCTTCAGGGGGCCTTCGGACGGCGGGCGCTGATCGAGCAGGCGAAAGGAATCCTGATGGCGCGGCACGCGATCGACGCCGACGGCGCCTTCCAGATGCTCCGGGACCATTCGCAGCACAACGGCCGAAAGCTGGTGGACGTCGCGCAGGCGATCGTCGACAGCCATCTGCTGCTGCTAGTACCCACACCGGCGCCGCCGGCGAGCCCCGAGCCGGCCGCGTAAGACGCCGGCGAGGCGCGGTCTCGAACGACCGAGGGCACGTCGCACCGCCTAACGGTCTGGCGTAGCTCGGATCCCTTCGCCGAGGGATCTCGCGTGCTGGTGACCGGGTCGATGACTTGGGAGCTCAACAAGACGCGGTCCGTCAGCGTCGTTTCTCTCATGGAGGTCTGCTATGCAGAAGTTCTACAACCTGTTCTACCGCGAGGATGGGCAGACGATGGCCGAGTACGGCGTCGTCCTTGCTGTCATCACGATCGCCGTCTTCGGCGCCCTTGCCCTGCTCGCGGGCAACATCACGAACGCTCTGACTCGCGTCGCCGGCTATATCACCTAGTCGAGCCCGGCACGACCTGGCGGCGTGGCTTGGAACACTGTTTCCGGGCCACGCCGCTTGTCAGTTGGACGTCTCCCCGTCGAGCTCGCGCTGCCGCAGCTCGATCTCCGGAACCAAGCTCGAGCAGCCGCTCCCGGCAACTACCGAGAGTCGAGCCGTTCCGGCCTCGCCGGTCCACGCGCGGGAATGGAAGCCGTCGTTGAGTTCGGCCCCATCTCCGACACGAAGAACGAGTGATCCTGCTGACTGCCGGTCGTTGACAACGTAAAGACGGCGACGCTGCTCGCGGTATTCGGCGCCCCGCACCCCCCGAAGTCCACGCAGGGCCCAGCGATGACGGTTCCTCGCGTGAAGTTGTCATTGACCAGCGCGGGGCTGGCAAGGACGAGGTGGTGCGAGATCTCCTCGGGGAAGGTCACGACGTCAGCTCCGGGCGCATGTCGCGCGATGGTTCCATTGCCGTTGACCGCCGCCCACTGCCCCCAGGGTTCAACCGTCAACGGCGCAGCGGAAACCAACGTTCCCGCTGGAGGAGTCGGGTGTCGAGCCCTGCCGCGCCGCGACGCGGTAGCGCCGGCAGTAGGAGTGGTGACAGAGGTAGGAGCCACCCTTTTGCACCCTGCTCGTTCCGTTTGGCGGCCCGGCGGGATCCCTTCTCTTGTCGCGCTCTCGGAACGTCGGATGGAACCAATCCCCGGTCCACTCCCACACGTTGCCGGTCATGTTGTGAATGCCGTAGCCGTTGGGAGGAAAGGAGTCGACCGGAGCCGTCCCCACGAAGCCGTCCGCGCCCGTGTTGCGCCCGGGGAAGTCGCCTTGCCAGACGTTCATCCTGTGTTCGCCGTCGGGCTCGAGCTCGTCACCCCAGGGGAAGGCCTTGCCAGCCAGCCCGCCGCGCCCCGCGAACTCCCACTCCGCCTCGTAGGGAAGCCGTGTACCGCTCCAGGCGCAGTACGCGCTCGCGTCGTCCCAGGAGACGTGGACGACGGGGTGGTTTAGTCGCTCCGCGATCGACGAGTGTGGCCCCTCTGGATGCCGCCAGGCTGCCCCTTCGACCTTGCGCCACCAGGGCGCGTGCACGACCCCTTCCGTCGGCGGAAAGTCGTCCGGGAGCAGACCTGCGAAGACGAACGACCACCCGAAGCGCTCCGCGTCCGTGATGTAGCCCGTCTCCTCCACGAAGCTGGAGAAATCGTCGTTCGTGACCGCGTAGGCGCCGATCGAGAAGGCGGACACCTCCACCTCGGTGACCGGGCCCTCTCCGTCGTCGGGATACGCCCAGCGATCGGCGCTGCCCATCGCGAACACGCCACCGTCGAGCGGCAGAAGATCCCGTGCGGTGCCGCCGCCCCGAGCGATCTCCACCCGCGGCCGGGCCTCCACCGACCGACCGCTCGACGGCGAGCAGCAGGAGTCGGCCACGCTACTGGCGTGCCATCGCGAGCTGCAGGCGCTCCTCCGGGGCGATCAGGTGGTCGACGTCCTCCGAGGCCGCGTCGATGTCGATCTGGACCCACTCGATCTCGCCGGTGAAGCGGCTGGTCTCGGGCGTGTAGTCGGGCGTTACCGGCGAGGCGGTGTCCGAGCCGACGTCACACGTCTCGTCGGCGGAGAAGACCATCGGCAGGGTCGCCTCCACGCGGCCTTCTCCGACCGCATTGCCGTCGACGTAGAGCGTGACCGTCCCGCCTTTCGCCAGCCCGCCTCCGTCGTACGCGAACTCCATTCGCACCTGGCGCTCGCCCGCCGGAATCTCCGAATCGCCCTCGACCGTGAAGAGCTGCAGGCCCAGGAAGTTGTAGACGTACTTCGGCTTGCCGCCCTTCACGTACAGGCTCCAGCCGGCAAAGGCGCCGCCCTGGGCGATGATCACACCTTCGACTCCACCGTCCGGAATCTGCAGCAGGGCCGTCACCGAGTGCGACTTGTTCTTGATGTTGATCACCGAGTTCTCGGAGAGGCGGCCCATGCCGCCGAACAAGAGCTGCGAGCTCCCCCGCACGAGCTGGGGCCGGCCGGCGAGGTCGGGGTTGAAGCGCTCGATGCGCCGGTCGTCGAGGGGCAGCACGTTGTACTTCACCGCTTCGTCGTGCCACAGCTGCTTGAGCTCGGCGAGCTTCTCCGGCAGCTCCGCAGCCAGGTCATGAGCCTGGCTCCAGTCCGAGTTGGTGTCGTACAGCTCCCAGACGTCGTCGGCGAGCGGAGGCAGCTCAGCGACAACCCAGGGACTGGAATGGCGGGTCACCGCCGTCCAGCCCTCGTGGTAGATCCCGCGGTTGCAGAACATCTCGAAGTACTGGGTCGTGTGCCGCTCGTCGGCGTCGTCGTCGTCGAAGGCGTACAGCATGCTCACACCCTCGTACGGCTTCTGCTCGACACCGTCCACCGACTTCGGCTCCGGAATCCCGGCCGCCTCGAGCACAGTCGGCGCGACGTCGATCACGTGATGGAACTGCTGGCGCACCGCTCCACGCGCGTCCATCCCTCGCGGCCAGTGCACGATCGTGCCGTTCCGAGTGCCGCCCCAGTGCGAGGCGACCTGTTTCGTCCACTGGTAGGGCGTGTCCATGGCGTGCGCCCACCCGACGGCGTAGTGGTTGTACGCCCGCGGCCCACCGAACTCGTCGATCTTCGAGGCCATGAACTCCGGCGTCTCGAGCTGGCTCGCTCCGTTGAACATGAAGGTCTCGTTGAAGGTTCCGTTGACCGTCCCCTCGGCGCTCGCGCCGTTGTCGCCGATGATGTAGTAGACGAGGGTGTCCTCGAGGGCGCCCACGTCTTCGAGCGCGTCGACGAGGCGCCCGATGTGGTGGTCCGTGTGCTCGAGGAAGCCGGCGTAGATCTCCATCTGCCGGGAGAGCACGGGCTTGAGCTCCTCGGGCATGTCATCCCAGGCGGGGATCTCCTCGTGTCGCGCCGTCAGCTCGGTCTCCGGCGGGACGACTCCGAGCTCCTTCTGGCGCGTCAGGATCTCTTCGCGCAGCGCATCCCAGCCCTGGTCGAAACGGCCCGCGTATCGATCCGACCACTCCTCCGGGACGTGGTGCGGAGCATGCGTCGCACCGGGCGCGAAGTAGACGAAGAACGGCTTGTCGGGCGTGAGCGCCTTTTGCTGGCGGATCCAGGCGATCGCCTTGTCCGTCATGTCCTCGGTGAAGTGGTAGCCCTCCTCCGGCGTCTTTGGCGGCTCGCTGGCGCTCGTCCCTTCATAGATCGACGGGTAGTACTGGTTCGTCTCTCCGCCGATGAAGCCGTAGAAGTGCTCGAATCCGCCGCCCCCCGTCGGCCACGCATCGAACGGACCCAGCGGGCTCGTCTCCCACACGGGCACCTCATGACACTTGCCGAACTGGGCCGTCGAGTAGCCGTTGAGCTTGAGCGTCTCTGCGAGCGGGGCGCAGGTGTTTGGCCGGATCGAGTTGTATCCCGGCGCCGACGTCGCGAGTTCCGTGATGCCGCCCATGCCCACCGTGTGGTGGTTGCGTCCGGTGAGGAGCGCCTGTCTGGTGGGCGAGCAGAGCGCCGTGGTGTGAAAGCGATTGAGCTTCAGGCCGCTTGCCGCAAGCCGCTCTGCGGTCGGCGTCGCGCAGGGGCCGCCAAAGGCACTGGAAGCGCCGAAGCCTGTGTCGTCGAGCAGGACGATGAGGACGTTGGGAGCGCCGGCCGGCGGCCGCAGCGGCTCGATCGGCGGGAACTTCGCATCCGGGTCGCTGGCGTCTTCGTACACCGGCCCCGCGTACGGCTGATCCGGTATCGGAAGGCGATCGCGGGCGATTTCCTCTGGCATTGAATCCTCCATCTTTGGGTGAAGCGGGATTGCGGAGTCAGGGAGCACGCAGCCTAGTTCGTCCGCTTCGAGCGCTGTTGCGTAGCGACGGCGTAGAGTCGCCATTCGCCGGGAATGCCCTTGAGCTCATGCGAGCCGCGGTCTTCGAAGGTCAGCCCCGAGCCGGCGACGAGGTCTCTGACGGTCGAGGAGACGAGCACTTCGCCGGGCTGCGCATTCGCGGCGACTCTGGCTCCGGTGTGCACGGCGATGCCGGCCACCTTGCCGTCAACGAGCTCGCACTCGCCCGTGTGCAAACCGACTCGCACCTCGAGCCCCAGCTCCGGCATGGCCTCGGCAATGGCACACCCGCAGCGGATGGCTCTGGCCGGGCCGTCGAACGAGGCGAAGAAGCCGTCACCGGCCGTGTCCACCTCCTGGCCGCGAAAGCGAACCAGCTGACGCCGGACCAGGTCGTGGTGACGCAGGAGCAACTCTCGCCAGGCCCTGTCGCCGAGAGCTGCCGCCTTCTCGCTCGACCCGACGATGTCCGAGAAAAGGACCGTGGCCAGCACCCTGTCTGGCTCGATCTCGGGATGCGTGCCCGCGACGACGTCGGCAAGGAAGCGCTCCAGCTCGGCGAACAGCGGCTCCTGCTCGCCCAGCGAGGGTGAAAAGTCCGCGCCGGGCAACTCCACGAAACGGGCGCCTGGAATGTGCTCGAACATATAGCGGCCACCGCGGATGTCCCATGCTCCCCCGTCCTTCCGGTGCATGACCAGCGTCGGCACGCGAATCAGTGGAAGGACGTCGCACACGTCCACGTCGATGTTCATCCGGATGTAAGCGGCGGCCGCACCGGGGCTGACGCTGAGCCGAAAGAACCGGGCAATGTCTTTGAGCTCCTCGTCGTGCGCGCTCGGGTTGACCATGCCGATGTACTCGTCGGCGAAGCCGGGATCCGCCCAGCGACGCTCGAAATCGTCCGCCTGTCGTTGGGTCTCTTCTCGCGTGGGAAGCCAGGGCAGCCCAGGGCTCTTCACGAAGCGCGGCGACGCGTTCATCAGGATCAGTCCCGCGGTCCGCTCGGGATACGTGGCCGCGAACAACACGGAGAGCGGGGAGGCGTCACCGAGACCGAAGAGCACCGCCCGCTCCGACATGACCGCATCGAGAACGGCGCGGATGTCATCCATGCGCGTCTCCAGCGTGGGCACGCCCACGTCCCGGTCTGACATGCCGGTGCCCCGCTGGTTGACTCTCAACAGCCGGCAGATGGAAGCGAGCCGCGTGAAGAATCGAGCCTTGGAGGGAACTTCCCAATCCAGCTCGAGGTGCGAGATGACATCGACCGCGACGAGGTCTGGGGGACCGTCACCGACCACCTGGTAGGCGATGTTGACGTTGCCATTCTTGGCGTAACGCGTTTCGGGTTGCACCCGAGTAGTGTCGCGCACGGCCTTGCTCAAGAGAACGGGCCCTGTTGCCAGGGCCCTTTGGAAGTAGCGGGGGCAGGATTTGAACCTGCGACCTCCGGGTTATGAGCCCGGCGAGCTACCTGACTGCTCCACCCCGCGGCGTGCAGCAATTATAGCCGCTGCTACGTTGGCCGTCCCATGCGCGTTGCGGCCATCGATCAGGGCACGAACACCACTCGTCTGCTCGTCGCGGACGTCGTCGAGGGGCACGTGAGGACGATTTCGCGACGTTCGACCATCACCCGACTCGGCGAGGGGGTCGATTCGCGCCACCGGCTGCTGCCGCTGCCGATCACCCGGGTTCGGAATGCCCTCTCCGAGTACCGACGCGAGCTCGAGTCGCTCGGCGCGGAGCGCGCGCTGCTCGTGGCAACGAGCGCCGTCCGCGACGCCGAGAACGGCGAGGCGTTCCTGGGCGAGATCGAGTGGAGCTACGGCTTCACGACGCGACTGCTGAGCGGTGACGAAGAGGCGGCGATGACGCAGCGCGGGCTCGGCGGCCTGGACGACGGCACGATCCTGGTCGACGTCGGCGGCGGATCGACGGAGCTGACGTGGACGGAGGGGCGCGTCAGCACCGACCTCGGGTCCGTTCGGCTGACGGAGCGCTTCCCGGCGAGCGATCCTCCGACTCCCGACGACCTCCGGTCGCTGCGCGCCGCGATCCGCGCCGTTCTCTCGGAGCACGACCTGAGAGCCGAGAGAGGTATCGG
>Ga0070684_100004992_pt1 | contig 10135 bp, 13 predicted proteins | sample KBSC723LmetaG_FD_65653 | JGI IMG/M metagenome (GOLD analysis project Ga0070684, IMG submission 65653) | Corn rhizosphere microbial communities from Kellogg Biological Station, Michigan, USA - KBS C7.2-3L metaG | ecosystem: Host-associated > Plants > Roots > Rhizosphere ...
CCCTCGTCCTCGATCTCGCCGCGGTCGTCGATCGGCTGGCCGAGCGGGTCGACCACACGACCCAGGAACGCGTCGCCGACCGGCACCGACAGCACGCGGCCGGTCCGCTTGACCGGCTGGCCCTCCTCGATGCCGGCGAACTCGCCGAGCACCACGACGCCGATCTGGCGGACGTCGAGGTTCAGCGCGACGCCGAGGGTGCCGTCCTCGAACTCGAGCAGTTCGTTGGCCTCTGCCGAGGGCAGGCCCTCGACCTGGGCGATGCCGTCACCGGCGTAGGTGACGACGCCGACCTCTTCACGGGAGATCTCCGGCGTATAGGACGAGACGTAGCGCTCGAGAGCGCCGCGGATCTCGTCCGAGGAGATGGTCAACTCGGCCATCTTCTACCTTCTATCTGCTAGCTAGCTTCGGGCTTCGGGAGAGTTATTTCGACAAGGCTGTGCGCACTTCGGCGAGGCGTCGCGTGACGGAACCGTCGTAGAGGTCCGAGCCGACCTTTACCCGCATACCGCCGATGATGCGTGGATCAACGTCGATCTTTGGGGATACCTGTCGACCGTACATCTCGGACAGTCGCGCGGCGAGGCGATCTTCCTCGTCGTCGGTGAGCGGCACGGCGGTCGTCACGTAGGCCACGGAACGGTCCCGGCGCGCGGCGGCGAGCTCGACGAGCCGCGTGAGCGAGGCGGAGAAGCCGCGCCCGCCGAACCCGGAAAGTGCCAGCTGGGCCAGGCGCAGCGTCACCGGCTCGACCTTGTCGGACAGCAGGTCCTTGACCAGCTCGATCCGCCGGCCGACCTCGGCCGTCGGGTCGCCGAGCGCCGCGGCGAGCACGTTGTCGCCGTCGACCACCTGGCCGAAGCGGAACAGCTCGTCCTCGACGTCGCCGAGGGTGTCCGCGCGCTCCGCGCTGCCCAGCAGCGCGTCGACGCCCAGCCGCTCGGCCGCGGTGAGCAGGTCGACCGGGCTGGAGTAGCGCTCGGCCACGAGCGCACCGACCAGGTCGATGGTGTCGTCGCTGACCTTGCCGGACAGCAGCGATTTGAGCAGCTCGATCCGTTGCTCGCCGTCGCGGGCCGGATCGGACAGCGCACGGCGCAGCCGCGGTTCGCGCCGGAGAAGGTCGGCCACGGCAAGGATCTCGTCGGCGACTTCGATGAGCCGCCCGGCGTCGCTGCCTTCGACAAAGGCCTCGAGCCGGTCGGTGGCGGCCGACGCCATCAGCGCCGCCCGCCCGCGCCGGCCGGAGCCGACCCGTCGCCGAGCTCGTCCAGGAACCGCGTGACCGTGCCGCGCCGACGGGCCTCGTCCTCGAGGGACTCACCGACGATGCGCCCGGCCAGCTCGACCGCGAGCGAGCCGACCTCGGCCCGCAGCTGGCGGACGATGGTCTGCCGCTCGGTCTGCAACGCCTCGCGGCCGGCGGCGATGATCCGGTCGCTCTCCTCGCGGGCCTTGTTGAGCATGTCCTCGCGGATGCCGGCGGCGTCGGCCCGCGCCTCGTCACGGATGCGCGCGGCCTCGGTGCGCGCCTCGGCGAGCTGAGCGCGGTATTGCTCGAGGAGCCGACCGGCCTCGGCCTGCGCCTCTTCGGCCTTCTTGATGCCGCCTTCGATCGCCTCGACCCGGGCTCGGAACGTCGCCTCCATGCGGGGGAAGACGAACCTGATGAGCACGAAGCAGAGCAGCGCGAACGCGATGGTCCCGACGATGATCTCGGGGATGTGGGGCACGATGACGTTTGGGGTTTCTTCTGCGTACAAGGGTGACGCTCCCCTCCTGGTCCGCGGGATGGGGTGACTAGCGAAGAGCGAACGCCAGCACGAGGCCGAAGAGCGCGAGCGCCTCGACCACGGCGAAGCCGAAGATGAGCCAGGTGCGGTTGAAGCCGGCGGACTCGGGCTGACGGGCAGACGCCTGGATGTAGGCGGCGAAGACGATGCCGACGCCGATGCCGGGGCCGATGGCGGCGAGGCCGTAGCCGATGGTTCCAAGCTGTCCGTTTACCGCGGCCTGAAACAGTTCCATTGAGTGTTCCTCCTGAGGTTCGCGCGTGACCCTCACGCGTGACGACGGGGTGGAGCAGATCTTGCGAAGTCTCTGGTCAGTGCTGCTCTTCGAGCGCGCCCTGGACGTAGGCCGCCGTCAGCATCGTGAACACGTAGGCCTGCAGCACGACGACCATGAGCTCGAAGAAGGTCATGACGATCGCCATCAGGAACGACGTGACGGACAGGCCCTTGATGAAGATGTTGCTGGCGTTGAGCATCGCCACGCCGCCGAGGGTGAACACCAGGAGCATGAGGTGTCCGGCGAACATGTTGGCGAAGAGCCGGACCGCGAGCGTGACCGGCCGGGTCAGGAACGTGGAGATGAACTCGATCGGGGTGATCAGAAAGTAGAGGTACCAGGGAATGCCGGGCATGAACAGGGCATTCTTGAAGTACTTCCCGGCGCCCTGCTTTTGGATGCCGACGTAGATGAACATCACGTAGCTGATGACCGCGAGCACGATCGGAAACGCGATGTGCGAGTTCGGGGAGATCTGGAAGAACGGGATGATCGCAAAGAGGTTCGTCAACGTGATGAAGCAGAAGAGCGTGGTGAGGTAGGGCGCGAAGCGAAGCCCCTCTTTCTGCCCGATGACGTCGCCGGCCACCCCGTTGCGCACGAACCCGTAAATCGATTCGGCAAGCCACTGGCCGCGGGTCGGCACCAGCTTCGGGTTGCGGTAGGCCATAAGGAAGAAGACGATCAAGATTGCGACCGCGAGCCAGACCAGCACGCTGAGCTTGGTGACGGCATAGCCCCACTCGGAGCCGCGCAGCGACGGGATCAGGCTGTGGAAGTCGAAATCCTTGGCCCCGGGAGGAAACGGAGTGTCCTCGGCCAGGAACGGCTGATCGGCCACCGATCCACCTTTCACGCGCTATCCGAATCTCTTCATCACCATGTAGAGCGCCCCAGCGATGCCGACCATCATGCCGACCAGCAGACCGAGCTGGTTGGGAATCCCCAACCAGCGGTCCAGCAGCCAACCGATGCCTCCCCAGACGAGGAGTCCGCCGAGGAGCGTGCCGAGCGCTGACCAACCTGCATTAGACCCGGGGTCGGGCTTTTCCGGAGGCTGCTTGTCCGCCATGACGACGCGAGAATATCAGCCGGGCTTCGGGGCCTGTGACTCGACCCCCGCGTGCTCAACGCGCGGGGGTGCGTCATGAAGTGGGCCATCATCCGGCGGCCATAGACGTTACTACGCCGCGTAGAGCTTGTCCGTCAACTACCCGATTTCCTCGTGAGTGAATGTTGCGCACGGTCACGTTCACTGGTTCTCCTGGAGGTGAACATTACACGTTGTCTACGAGGAGATCACGATGCGCAACGTGTTGTTCGGACTGCTCATCATCCTGTGCGCGGCGATCGTGACCAAGGGGCCCGGCACGCAGGCCTCGACGTCTGCCGAGTCCGGCGGCATACAGACGGTCACCGCGACGACCGGCGGCTGCGCCGCGACCGCCAACGCCATCCGCGTGAGCAACCGGCGGATCGTCGCCGCCGGCCGGTTCACCTGCCCGAACCCGGGCCCCGACGGGCTCACCATGACGGTCGCGCTGCAGAAGCGGGCGGCCGGCGGGGCGTGGACGACGATTGCCGCCCAGAAATTCGGCGCGGCCGGCGAGAACACGACGCGGGCCCGCAGCAACGCGACCCGGACCCACAGCGTCTCGGCCGCGTGCGCGCGGGGCGTCTACCGGACCACGACAACCGTGGTCAGCGTCCGGAAGAAGAAGTCGTCGACGTCGGTCAGGAGTTCGAACCCGCGGACGAATCCGTGTGGCTGATCTCCACATAGGGCAGCTTGGCGCGCATGATCCACCAGAACTGGGCCCCGGTCCAGACGACGGTGGCCACGATGATCGCCACGCCCATCGGCGGCAGGCCGGTCCAGCCGGTCTCCGCGGCCGACCACATGACCACGCCGAACGCGGCGAACTTGAGCACATAGGTCAGCAGCACGATGACCAGGAGCAGGTGCCGGGCGACCAGGTCGACCCAGGCGACGACCAGGCTGGAGATCAGGTAGCTGACGGCGACCAGCGCGATCCCGGCGAGCGCGCCGAGCGCCCCCGTCCAACCGGCGACCAGGCCCGCGACCGGCACCCCGACAAGCGTCAGCGCGGCCGTGGCGAGCAGGCTGGCCGGCAGGTGCCGCAGCCGTTTCTTCACGCAGGCGAGGCTACCGCCTGGACGGGATAGGCCGGGAACTGTGCCACCAGTGCGGTCACCCGCTCGGCCGCCTCGGCCAGTTGCGCCTTGCCGCTCGCGGCCTCCGGGTCCGACCGGATGGCCAGCGCGATGAGCTCGGCGATCTCGCGCATCTGGGACTCCTTCATCCCCTGCGTGGTGATCGACGGGGTGCCGACCCGTACGCCGGAGGCGATCATCGGCTTCTCCGGGTCGTATGGAATGGCGTTCTTGTTCAGCGTGATCCGCGCGGCGTCGCAGCGCGCCTCGGCGTCCCGGCCGGAGATCCCGGTCGAACGCAGGTCGATCAGCGCCAGGTGGGTGTCGGTGCCGCCGGAGACCGGGCGCATGCCCTGCGCACTCAACCCGGCCGCGAGCGCCCGGGCGTTGGCCACGACCTGCTTCGCGTATTCGACGAAGGCCGGGGCGGCCGCCTCCCGCAGTGCGACCGCCTTGGCCGCGATCACGTGCATGAGCGGGCCGCCCTGGGTGAACGGGAACACCGCCTTGTCGATCCGCCCGGCCAGCTCCGCGCGGCAGAGGATCAGCCCGCCACGCGGCCCGCGCAGGACCTTGTGCGTGGTCGCGCAGATCACGTCGGCGTAGGGCACCGGCGACGGGATGGCCTTTCCGGCGACCAGCCCGATGAAGTGCGCGGCATCGACCATCAGGTAGGCCCCGACCTCGTCGGCGACGGACCGGAATCGGGCGAAGTCGATCAGCCGGGGGTAGGCGGTCGCGCCGCAGATGATGAGCTTCGGCCGGTGCTGCAACGCCAGGTCGCGGACCTCGTCATAGTCGATGAGCTCGTCGTCCTCGCGCACCGGGTAGCCGACCGTGTTGAACCAGCGGCCGGAGAAGTTGACCTTGCTGCCGTGGGTGAGGTGACCGCCGTGCGGCAGCTGCATGGCCAGCACGGTGTCGCCCGGCTGGAGCAGTGCGGCGTAGGCGGCCAGGTTGGCACTCGCGCCGCTGTGCGGCTGGACGTTGGCGTGGTCGGCCCCGAACAGGGCCTGGGCCCGCTCGATCGCCAGCTCCTCGGCCCGGTCCACCTCGGCGCACCCGCCGTAGTAGCGCTTGCCCGGGTAGCCCTCGGCGTATTTGTTGGTGAGCGTCGAGCCGAGTGCGGCGAGGACGGCCGGGGACGTCAGGTTTTCGCTCGCGATCAGCTGCAGGCCGCCGCGCAGGCGGTCGAGCTCGTCGAGGACCACGTCGGCGATCTCGGGGTCGGTCTGCCGCAGCGCGGCGAAGTCCGGGCCCCAGTAGACGTCATCGCCCATGTGCCGAAGTCTACGGTTGACCAGCCCGTCAGCGGGCACGATGGACGAGTGCGGTGCCTCGTGACCGGTGCGACCGGCTATGTCGGCGGCCGCCTCGTGCCCCGGCTGCTGGCCGCCGGGCATGAGGTGCGCTGCCTCACCCGCTCGGCCCGGCGACTCCGCGACGTGCCGTGGGCCGACAAGGTCGAGATCGTCGAGGGTGACGTATCAACCGGTGACGGGCTCGGGGCCGCCTGCCATGGCATTGAGATTGTGTACTACCTGGTGCACTCGCTCGGCCAGACCGGCTTCGAGGACATCGACCGGCGCGGCGCCGAACTCCTCGCCCAGGCGGCCCGGACGGCCGGCGTGCAGCGGATCGTCTACCTGGGTGGCCCGAGCGGCTCCTCCCCGCACCTGCGCTCCCGCGAGGAGGTCGGCGACGTCCTGCTCAACAGCGGCGTCCCGACCGTCGTCCTGCGCGCGGCGATCATCATCGGCTCGGGGTCGGCCTCGTTCGAGATGCTGCGGTACCTCACCGAGCGGCTCCCGGTGATGGTCACACCTCGCTGGGTCGGCAACCGGATCCAGCCGATCGCGATCCGCGACGTCCTGCGCTACCTGGTCGCCTCGGCGGTGATGTTCCCGCTCGACGTGAACCGGGCCTTCGACATCGGCGGGCCGGACGTGGTCACGTACGCGGAGATGATGCAGCGGTACGCGCGCGTGGCCGGGCTGCGGTCCCGACTGCTCATCCCGACGCGGGCGCTGTCCCCGTCGCTGTCGTCCCTGTGGGTCGGGCTGGTGACCCCGGTGCCGAGCGCGATCGCCCGCCCGCTCGTGGCCAGCCTGGTGCACGAGGCGATCTGCCACGAGCACGACATCGCGCAGTACATCCCCGACCCGGACCACCCGCTGACCGGCGTCGACCAGGCCATCGAGCTGGCGCTGCGCAAGATCCGCGACGGCGACGTCGAGACCCGCTGGTCGACGGCCATCCTGCCGGGCGCGCCGAGCGACCCGCTGCCGAGCGACCCGAAGTGGTCGGGCGGGACCGTGTACCTGGACATCCGCAACCAGCATGTGGATGCGCCGCCCGGCCGGCTGTGGCGGGTCATCGAGGCGATCGGCGGGAAGAACGGCTGGCACTCGTTTCCGCTGGCCTGGTCGGTCCGGGGCTGGCTGGACCAGGTCTTGGGCGGCGTCGGGCTGCGCCGGGGCCGGCGCGACCCGCACCGGCTCTTCGTCGGCGAGGCGCTCGACTTCTGGCGGGTTGAGGAGATCGAGCCGGGCACGCTGCTGCGGTTGCGGGCCGAGATGAAGCTGCCCGGCCGGGCGTGGCTGGAGATGCGCGCGTGGCGCGAGGGCTTCGGCAGCCACTACGAGCAGCGGGCCATCTTCCTGCCGCGCGGGTTGGCCGGCCACTTGTACTGGGCGGCCGTCGCCCCGTTCCACGCGATCGTCTTCGGCGGGATGGCCCGCAACATCGCCCGGACGGCAGCTATTTCGGCGAGCCCAGCAAAGCAGCGGCTAGAGGTTTGACGGTCGCCTCGATCTCGTCGGCGATCCGCGCGAATACCCGGTCGCTCTGTCCCCACGGGTCGCCGAGGTCGTCGTCCAGCTCCGGCGGCTTGCCGCCCCGCGCCCGCTCGACCGCCTCGACCAGGGCCACGCCCCGGTCGTAGACCGGCCCGCCAGGCAACTCGTCGAGGTCGATCGAGGCGAGGAGGCGACCGAACTCACCGAGTACAAATGTGCGAGACGCGGCATCGGGGCGGATGCTCAGCACGAAGTCGGCCTGGTCGGCGGTGGCGGTCAGGATCAGGTCGGATGCGTCGATGTGGTCGCCGCGCAGCTTGCGGGCGCGGAAGCCGGCCAGGTCGGCCCCGCGGGCCAGCACCTGCTTGGCCGCGCCGCGGTCCATCGGCTCGCCCTCGTGCCAGCCGCCGGTCCCGGCGCTGTGCACCAAGACCTCGTCGTTCGGGATCTCCGCGGCGAGCAGGCGCTCGGCCATCGGCGACCGGCAGATGTTGCCCATGCACACCTGCAGGACCGTGAACGGCGGCACTAGTACTGCTCGATGTTGAGCGACGGCACCGGCTCAAGCGGGTTTCGCTGCCCCGCGGTGAGGTAGTCCCACGTGGCCAGGGCGATCATCGCGCCGTTGTCGGTCGACCACTTGAGCGGCGGCAGGCACAGGTCGACGCCGACCTCCTCGCACAGGGCGGCGGCCGCCGTGCGCAGCTGCGGCGAGGCGGCCACGCCGCCGACGATGACGAGCGACGACGACTCGTGCTCGTGCAGCGCCCGCCGGCACTTCTCGACGAGCACCTCCATGCAGGCGGCCACGAACGAGGCGGCCACCTCCTCCCTGACGTAGTCAGGGGTGGCCGCGAGGTAGCGCATCACCGCCGACTTCAGCCCAGAGAACGAGAAGTCAAGGCCGACGTCGAGCATCGGGCGCGGGAACGGGATCGACGGCCGGCCGTTGTAGGCCATCTTGTCGACCACCGGGCCGCCCGGGTAGCCGAGGCCGAGCATGCGGGCGACCTTGTCGTAGGCCTCCCCGACCGAGTCGTCGCGGGTGTTGCCGATGAGCTTGATCTCCCCGGCGCCCTCCATGCGGGCGAGCAGCGTGTGCCCGCCGGAGACCAGCAGGATGATCGCCGGGAACTTGACCCGCTTCGCCTCGAGGTCGGCGCTGCGCAGGTGGCCGCGCAGGTGGTTGACGCCGACGACAGGGACGCCCCAGCCCTGGCCGAGGCCGGCCGCCGTGCTGAGGCCCACCATGAGCGAGCCGATCAGGCCGGGCCCCCGGGTCACGCCGATCGCCTCGAGCTCGCGCGGATCGATCCCGGAGTCCTCGATGACCATCCGGACCGTGGGCAGGATCTTGTCGACGTGCGCGCGGCTGGCCGCCTCCGGGTAGACCCCGCCGTAGCGGTTGTGGATCGCCGTCTGCGACGCGACCGCGGATGCCACCACGTTGCCGTCGGCGTCGACGAGCGCGACCGCGGTGTCGTCGCACGACGTCTCGATGCCCAGGACGAGGTTGTTACTCATGGGACAAGCACCTGCTCAATCGCGTCCGGCGGGATGGCGCCGACCCGCTCGATCCGGGGGGTCGGAAGGTTGCAGTTGACCAGCGTCGAGGGCACGACGGTCCGGGGGCCGCCGTCGAGGATGGCATCCGGCCGGCCGTCGAGCGCGGCCAGGATCTCCGGAACCGACTCGGCGGTCGCCTCGGCGTGCAGGTTGGCGCTCGTCACGAGCAGCGGCCCGGTCTCCTTCAACAGCGCGAGCATCAGCTCGTCGGCCGGCACGCGGACGGCGATCTCGGTGCGCCCGGCCAGCCAGGCCGGCGGGTTCACCACGCCCAGCGCCACGGTGAGCGGCCCGGGGAAGAACGCCTCCAGCAGCCGCTGCGCGGCGTCGCTGATCTCGACCCCGAGTTGCTTGATCTCGGCGACCGAGGCGACCTGGACCGGGAGGTTTCGCGACCGGGGCCGGCGCTTGAGCGCGAAGAGCTTGTCGATGGCGTCGTCGCGCTCGGGGTGGACGGCCAAACCGTAGACGGTGTCGGTCGGCACGAGCGCGACGCCGCCGGTGCGGAGAATCTCAGCGACGTCCTTCATTCGGCAAACTCCGGTGATGCCTCGGTCAGCGGGCTCGCCACCTCGACCGTTCTGGCGCGAGCGGCCAGCAGCGTGGTGACCTGGGGCGCGTCGATGCCGGTGTCCTTGACGGCGACGCCGGGCAGGAGGGCGGCCACCTTCGCGCGGTGCACGCCGGCGACGGCGATCGCCGCGCGGTCGCCGACGAGCGACAGCACGACCGGCTCGAACGGGCCGTGGCGCAGTTCACCGTCGAGCCAGGCGTAGACGCGACCGCTGCCGGCGTCGCGCAGGCAGAGCGCCGGGCCGTCACCCGCCTCCATCGCCAGCAGCTCGAGGGAGCTGGCGACGAGGATCGGCACGCCGAGGCTGAAGGCGAGGCCATTCGCGTACGCGACGCCGCTGCGCACCGAGGCCAGGTTGCCGGGGCCGATGTCGACCGCGACGGCGTCGATGCCGGTGAAGTCGTCGACCACATTCGCGACGAGGTCGGCCAGACCGCTGAAGGCCGCATCGTCACGGCGCAGCGTCCGCTCGGCGACGACCGCACCGTCAACGCCGACGGCGACGCCATAGGTCACCGAGGACGTCTCAATGGCGAGCGTTGCCGTCATGACAGGTCCTTCTGCAGCTCGGGGAAGATCGCGGTCCACCGCTCCACCGGCGAGCTGAACGTGAGCTGCCGCTCGGAACCGCCCAGCGACTCGAAGCGGATCGACAGGTGGGCCGGGAACTCCGACTCGACCGCGGAGCCCCACTCGATCAGCGTGATCGCATCGGCGGCGTAGTCCTCGAGCGCGAGGTCGCGGTATTCCTCAACCCCGCTCAACCGGTATGTGTCGATGTGCAGGATGGTCGCCCGGTCGGCCCTGTAGAACTGGGCCAGCGCGAACGTCGGGCTGGTGACCAGGTCGGTTGAGCCGAGTGCGGCGACGACCGCTTTGACGAGCCGCGTCTTGCCGGCGGCGAGATCGCCGTTCAGCAGCACCGCGTCGCCCGGCGTGAGCCGCTGCG